>Ga0308310_1000010_pt1 | contig 56078 bp, 52 predicted proteins | sample HotsprSampleMS65_FD_203672 | JGI IMG/M metagenome (GOLD analysis project Ga0308310, IMG submission 203672) | Hot spring phototrophic mat microbial communities from Mushroom Spring, Yellowstone National Park, Wyoming, United States - 20090730_MS65 ...
CTATACTTCCTGTGGCAGATGCCAAGAAATTTGGCTCAGCAAAATCCCAAATCATTGGAAGAGCCTGTCGTCCAAAACAGTGTTGTGCTTTCTCCCCAACCCCATTCCACCGCACAAGATTGTTTCCGGTCATTGCGAGTCGGTCAAGCGCCAACGCCAAATACACCCCCACGGCCTGGGCATAGGCGGTCGCGCCGGCGCCGCCATCGTTCAGTCCGACACCATCGTCCGGCAGTCCTGCGGCCTGGGCATCTCGTCTGACGCACTCCATTGCCTCGCCCACCAGGTCGGCAAACGTCGTCAACGCCACCAGTTGGCGCGGGGTGAAGAGGTCGCCGTAGGTTTCCATCCCATACAGCGGCATTTGGTCGCGGGCCTTCCCGTGTAATGGCAGATCGGGATTCCACGTCGGCTGCGCGCTGCGCGCAATCGCCTCGTGCTCCGCCGTCGGCGGCAGGTAGACCCGGCCCCGTGTCCCTTCGGCGACGATCGCCAGCATCCGCGCGCCCATCCGCCCTGCTTGCCCTTCCGCCTTGATGTAGTCGCCTGTAATCGGCGCGCCCGACAGCAGGCAGCGGAACTGCGCGCCGCGAGCCGGCTTCGTGCCCTGCTTCGCCCACGCCGGCGGCGTCCCGACGCGCACCGTGAAGTGGTAGGCGTCCCCTTCCACCACGGGTTCGACATACGCCTCGTGGCCGGGTTTGCCGGACAGGATGAACGTCGTGACCAGCGGCGCCTCGACGTGGGCGAAGGCGGGGTTGGGACTGCGCACGGTGCGCGCCCACAGCCAGGCAATCACCGTGAGCTGCTGCCCGATCAGCGGCGCCAGGTCCGGGCGGTCGGCGGCCAGCTCCGCGGTGATGGTGATCGGCGGGTACAAGTGCCCGATCCGTCGCTGCGCCTGTTCCCGCATCCACTGACCGTAATACCGCACGTCGGCCGCCAACCCCTGCGCGCCGCGCCAGGCGTTGAGATCGGGGCGCCGGCGATCCTGCGGATTGACCGGCGGACGGTCGCGGAATTTCGGCGGGATTTCGATCATCGCCTTATTGATCGTCACCGCCACCGGATTGAGGTCGCCGGCATAGGCCTCCAGTCCCAGCCGTTGCGCTTCGAGCGGGATGGACCCGCCACCGGCAAACGGATCGTGCACCCCCGGCAGCGGCGGGATCTGTCCGGTACGGATGGCCTCGGCGATCTCGTCGTCGGACAGGCGTTCTGCCGCCGTTCCGCCCAGGCAGTGCCGCGCCCAACTCCGCCGGATTGCGCGGCGGGCGCGCTCGAGCGCCTCCTCGTTGGTGGTGTGCTCCCATACGACCAGGTGTTCGATGATGCGGAACAACCGCTCCCGCTCGCGCTGTTGCGCTGCCTCAGTTGGAAACAGCTCCGGCCAGGCCGACGGGTCGTCGACCATCTGGGCAAAGAGCACGGCGCGGGCGGTCGCCAGCGGGCGACGCGCCCACCACAGATGCAAGGTGGAGGGATGGCCGTGGCGGATCGACTTTTCGCGGGCGCCGGCGGCGTTGATGGCGTCGAGCGGCAGGGCGACTTCGATGAGTTTCTTGCGCGAACGGATGTGGTTCATAGCGGGCGCTCTCCGCGGCTCCAAAGGTCGGCGACGTGGCAGGTGACGCTCGTGACCCCAAAGTCGGGTTCACGAAGGTGTCATCCATCCGCTGCGCCGCTTGGCATGGTACCATGTCCCCCGTGCGTCCGGCCGTGGACGCCGCCGAATCGTTGAGCGCCGATGCAGAAAGGAGACCCATGACCCACACCCTTGCCCGCACCCACGCCCGCGCCCGCCGCGCCGCATCCCGCGCCGCAGCGTTCCTGCACCGCCAGGGCGACGCCGCATCCGCCGCATCCGCCGCCGCAGATGCGGCGCAGATCGCCGCCATCCTGGTGCGCCAGACGGCGGCGCTGGCCCGCCGCTGCGCCGACCGCCCCGGCGTCGCCGACGCCGTCGCCCTGGCGGAATCCGCCGCGACCCTCGCCGCCGACGCCGCCGCCGACGCCGCCGCCGACGCCGCATCCGCCGCATCCGCCGCCGCGGCCCGCGCGGCGGACGCCGCATCCGCCGACGCCGCTGCATCCGCCGCTGCGCCGCACATCGCCGCCGGCATCGCCGCCGGCATCGCCGCCGCCGCCCTGGAGATCGTCTGCACCGCCGCCGATGCCGTGCAGCATGCGGCGGACGCCGCCCCCCACGGCGGCGCCCGCTGCCGCCGCGCGTCGCTGCGCCGGAGAACGTCCCGATGAGCGCTGCATGGATCGCCCCCCGCCGCCCGACCGCTGCTGCGCGACATGCGCCGCCTGGACCGTGCGCCGCAGCGCGGGCGGCGGGGGGCGGCGCGTCTGCGCCGCGCCCGCCGCCATCCTCCCCGCCGACCGCTCCCTGACCGCGCTTGGATGCGCCGCCTGGACGCCGAACGCGCGCGACCCGTTCGCCATCGCGCGGCGCCGCGCCGCCGCCGCGCCGCCGGCATGACGCCGCTGCGCGCGCGGCGTCCGCCGCCGCCGCCGCCCCCCACGCGCCATCCGCCGACGGCGGGCGCGCATGCGCCGGCGCCGGGCTGCGCACGCGCAGCGCGGACCGGACCGCCCCCATCCCCTCCCCGCACGCGGACGCACCCCCCGCGCCCCCCCGCAGGGGGTTCCCCGCACGCGGGGGGTTTGGGGGAGCGGGGTCCGCCGTCGCCGCGCTCGTCACGGACGCTATCCTGAAGGGAAAAACAAGCCGCCGTCGGATGACGGCGGAGGAGGGCCATCATGGAAGAAGAATCAACGGGGGCGACGGTGCGTCGCCCCCGTATCGGTCATCCGCTGAACATACCGGCGGATGACGAGGAGCATGCGCCGCTGCGCCGCGCGCGGCGCATCATTGATGATCGGCCCGCCGCCCCCCAAGCCCCCCCGCACGCGGGGGAGACCGGGGGAGGTTCCCCGCCGGCGGGGGGCTTGGGGAGGATCCCCGAACACAGAACGCGCCGTGGGCGGAACCGTCGGCGACGGCGGCGACGGCCGCGCCGGGCGACTCCGTCTCCATCCCGGATGGAGTCGCGATCGTGGACGCCAACCGACGCGGAGGCGGCGACGGCGTCGAGGCGGTCGTCGCCGTCGCTGCGACGCTGGCGCATCTTGCGCCCGGCGTCGTCCGCCTCACGATCCGCCCGCTTGGGCGGTTCGGCGCGCCGATCGACCTGTTTTCCATCGGTCGCGTCATCCTGAACGCGCACGCGACCGGGGGGGACGGAGTCGAACTCACGATCATCGAGCGCAGCCGGCGCGACGCCCGCACCGTGGCGGGCGTCGCGCCGGCCCACACCCTGCAAGGGGAGTGGGCATGGGACGCCGACGCCGCCACGTTCGTCCTGGCGCGCGGCACGCTGGCGTGGGCCATGGAGACGCCCGGCGCCGCCCGCAGCGTCCCCGCCGTCATCGCGCGGGCGCTGGCGGCGGCCATCGCCCGCGGCGACCCGTCTATGGACGGGGTCGCCGTCCAGGTCGCGTCCGCCGCCGGCAGCGTCTGGCGACCGGCAGCCCATGGGCTGCCGGTCGCGCTGACGGCTCGCCAGGCATGGGGCATGTCATGGCCCCATGACTGGGACACCTACCGGGCGGCGCTCGATGCGGCGTTCGATGCGCTGCGCCCCGTCTCCTGGGAAGAGGAGACGTGGCTGCTGGCGCCCCAAGCGAACGATCCGCGCATCCTGGAGGTCAAGGAGCGCGGGTCGTGCGCCTGGATGCGCGTCGACGGCGAACCGGAGATCACGGTTCGCCTGTCGCGCAATGCGCGCGCCATCCTCGTCGCGCGCGGGCTCCTCCCCGCGCGCGACGAGGCATAACGCCAGAGCGCCGCCGCCGATCCGCCGGCATGATGCCGCGACTTCCCCGTCCCCGCGCACGCTACCATGCACGTGGGACGCTGCTGCGTCCGCATCATAATGTCCGCGCGCCGTCGTCCGACGGCGCGCCAAAGGAAGGAGAAACGCATGAAAGAATTTCCCGCCGCCGATGGCGGCGACGCCGCCGATGGCGGCGTCGCCGTCGTCGCCATCGCGGCGACCCTGGCGCATCTCGCGCCAGGCGTCGTCCGTCTCGCGATCCGCCCGCTTGGGCGGTTCGGCGAGACCATTGACCTCTTCGCCGACAGGGACGTCGTGCTGAACGCCCCCGTCGGCGTCGCGATCGAGGTCATCGAGCGCAACCGGCGCGACACCCGCACCGTGGCGGGCGTCGCGCCGGCCCACACCCTGCAAGGGGAGTGGGCATGGGACGCCGACGCTGCCACGTTCGTCCTGGCGCGCGGCACGATGGCCTGGACGTGCGACGCGCCGAACACGGCGCGCTACGTCCCGCCCATCGTCGCGCGGGCGCTGGCGGCGGCCATCGCGCGCGGCGACCCCGCGATGGACGGCGTCGCCGTCCAGGTCGCGTCCAGCGCCAGCAGCGTCTGGCGACCGGCAGCCCATGGGCTGCCGGTCGCGCTGACCGTTCGCCAGGCATGGGGCATGTCATGGCCCCATGACTGGGACACCTACCTGGCGGCGCTGCGCGCGGCGCAGCGGGCGCTGCGCCCCGTCGCCTGGGAGGAGGAGACGTGGCTGCTGGCGCCCCAGGCGCGCGACCCGCGCATCCGCCGGGTGGCGGAGGAGCGCGGGCGCCGCGTCCGGATCGAAGCCGACGGCGAACCGGAGATGACGGTTCGCCTGTCGCGCGCCGCGCGCGCCATCCTCGTCGCGCGCGGGCTCCTCCCCGCACGCGACGAGGCAGCATCATGACGACGCGCCGCCGCCCGCTGTGCGGGCGGCGGCGCTATCGTTGGTTCGTGCGCATTGGACGGATGTCCAACACTCGTACCGGAGCATGGCCATGACCATCACTCGCCTCCTGCCGAACGCGCTGCTCTCTTCCGTCGCCGCCGGCCTGATCGCCGCGCTGGTCGGCGCAGGCGTCGTCGGGTGCATCGAGACGCCGCCGGACCCGCGCGCGTCGCCGACCGTCCTGATCATCACCCTGACTCCATCCGCCCGCGCCCGCCTGATCACGCCGGACGCGCCCGATCCGACGAACACCGGCCTGCCGTCGCTCGACCGCCTCAACCGCGCCTGGCGGGTCACGCACATGACGCCGGTCTTTCCCGACGTCGATCCCGCCGATCCGGTCGCACAACGCCACGGGCTGACCGCCGTCTACCGCCTGACGGCCCCCCCGCTCCCGCTCCCGCGCATGATGGCGCGCGCCTACGCCGCCGATCCGCACGTGGAATCGGTCGAGATTCCCGGCGAGATCGCCATCCCATGACCGCACGGACGCGCCCAGGACCGCGCCAGACGCCCCAGGAACGACGGAACCGCGCCATCCCGATCCGGGTCGGATCGTCCCCGCATCGCGCCTCCTGGGGCGGCTGGCGCGGTCCAGGACGGGCGGCGCGGCGCCATCCCGACCTCCGGGTCGGGTCGCCCCTGAATCGCGCCTCCTGGGGCGTCCGGCGCGGTCCAGGACGGGCGGCGCGGCGTCATCCCGACCTCCGGGGTCGGGTCGCCCCTGAATCGCGCCTCCTGGGGCGTCTGGCGCGGTCCAGGACGGGCGGCGCGCCGCCATCCCGACTTCGGGTCGGGTCGCCCCTGAATCGCGCCTCCTGGGGCGTCCGGCGCGGTCCAGGACGGGCGGCGCGGCGTCATCCCGACCTCCGGGGTCGGGTCGCCCCTGAATCGCGCCTCCTGGGGCGTCTGGCGCGGTCCAGGACGGGCGGCGCGCCGCCATCCCGACTTCGGGTCGGGTCGCCCCTGAATCGCGCCTCCTGGGGCGTCCGGCGCGGTCCAGGACGGGCGGCGCGGCGCCATCCCGACCTCCGGGTCGGGTCGTCCCCCGGTCGCGTCTCCTGAGGCGTCGGGCGCGGGAATGGCGGGCGCGGCGGACGCCGACGGATCAATCGGCGCCGATGGCCGCCGTCGGCGCTGCCGGCGCCGTCGGCGTGAGCGCCGGCGCCGCTGTCGGCATGGGCGTCGGCGGATACGCCGGCGATTCCATGGCATCCGGGGGAACGATGCTCAGCGCCGTCGCATCGGCGCCGTCGGCGATAATCACCGCTGCCGGCGCATCAAGCAGCGGCGACCACGGCGCCGTCAGCGTGATCCGCTCCGGGATGCCCGGATCCAGCGTGATCTTCGGCGCCGTCGCCTCCACGTATCGCCCGGAGGCATCCACGATCCAGGCGGTTCGCGGCCAGGGGCGGCTTTTCGCCTGGCGGTTGACGACATCCGCCGTGATCGCCACGGTCGTCCCGCAGCGCATCCCCGCCGCCCATGCCGCCCGTCCGCCCGGCAGCGCCGCCACGCGCGTGAGTTCCCAATCCCGCCAGACCGCCGACCGCACCGCCGCCCGATCCAGCGCACGCACCGCCAGCGGCGGCGAATCCGCCGCCATCCACGCGCCCGACGCCGGCGTCGGGACGGACGCCCCCGGCGTCGGCGTCTGCGTGCGCGCCGGGACGGACGCCCCCGGCGCGGGCGTCAGCGCGAGCGCCAGGCGCACCCGCGCCGACCCGTCGGGGAGACGAATCTGCAGCATCCACGCATCCGGCGGCGCATCGTCCGCCGGCAGCGTAAACAGCGCCAGCGCCCGCACCGGCATGCGCGGCGGCACGGTCACGCCGCGCGCGGCGGCGCCGCCCACGAGGGTCTCGACCTCGCCGACCGCCGGCATGCCCCCCTCCGGACATGCCGCCGCCGCCGCCGCCCGCAGCAGCGGATGCCTGCCGACGCCGCCGTCCGGCGCCAGGTCGAGGTAGCGCCGGTCGGACGACAACAGCGTGAGCGTCTGCGCCTGCCGCAGCCACTCCCACCGCAGGCTGCGATCCGCGCGCGTGTTCACCGCCACCAGGTCAATGAGCACGCTCCGCCGTCCGACCGGCGCGCCATACTCCGGCGGCAGATCGGCCACCCAGGCGTGGACGACCGCCACCTGCCAGTCCCCGACCGGCGTCGTCAGCGCCGCATCGCGCGGCGCCAGCGCCGCCATCACGGCCGTCGCCGTCGCCCGCACCGCATCAAGCGCCGGCGTGACGTCCGGCGTCGGCATGGCGCGCGGCGCGAGCGGCCACCCCCCCGGCGCCGCCGGCGGCGCCGCCATCGGCGGCGCCGGAGCGGGCGTCGCTCCCTGCCGTCCTGCACCGCCGCCGCACCCGGCCAGCAGCGCAACGACCGCCAGCAGCGCCGGCAGCGCCCGCCGCCGGCGCACGAACCTGCGCCACATCGTTCGCATCATGCTCCTCCGGCGACAATGGCGCGGCGCGCGGTCGCTGCCGCACGCCGCGCCGTCGGCATCATCATCCCTCACGTCCGATTGCGCCGCGTCCCCCAACAGCGCGTGAACTGCGCGCGGAAGGGACAATCGGCGCAGTCGGCGCGCGTCGCCGCGCCGAGCGTCCGCATGAACGGGTAGCCGAAGGCGTACCCGTGGGCGTAGACGGCGCGCGTCACCGACGCGACCGCCTCCGCCCGCCATGCGCCGGCCCAGCGCCGCAGCGCCGCCGCCGCGTCCGCCTCGGCGACCCCCAGCTCCCGGAGCATGGACGCCAGCGCCATGATCTCCGGGTTGCTGCCGCCCGGCGGCGGCGGGCGCCGCGCCAGCCGCGCCGCGCACACCGGCAGGTCGCCGCCGATGGCCGCCCGCAGCGCCGCCTCCCCGTCGCCCGCCGCCGCACCCCCCGGTTCGGGAGGGTGGCGGGGAGGTCGGGGGGGCGGGAGGGGGCGCGCCGCCTCCGCCGCCGCCGCCGCCTCCGCCGCCGCCAGCGCCGTCGCATAGGCGTCGGCGAGCGCCGGACAGACGACCGGGCGCGGCCCCGCCGCTGCGCGCGGCCCCGCGTCTGCCAGCGCGCGGATGCGCTCCATCCCGCCCGCCAGCTCGTCCGGCGTCAGCGGGATTTTCCACCGCCCGTCGCGGCGCGGCGCGTTCAGCCGCCGGATCAGGCGCCGCCGGGTGAAGAACGACCGCCCGCTGCGCGCCAGCCAGAGGTCCAGCGCCGCGTCGTCATCCAGCGGCGGCGGGACATGCCCGGTCGCATCCGCCAGCGCCTGCCGCCAGACCCGACGGTCGTCCGCCGTCGCCTGGCGCACCCCGGTCGGCGCGTCCAGCGTGACCAGGCGCATCTCCGCCCGCCACGCCGTCGCCAGCGCCTTCGCCGCCGCCGTCGCCTCCGGCGACGCCCAGCCGCCCAGCAGCGGCGCCGGCAGCGCGAGGTGAAACCCCGCCCCGCCGGTGTAGGCGATGCCGACCGCCTCCGGCGGCAGGGCGTAGGCGCGCTCCAGATGCGCCAGCAGCGCCAGCGCATCCCGGCGCGCATGCTCGACGTCCAGCCAGTCGGCGTGGGCGTCGAAGTCGAGCGTGAGGTCCACCACGTGGACCTCGCCGCGAACCGGGCGCGCCGCCGCAAAGCGCTGCATGGAGACGCGCTCCTCGCAGCGCGGCGGCGGCAGCGCCGTCGCGTCGATGCGCCGCCACCGCGACCGGCCGATCTGCCGGTCGCGGTAGCGGTACACGCGGAGGTCAGCGCGCTCCATCGCGCGCCCCCTCCGCCCGTCGCCGCGCGCGCTCCCGCAGGAACGCGCGCTGCCCCGCCGCGGCGCGCCGCCAGCCCGCCGCCAGCAGCGGCAGCTCGGCGCCGACGCGCCGCAGGCGGCGGCGCGGGCGCGCGCGCCCGCGCCAGATCGCCCCGACCACGACCGCGGCCAGCAGCCACGGCCCGATCGGGATGCCGGCGCCCGGCGGCAGCGGCGCCGGCGGCGGCGCCGGCAGCGGCGGCCATGACGCCGCGACCGCCGCCGCCGGCGGCGGCGCGGCGCGGCGAAGCGCATCGATCCCGGCGGCGCCAATCGCCGCCGGGCCGTCCAGCGGCGCGGCGCTCAGAATCCAGAGCGCCGCGCCCAGCGCGACGACGGTCAGCATCGCGCTGACCGTCGTCGCGCGGCGTCCTGATCGCCCGCTCCCCGACAGCGCCGTTTCCAGCGCGTCGAGGAGCAGGCGCACGAGAATCAGGTGCATGCCTCCTCCTGCCGCCCCCCCGTGCGGGGGGGTCGGCGTCGTTCCGTCCACGCATGCACCGTAGCGCCGCCCGACGCCATGCACACGCCCGCCCCGGTCATCACCGGGGCGGGCGTGTGCGTGTCCGTCTCCCTCCTTCGTGTCCGTTCCCGTGCGCGGCGCGGGCGGCTACGGCCCGATGAGGGGGCCGCGCATCCCATCATAGATGGACCCGAACACCGCCTCGATCCGCTCACCGAGGGCGGTGAGGATGCCGATCACGACGACGCCGATCAACACCAGGATCAGCGCGTACTCCACCAGCCCCTGTCCGGGCTCCGCGCCGCGTCCGTCCTCGCGGGCGAAAAATGCACGAACCATGGTTCTCCCTCCTTCTGCAGGATGGGCGACGCCTCCGCCGCCCATCGTGACTCTCTCCGCCCCGGACCGGCGGCGCCATCAACAGCCGTCACGAAGCGCGCCGCCGGTCGTTGATCGCCGCGCGCCCGCCTCCCGGCCGACTCCCGTCCCGGCCTCCTTGCAGCGGCGCCGGCGGCGGCGGCGCTCAGAATCCAGAGCGCCGCGCCCGGCGCGACGACGGTCAGCATCGCGCTGACCGTCGTCGCAACGGGTGATCTGCGCCTCCTCCCCGACGGCGCCGTTTCCGGCGCATCGAGGAGGAGGAGGCGCATGATACGGTGCATGCCTCCTCCTGCCGCCCCCCGTGCGGGGGGTCGGCGTCGTTCCGTCCACGCATGCACCACAGCGCCGCCCGCCGCCATGCACACGCCCGCTCCGGTGATCGCCGGAGCGGGCGTGTGCGTGTCCGTCTCCTTCGTGTCCGTTCCCGTGCGCGGCGCGGCGCGGGCGGCTACGACCCGATGGTGGGGCTGCGCAGCCCATCATCGATCAACCGGAACACCCCCTCGATCCGCTCACCGAGGGCGGTGAGGACGCCGATCACGACGACGCCGATCAACACCAGAATCAGCGCGTACTCCACCAGCCCCTGTCCGGGCTCCGCGCCGCGTCCGTCCTCGCGGGCGAAAAATGCACGAACCATGCCGTTCTCCCTCCTCCTGCCGCCCCCCGTGCGGGGGGGGGGCGGCGTCGTTCCGTCCACGCATGCACCACAGCGCCGCCCGCCGCCATGCACACGCCCGCCCCGGTCATCACCGGGGCGGGCGTGTGCGTGTCCGTCTCCCTCCTTCGTGTCCGTTCCCGTGCGCGGCGCGGCGCGGGCGGCTACTACTCGCCGCGGCCAAGTCCTCTGCCAAGCCCCTCGTAGATCGCCCGGAATATATCATCGACCCGCTGACCGATGAGGGTGAGGATGCCGATGACGACGACGCTGATCAACACGAGAATCAGCGCGTACTCCACCAGCCCCTGTCCGGGCTCCGCGCCGCGTCCGTCCTCGCGGGCGAAAAATGCACGAACCATGGTTCTCCCTCCTTCTGCAGGATGGGCGACGCCTCCGCCGCCCATCGTGACTCTATCCGACCCGGACCGGCGGCGCCATCAACAGCCGTCACGGAACGCGCCGCCGGTCGTTGATCGCTCATAACCTGCTCCAGTCCCATCCGCTCAGCGCCGGCGGCAGCCCGACGGCGCCGTTCGTGGCCGCCGCCGCGCCGCCGGACGACGCGGGCGCGGGCGCCGGCGCGGGCACGGGCGCGGGCGCCGCCGCCGGCGGCGGCGCGGACGCCGGCGGCGGCGCGGGGGCGAACGCCGGCGCGGGGGCGAACGCCGGCGCGGGAGCGAACGCCGGCGCGGGGGCGAACGCCGGCGCGTCGCGCGCGTCCGGCGGCGCGGCGCCGGCGGAGAGGACGTGATCAACCACCACAATCGTCTCGACCACCTCCGCCTGCGTCTCCACGCTCGTCCCGTCCGCCAGCGTCGCCGTGACCCGCCGCTGCGTCTTGCGGTTCTCCAGCCGTCCCTCCGCCACCACCCGCGCGCCGCGCGGGTGCGCCGCCGCCAGCGCCCGCGCCTCGCGCTCGGTCAGCCCGCGCACTTCCAGCGTCATCGTCACCGTGCGCGGCTCGATCATGCCGTTGACCAGCTGCGTTGAGGACGCCGAGACACGCAGGCGCACCACCGGACCGTGCGGCGTCGGCAGCAGCTGGGCGTCGCGGGTCAGATTGCCGACCATCAACACGCGCACCAGGTCCATTACGCCCTCCCCGCGGCGTCCGCCGCCGCCAGCCAGACCAGCGGACGCAGCCAGCTCCGCCCGCCGACCTCGGCCGTGACGCCGCCCACGGCGCGTCCGACCAGCACGGCGCCGACCGCCGCCGGGACGCCGGATGGCGCATAGCCGACCACGTCCGGCAGGGACAGGTCCGCCAGCCAGCCGTTCCCGACCGCGCGCGGCGGCGCGGTCAGCGCGACGGGCGCGCCGGTCCACGGCAACGGAGGGGTGACGCGGTCCCAGGGCGCCGCGTCCAGCGCTTCCAGGAGAAGCAGCGTCCCATCCGGGTCGTGCGGCAGCCGATGATCCCCATCGAGCGCATGGACATGCAGCGGACGCAGCGTCGCACGAATGATCGCCTGGGTGCGCGCCGGCAGCGCAGCTCCGTCCGGGACGCGCTCCTCCGGCAGATAGACGCCGACCACCCCGGCGGCGGCGCCCGCCGCCGGGCGCAGCCAGGCGGCGATGACGGCGCCCTCCCCGTCACGGCGCATGCGGCGCCGCCACTGACTGGTGCGCCCGATCAGTTCGATCACCCCATCCATGGCGCACCTCCGTTCGGCGGCGCCACGGCGGTCGGCACAGACGGCAACGCCAGCAGCGCCGCGTCCAGCGCGGCGTCGATCTCGGCGCGCGGCGGAAGCGGCGGCGGGGGCGGCGGCGTCCCCGGCGTGCGGCGCGGTCCGCCGCCCGTCGCGATCAGGCGCGTCACCTCCTCGTCGGTCAGCATGCGCCCCTTGACGAGCTCCACATACCCGACGTCGACCGTCATACGCACGCCGGTCAGCATCCGCCGCCGCATGGCGGCCACCCGCCGATCCACCTCGTCCGCCGGACCGCCTTTGGCGCGAATCGCCTCCTCCGCCGCCGCCAGCGCCGCCTGAATGCGCGGATCGCCCCGCCGCCGCTGATAGACGCGCGGCAGCAGGCGCCCCTCGACGACCACCTGGTTGCCGTGCTTGAGCAGCGCCGCCGCGTTCTCCACCGACCCGTCCAGCGCGACGTCCGCCGGCGTCAGCGTCGTCAGCGCATGCGCCGCCCGCGCGCCGGGGACAATGCTGGGCACGGCGCTGCGGCAGCGAATCCGCACCGTCGCAATCGGGCAGCGCACCCCCGGCCCGATCACCTCGTCCCGAATCGCCGGTCCGCCGTCGACCGCGCCGACCAGCTTCACCCACGACCCGTCCGGCGCCGTCTCCGGCGCGCGCGCGACGGCGAGGACATCGAGGCGCGTTTCCCACGTCGGCAGACCGGCGTCATCCGGATGCACGGCGAAGGCGCGATCATAGGTCTGTTCCAGCCGCACCGATCCGCTGATCTGCACCCGCGCGCCATCGGTGAACAGCCCGGTCTCCATCAGCCGCGCGCTGACCGACAGCGGCATGCTGAACGCCCGCCCGCCCGGCTCCTCGATCTCGATCCGATACGGCGCATACCGCATGCCCAACGGCGTCGCCGTCGCCGGACGCGCCTTGCCTTTCGGTCCATACCGTTCCCGCCGCACCGTGCCGATCAGCACGCAGACATTCCGGTCGTCGCCCCGGTCGCCGCCCGGGTGTTCGCGCATCACCATGCGCAGCGCATCGTCCGGCGGCGCCGCGCGCGCCGCCGCGTCCGCCGCCGCGTCCGCCGCGCCGTTCGCCGCGCCGTTCGCCGCGCCGCCGGCGGTTCCGTCGTCCATCCCGACGTCCGCACCGTCGTCATCCGCCGCCGGAATCGCCCCCGGCGCCGTTCCCGGCGACGCCAGGAGCGCCTGCCAGTCAATCATCGTCATCCCTGTCCTCCTGTCTGCATTATCCGGCCGCTCCTGCGACCGGGCGCCGCATCCGGCGCCGCATGCAGCGTGCCACATGCCGCCCGCCGCGCGCATCCGTGATCGTCGGCGATCCCGTCGCCGGCGCCTCACGGTCGCCCGCCCGCGCCGCGCGGCGCGGATGGGCGCGGGCGCGCCGGCGCCAGCGCCTCGCCGTCGGCGGGCCAGCGCAGCGCCAGCGCATGCGTGCGCAACGCCGCGATCACCGGATCGACGCCGTAGCGCAGCATGCTCCGTTCGCGCAGCCGGATGCGCGCATCGGGAATCTGCTGCGGGTCGGCGTCCAGCGCGTCCGCCATCGCCGCCCGATACGCCGCCGCGCGCTGCGCCAGCGCCTCCGCCAGCGCCGGCGCCGCCGCCGCGCCATGCGGACCCAGCAGCGCCAGCGTCTGCACCGCCGCCGCCGCCGGTCCATGATGCAGGCCCCCCTGCGCCGCCGTCGCCCACGCCCGCGTCAGCAGTTCGTCCGCCTGCGGGTCGACGTCCGCCGGACGCGCCCGGCGATAGGGCGCGTCCGGCGGCGCATCACCCGCCGCGCCGTCGCCGCTGCGCGCCGGCGGACGTTCGCGCGGGCGCGCGCTGAACAATCCGCTCTCCACATCGCCGACCGGAAAGCGCAGCAGCGCCTCCTGGCGCGCGCGCACGGCGGCAAAGTCGGCTTCCGTCAGACCGGTGTCGGCATAGGCTTCTACCAGCGCCCGCGCGTCCTGCTTGATCGGTCCTAAAATGACCAGCCCGCCCAGCGCCTGCAAGGCGGCGGCGCGCACCGCCTCGCTGTACTGATACAGCCCTTGATGCGCCCCGATGATGCCGACCCCTAACGAGCGCGTCTGCGTGAAAAACACTTCGGCGTCGTTGGGATGCTCGGCGTCGATGAACTTCTGCACCTCATCGATGATCAGCGGACAATCCCAGCGCAGGTCCGGGTTGGGCTGGCGCGTTTGCCGGGCGAACGTCGCGGTCGACAGCGTCGCAAACAACGCGGTCGCCAGAATCGCCGCCAGCGACTCGGAGAGGATTTCCGGCACGAGTTTGAAGATCAGAATCCGGCGCGCGTCCATCGCGTCGGGCAGATAGAGGGTGGCATGCGGCTGGCAAAACAACTGCTGCACCACCGGGTCGGTGATAAAGTGCTGCAAGCGCCGCCGGAACGATTCGATGCTGACCCGCACGCGCTGGTCCATCGCCGGATACTCCACCAGCCAGAAGTCGCGCACCAGCGGGTTGCTGACCCGCCGCAGCACCTCGGCGCGGTAGGCGCTGCTGACATAGAAGCGGTCGAGATGCAGCAGCGTCGGCGTCGGCTCCCCTTCGAGCAACGCCCGCAACCCCATGCGGGCGAACTGCTGCATGCCGGCCGATTCGCGCCACACCTCCGGCGACATGCGGGCGAACAGGGTTTCCACCTGCCCCACGAGTTGCGCCGGCGACACCCCGTCGCCCGCCAGGCGGCGGTCGAGCGGGTTGAGGCACGGCACGCTCGGCGCGGTCAGGTCGATCAGAATCACCCGCTCGTGCGTCTCCGGCGGCAGCGCCGCCACAATCCGGTCGGCCAGGTCCCCCTTGGCGTCGATAATGATGCACCCGGCCCCAATGCGCGCCAGTTCAAACGCCAGCACTTCGATGAAACTCGATTTGCCCGCGCCCATGGGGCCGAGCACTTCCATCCCTTTGCGCAGGTCGCGCAGCGTCGGGCCGACCAGCCCGTCGGCGCCGTCCGGGTGATCGGCGTGCGCCAGCGCCAGGCGGCGGCGCCCCAAATCGCGCGGATCGGTCGGCGGCGGCGCCAGGCGTCCGGCCAGCGCCGCCGCCGCCTCGTCGGGGGGCAAAAACACGCGCGCCGGCGGGGGCAGGTAGCGCACCGGACGCAGGGCGATCAGCGGCTCCAGCGCCGCCGCCGGCGGATGCCAGAGCGCCGCCAGGTCGATGGCGCTCAGCAGGGACCGGCGCTTGCCCGGCAGCGGCAGGAGCGGCCAGGGCAGTCCGGGCCAGACGGGGCGCGGCGCATGCGCGGTCAGGTCCTGCAGCGCCAGACGGCGGCGCGCGGCGCGACTCCAGCCGCCGCCGGCGCGCGCCAGCGTCAGCGCCGCTCCGCCGATCAGCAGCGCCGCCGCCGCCGCCAGCGCCGCCGGCCCGCCGCTGCCGACGCCGAGCGCCGTGACCAGCAGCGCCAGCCCCGCCGGCGCCGTCCACGCGGCGGCGCGCGCGGGCGCCGTGGCGCGCGCGGCGGATTCCGCCGCGTCCGCCGCCGCGCGTCCGGTCGGCGCCGTCCAGCAGCGCCGCCGTCCCTGCGCCAGCGCATCCAGCGGCGGCGGCGCCAGGCGCTGGACCGCGCCGCCGCTCTCCGCCGCGAACTGCCCCAGCGCCTGCGCCAGCGCCTGCACCTGGCGCACCGCCGCCTCTTCCGTGACGGCCGCCGCCACGCACCGCACCGTCACCTCGAACGCCCACCCCTCCGCCTGCTGCAAGAGGGCGTCATGCGCCGCCAGGTCGCCCGGCGTCAAGCGCGCCTGAATGCGCGCCACCTGCGTGCGCAGCGCCTCGCGCCACGCCTGGTCGGCGCGCACGTCGGCGCCGCGCACCAGGATGTCGTACCCGGCATAGATCACCGGCGCCGTCACCCGCACCGCCGCCGCCAGCGGTCCCAGCGGGTCGGACTGAAACCGGCCCAGGTCGCGCAGCGGATGCCCCGCCGGACGCGCCGGAACCAGATCGACCCACGCCACCGCCCCGGCCTGCTGCAGCGCCGCCGCCAGGTCGTCCGCCGCCGGACGCACCGTCGCGCCCGGCGTCCGTCCCTCGATCTCGTGCCGCACCGCCGCGCGCCAGTCGTCGCCGCCCGGCGTGCGCACCCGCAGGCGCGCCCGTCCGTCGCCCCCCGACTCGATCACCAGCGCCAGCGTCGGTTCGTCCCCCCGCGTCACGGCGTGCGCCGGCAGCAACGGCGCCAACCCGACCAGCAGATCGACGCCGGTCAGCGGCGACCACGCCGCCGCCGGCGCCGCCGGAAAGGCGGCGTCCCAGGTGTGCAGCCGCCGCGCCGCCCGCCGCCGCCGCTGGCGCGCCAGCAGCACGCCGCCGCGCAGCAGATCGGCGCCGATCACGGTCAGCAGCAGCGCCATGCCGATGCGCACCCAGGGAACCGCCGCCGCCACGCCCGCCCCCGCCGCGCGCAGCAGCGGCGGCCCCCCCGCCGTCGCCGCCGCCAGCGGCGTCACAATCATGTCCGGCGTCCAGGCCAGCAGCGCCAGCAGCGCCAGCAGCAGCATCCCGCCGAGCCGCAGCAGACTGCGCGTGCGCTGGCGCGCCAGCATCCACTCGGCATCCGTCTGCGGTCGCTTCCATGGATTGCCCGACCAGCGCGCCTGCCGCCCCGCCGGTCCGCCGCGCGGCATCCCGCCGCCCGCGCCGCCGTCGCCGCCGCGTCCCGCGCCGCTGCGCGACACCCGCCCGCGGTCCGTCATGTCGTCCCCCGTTCCAGCACTGCATCCGGCGCCGGCGCGCCGCTCCACCAGCGTCCGTCCGGCAGCCAGACCGTCGCCCGCCGTTCCGTCGGAATCGGCGCCGCCGCCGGGCGCAGCGTCGGCAGATCGATCCCAAGCGTCATGACCGCCGCCCCCGCCGCCGCCGCCGGCACGTCCGCCGGCGGCGCGTCCCCGACCCACAGCAGCAGCGCCAGCATGCCGGGCGCCGGCAGGCGCAGCAGCGCGAGCGCATCCGGCGGCGGCGCGCCGCCGATGACCGCGATGGCCAGCAGCAGCGGCGCCGCATCCGGCAGGCGGGCGCCGCGCCGCACGGCGAAGCGCCGCTCCAGCGCCAGGCGCAGTCCGTCCGCCAGCGTCGCGGCATCGCTGCGGTCCCACGCCGCCGCCTCCCCCGCCGACCACAGCGCCCGCGCGCCGTCCGGGTCCGCCAGCCATGTGCGCCACCCGCTGCGCCGGGCGGCGGCATGCATGCGCGCCAGCGCCCATGCCCCGCCCTCCCCATGCGCGCAGACGACCAGCGGCGGCGGCGTCCCGGCGGCGGGCCAGCCCCACCACAGCGTGCGCCCGCGCCGCAGGGTCAGCAGCGGCGCCGCCAGCCATGCCGCGCGCGCGGGGGGCGGCAGTCCGGGCGGCGCCCGCACCCCATCCGCCGTCTCCTCCCAGCGTCCGCCGGCCTGCGCGCGCGCCCACGCCGCCCGCTCCGGCGCGCGCGCCAGCAGCAGCGTCGCCGTGGCGCGGCGGGCGTCCGCCACGCCCGCCGCCGGGACGCCGGGGTCCATCCCGGCGTCCCGCGCCGCCTGCCATGCCGCCGCCAGCCGCGCGTGCGGCGGCGCGGGCGGCGCGGCGGCGGCCACGACCGGCGCCACGCCGCCCCGCGTCCAGCGCCCCCCCTCGGTGCGGGGGGGCGGCGGGGGGGACCGAGGGGTGCGGGGAGGGCGGGAGGGACGGGTCCATGGCGGCGCCGGCGGCGATTCCGGCGGCGGCGGGCGGACGGGGCGCGGGAGCGCCGTCCCGCCCGCGCCCCCGGTCGCCGCCCCGCCGCGGCGCCGCACGACCCCAACGGCCGCCAGCGCCGCCAGCGCCGCCAGCAGCGCCCACGCCTCCATGGGCGCCGCCGCGCCAAGCAACGCCGGCGCGCCGAGCAGCGCCGCCGCCGCGATGATCGGCGCCGCGCGTCGTCGGCTCATGCGCCGCCTCCGTCGGTCGGGGGCGCCAGCAGCGCCGGGTCGCAGACGGCGTGCCAGAGGTCATCGTTGAGCGCCAGCGCCATCGTCCACCCGCGCCAGCGCGCCCCCGCGCGCCCCGCCGCCGCCGCCGGCAGATCGTCCATCGTCGCCAGCAGCGCGCCGTCCGGCCAGGTCTGCAGCCCGATCCGCCCGTCCGCCTGCTGCACCGCCAGCGTGATCCGCTGCGGGTCGGCGACGTGCAGCGCCAGCGTGGATGGCGGCACGCTTCCCAGCAGCAGCGGGGAGCCGCCATCGAACGGCCAGTAGGTCAGCGCCACCCGGTCGGCATACTGCGCCACCCAGAACAGGCCGTCGCTTCCCCATCCCAGCGGCGCCAGCCCGGCCGGACGCGCCGGACCCGGCGCCAGCGTCGCCGTCTGCACCCCGCGTCCGCCGCGCGGCAGCGTCAGCAACAGCGCATCCGCCGCCGCGCCGCCCGCCGCCGGCGCGCTGAACAGCACCGCCGCCGCGCCATTCGGCGCCCACTCCAGCGCCGCCGCCGGCGTCGGCATGGCGCTGACCGCCGGCGCGTGCAGCGGCGACCCGTCGCTTCCCGCCGCATCCCACACCCGCACCACGCTCCCGCTCCCCGCGCGCAGCGCCAGCACCAGATACGCGCCGTCCGGCGACCACCATGCGCCGTCGACCGGCTGATCGGTCGTCAGCGTCTCGACCCGTCCGTCGGGCGACGTCAGCGTCAACCGTCCGCGCGCGCCGCTCCGGTCCGCCGGGTCCGGCTCCCACACGACCCGCACCCGCCGTCCGTCCGCCAGCGTCGCCGTATCGGCGACGGGATAGCGGTCCAGGTCGGGGGCGCGCGTGACCGCGGTCGCGGTCACGCGCATCACCGCCGGCGGCGCGTCCCCGGCGCCGCCGGCCACGGCGCGCCAGCCGCCGCGCGCATCCGCCGTCACCATGCGCCAGACGGCGCCCGGCGCCGGACGCGGCGCCAGCAGCAGCGCCGGACGCGGACGCCCCGGCGGAAACGTCACCGTCGTCGTCATGCCGACCGTCACCGTCACCGTCCGGCGCTGCGGATAGACCCCCGGCGCCTCCGCCGTCACCGTGTACACGCCCGGCGCGCCGCGCCAGACCAGCGCCTCCCCCGCCGCCGTCATCGGCGCATCCCCGACCCGCACCGCAGCGGCGGCGTCCGCCGCATACACGACGACCACGCCATACACCGCATGCTGCCAGACCGCCAGCAGCAGCGCCGCCAGCAGCGCCAGCCCGCCGATTCCCAGCAGCAGCCGCCGCCGCCGCCGCAGCAGGCGCGCCAGGCGCGCCTGCGCCACATCCAGATGCAGCACCGCAACGCCCAGGTCCAGATCGCGCATCGCCCCCTCCGCTCCGCTAGGCCGCATCGCGCCCCACCGCCGCCGCCCCGCCGGTCGCGGCGACGATGAGCGTATGCAGCGGTTCCGGCGCCCGCGGAATGCGCAGCGGGATCGGCGTCCGCCCCGCCAGCAGCAGCCCGGTGGCGCCGCGCTCATCCCGCCGACACTGCGACAGCCAGGCGACCTCGCCGGGCGTCAGCCCGAATTGCTTCGCCGCCGCCAGCACCGGATTGCGCTCATCATCGCCGCCATGCCGCGCCGGACGCACCTGGCGCAGCAGCAGCACGGTTTCGCAATTGTCCAGGTAGGTCATGCCGCCGGCATTGGGAACCACGGCGCCGGACGGCGTGCGCTGCACCAGAAAATCGCGCACCTGCTGCGTGATGACCGTCGCCGCCGTGCGCAGCGACCGCCCAATGCGCGCGATCGTCTCCAGCACGCGCACGCCGGCGGCGCTGCCCAGGATCGTCCACGCCTCGTCCAGGATGATCTCCATCGGGCGGTCGCGGCGCTGCAAGGCGGTCGTGATGCAGTAATTGGCGATCAGCGGCGGCAGCACGCGCTGCAACGTCGCATCATCGCTCTGCACAAACCGACTGAGGTCGATGCCCAGCACGCCGACATCGTCGCGCTGGCGCGACGGCGGCACGCTGAGCGGCAACGTGCCCGGCGCATTGATCAGCCGCCCCAACGCGCCCGTGGTGAACAGGTCGAGCGCGCCCAGCAGCGCCTCGTCCGCGCCGCGCGCCTGCAGGCGCGCGGCGACCTCGCCCAACGTCGGCGCATCCGCATGCCAGGTCGCCGGGTCGTGCGTCATGCCGCGCGCGTCATAGCATGCCAGAATCGCCTCCTCGAGCTGCGCCTCGGCGCGCGGAGAAAGCGGCATGCCGCGCGCCTGCGCTTCGGTCGTCAGCAGGTGCTTGACCAGCGCCGCCCGGTCCATCCGCACATCCAGCCCCTGCGCCCGCACCGTCGTCAGCGCCGCCGGGTCGCCATACGGCAGCATGAGCGGATTGATGCGCACCTCCGCCTGCTCCGACAGCACCAGATAGGTTCCGCCGAGGGTCTCCTCGATCAGCGCGCGATACTCCTGCCCCTTGGGGTCCATGACGACGATGGCGCAGCGACCGTAGGCGTACCGCTGCAACAGCAGCAACGCCTGCACATACGTCTTGCCGCCGCCGGTCGCGGCAACGATCGCCTGGTGGGGCGACGGCAACGCAAAGCGGTCCAGGATGACCGGCGCCCCGGTGTCGGCATGCACGCCGTACAGAATCGGCGCCTGCTCGCCGAGCGGCAGCGCCCGTCCGCCGTCCGGAATCAGGCGCGCCAGCGTCGGCGAATCGGCTTCCCGCACCAGACGCAGGTCGTCGCGTCCGAGCGCCGTCGTGGTCAGCACCCCCTCCCAGTGCTGGTAGTCGCAGCGCACGATCTGCACCTGCCCGTCCACGCACGCATCGCGCAGCGCGCGCTCCCGCGCGCGCAACTGCTCCAGACTCTCGCCCGCCACGGTCAGATACCAGGCATAGCGGTGGTGCCCGGTGCGCTCCTCGGCGAGCGCCCGCAGATGGCGCCGCAGGTCGCGCAAGGCGACATCCGCGTCGGGCTGCTCCTCCTCATCCGCCAGCGACACCCCCAACTGGCGCGCCAGTTCCGCCAGCCGCTGCTTGACCGCCGCGCGCGGCAGCGGCTGATTGACCACCGTCATCTGCACCCCCGGCAGGCGCGCCAGCCGCCCGAACGTCGTCGGCGCCAGGCGGCGCGGCGGCGCCAGCACCGCATACGCCGCCATGTAACTGCGCCCGGAGCGCACATAGTCATGGGCGCTCCGGTCGACGCTCGACGGCGCGACCAGCGCGGCGTCATCCGTCGGCGTTTCCCGCGCCGCCGCCGCGCCGCCGCCGCTGCGCGCGCGCCGCCGCCAGGTGATCAGCGGCGCATTCGGGTCCACGGCGCGCTCCGCCCGCCACGGCGGGCGCGGCCCGCCATCATCGCTGCCCGTCATGCCAGCACTCCTTCCGCATGCCACGGCGGACGCGGCCGACCGGACGTCTCCGGCGGCGTTTCCCGCGCCGCCGCCGGCGCGTCGGCCGGGGGGACCTCCCCGACCCGCGGGGGCGCCTCACCCCCCGCGTCCGGCGGCAGCGCGTCCGGCGCCAGATCGAACGGCAACGCCGGCCCATCGGCGATCGGGGGGACGCCGGCATGCGCCCCGATCGGGTCGAACCCCATCCGCAGCAGGTCGCGGATGTCCCCCGCCCGCAACCGACGCGGCGGCGGTTCGACGCCCAACGCGGCGAACATGCCGATCAACCGCCGGATGCGCCGGAGCGCGTCCGCCGGCGCATCCCCCGGCAGCGCGCGCGGCGGCGGCGGCGGCGCCAGATCGCTCCACATGCCCGGCGCCGCGTCGTCCGGCGCTTCCGTCGGCGCCGCCAGAATCCAGCGCACCACCGGCGTGTGCGCCGCCGCCTGCGCCAGCCGCTCGACCGTCAGCGCCAGGGTCTCCAACACCAGATGCCCGGTCAAATCCGGCGCCGCCGCCGCCGCGCCCCGCATGCGCGCCAGCAGCGGGCGCATGTCCGGCGGCGTGGCATACGTGTACAACAGAAACCGGTCCGGCATGCGCGCCAGCGCCGCCGTGTACTGCGCCAGCAGCGCCGCCAGCGCCGCATCGTCCAACAGGCGCATGTCCGGCGGCGTCAATTCCGCCAGCCCGACGGCGACGCCATCGGTGCGCAGCACATAGCCATCGCCGATCCGCGCCACCCCGATGGCCGCGGTGACATCGCCGACCCGGCTCATCGCCCCCGCCCATCCCCGGCGCGCCCCATGCGGTGCAGCCGCCGCACGCGCCGATAATGCCCGATGATCGCCGCCGCCGCCGCCGGCGCCGACCGTCCCCGAATCCGCGCCTCCGCCAGCGCCGCCAGCAGCGCCGGCGGCGCCAGCGTCGCCGCCGCCAGCGCCTCCCACGGAATCGGCGTCAGCGCCGCCAGCGCGCCCCAGACCAGGACGCCCACTCCCATGATCGTCGCCGCCCGCGCCGGCAGCCGCAGCGTCACCCCCGGCGCCGGGCGCAGCGTCACCATCGGACGCACGTTGAGCGCCGGCGTCTCATGCACCAGGTCGGCCCGATCCGGCCGTTCCGCTCGTTCCGCATCCATGGTTCCCTCCTTAGGGCGCGGCCTCCGCCGCCGCCTCAATGATGGCGACCGCCTGACTCAGCACCAGCGCCGCCAGCCCAACCCCGCACGCCGCCAGCAGCGCCTTCGTCACGGTGAAGTGCTGCGGCTCCGCCGACCAGCGCCGCCAGATGACCCAGAGCAGCGCCAGCGCCGCCGCCGCCAGCACGCCGTTCGTCAGCCACGCCAGCGGCGACGCCAGAAAAAAGGCCAGCGGCGGCGGCGACCCATAGACGTCGGGCGTAAAGAACGCCACCGCCTCATCCGAGGTGCGCACGATCCGCACCACGATGGCGGCGCCGACCATCCGCACCGCCAGACTCCACCACTGCACCTCGTCCGGATCGCTCAGCAGGTCGAGCACGGCGGTGACGAGAATGACCAGCGCCGCCGCCAGCACCGCGCCCTCGCGCACCCAGCCCAGCAGCGGCCCCAGAATCTCCAGATATTCGTCCATGCGTCCGCGCCGGCGCGATCACCGCGTCCCGCCGCCGCTGCTGAGGAAGAAGTCGATGATCGACCGCGCGTTAAAGGCGATGAGCGCCACCAGCCCGACCCCCAGCGCCTTAAACACCGCCCCCCACCACGAGAAGCGGTCGGGGTTGTTCGTCCACGACTCGTAGATGTTCCAGACCAGAATGATCGCCGCGATCACGGCCACGCCCGCCAGCGCCCAGTCCAGCAGCGGGCCCAGAAAGGTGTCCAACTCCGGCAGATCTCCCCACATACGTCCCTCCTTCAGACCGTCGAACCCGGCGGCGCATCTCGCCCGCCGGGTTCCAGCATAGCCGCCGCCGCCGCGCGGCGGATCGGATGCGAGTACGGAATTAACAGCCGAACAGCCAGCCGAAGAGGAACTGCAGCACCTGCTCCAGCCAGGTCGTCACCCGCGGCCCGCCCAGCGGGCAGCGCGCGCCGCGCGCCCGGTCGTCGTTGCCCGGACTCCACCACGCCCCGCCCGGATCGCCCGGCGGCGGCGGAACGACGAGGGTGGACGGGTGGCCCGGCGGCGGCAGTTGCAGCGGTTGATCGGCCAGCAGCGGATCGCCCGCCTCCCCCCACCCGACCGGCTCCATCCGCCCATCGCCCGCCATGCGCGCGCTGTCATCCATCGCCAGCGGCAGCGCCGCCAGCGGGTCCATCCAGATGCTCCAGCAGTCGTCGGCGCCGGGCGGCGGCGCGCCGTCCGGCGCGTCGGGAACCTGATACGGCGGACGGCACAGGTCGACCGGTTCGCCGCCAATGCGCGTCTGCAGGAACACGCCGCCGGTCCACGGCGCCGGCGGCGGGCGCCCCGTCGGCCCGATCCACCCGACCCGCCCGCGAAACTGGCGCACCACATCGCCGCCGCCGACGGCGCCCGGGTCCGGCTGCACGGGGGGACCGCAGCCGCGCAGGTAGCGCACCCCGACATCGGGATACCCCGGCGGTTCCGGGACACAGACGCCGTCGCCGGTCGGCGCATCCGGCGGCGGCGGCGCGGGCGCGCCGGGGTCCATGGTCAGCGTTTCGCACCCGCTCACGATCCGGCGCGCCTGCCAGAAATGGCGCTGATAGTAGCGATTCCGCGCCACGTCGTGCAGGATGCAGCCGGTCGCATGGTTGTAGCAGTCCATGAACAGCCCGTCGCCGACATAGATCGCCACGTGGTGCGTGGCGCCGCCGCCGGGGGCGGTCGGGTCGCCCGCGTTGCGCAGAAAGATCAGGTCGCCGGGCGCCCAGCAGGTCGTGGCGGCGCCGCGCAGATCGGCCAGGGTGCACGGAAGGGCGCGTCCCTGGGTCGACTGCGGGAGGGTCGTCCACCCGATCGCGACGCCGGCGGCGAAGTAGGCGCGCCAGACCAGCCCGCTGCAATCGAAACTGCGCGGGCCGGTGCGGGGATAGAAGGCGCCGGTCGCCGGATCGACCGGGTCGCGCGGGTGGGCGCCCCCCTGCGAGTAGATCGCCCCCTGGGCCTGCAGGGCGGTCTGCGCCGCAATCAGGCACGCCGGCGCCCGGCCGCCGGCGCCGGACGTCGCCTGCGCCGCCGGCGCCGGATGCGCCGGCGCCGCCGCCAGCGCCGCCAGCGCCAGCAGCGCCGCCAGCGCCCCCCCCATGCCGCCGGTGCGACGTCTCCGGGCGATCATGGCGCCTCCGGCAGCAGCGCCGGCGTCGGCGCGGGCGTCGGCGTGGGCGGCGGCGGCGGGGCCTCCGCCCGAAATGAAATGGCGGCATCCGACGACCGTTCGCCGGGCGCAATGCGCTGGTCAAACCACACCTGCTGCGGACCGACCGGGGTCCAATCGTCCGGCCAACGCACCGACGCCGTGCATCGTCCCGGCGTCGCATAGGCGTAATGCCATTCGCCGACGCCGGCGTAGGTCTCGACCATCACCCCGGGACACGCCACCGTCACCGCCGCCGCATCCGACGGCGCATAGTCCGGGCACGTCACCTCCCGCCGACACGCCTCCGCCCGCACATAGACGCGGTAGGGCTGCAGGCGTCCGTAGCGCACCACGAGCGGCGCGCCCTGCACCGTCCCGCTCTCATCGGGATGCAGCACCGCGAACTCCGCCGTCACCCCGGCGCCGGCGCGCAGCGGGTCGGGAGCGAACGGGCGGTCCCACCCGACCTCGGTCACGCGCATGTCGGCGATGGGCGGAACCGGGCAGCCCGGACAAAAGACCGGGCCGACCAGCAGCAGCCCGTCGTGCAGCATCCATGATCCGGGGCGCTCCGGGTCGGGAACCCAGCCGAAGGGAACCGCCACCTGCCACCCGCCCGCCGGGTAGGCGGGGCGCGCGGCATCCACCCGCACCGGCGCCGGCGCGGGCCAGGGCAGCATGCTGCGCTGCAGCAGCGTCCCCACGGTCAGCAGCGCCAGGCATGGCGCCGCCGCCAGCAGCAGCAGCGCGCCGATCAGCATGCGCGACCCGCCGCGCATCCGCAGCACGGCGGTGAGCAGCAGCAGCCCCCCGCGCATCATGCCGCCCTCCCGCGGCGCGCCGCCAGGAACGCCGCCGCCCGCGCCGCCCAGGACGCCGCCCGCGCCGCCCCCAGCGCTTCCCGCGCCGCCAGCCCCGTGATGCGCGGCGCATCCAACACGGCGGCATACCCGAACGCCGCCAGCAGCGCAATCACCGCCGCCTGCAGCACCTCGCCCGGCGGGACCCGCACGATCAGCGCGGTCAGCAGCGCCTGCACCACGCCGAGCGCCGTCGCCCACAGAATCGGCGTCAGCAGCGCTTCCACGAAGCGGAAGAACCACACCCGCGCATAATTCCAGGCGCCGTCGGTGAGGATCGCCACCCCCGCCAGCGGCGCCGCCACCAGCAGGATATTAATGACGATGATCCGCTTGAACGCCTGGAAGCAGAGCGCCGCCAGCAGCAGATAGTACGCCGTGATCGCCAGCGCATACACCAGCGACACCCCCGGCGACGGGCTGACCGGCGGAACGGTCAACAGCGGCCACCCCCCGCCAAAGGCGCCGCGCACGATGTTCTGCGCCAGCAGATTGGCGAACTGGATCATGACGTCACACAGACTCCACGACCCCCATGTCAGCGCCATCGCCGCGATAAACTGGACGATCAGGTCGATGACCGCGCCATGCTTGTCCGCCCACAGCAGCCCGACCAGCCGGAACGTCAGCACGACGACGATGATCGCCGTCGCCGCCTGCGCCATCGTCTGCGCCAATCCCTGCGGCGACCCCAACGGTCCGCCCGCCGTGACGGTCGGGCGGGTCGTCAGCTCCAGCGGCGTGGTGAAAATCAGCCCCATCACCACATCGGCCAGCCCGCTCAGCGCGGCGCTCGCGCTCAGCAGCGTCACCCCCGCGCCCAGGATCATATTGTCGGCGAGCCACTTGCTCCCCATGGCGCGCGCGTCCGCCCAAAAGCCGGGGCTCATCGGATTGGACGGGTCCAGAAAGCCCGCCGGCGCCGCCGCGCCCGGCGGCGGCGCGTCCCAGCGCGGGTCCGTCCCCGGCGCGCGTCCGCCCGGCGCCGGCGGTTCATCGACGATCCCGGCCGCATCCGCCGGCGCCGCCGCCGGCGCCAGCAGCAGCGCCAGCAGCAGCGCCGGCAGCAGCGCCGGCAGCAGCGCTGCTATGCGTCCGCGCCATGCGCCCGCCGCTCCGGTGCGATTCTGCGTCCATGGATGCACGGTCGTCCTCCTTCCTTTATCCGCTGCGCCGGCGCCCATCGTCCGGTTCCCCGCCGCGCCGCGCCGCGTCGTCCCATGCGTCCCGGCGCCGCGCCTCCTCCTGCCGCCGTTCCTCCTCCCACCGCCGTTCCTCCTCCCACCGCCGTTCCTCCTCCCACCGCCGTTCCTCCTCCTGCCGCCGTTCCTCCTCCTGCCGCCGTTCCTCCTCCTGCCGCCGTTCCTCCTCCTGCCGCCGTTCCTCCTCCTGCCGCCGTTCCTCCTCCTGCCGCCGTTCCTCCTCCTGCCGCCGTTCCTCCTCCTGCCGCCGTTCCTCCTCGCGGATCGCATCCGCGACCGCGCGCCGCACGCCGGCGGCGCCGGCGCGGATCGCCGCCGCCGCCGCCGCCGTCGCCCCCGCTGCGGCGGCGCCGGGGGAGAGCCGGAGACCGACCAGATCGCCGACGCCGGGAACGACCAGATAGGCGAAGGCCGCCAGCAGCAGCCAGCGCACCGACCCGGCGACCGAGTCGGACGCGCCCGCCGCGCCGCCGCCCAGCGCCAGCGCGATGTGGGCGCCCAGCGCCAGCGCGACCCCCCACAACGCCGGCAGCAGCAGCGCCTCGGCGAAGCGGGAGCACCAGACCTGCGCATAGCGCCACGACCCGCCGAGCGCCACGGACAGCGCCATGATCGGACTGACCACCAGCAGCAGATTGACGGCCGCAATCCGCAGCAGCGCCGGCGGCAGCAGCGCCAGCAGCGCCGCCCAGTGCATCAGCAACGCCAGCGCATAGGTGAGCGAAAAGCCGGCGGACGGGTCCAGGTCGGGAATCGCCAGCACCGGCAGCGCCGCCGCGACCGGACGTCCGAACGCGCCGTCCAGCAGCGCCGCGCTGAGCGCGTTGGCGAAGCGGATCGCCGTCCGCGTCACATCCGGCAGCGCCGCGAGCAGGATCACCCCCAGCAGCAGCTGCGCGATCATGCGCACCGTCGCACGGCGGTGCGGCGTCGTCAGCGCCAGCGCCAGCCGTCCCGCGAGCACGACGACCAACACGGCGGCGCAGGCGCCCGCCAGCGCCGCCTGCACGTCCGCCAGCCGTCCCAGCGGCGGAATGACCAGATCGACCGTCCACTCCTCCGGGGTGGACAGCGCCACCTCGCCGATCGCAACGACCGCCCCGGCCGCCAGCGTGACGGCATTGAGCGCCTGCACCGCGACCCCGGACAGCACGCCGCGCAGCACCCAGGCGGCGCCGTTGGCGACCACCTGCACCCACGGCGCGATCCAGGGATTCGCCGCCGGCGCCGCCGGACAGGCCCCCGGACATGCCGGGTCCGCCATGCCGCCGCCGTCCGGCGCGGACGACGCCGCCCGCCAGGCCAGCAGCGTCACCAGAATCAGCGCCCCCCATGCGGCGCGGCGGCGCCAGGCGGCGATTCCGGCATCGTCCGCAGCAAGGACGCCGATGCAATCCGCCACGCGCCGGACGCCGCGTCCCACACCAGCAGATACCGCACCTGCGACCCGATGCGCTGCACCGGCGCCGCCTGCTCGTGGATGTCCCAGATTTCGACCGTCGTCACCCACGCCGTCATCCCCTGCACCTGCACATCCGCCGTCCACTCCCGCAGATACGCCGTATACGCGCGCCCCTCGGCGCGCCGGCGCGCCAGCGCCGCCGCCCGCTGCGCCCGCCACGCGCCGTCCGCCGTCGTCACCGCTTCCAGCGGCGCCGCGTCCAGCGCCGCCGCCGCCGCTTGTTCCGCCGCCAAATAGGCGCGCATGGTCGCCAGCGCCGCCGCCGCGTCGCCGGGCGGCGCATGCGGCGTCGCCGCGCCGCGCCACGCCAGCGCCGCCGCGGTGATGACCAGCGCAACGACGATGATGACGCTGCCAACCGGGCGCCCGCCGCCGTCCGGCGCGGACGTCGCCGGGGGCGCCCCGCCGTCCGGCGCGGGCGGCGCCGGGGGCGCTCCGCCATCCGGCGCGGGCGGCGCCGCCGGCGCCCGGCGCGCCCATGCGACCGCTCGATCCCGCACCCGCCGCATGCCCATGCGCTCCTCCATTCGTGTCTGTGGTCGCATGCCCGACGTCGGCGTCGTCACCGGCGTCCCGTCGGCATCCCGTCGGCATCCCGACGGCATCCGGCATCGAGCGTGCCACAGAACGCCTGCGCCGCCATCACCCATTGCTGACGACCGACGCCATCCAACGCGACGCCGGATCAATGCGCCGCATCATCCGACGCGGTACGATGAACGGCGCATTGATCCGGCGCCGTCCGCGCGGCGCCGCCGGGCGCGGGCGCGCATGGGCGCGGGCGTGGGAACGGAGACCGCCCGCGCGGGGGGACGGCGGGGAACGGAGACCGCCCGCGCGGGGGAACCCCCCCCAGTCCCCTCCCGCCGGCTTGAAAGGGGGGGGATTTCGGGCGATTTCAGGCATTGGGACGGGTCATCGATATGCATGGTTACGCTGTCGCCTCTTGAAGCGGCTTTCGCTCAGGGGCTGATCCGGCTGCAGTTGATTGCGCCGCCGGATGCGGAGGTTCCGTTGCCGGCGGCGGGCCGGCGCGGGTGATAGTGACAGGCAATCGAATGATAGTCGCAAGGCAACCAGGAAGTATTTGGGGAAATGAAGACAATGAACCATGAAGCGAAATTAGAACCAGAAGAGCAGGAACTCGTAGATTCATACGAGCGAGACGAATGGCGATCTGTACCAACGTTCCAGGAGAACTTGCGCCAATATCAATCCTATGCTGTCGCCACCTTTGAAGCAATAGGATTGATCAGCATCACGCTCCCGCAAGAGGATCTCAACGCCATCCGCGAGAAGGCGGCTGCCAGAGGGATGTCATATCAGGCACTGATTGCTACCATTGTGCATCAGTATGTGACGGGGGATCTGGTCGAAAAAAAGCCGCACAGCGTCTGACCCGCGCCTGCGCCCGACGCTGCTCCGCCGCGCTTTGCAGGCGGCTCATGCTCAAATCCCTGGACAGCACAACCGGGCAGTCGCAGGTGCAGGCAATGGACGCAAAAGAGAAAGTAAGCCGCGTTGTCGCGTTGCGCCTGGCAACGGAAAGAGGTACAATGATCGTCAGAGAGCCGCAACCCGTTCAAGCCTGATAAGGCACAGGCGGCACATCGCAACAGCACAGCAACTGCAGGCAATGGCGCGGCAGGGCGGAACCCCCCATCACGACAAACCACCCGGACAGGGTGACACCCGGCGTAACTCCTGCGATACAGGGGTGCGTGACTGGCAACACCACATCGCGCACGCGAATTGACCGGCTAAAGGCGCTCATCCAGGCATTCAAAGCCAATCCGCTTTACGTACTGCGCTCGCTCCGGCGCTGCGGCTCAGCCGTACATCGTCGGACGATCACCTTAAGGGAGGCTCTATGCCAACCACTCCAGTGCATTTCACGCTGGCTGACCTGGAGCAGTGGGTAGAGAAAGGCTTAATCACTCCTGAGCAACTGACAAACATACGGTCACACATCGAAGCCGCCGGGCCCGTAGCAGAGCAGGCAAAGGCTGGCCCGGAACAGCGCAAGGGGCTGAATTTCGTCTCTCTCGCCTATTACTTCGGCGGCTTTATGATTCTCCTGGCTTACACAATTTTCATGGGCCTGCAATGGGAGTCGTTAGAGTTTACCGGTCAGATTGCCATTTCTCTTTTTACTATCGTTGTTCTGTGGGCTATTGGCTATGTTCTCCAACGAAGCGGCTTTCGCATCGCCGGTGGATTGCTGATTTTTGCCGGTACAGGAATCGTGCCTTTGTTCGTTTTTACCGTGCAACGCGCACTCGGCATATGGCCTGATGACCAGACGTATGCTTATATGGAATTTTACCGGATTGTGGCACAAACCTGGATTCTGCTTGAATTAATCAGTATCGGGGTAGCGGTCATCGTCATCTGGCGCGTTCGTTTTACGTTGATCTCCTTGCTGATCGCCTTTTGGACCTGGTTCCTGTCGATGGACATCACCCGCTGGGTTTCACGGAGCGATTATTGGACCTGGTCGGATCGCGAGCAGATTGTAAGCACAACGATCGGCGTGGGAATGTTAGGACTTGGAGTCTGGCTCCAACGCAGGACAAAGCAGGATTACAGTTTCTGGTTTTATCTCTTTGGACACATCATCGTCCTGAGCCATCTATCCGCTCTGACATTGAATCGAGAAGGTTTTCTCGGCATCGTCTATCTGGCCGTCTATATATCATTCGTTGTTGCCAGCGTATGGCTTCAACGCCGCGTGTTTCTGGTGTTCGGCGCTATTGGCTGTTACAGTTACCTGAGTTACCTGGCTTTCCAGGTTTTTCAAGGGGCGTTGGGGTTTGTATTCGCGCTTGGCGTTATCGGTCTCCTGATCGTTCTGACGGCGGTGGGATACCAGAAATATCTTCGTTCCTGGTTAGAAAATCAGTTAGCGCGTTATCGAGTGGCGGCAGAGCGGTGAAATGTTCGTGCTGATGTAGCCCGTGCAGGCGGGCTTCGCCCTGGATAGCCGATAACTGATAGCCGATAACTGATAGCCGATAGCCGATAACCGATGGTCGAGAGGGTCGCCGTTGGAGTTCGCGTGACGCGCCGGCGGGCTTCGCCTTGCATCGCCGGGAGCTTATGGTCTTTGAATAAATAATCCGCTACAGCCCGCGCCGGCGGGCTTCGCCTTGCATCGCCGGGGGCTTCAGCCCGACGGCAAAGGGCGCATACCGGGTTAAATTCTCCAATCTCCATAATTGCGGTCAACGTACCGGTGCGGGGCGGGGGCGGAGACCTGACAGGTGCAGGTTTTTTGGGAAGCCCCTGCGCGCCATCTCCATCCTCCGTGTCTCGCGATCCTTCCATGATCATGATACCGACGGATCGGCCCGTGCGTTCGGTGGAACGGAAACGGTTGACCATCTGCCTGCGAATCCCCCCCCTTTCAACCCCCGCCGGCGGGGGGGTTCGGGGGGACCCGCACGCAGGGGGCTCGGAGGGAGTGCGGCGCCGGATGGATCGTCATCCCGACGCATCCGACAGCCGGATGCGCGCCCGGCGCAGGATGCGTTGCACGGTGCGGCGGGAACATCCCAACTGCCGGGCCAGCTCGTCCAACGTCATGCCCGCCGCGAACCGCTCCGGCGCCGCCGCCGGCGCCGACGGCGGCGTGGACGGCGCCGCCAGCGCCTGCAGGATATCCGCATCCAGGTGCAGCAGGCGCGCCAGACGGCGGGCGCCGACGGCGGCGTGCATCCGGCGGAGGACGGCGACATCGTCGGACGTCAGGAGGAGCGGCGCCGGCGGCGGACCGCGCCGCCGCAGCGCGACGCCCGCCGCCTGCACGTTCCGGCGCGTCGTCCGATACGACCAGCCGAACCGCTGCGCAATGGCGCGCAAACTGTATCCCTCCTCATACAGCCGGCGCAGCGTCGGTGCGTCCGGCTCCTGATCGGCGGCGCGCATGGCTCATGCCTCGTCCCGCACCGGTCGGCGATCCGCGCCATCCCGCCCGGACTGCATGACCTCGTGCGCCAGCCGCCGCAACGCCGCCGCCATCGTCGCCAGCGGCGGCGCGCCCGGCGGACGCGGCCACACGCCCCGTTCCAGCAAGACGGCCGCCGCCGTCCAGATCGCCGCCGTCGTCTCCGGCGTCGGGTGCTGCGTCAAGGCGCGCACCACGGCGCCCCAGGCGCCGCCATCCCCCGCCGCCGGGGGATGCGCCGGCTCCCGCCCGCTGCGCGCGTCCGCGTCCCGCGTCACGGGGCGGTCCGGCAGCGCCGGGAGATGCGCCGGCTCCCGCCCGCTGCGCGCGTCCGCGTCCCGCGTCACGGGGCGGTCCAGCAGCGCCGAATCCCGCTCCCGCTGCAACTCCCGGTTCAGCGCTTCCAGCTGCGCCAGCCGATTGGACAGGGTGCGCCCAAGCATCTGTTCCCGCGCCAGCGCCGCCTCCAGACCGGACGCCCGCTCCAGCGCCTCCTGCGCCTGACGCCGCATGTCGGCGACCAACCGCTCCAATGCCGTCGCCGACAGCGCCGGCGCGTCGCCGGCATTGGTCAACACCGCGAACATGTCCGGGTCGAGGCGATACACCTGCGCCAGATAGTAGGCGCGCCGCCGCCCGTAATCGTGGAGCAGGGCGCGATAGGCGTCCGCCCCCAGCGTCTCCAGCGGCAGCATATAGAACCGGGCGGTCTCGGCGGTGATGCCGTGTCGTTCCTGACAGTAGCGCTCGAACGACGGATAGCCGAGCGACCGGTAGCCGCCGCTCGCCCGCATGCGGACGAGCGCCTGCGCCAGGCGCAGCGACCCGTCCACCAGATCGGCGACCCCCCGCTCGATCTGTCCCCGCGCCGCGCCGATTTCCGCGTCCAGCTCCGCCGGATCATTGGCGATCAGCGCACCATCGCTGCGCGTCGTCGCCAGCCCGTTGGTCCATGCTCCATCGTCCATCCCGCCCCTCCTTCATCCATCGCACGATCACCGACGTCCCGCATCCCGCGACTCCGCCGCCGAGTCGTACAGCAGATGCGGCAGCAATTGCCGCCGACTGGACAATCCCAGGCGCGCCAGCACCTCCTGGACGTGGGAATTGACGGTCGCCACCGACACGACCAGCGTGCGCGCGATCTCCTGGTTGGTCATGCCCTGCTGCATCAACTGCGCCACCCGCTGCTGCTGCGGCGTCAGCCGCGCAAACGCTTCCCGCAGCGCCATGCGCCGCTGGTGCGCGGCAATCGCCTGCGCCGCATCCAACCCCTCCAACGGGTCCGGCAGCGGATCGCCGCGCAGCGCCGCCGCAAGCGTGGCGATCATGGCCGCGTCGCCGCGCACATCGTCCTTCACCAGATAGCCGACGGCGCCCGCCAGCGCCGCCGCTGCGCGCGTCGCCGCTTCCTGCACGGTCGTCAGCATCAGACACGGGATGCGGTGCCGGTGCGTCAGCGCCCGCGCCGCCTCAATGCCTTCCACCTGCGCGTGCGGCATCAGCACGTCCACGACCGCCAGCGCAAAGAACCCCGGCGGATGCGCCGCCGCCAGCGCCAGCGCCGCTTCCCCGGAATCGGCGCACCGCGCATCCCACCCCTGCGCGATGCACAGCGCGGCCATGCGGTCGCGCACCAGCGGCGCGTCATCGACGATCATCACACAGTCCGGCATATCCTCCTCCGCTGCGTCTGCGTCACGCTCTTCCACGGCGGCGCCTCCCACGGCGGCGCCTCCCACGGCGGCGCCTCCCACGGCGGCGCCTCCCCCGGCGGCGTCTCCCCCGGCGGCGTCTCCCCCGGCGGCGTCTCCCCCGGCGGCGCCGCCCCCGGCGGCGTCTCCCCCGGCGGCGCCTCCCACGGCGGCGCCTCCCCCGGCGTCGCGGCGCCGGCGCCGGTTGGCGCCGTCGCCCACCCCAGGACCGGGGCGGGCAGCGGGAAGCGCACCTGAATGACCGTTCCCCGTCCCGGTGCGCTTTCGACCGAAAGCGCACCGTTCAGCCGCTGCGCCAGCCGCTCCATGTCGCGCAATCCGCGCCCCTGGGCGCGCCGGCGCGTCGCTTCCGGGTCGAATCCCGCACCGTTGTCGGCGACCGTCAGCGTCAGCGCCGTCGGGTCATACGTCAGGCGCACGCGCACCTCCGTCGCCCGCCCATGGCGGTGGGCATTGAGCAGCGCGTTATAGAGAATGATCTCGCACGCGCTTTGCACGTCATCCGGAATCGCGGCGCGCGGCGCGCCGACGCGCTCCGCCAGCGTGCGCACGCCGAGCGCGCGCATGCTCTTGCAGACCTCGACCAGGGTGCGTTCCAGATCAAGTGGCGTCACATAGACATCATCGTCCGCCGCAACCGCTGCGCCGCGTCGATGCAGCAACGCCACGACGCGATGCAGCCGGCGCGCGGCATGCTGCGCCTCATGCACCCATGCGCGCATCTGGTCGGGCGTCGGCGCCGCATGCGCCTGGGCGAGCAGCCGCTCGACCTCGACGACGGCGCTCTTGAGGTGCGCATGCTCCAGCATGCGCACTTCGTGCAGCACATCCTGGCGCGCCGCCGTCGCCGCCTGCCGCGCCGCCTCCTGCACGGCGACCGCAGCGCGGCGCCGCGCGCGGCGCCGCTCCCACGCCGCGCCCGTCAGCAGCGCCAGCAGCGCCAGCAGCGCCGCCGGCGCCGCCAGCGCTGCGCCGGCGATCGGCGCATCCCCCATGGAGGAGATGACCACGCATGGCGTCATGCCGACTCCTCCTGGATCAACACCCGCTCCACCAGGTCCGGTCGACTCTGCTCATAGGCGCGCAGCCGCGCCAGCGCAAAGGCGCGCCGCTCCACCAGATCGGCGCGCCGGCGCTGCAGCGCCAGCAGGCGCCGGATTTCCTGCACGATCGCCACGCCGTCGGCATAGGCGGCGAGCGCCTCGTCATCCGCCGCTTCCACCGCCATCCGCACCGTCTCCTCCGCCACGCCGTCCGGTCCGACCAGGCAGCGCGGCGGCAGCCGGTCGGGCAAGGAGGACCGGCGGCGCGCCGGATCATGCGTCTGCTCTGCGCTCATCGCACCGCCTCCCCAAGCATCGCCATCCCCGCCGCCCCCAGCAGCGCCAGCGCCAGCAGCGCCAGCGCCAGCAGCGCCAGCGCCGGCAGCGCCGGCCGCAGCGCCGGCCGCAGCGCCATCCGGCGCCGGCCATGCGGCGGCGCCGCCGCCGCCGGGAACGGCGTCGTCAACGCGGCCGCCGCTTCGTGGCGCGGGACGCAGATCAACCACAGCACCGGATGCCGCACGCGCACCAGCCATGTCAGCAGCGTCGGCAGCCGGGCGAGGTCGGCGTCGGCGGCGGCAATCGTCGCATCCAGGGTGCGCACTTCGCGCACCGTCGCGGCAATCGCCGCCAACAGCGCGTCGTCCGGGTCCGGGGGCGCCGGCGGCGGCGCCGCCGTGGCGGGCGGCGGCGCCGCCCGCCACGGCGGATACCCGTCCGGCGCTCGTCCGTTCATGGCGTTCATGGCATCCATGGCGTCCCTCCCGCATCGCCCCCCGTCGGCGCCAGCGCGGTCAGCACCTGCAACCCGTCGGTCAGGACGTACAAAATGAACGGCAGCATCCCCAAAAACAACGCCCCCGCCGTCACGCCGAGCAGCGCCCACTCGCGCCGCTGCAGCCGCGCCCGCCACTCATCCAGCTCGGCGGCCGTCATCCGCTCGGCAATGAGCCGCAGCGCCGGCGCCGCCTGCCGTCGGTCATGGTCGGCGCTGCGCTCCAGCACCGTGATCGCCTCGGTCAGGTCGGCGACGCCATAGGGCGCCGTCTCCTCCCGCAGGCAGGTCCAGACGCTGCCCCGTCCCTGCCGGGCATGGGCGTCCAGCGATGCAGCGATGACGCGCTGCATCTCGGCGATGGACGCGCGCGGACGCGCCAGGTAGAGGCGCAGCATCGTCACATCGCCCAGCGTCGCGTCGTCGAGATGCAGCGCCAGCGTCTCCAGCAGGTCCGGCGTCTGCCGCCGCAGCGCGCGCGCGCGCGCCTGCGCCGCGCGCGCCTCGCCCCCCGGCAGGTAGAGACCAAAGAAGAGCAGCGCCAGCAGCGCCAGCCCGCCCCCCAGCAGCGGCGGCAGCACCCCCAGCGCCGCCGCCGCCGCCGGCGGCAGCGCCAGCGCCGCGCCGACCAGCAGCCCGACCGTGCGCGCCATGCGGCGCATGGTCCGTCCCAGGCGCACCCAGGTCAGCGGCGGCAGCGCCCATGCCAGGATCGCCCCGCCGCAGCTGAGCAGCCCGACCCCCCCGATCAGCAACGTCGTGCGCAGATCGTCCATCCCGCGCCTCCTCCTGCACCCGCGTCACCCGTCGGGACGCCGCACCAGCAGCATGGCGACCGCCGGCGGCGCCAGCAGCCATGCCAGAAACCACAGCGCCGCCGCGCCGCCCCATGGCGCCTGGAAGGCGCTGATGACCAGCTCCGGCTCCCGCAGCGTCAGCCACAGCGCCACCAGCGCCATCGCCCCGCTGATGATCCATGCTTCGCCGCGCACGCGCCCCATCGCCGCCACCGCGCTGCGATAGGCGCGCTCCCGGCGCTCCAGCGTCTCCGCCAGCCGCCGCAGGCGGGCGCCCGCCATGCTTTCCTGGCCGTGCTCGTACCACGCGGCCATCTGGTCCAGCACCGCCGCATGCGCGTCCAGCAGCGTCCGCGCCGCCAGCGCCCGCAACGCGCCGGCATGGTCGACATACCGCCGATTCCCGCCGCCCGCCGCCGGGCGGTTGACCTGCGCCGCCGCCCAGCGCCATTCGTCGCCCAACGGCCACGGCAGCGCGTTCGCCGTCGCCCGAAACGCCGGAAAGAGCGCCGTGGCGCCGGAACACTGCTGCGCCAGCATCGTCACCGCCGGCTGCAGCTGCTGCCGCATGCGGCGCCGGTAGATCGCCAGCGCCACGCGCTGCACGCCCCACTGCACCGCCGCCGCGCCGCCGAGCAGCGCCGCCAGCGCGTGCGGCGGCGCCAGCGGCGCCGTGAGCGCCGCCAACAGCAGCGCCGCCGTGATCACCAGCGCACTCCGCAGCGCCGGCGCCAGCAGACGCGGCGGCGCGTCCGCGGCGCGTTCCCCGCCCCGCCGCACCAGGTCCAGCGCCGCCAGGCCGACGACGATGGCCGCCGCCGCCGGCGTGTGCGCCGGCACGATCCATGCTCCGTCCATCATCCCTCCTCCTGCACATTCCGCCGGAATTGCCGCACGATCTGCGACCACGCGCCAACGTCCTGCGCCGAGTCGCAGTGGAACGGCAACGCCGAATCGTCCCGCCCGCCATCCCGCGCCGCCGGCGCGTGCGCCGCGCCCCGCGCAGCGGGCGCTGCGGGAACCCCCCCCTGGGGCGGGGGCGGTTCCGCCGCCGGCAGTGCAGCGCGGGGCGGTTCCGCCGCCGGCGGTGCGGCGCGGGGCGGTTCCGCCGCCGGCAGTGCGGCGCAGGGCGGTTCCGCCGCCGGCAGTGCGGCGCCGGACGCGGCGGCGACGGCGCGGCGCGCCACCTGGGCCACCAACGCCGCCGTGTCGGGAAGATCCAGTCCTCCCGCCGCCGCCCCTCCCGACCCGGTCGCCGGTTGGGGCGGCGGACGCTCCATGCCGCCGGCCTCCATCCCGCCTGCCGTCCCCGCCGCCGGCGGGGGGGACGGGGGGGACGGGGGGGACGGAGAGAGCGGAGACAGCGCCGCCCCCAGGCGCGCTAACCGTTCCTGCTCCATCCCCAGCGCCGCCAGCTGGCGCTCCAGGAGCGCCCGATCCCCCGCTGCGGCGTCGTCCCGGCGCAGCAACGCCTGCAGCAGCCCGATCCGCGCCTTGACCACCTCCAGCGCCGTCGCACGCGGCAGCGTGCGGGTGTCAAAGGCGCGCACCGCCTCCAGCGCACCGCGCAGATCGCGCTGCGTCGTCGCGCGCGTATAGGCGGTCGCCAGCGCCTGCGCCGCCGCCGCATCCGCCGCCTGCATGGCGTCCAGCCGGGTCGTCAGGTCGCGCCACACGCCATCGCGCGCCAGCGCCGCCTGCGTCGCCACATCGCCCTGCGCCGCCGCCGCGCGCAGCGCCTGCGCCGCGTCCGCATCCTGCTGCTCGAGCGCCTCCTGCAACCGCGCGCACAGCTGCTGCGCCTGCGCCGTCGCCTGCTGCGCCAGGTCGGGTGCGATCAGCAACGCCCGTTCGGTGAGCGTCCAGATCAGCGCATTGGCCGGGTCCAGCCGCACCGCGCGCGTCAGCGCCTCCACCGCCCGCGCCGCCTGACCGGGATGGTCCAGCGCCCCCTCCGCCTCCGCCAGCAGCCGGGCGACCTGCAGCGCCGCCGCGTCCGTGACCGCCCGCATGCGTCCGCCGCCGCCGTTCGCCGCCAGCAGCGCCGCCAGCTGCGGCGGGGTGCGGTCCGGGCCATCGCCCCACGCCAGCCGGTCGCCGTCCATGCGGGCATGCACGCGCCAGCGCACGCCGCCGGGCGCGGCGGCGTCAAAGTCGGACGTGATGAGCGGCGCCAACCGCACCTCGCCCGTCGCGCCATCCACGCCGGCGAGCGCCCACGCCCCCGCCAGCATGCGCCGCCCGACCCGCGCCGCATCGACCATCTGCACGACGAGGTGCACGCTTTCCCCGGCCGTCTGCAACGCCACATCGAACCGCCCGGCAAACGTGTTCCCCGGCGCATCCGTCGTCGCCAGCCGCGCCAGGCGGCGCATCCCGGCCTGCGGCGTGCGGGCGTGAATGGTGGTCAGCGTCGGACGACCGGCCTCGGCGATCTGCAGCACCGCGCTCGCCTCGGCGCCGCGCACCTCGGTCGGCGCCAGCACGTCCGGCGTCATGCGCAGCGCCTCGCGCATAATGAGGGTGAACCCGAACGCGATGGGCTGGTCGGCGTGCGCATGCACCTGCAGGCGCGTCACCAGCGGATGATCGAGCGTGAGCTCGTCGGTCGCGTCCTCCACCAGCACAATATGGCGGTCGGCGGGGACGGCGTGCAGCAGCGCCTCCAGCAGCGTCGTTTTGCCCGAATCCTGCGGACCGACGATGACGACCGAGGCGCCGGCGCCGATGAGCGCCGTCAGCAGCTCGGCGCACGGCGCGTCCAGCGCGCCCCGTTCCGCCAGATCGTGCAGCCGCCACCCGCGTCGCCGTCCGCGCCGCATCACCAGCAGCACATCCCCCTCCGGCAGCAGCGGCGGGCGGGTGGCATGCAGGCGCGTCTTGTACGCCAGCGGCAACGTCACCGACGGATTGGCGGCGTCCCACACCACGCCCAGCAACTGCGCCAGCGCCTGCACGCGGCTCAGCGGTTCGGCGACGTCGGCGAACGCCCGCTCCTGGACGATTTGTCCGCGCGCCGACTGCGCCACCACGGTGCAGCCGATGATCTTGACCTCGGTGACCTCGGGATCGTCGAGCAGCGGTTGCACCACGTCCCCCCATCCCAGCGACGCGCGATAGAGGCGGCGCAGCGTGTCCGGGTCGGCCATGGTGACGCCGGAGATGCGCCCGGCGGCAATCGCCGGGCGCAGCAGCGCCGCGAACGCCGGTTCGCGCACCTCCGGCGGCGCGGTCGGCTCCAGGGCGCGCACATCGCGCCCGTCCGCCCGCGCCTGCATGATGAGGTCCAGCACCTGCGCCACCTGCGTCGCATCAACCGACGTCGTCGCCTGCAACGCCTGCACCGTGCGCCGATAGGCGCCGGCGTCGACCGAACCGGCGCCGCCCCCCTGCGTCCAGGGGGGCGCGGCGGACGAAAGACGCGTCGTCATGGCAGCGCCTCCTGCGGCGTCACCGACGCCCCCGCCCCCAGCAGCCGCCGCCACCACGGACGCGCCTCCCCCGCCGCCGCCGTCGCCGCGGTCGGAATGCGCCGCCACGCCAGCAGCCGGTCGACCGCCCGCTCCATCGCGCGACAATAGGCGCTGCGCGGCGCCACGTCGTAGACCGACAGGAAGGTCGTCGACTCGGCGACCGTGCTGATCAGCCGCGGATCCCGCGGCACGACGCCCAGGTCGACGACCGGGTAGAGCCGCAACAGGTCGGCGTGGACCTGGTAGATATCCGCAATGCTGCCGCGCTCCGCCTCGACCCCCAGCAGCGCCGCCGCCGACAGCAAGGACGCATTGCGGTCCGGCGCCGCCAGATCGCGCAAGATGCGCAGCATCTCCGCCGCCCCCTCGCGTTCCTTCCGTCCCGGTTGCGCCACCACCATCCCGACGCTCCCGTCCCGCAGCACATGCAGCGCGTAGGGACGCGCTTTGAGGTCGGGACCGGTATCCAGACAGACCACATCGTAGGGCAGCTGCCGCACCGCCGCCACCAGCGCCAGCATCGCCGGCATCGCCATGTCCGCAACCTCCGACAGCCCGCTGCCCGACGACAGCAGATCGATCCCCGACGGGTGCGGCGCAATGCGCCGCCGCACCGCGTCGGGCGAATAGGACGGGCCGGGATTCGGCTCGTCCTGCGGCAACGTGACAAACGGCTCAAACGACCCCGGCGGCGCTTTGAGCCACTTGGTCAGCGACCCGTTGGCGAAATCCGCGTCGATCAGCAGCGTCCGCAGACCGCGCCGCTGCAGCGCCAGCGCCAGATTGCCCAACTGCGTGGTTTTCCCGCACCCGCCCGCCGCCGAGAGCGGCATAATCCAGTGCTGCGCCGGGCGCGTCTCCAACTGCACCTGCGTCAACACCCACTGCACCGCCTGCGCGTCATCCGCCGGCGTGCTCCAGCGCGGCGCCAGATACGCACTGCCGCGCCGCTCCTGCACCGCGCCGATGAGCGCATCGCGGATATCCAACGGAAACGCGTCCTCGCGCAGAATCAGCAGCGGACGCGTCGGCGGGCTGCGCGTCCCCGCCAGGTAGATCAGCCGCCAGAGCGAATCCTGAATCGGCTCATCCCCGTCCGGGTCGAGCCGGTCGTCCAGAATCAGCACGTCCAGCGGGCGGGCGTCGTTCAGCCGCCACGCCACATCCGCCACCGCGCTGACAATCGTCACCTGATGCCGCCCATCCTGCACGGCGCCGTCCAGCGCACGCGCCAGCCCGGACAGGCGCGCCCCGGCCAAGATGTTCATACGTCCTCCTCCAACGTCGGCCACGCCCCCGCCGCCTCCAGCCGCGCCCGCACCGCCGCCGACGGGTACGCCAGCCGCCGCAGCGTTCCGTCCATGCGCGCGTAGAGCGTTTCGCCCACGGGACGCTGCGCGCCGAACTGTCGTTGCAGCTCGATGATTTCGTCCACCGTGCGCCGTCCGTCGCGCTGCGCCAGCCCGACGACAATCGACGGACGGGCGTTGATCATGGCGTAGACCGTCTCCAGCCCGCCGCGCGCCTCCTGCGCCTGCGCCGCCTTGACGGCCAGGGTCTGCACCCCGTGCATGGCGTGATCCCCATGCACCGTCGTCAGCACCGGGAACCCGTTGCTGGCCGCCGCCAGCGCCGCATACGCCTCGCTGCCGCGCACCTCGCCGATGACGATCCGCTGCGGGTTCATCCGCAGCGCCAGGCGCAGCAGCCGGTGATACAGATCGGCGGCGTCCGGTCCGGTCGTCATGCGCACCACCCGCGCGGGCGGCAGCGCCAGTTCCGGCACATCCTCCAGCACGATCAGGCGCTGATCCGCCACGGCGCCGATCAACGCCTGCGCCAGGGTCGTCTTTCCGACCCCCGGCAGCCCGACCAGCAGCACGTCCAGATGGGCGCGCACGCAGCACGCCAGCAGTTCCGCCGCCGCCGGCGTCAGCATCTCCCGCGCCGTCAGCGTTTCCAGCGTCAACGCGCCGGGACGCAGCACGCGCATGGTGATGGCCGGCCCATGCGGACAGAGCGGCGGCGGCACGATCACAAACCGTACCCGACACGGCGGCCGCCCCGGTCGGGTGGCATCCGCCGTCCCCTCCACCGGCATGCCGGCGGCGCCGTCCACCCCCGCGCGCCGCACGCACTGCGTCGCCAGCCAGTCGAGCCATGCCGGATGCCAGGTCTCGCCGATGCCGACTTCGATGGCATCGCCGCTGCGCCGAATCGTGGTCTCGATGCCGGGACCGTTGAGGTGGATGTCGGTGATGCCCGGATCGTCCAGCAACCGGTCCGCCGGGCCAAAGGTCGGCATGCGCGCCCACGCCTCCGCCCCGGGAAACGCCCGGTCGCCATGCACCCGCAGCCAGGTCGATTCCGGCGGCAGCCGACCGTCCCACCCCCCGGCGCGCCAGATGGCGCGCAGGTCGTCCAGCAGCCCCGCGCTCCCGTCCGCCGCGTCCGCCGGCAGCCCCGCGCTCCCGTCCGCCGCGTCCGCCGCCGCCGCCGCCGTTGATCGTGGATCACCACGATAACCCGCCGGCGCCGGCGACCGGGTCGGGAGGGGCGGCGGACGATCCGCGTCCGCCGGCAGCCCCGCGCTCCCGTCCGCCGCGTCCGCCGCCGCCGCCGCCGGCAACGCCCGCACCGGCGACCGGGTCGGGAGGGGCGGCGGACGATCCGCGTCCGCCATGCGCGCCGCCCGCGCCGCGCCGCCGTCCTCCTCCCACGGCGGCGCCCGCCCCCCCTGCCGGAGCGGGTCCGCCGCGCCCGCGCCGTCCGCCGGCGACGCGCGGAAGCGGGGATCGTCACGGGTGCGCCATGGCGGGGTCAGCGACGCCGTCATTGCGGCCCTCCGCGACGATCGTCGAAAACCGGCCATGCATCCGGCGGCGGCGGCGGCGCGGCGGGCGTCTCCGGCGTCGTCGGCGACGCCGACGACGCCGGCGTCGTCGGCGTCGCCGGCGGCGGCGCGGCGGGCGTCTCCGGCGTCGCCAGCGCCGCCGCCGCCGTCAGATCGCGCGGGCGCAGCGGTCCCAACGGCGCCTGCGGGTCGGCGGTCACTTCCCCGACAAACGGCACGTCCGCCGCCGCCAGCGCCCAGAGGAACCGGCTCTGCTCCGCCGTCACCTCAATCCGCACCGCATTCCGGTCGACCTCCAGCACCGGCGCATTGCGCACCACGCGCACCGCCCGCGCCCCGCTGCCCGGCGCATCAAACGCGCCGACGGAAAAGGCGGGGTCGGCGCCGCGCTTGGCGTCCACCAGCGCCACCACATTGATCCGCCCGCCGGGACGCGCCGCCCCGACCCCCTCCGGCGACAGCTCGAACACCACGCCGCGCAGCACCTGCGGCGCCGGGCGGTCCTTGTCCCAAAACACCTGCTCGTCCGGCGGCGTCGCCTGCACGTCCGCCGGCGTCACCAACTGCCCGCTGCGCAGCGGCGCGCGGGCGTACATCCCGATCAGCATGCGCGGGTCGGAGAACCCGCGCACCATCTCCGGCAAATTGCGCGGCGCGGTCGTCGTCGTCAGCATCGCCGCCGTGAGGCGCGCGCCCGGCGCAATATCGCGCGTCGTCACCACCACCGGCTCGGTCAGACTCAGCGCCGCCGCGCTGAGCCAGGCCAGCGCCGCCGCCGCCAGCGCCAACAGCGCCATGCCGATGCCCAGCGCGCGCTGCCACGCGATGGCGCCGAACGCCCCCCGCAGCATCATCAGTCGCATACTCCCTCCCGTGCGCATCCCCTACGGCGCCGTTCCCTGCGGCGCCAGCACCGTGATCGTCGCCGTCCCCCGATGCGTCGCCTCCAGCGGGACGCTCTCCAACCCGTCGGGCGTGATCAGCCAATACGTATACGCCACGGTCACCTCCAACGCCGCCGGCGCGCCGTCCTCCAGCGACCGCAGCCGCACCGTCCAGCCGCCGTCCGCCGCCGGCGGCTGCTTGCTCCACAGCGTGCGCGTCGCCCGGTCCGCAGCATACGTGGCGTTCGCCGTCAGCAGCGGCGGACTCCCGTGGAACGTCCAGCGCTCCACCCGCCCCGCCACCGCGTAGGCGGCCGCCTCCGGCGGCAGGTCGGGCGGCAGCGCCAGCGTCAGGTCCGGACGCCATTCCATCCATGCGCCGTAGAGCCACATCGCGCGCGACGGCTCCGGCGCCCGGCAGGTGGTCTGCCACGCCGCGCCCCGGTCGGCATGCCGCATGTGCAGACACAGCCGCGCATCCGGTCCGATCGGGGGCAGCCGCGGGTACCGCGCCACAAAGAACGCCGCCCCGTCCCAATCGCGCGCCAGCAGCGCCCCCCGCGTCGCCGTCCACGCAACGGCGAGCGGCTCGGCAGAATCCGCGGTGACGCCGTCCGGCGGACGCGCCGGCCGCCGTGTCGGCAGATAGCGCCAGTCGTTGTTGTCAAATGGGGTCGTGTTCGGCGTCAGACGCAGGCGCAGCTGCACCCGCGCGTCCGGCGACGGGGTCCCTCCCGCATCCATCACCAGCCGGTCGAGGTCGGAGCGCGTCACCATGAGCGTGAACCGCGCCTGATCGTCGGTCCCGGTCTGTCCGAGCATGCGCGTCAGATTCCCGACCGACGCCTCCAGCGTCACCACGTGCGACCGGCGGTTCGCCGGCGTGGGATGATCGGGATCGGTCACGTCCCACACCTGCCCGCCGATCAGGCGCCCCTCATCGCCGATGATGGCCGCCGTATGCGCGGCATAGTGCTCATGGGGCCCACGACCGGGCGCATTGCACGTCTTGGCTTCGATCCCGACGACCACGCCGTACCGATGCCCCGGCGTCAGGCGCAGCCGCACCCCCAGGTCGGTCGCCGGCTCCAGCCACACGCGATTGACGGCAAAGTTCGGCTGGATGCCGGGGATGAACTCCGGCGGCGTCGGAACCTTGGGACCGCGCCAGAGGAGATGTTCCCACCGCCGATGATCGGCGTTCCATGCCGCAAACGTCTGCGGACCGATCAGGAACGCGCTCGCGTCGGGAAACGGCGTGTAGGTCGGCGCACATGCCGCGTCATTCCGGCATGCCTCCGGCGGACGACCGCGGTCCGGCAGATCGTGCCACGCCTTCCCGTCGAGGTACAGCATCCCCAGCGCCGTGCCGACGCCGAGGACCTCCGTCCCATCTTCCCGTTCCCCCGTGACGACGTGATCGCGTCCGGCATGGAGAAAGAACGGAAGCCGAACCGGCCCCGCTCCCCGCGGTCCCAGATCGATGATGGCGAAGGTGAGCGATGCCGCGCCGCCTGCCGGGTAGAAGGCGCCGTACAGACCGCCGCTGCCGTCATTGCGCCGCACGGACCCCAGCGGCAGCACGATATCCACGTACTCCCCCCCGCTCAGGCGGAACGGGCGCGCCTGCACGAGCGGGTCGTCCAGCATCCAGCGCGTGTTCGCCAGCGCCGCGTCGGCATTGCCGTCATACGACAGGTAGGGCATCGGCTGCGGCGCCTCCCACATCGTCGGCGCGCCGCTCAGCACGGATGCGCCGGGCGCCGGGCGCACGATGATGGGAACCGGGCGCGGAAGGGCCTGGGTCTGCAGCCCCGTGCACGGCGGCGCCCACGAGCGGAAGGCGATCAGGAAGCGCAGCGTGCAGCCGCCCGGCGGCGCTGCAAACCGGACCTCGCGCCGTCCGACCGCCCCCACGCCGCACCCGGAGACCGTCACGCCGCCCCAGCGCCCATGGGTCGTCCACGATTCGGGAATCTCCACCGCCGCATCCACCCACGCGCCGACCGGATACTCCCCGCCGCCGCGCGCCGCCGGCGTGCCGCTCAGTCCCGCCGGCAGCTCGCCGACGATCATGGCCTCGACGCGCACGGTCGCCGTTCCGCCGCCGGACGGCGGCGGCGTCGGCGTCGGCGGCGTGCGGGTCGGACCCGTTATCTCGCTGCAGATGACGTTCGGTGCAAACGCCCAGTGCGGCATGGTCGGCCCTTCCCACCGCCCGACTCCGTTGACGACCCGAAATGTCCAGAAGGCGTAATGGCGCCATGCGCCGGCGCTCCATCCCCGCACAATGCCGCGATAGGAGCATGGAACGCGCGCAACGAACGTCGGGTCGCCGCCATGCTCCGGCGCCGGTCCTGCGTTGAGGCCCGTCGATTCGCGGTGCGGGACGTACTCGAACAACCCCGCAACCGGAATCGTCTCCGTGCCACACCAGCCATCGCCGCAGACGGGAACGACCCACCCGGAATTTCTCACCCATGGCCAGTTCTCCCGGTTCGGTCCCCCACTCCAGGACGCCTGCGCGGGACGGGGGAACGATGCAAGCGTGACCGCAAGGAAAAGCGCCAGGGCCGCCAGACCGGTCGCGTGCGCGCGGCGAGTCGTCATGGGGATCCCTCCTCGCGGATTCCAATCAGCGCAAACGACGCCGGGACGTAGGGCGAGTCGCCGCCATGCGGCGGGACGATCACCGCCAGCCCAATGCGGAGGGTTGCGGCGTCGGTCGGCGGCGCGCCGGCGGGCAGCGGCGCATCGCAGCGCATGGCGGCGACCTGCATCATGGGCAGCGCGCCGATGATCACCTCGTGATAGCGCGCGGCGGCGGCGACGGCGGCGTCATGCCCTCCCGTCTGCACCGTGCGCAGCAGGTCCTCTGCCGCCGCGTCCAGCGCCGGATCGCGGATGAGCAGCGGCACGCCGCGCCGGGCGCGGTCGCACTGCCAGGCGGCCATCATCGCGTCCCGCACCGCAGCGGCATCGCCAACCGTGGACGGCGCCGCTGCGTCGTGCGGCGGTCCGGCGGGGTGCGTCGGCGACGGCGGTCCGGCGGGGTACGTCGGCGACGGCGGAACGGCGGGGGGCGTCGGCGACAGCGGTCCGGCGGGGGGCGTCGCCGACGCCCCGACCGTCGGCGCCATGGGCGCCCGAACCGTCGGCAACGGCGCCGCCGTCGGCGATCCGGCGCCGCCGACGGCGCGGATGATCGGCGCCGCCTGGATCATGATCGCCAGCATCAATCCCGCCAGCGCCAGCAGCGCCAGCGCCGCCGCCGCGCGCACGACCCGGCCGAACGGACCAAACGGCGGTTCCCTCATGGTCGTCCTCCCTGCGGCCAGGCCGCCGGACCGCGCGGGCGCGGCGCCGACGGCGCGGCGGCATCCTCCTGCGCCGCCAGGTCGCGGGCGCCCGGAATGGTACACGCCAGACCGAACGCGAACGACCGTTCCTGCTGGTTGGTCGTCAGCGCCACAGCGGGCGGCAACGGGTCGTTGAAGAACGGCAGGCGGGAGATCACCGGGCCATCGTAGGCGACGCGCGCGATGACGTCCTCGTGGTACCCGCCGCTCGCGACGCACGCTGCGACATCCTCCGCCCGGGCAAACGGCAACGACGCCGCAATCGCCCGCGCCACGTCCGGCGCGTCGCCGCCGCGCGCCGCCGCCCACGCCGCCTGCGTCGCCGCATCGTCCAGCGCAGCATACACCGTCAGGCGAATGAGCAGGCAGATGCCGCCGATGATCAGCGTCGTCAGCAGCGGCATGACGACGGCGAACTCAATCAGACTGGCGCCGGGACAGGTCCGGCGCATACACCTGAACCGTCGCAAACGCATACGTCCGCTCCCCCCACAGCACGCTGCGCACGCGGAGGTCGCCGCGCACGCACATCGCCGGTCCGCCCGTCGCCACCTGCCCGCACACCGTCGTCCCCGCCGCCGCCGCGCGCACCTCCGCCCGCGCCGCCGTCGCCTCCGGTGAATCAACCAGCCACGGCGCCAGCGGCTCCAGACGGATCGCCAGCGCGCGCCGGGCGGTCGCTTCGGCGCGGGCGGCGTCCAGCGCCGGAGTCGCTGCCGCCAGCGACTCCGGACGCACCGCGCGCAGCCCGACCAGCGCCGCATGCTCGGCCGCGTGCTGTGCGATCCGCACCGCCCGCCGCTGCGCCGCCACATCGACGCCGCCGACGGCGAGCGCGACCAGCAGCCCCAGCACGGCGGCAACCAGCGCCAGCGCCTGTCCCGGCGCCGCATGACGCGCATGCGCGCTCCGTGCGCACCGCAGAATCATGGCAGACTCCCATCCGGCATGGCGACGAGTTGTCCGCCGACCGGCGCGGGCGCCGGCGCATGCGTGACGATGATGAACGCGAGGATGAGCGCGATGATCAGGATGATCGCCCCGACGATGATCCGGCGCCGCCGGCGCCGCAGCCAGCGGCGCATGCGCGCGCGGCGCACGAACGGACGGAGCGAGGACGATGGCTCCTGCGAACCGGTCGGCATGGCTTGAGGGTACCATGCGGCGGCGGCAGGGGAAATCAACAGCTGCGCGGGATGCGCGTGACGCGCGTTGAGCGGCGCTCAGAGCATGGCGCGCACCCGGGCGTCCACCCAGTCGCGCAGGGCGGCGATATCGCCGCCGGCGCCGCAGGTGCGCTCGTAGATGCGCATGCGGGCGACGCGCACGCTCTGCGGGAGCAGCTGCAGCTCGTGCGCAATGCCGTCGGACGTCATGCCGGCGAGGGTGGCGCGGGCGATGGCGATGTGGGTCGCCGACAAGCCCGCCGCCTTCAGCGCCGCATCCGGCCGCGGATCGGAGAACGCCTGTCCCTGCTGCACGGCCGTGACGGCAGCGTGCAGCAACGGCGCCGTGAACGGCAGCGCCAGCGCCGCGCCGGGCGGCGTCGCCGCCGCCAGACGCGGCGCAAGGACCACGACGCGATGCGGCGCGACGGCGATGATGATCGGCGCCAGGCCATGCTGCTGCGCCAGGTGCATCGCCGCGTCCGCGCATGCATCGTCCGCCAGCAGCGCCGCCAGCCCGACCCGTCCGCGCAGCAGCAGCGCCAGCGTCGCCGCATCGGTCTCGCACAGCGGCGTGGTCATGCCGGCGCCCTGCGCCGCCTGCGCCAGCGCTGCCGCCATCATCGCCGACGACGCCAGAATCGCCAGCGCCGCCGTCGTGCGCCGCGCGCGCCGCAGGGCCTCCTCGTGGTCCACCGCGCGGGCGTGCAGGTACTCCCACACCGCCAGCGGGCGCGGCGGCGCGGGCCCCGCCGCCGCCGCCGCCGCGACGGCCGCCAGCAGCACGTCCGGCGCACATGGCTTGAGCAGCGGCGGGGCGCAGCCCAGATCGGCCAACACGCCGAGAAACTCCGGAAACGCCGTGCAGGGGACGATCGGCAGATTCGGATGCTGCCGACGCAGTTGCAGCGCCGTCAGCACCCCGTCATGGGGCATCTGCACGTCCAGGACGACGACGTCCGGCATGGGCGCCCGCCGCCGCACCATGTCCAGCCCCGCCACCCCATCGGGCGCCGTCGCCACCGTCCAATCCGACGGCGCGACGCGCCGGAGCGCGTCCGCCGTCGCCGGATCGTCATCAATCACCAGGACCGTCGGCATGCCGTCCTCCTCCGCTCCTCAGCGGCGGCGCGGCGCATCCGCCGCACGCCGGGAATCAATCGCCCGCATCAGCGCCGCCAGCAGGTCCTCCGCCGGACAGTCCGGCGGACCGCAGCGCACCGCCACGACTCCCGCCAACGTCAGCGGCGCGTCCGGCGATTCCGGCGGCGCCGCCGCCGCATACACCCAGTCGACCCACGCCGCCGCCGCGTCCCGATAGGTCGCATACGTCGCCGGCGCGCCATCCGGACGCAGCATGCCATGCACGTTGCGCCCGCCGACCGGCGGCGGCTGCACGCCGTCGGGGTCCATGGCGGCGTCGACCAGCGCCAGCGCCAACTCCACCGCCGGATCGATCCCGGCGGCCGCCAGCAGATCATAGACCGCATCGGCCTCCGACGCCATCGGGTGATTCGCCTCCGCCAGCGCCGCACGGTACGTCGCCGCCGTGATCGTCGGCGGATGGCGCAGCCGATAGGGAAACGCCGCATCCGGCGCACCAACGCTGCGCAGCGGCGCCATGCGCGCCCCGATGACGCGCGTCAGGTCAGGGCGGCTCAGCAGCGCCAACGTCAGAATCGCTGCCGTCGCCGCCAGGAGCAGGGCATCCCCCCACGACGGCCAAACAGCGCGCGCCGCCGGGGGCGGGCGGCGGCGCCGGGGGATGCCCGGCGCCCCCACGTCCCCCCCCGCACGCGGGTGGGACCGGGGGGGCGCCGGCGCGTGGACGATGATGATCGTCCGGGGCGGCGCGGCGTCCGCCGCGCCGCGATCAGGAGGCATCATCGGCGCCCTCCCCCTGCGCGATCAGCGCGTCCAGCAGCGCCCGCTCATCCGCCGCCAGCGCCGCGCGCCACCGCTGCGCGAGCTGCGCGGCATCGGCGCCCACGGCGCGCAGCTGGTCGCCGAGCGTCGACGGCGCAATGCGGCACCGCGCCGCCGCCTGCCGCACACTCACCTGCCCCTGCGTCGTCGTCAGCAGGTGGGCGGCATAGGCGAGACGCACCGCACGCGACGCCGTCTCCAGCAGTGCGCCGACAGCGGGTCGGTCGCCATCGGACGGCGCGGCATACACTACGCGCAACGGCGGCCGCGCCGCCGTCCGTGGTTCGGAAGCGGGGGGCGCGACCGCCGGCGCCGGCGTGACGCCGCGCGGCGCGACCGCCGGCGCCGGCGTGACACCGCGCGGCGCGACCGCCGGCGCCGGTGCGGGCGCACGCGCATCGCCCCAGGTTCCCCCCGCGGGCGCAGGCGCGGGCGCAGGCGCAGGCGCAGGCGCGGGCGCAGGCGCAGGCGCAGGCGCGGACGCAGGCGCAGGCGCAGGCGCCGGCGCAGGCGCAGGCGCGGACGCAGGCGCGGGCAAGGGCCCGGGCGCCGGCGCAGGCGCGGGCGCCGGCGCAGGCGCAGGCGCGGACGCAGGCGCGGGCAAGGGCCCGGGCGCCGGCGCAGGCGCCGGCGCCGGGTCAGACGCAGGCAATGACGCGGGCGCGGGCGCGGGCGCGGGCGCGGGCAAGGGCGCGGGCGCCGGCGTGGGCGCGGGCAAGGGCGCCTGCAGCGCCTGCAGCGCCGTCTCGACGGCGATCAGGCGCTCTTCGGACGCCACGAGTTCGGCCCGCAGCATCGGGATGCGATCGAACAGCTCCCGTCGCTCCGCTTCCAGCCGCCGGAGCGCCGACTCCCGGTCAGCCGCCGCCTGCGCCATGCGCACCTCCAGCTCGGCGCGCTGGCGCGCCAGCGTCACCTGGATGTCCTGTTCGGCGCGCACGCGGTCACGGTCGATCCGCCGCAGCGCCCAGGCATGGCGATCCCGCAGGTCCGTCGCCAGGGATTCCCATGCCCACCATGCCACGCCGACCAGCGCCGCCGTCAGCGCCGCCGCCCCGACCCATGCCGCGCCGTCCGCCGCCGCGCCGGTCCACGCCGCCAGGTCGCCGATGACCGGCGACCGCAGCAGCACCCCATGCATGGTGTGCGCCAGCGGCGCCGCCGGCAGCAGCGGCAACACGTGCCGCAGCATGCGAAACGGGTGCCCGGCGGCCAGATCGGCGACGTGCATCACGAAGCCGATCAGCGCCACGCCCTCCAGCGCCAGCATGACGGCGACCGCCAGCGGCGCCGACCCCAGCATCTCCGCCCAAAACGTGAACGACCCCCACACGCTCACGACGAGCGTGATCAGGGGGATGATCGCCTGCAGCGCCAGCGTCAGCGCCGCTTCGGGATCACGCCGCACCCATGGCCATGGATTCATCGACGCCCTCCTTGCGCTCCACGACGCCCGCCCACGGCGCCGGATGCACCGCGCCATGCAGCGCAATGCATGGCGCATCCGCCGCCGCCGCGCCGCGTCGTCGCCCATCCGATTCCCGCTCGCCGATCACCGGCGCCGGCAACGCCGCGCCCGGCGCCAGCGTCCACCCGTGGCGCCGCAGCGCCTCCCATGTCGCCGGCGCCAGGTCCGTCGCATCCGGCGGCGCGGACGCCACCAGCCAGACCGCCACGCGCTGCGCATGCGCCGCCAGCGTCTCGACCAGCGCCGCCTGCGCCAGCGCATCCATCGATCGCCGCTTTGACCCGACCGCGACGGTGTGGGCGCGCCAGGCGGCGAGATGCGCCTCCAACCCGCGGATGACGAGAATCACCCACGGCGCGTCGGCGCCAACGCCGGCGGTCGCCCGCTGCCGCGCCGTCAGCGCCAGCGCCGCCAGCGCCCGCGCCGCCTGCAGCGGCGTCTCGCCGCCGCCCCCCGCAGGCGCCGGATCGTCCGGACGCGCCGGGTCGGCCATGAGGAACCGCGCGCCCGCCGCCTGCGCCGCCGCCATGAGGCGCTGCACCCATGCGGCGCGCACGGCGGCGTCCGGGTGGATCAGCAGCCCGGAGCGGCGCGCCAGATCGTCCGGCGTCGGCGCATGATCCCGGCTCGTTCCGCCGACCGGAAGCGACCGGGGCGGCGGCCATGCGCCGTCCTCCCATGCGACCAACGGCGCCTGCGCGCGCACGAGGGCGCCATCCGGCGACCGATAGAGCAGGTCGCCGGCGCCGAGGAGCGTTTCGGCGCCCGCCTGCCCCAGCGCCACCTGGCTGTCCGTCGCCGTCGGCAACGCCAGGGCGACGCGCGCCGGGATGTTCGCCTTGATCTCCCCCGCCAGCACATCCACCGACGGGCGTTGCGTCGCCAGCGCCAGGTGGATGCCCGCCGCGCGCGCTTTGCGCGTCAGCGCCCGCAGCGCCGCCGCCGCGGCGCCGGACTCATCGGTCGCCGGCAGGTCGGCGACTTCATCGACCACCAGCACCAGGAGCGGCGGCGCCGACGCGGAGTCGGCCCGGCGCCAGGCGCCGAGATCGCGCAGCCCGCGCTGCTGCAAGAGGGCGTAGCGCGCCTCCATCTCGGCGACCAGGCGGCGCAGCAGCGCCGTCGCCGCCGCCCCCGTCGTCGCCGGCGCATCCCACAGATGCGGCGCGCCGCCGTAGCGCGGCGCCAGTTCGACCTGCTTCAGGTCGATGAGCGCCACCTGCGCCGCATCCGGCGTCTGGCGGCGCAGCAGCGTCGTGAGCCAGGCATGCAGCAGCATCGACTTGCCCGACCCGGTGGCGCCGGCGACCAGGATGTGCGGTTGCGCCGCCAGGTCGATGATGATCGGCGCCCCGCCGCCGTCCCGTCCCAGCGGAACCGGCAGATCGCCGCACCACATCGCCGCCGGGTCCGTCCACAGGTCGCGCAGCGCGACCGGCGTCCGGTCGACGCGCGGAATCTCGACGGCGACATACGGCCCGCCCGCCGGCGCCACCACGCGCACCTTCGGCGTCGCCAGCGCCAACGCCAGATCATCGCGCAGCGCCTCGACCCGCCGCACGCTCACCCCGTCCGCCGGCGCCAACCCGACGACATGCAGGGCCGGACCGCTCCGCACCCACGCCACCGACGCGGCGACGCCGAATCGCTCCAGCGTGGCGGCAACGACCGCCGCCGCCTCCTCCGGCGCTTCCCGCGCCGCCCTCCCGTTCGTGTCCGCCCCGTCCGGCGCGGCGTCCGCCGCATGCCGCAGGCCGTCCGCCTCCGGCGCGGCGGACGCGCCCGCCGTCCCGTCCGCCTCCGGCGCGGCGTCCGCCGCATGCCGCAGGCCGTCCGCCTCCGGCGCGGCGGACGCGCCCGCCGTCCCGTCCGCCCCGTCCGGCGCTTCCCGCGCCGCCTGCCGTGGGCCGTCCGCCTCCGGCGCTTCCCGCGCCGCCTGCCGTGGGCCGTCCGCCTCCGGCGCGGCGTCCGCCGCCTGCCGCATGCCGTCCGCCTCCGGCGCTTCCCGCGCCGCCTGCCGTGGGCCGTCCGCCTCCGGCGCGGCGTCCGCCGCCTGCCGCATGCCGTCCGCCTCCGGCGCTTCCCGCGCCGCCCTCCCGTCCGTGTCCGCCCCGTCCGGCGCGGCGTCCGCCGCCTGCCGCATGCCGTCCGCCTCCGGCGCGGCGGACGCGCCCGCCGTCCCGTCCGCCTCCGGCGCGGCGTCCGCCGCCTGCCGCATGCCGTCCGCCTCCGGCGCGGCGGACGCGCCCGCCGTCCCGTCCGCCTCCGGCGCGGCGTCCGCCGCCTGCCGCATGCCGTCCGCCTCCGGCGCGGCGGACGCGCCCGCCGTCCCGTCCGCCTCCGGCGCGGCGCAGCGGTCCGGGTCGGCGCCGTCCCGACCATCGCCATGGCGCGGGGCGGGCGGCGGCGGCATGGCGAGCAGGCCGGACAACAGCGCATCCGGCGCCGGCGGCGGCGGCAGCACGGTCGTGACGATCCATGCCAGCGTCGGATCGGAATCGGGCAGCACCGCCGTGCGCGCGGGCGCCGGACGGATCGCCGCCCGCACCAGCAACGGCTCGGCGCCGATCAGCGCCCAGGCCACCCAGTCGCCGTCGGCGTCGCCGATGGCGATGAGGCGCACCTCGATGCCGACGGCGGCAACCCGGGCCGCCAGCGCAATCGCCTGGTCCTGCACCGCCATGCGCCGGTCCGGATCGGCGCGACGGGGGACGCGCGCGGGCGGCAGGCGCAGCGCCGCCCGCGCAACCGCACGGTCGTCCGGCGCCGGCGTGATGGCGACCAGCGGCGGCAGCGCGGCGGCGCGCGCCGCCGCGCGCCGGCGCGGCGGCGCGGGCGGCGGCGGGTCCCGCTGCGCCATCCAGATCGCCAGTCCGATCTGCACCAGCAGCGCCAGCACCGCCGCCGACGGCGCGCCGGCAATGAGGATGAACGTCGCGGCGACAGCGATGCTCAGCGGATGCAGCGCGATGCGCGCCGGCGTCCAGGCATGCAGCGCCAGCGCCGCCCCATGCGCACGGAGCGCGAGCCGCTGCATGCGGGTCAGCATGATGCCGCGCCGCCGCAGCGCCATGTCCGAACCGGACTGCAGCTCCATGGCGTCCTCCTCCATGCCTCACCGCCGCCGGGCGCGCGCGCCACGCGGCGGCGCGGCATCCGCCGCATCCGCATCCGGCGCCGCATCGTCCGCACCGGGCGACGCCGCATACGTGTAGTACACGTGCGCCTGACCATCGGCGTCGACGACCGTGTAGGCGTGCAGCTCGCCGTGCTGCTGCGCCTCCAGCTCGGCGCGCATCCGGGCGTAGCGGTCGGCTTCGGCGCGCACGACCCGCACCAGCTGCAGCCACGCCATGCGCCCCTGCATGAGCGCCCACAGCCACAGCGGCAGCAGCTGCGCCAGCGCCACCACCCCGATCACCAGCGCCAGTTCGGGCAGCAGCGCTGTGCCGACGCCAACAACGACGCCAATGATCTGCGCCGCCAGATCGTCGCCGGCGGCGCGCCAGCCGTACCAGGCATGGAACGCGCTATCCAGCGCCGCCGTGACGCCGGCGACGGAGCGCACGACGCGACTGGCGAGGAAGAGCAGGCCCCACACCTCCAGCGCGCTCACCGCCACGGCGACGGCCAGGCGCAGCGGCGCGCTCCAGGCGTTCGTCACCGGCGCCTCGCCCAGTGCGTTGGCCAGGCGCGCGACGATCTCGGTCCACCAGACCCAGGCGCCCACCCCCAGCACGAGGGCGATCAGCAGCGCGCCCACGGCGCCGCTCCAGGCGATCAGCGGATGCACGCTGTTCGCCACCGCGCCCGCCGCGGCCCACACCTCGGCAATCGCCGGATGCACCCGCACCAGCGGCGCGCGCGGGTCCGGCGGCGGACATCCCCGCACCAGCGCCGCATACGCCGCCGCATGCGTCGCAGCAAAGACGGCGCCGGACGGCAGCAGAATCAGCGACGGCGGGCCGGCGCCCGCTGCGGCGGCGATGGCCCGTTGCAGCAGCGGCTCCACGATCCGCCGGCGCACCTCCGGGTCGTTCCATGCCGCCGGCGGCGGATCGGCGACGCCGGGCGGACGGCTGTGCAGCGTCAGCGCGGCGCCCGCCTGCCGCCGCTCGACCAGGATAACGCAGAACGGCGGCGCCGTTCCCGGCGCCGCAGCGCCATAGAGCGCCCGCCAGAGCGCCGCGCCGAGACCATCCGGGTCGGCCACGAGCAGCGGCGTCGCCGTGACCTCATCACCGTCGTCGCCATCCCACGACGAATCGGAGCGCGGCGGCGACGGCGCCGCGCCGTCGCCGACCCGCGCACGACCGCCCGGAGAAGCAGATGCGCCCCCGCACGCAGCGGGGTCGCCATCCGCCCCATCGTCGTCCCAGTCGTTCAGGTCGGGCGGCGCGGGGTCGGCGCGCCGCCCCTGGGATCTCACCGACCGAAACATAGCTCCTCCTTGCTGCGGCGGCGGGAACCGTCCTCCCGCCGCCGTTCCGCTGCGGCGGGAGGACGTCCTCCCGCCGCGAATCCCGCATCCTCCGGCGGGGACCATCCCCCCCCCGCCGCACGTCCATGATGCCACACCCGCCGCCGCGCCGTTCGCCGCGCCGCGATGCAGATGTGGCATACTTCCGATGCGAACGTCATCACCGACAGAAAGGAGCGCCATCCATGCCTCGCCCCGCCTATCCGCCCCTCGACCCCGCCGTGCGCGCGCGGCGGCGCGCCCCGCGCGCGCCGCCC
>Ga0308310_1000021_pt1 | contig 45660 bp, 42 predicted proteins | sample HotsprSampleMS65_FD_203672 | JGI IMG/M metagenome (GOLD analysis project Ga0308310, IMG submission 203672) | Hot spring phototrophic mat microbial communities from Mushroom Spring, Yellowstone National Park, Wyoming, United States - 20090730_MS65 ...
ATAGCCCATCGCGTTCATCACCGCGGCGATTGGCTCACTCTTGAATAGGTTGTAGTAGAGCGTGCCCTGGAACTGGTCGCCGGCGTCGAGCAGGAGTGAGTTATCCACCTGCGAGCGGATCTCCTTGGATCTTGGTAGACAGGCGCGCCGCGCCGGCAATGCACACGCTGTTGCTGTTGACGTTATTTACGCAGCTCGACGTGCCGCCCACACCATAGGGCACCAGCCGGGCATGCACGTCATTGGTGTGTAGGATGGTTAAATTGAAGTCAGAAGAGAGCGTGAGGCTGAAGCTCTTCGTCACCGCGCTGCTCTCGTTCTCCGCCGTGACTGTGATGAACTTCGTGCCAGGGTTCGACCACGTGAACACTGCGGTCGAGGTGATAGCGTTGAGGGTGACCGTCAGCGGCGTCTGTTCATCCGCCTGCCAGGTAAAGGTGATGGGCAACGTGGCGTTCGCCGGGGTCACGACCGCCGTGAACGACTGCGGCTTGTTGATCAAGCCAGATGCGGCGTGCGTGAGGGTCACGTTAGCGATGTCCACGCTGGTTGCAACAGCCAACACCAGCGCTTCGCCCTCACGGGCGCAACGCGTGCGACGCTGGCTGCGGACGGCTGGCGCGCTGAGACAGACGCCGGCGCTGTTGCTTGCATGCTTAGCGCCGTTGTGGCTGCAAGAGCAATAGATAGCACATAACGTTGTATGGTGGCTCTCATCTCTCCTCTTCTCCTGGTTAACACATTGCCCTGCGGGGAAATGGCACCGCTAACCAGAGGGAGAAGATAGCGCCGGACGGATAAAACCACTATAACAGCTTATCAAGCGCCGATAACAATGTCGCTGCCGGCTGCTGCGCGCGTGAGCTCCCTGCTGGGCCGGCACGAGCTTAACGCAGAGTGAAGACAGTCAGACTTTATTGGGGTGCCTACGCTTAGCATGTCAAGCGCACGAGGGCGACCAGCCCCACCTGCCCCCTTGTCATTCTGAGCAACAGCGAAAAATCTAAATGCGTGCCCGACTAAAGCGCCGTGGGTTCACTGGCCCAGCGGGGTCCTGGTCAACGCAGCCGCTTAGATGGTTCGCTCCGCTCGACATAACAGAGTAGTATGGCGAGCAGGACGATTGGAGATGCGTTCAGCCAGAAGATGAGCCGCCATCGCATCTAGACAAGCCCATGCGGCCGCCGAGGAGACCTCAATAAAGGAACATCGGCTTGTGCTCGATATTGCGGATGCAAGGGCGATATTGATCAGCGTCATAAAGCTGATCAACGTCTAGCGACCGAGGACCGCCGCCCGTCTCAGTCAGAGGCACGGTAGTGTATTTGCCGCCTTGCAGGGCGACCATGCGGCCGAAGCGTCCCTGGAGCACTAGGTCGGCAGCCAACGCGCCGAAGTTGCTGGAGACCATCACGTCTAGCGCGTCTGGCGCGCCGCTGCGCATGAGATAGGCGACGTTCTGATACATGGTGTGCTCGCCGGTCAGCCGCTTGATCTGCTCGCTGATGTAATCGCCGATGCCGCCTAATTTGCGGTGACCGTAAGCATCGGCCTCGCCGCGCTCGATCACTGAGCCATCTTTGGGCCGCGCGCCCTCGGAGACAACCAGGATGGCGTAGTTGCTTGGGTTATTGTGCTTGTCGCTCAGCAAGAGGTCACATAGCCGCTCGATGTCAAAGGGCACTTCGGCCACCAGGCAGCGGTCTGCGTTGCTCAAGTAGGAAGAGACCAGGGAGGTTTCGCCGCTATTGCGGCCAAAGAGTTCGATCACGGCAATCCGCTCGTGGCTGCCGGCGCAGGTGCGCATGTTGTGGATGAAGTCCAGCGAGCGGGTGATGGCCGTGCTGAAGCCGATGCAGTAGTCGGTGCCGCGCACGTCGTTGTCCATTGTCTTCGGGATCGCCACGATCCGCACGCCTTCGTTGTGCAGGCGCAGCGCGTAGCTCAACGTGTCATCTCCCCCGATGGTGATCAGGGCATCGATGCCTAGGTACCTGAGCACGCTCAGCACATGCGGTGTGAAGTCGTAGCGATCGGCCAGGCCGCTGGCGAACACCGTGGCGTGCTTCAGAAAGTCGGGCACCTCTTTGGCCTTGACGTTGGCCGGGTTGGTGCGGCTGGTGTGGAGAAAGGTGCCGCCGGTGCGGTCAACGGTGCGGACCGCCTGGCGATCCAGCTTCATCGTCAGCCGCTGAACGCTGGATTCGTCGTCCATGTTCAGATGCAACAGCCCATACCAGCCGCGTCGGATGCCGATCACTTCGTGACCAGCGTCCAGCAAGCGAAGCGTCGCGGCTTTAATGGCCGAGTTTAGCCCCGGCACGTCGCCGCCACCAGTGAGAATGCCTACTTTCATCTCCTCTGCTCCTGTTGATTGGTTACGTCCTGAGATGATGAACGGCACAGCAATGCCTCGAGATGGCCCTTGAGGTCTGGCCATTCATCGTCTATCACGCTATAGATGACCGAAGAGCGCTGATGGCCATCCGGCAAGATCATGTGCTTGCGCAGGATGCCTTCGCGCCGGATGCCTAAGCGCTCAATGGCCTGCTGGCTGCGTGCGTTCCGCACATCGGTCTTTAGCTGGACGCGGATGCACCCCAAGACCTCAAAGGCATGCCGCAGCAGCAGATACTTGCACTCCGTGTTGACGGGCGTACGCCGGAAGGCTCGGCCATACCACGTGCCGCCGATTTCAAGGCTACGATTGGCGCGGTCAATCGCCAGATAGCGCGTCATGCCGGCTGCCGTCCCCGTCGCCAGATCAAACACCGTAAAGGGCAGATCGGTTCCGCGCGCTTGGCGGCTCAGCAGGTCTTCTATCAGCGCGCGGAGGCGGCCTGGCGAGTCTATCGTTCCATACGGCAAGTAGCGCCAGATGTCTGGCTCATTGGCCTGTGGCCACAGCGCGTCGGCATGTTCTAGACGCAATGGCTCCAGCCACACCCACTGCCCGCTTAGCGTCACCGGCTGGACTTCCATCACATGCGCGCGGTGATTATATTCAAACTGACACTAAGGGGGTATATTAGGGTGCATTCATCAATAGGGGCAACCTTCTACCAAGTTATGCTGCCAGTGAAGGCGAATCTGTAGAGAGTGGGCGACGGCAGTGCCGTCGCCCACCCAGAGAGCCCTGCCCCTAGCTGTGAATGCACCTGTATGCTGGGTGCATTCATGCTTTGGGCGCATACTCTAAGCGTGTGTGCCCCAAACCATGAAATGCGCCCATTCCTTACTCCGCTGCGCTAAAATCCCGACAGCATGCTGGGCAAGTTCAAGGCCTTTGCTGAGAAACACCCACGCCTAGCCGCCTGGATTCTGCTGGCGATCGGCATGGTGATCATCCTCATCATCGCTGCCCGCGATGTGGGCCTGCTGTGGAATCAGTGGCTGTTCTTGATCCTGGCCACGATCGGGCTGGCGGGGTTGTGCGTGTGGATTATTAGCTGGGAGAGCGAGGACGACGCTTCGCAGCCATCCGCTTAGCCATCGCATCGCTCAAGCGCGACAATGCGCCCCGATGTTCCGCAGCTCCTGTTGTAACTCCGGACAGTCATTGGTTGCATCGTTGGGGAAGTCAATGGTCACCTTTTTGCCGTTGCCGTAGTCCAACACGATGGCAAAAGGTTGATCGCCCTTATATTTACGCAGCGTCTGCAGCACGGCCTCCAAGCGCGCGACATCGCTGCGCGGATCGCCATTGCGCTGAAGGATCACGTAGAGCGGCTCGCGCGCCGCAAAGATGGGTGGCACGTCCTGCGCGCGCGGATGAGGGTTCTGGATCGCGTCGTCAGACGGCGTTGGGATTGTGCGCTCCAGGGACACGGGTGAGGGAGCGGCGTGCGTCGGGCTTGGCTCAGCCGGCGCTTGCGCGTCCGCCTCGGTCTGTGCCTCGGAGCGCACGATGGCATCGTAGATAGGCGCGACGAGCTCTTCGCTGAGCGCATCGCCATTGGTCGTCTCGAACGCCGCGTCAACCGGCGCATCGTCGGCGCTGCGGGCGATCTCGAAGGAGTCGCTGGCCTTCTCGACCAGCAGCTTAGGGACGCTGCCCGCAGTGACCTCGGCCTTGCCCCAGATCAGTAGGGGCTTGTCCTTCTGAAAGAGGTGTTGGTAGTCCGCCCAAGTCTGCGGAAAGATGGTCAGCTCCAGCCGGCCGTAGATGTCCTCCACCTCGGCGAAGGCCATCGTCTTGCCGGCCTTAGTGGTGTGCGGGCGCACCACAGTGACCACGCCGGCAACCACAACCCGCTGGCCGTGATCGCTCTCGGTGAGGGTGGCGCTGGTGTGCGTGACGTAGTGTTGGAGGGCGCCGAGCTGGGCCTGGAGCGGATGTTCAGACACATAAGTGCCGAGCAGCTCGCGCTCCTCCTGGAGCAGCACTCGGCGCGGGATGTCCTTGAACTTCTTGGGCAGCACGATCAACCGTTCGCTCTCGGCGCTATCCAGCGCGTCGAAGAGCATCCCTTGGCCAAGCTGCGCTGCCCTGCGGACGGTGTTGCCGGCGTGGATCATCTGGTCAACGACCTCCAGCAATTGGGCGCGAGCGCCGAATTCGTCAAACGCGCCGGCCTTGATCAGCGCCTCCAAGACGCGCTTGTTAAAGGTGGACATGTCCACCCGCCGGCAGAAATCGTCCAGCGACTTGAATGGTCCACCGCATTTGCGCGCCTCGACGATGGCGCGCACCGGCCCCTCACCCACGTTCTTGATCGCCATCAAGCCAAAGCGGATGCGCCCTTTGCACGCCTGATGCTTGGCCGTCGGTGGCAAATCCTCAATAGTGAATTCGGCATCGCTGGCGTTGACGCTAGGCGGCAAGATCTCGATGCCGTGCTGGCGCGCGTCGGCGATCAGGGCGGTGATCTTCTCGGTGTTGCCGCTCTCGCAGGTGAGCAGCGCGCACATGTACTCAAGCGGATAGACGGCCTTTAACCAGGCAGTCTGGCAGGTGATGGCGGCGTAGTCCGCTGCGTGCGCTTTGGGGAAGCCATAGCGGGCGAAGTATTCGATGTCGCTGAAGATGGCATCGGCCAATTCAGCCGAATAGCCCTTCTTCACCGCCCCTTCGCGGAACTTGTTGCGGTGCTTAAGCAATTGCTCCGCGTTCTTCTTGGCCACTGCTTTGCGGATGGTGTCCGCCTCGCCCACCGAATAGCCGGCGATGTCGCGCGCCACGCGCATGATCTGCTCTTGATACACAATGATCCCGTAGGTCTCGCTGAGCGCTGGGGCCAAGTCTGGGTGACGATATTCCACCGGTTCTTCGCCGTGCATGCGGCGGATGTAGGTGGGGATATATTCCATCGGCCCAGGCCGGAAGAGAGCCAGCGCAGCGACGATGTGCTGGAAGCGCGTCGGCTTCATCTGCATCATCAGGTTGCGCATGCCTGTGCCTTCCACCTGGAAGACGCCCTGCACATCGCCCTTGGTGAGCAACTGATAGATGCGCGGGTCGTGAATCGGGATATTGGTGAGGTTCAGCTCGACCCCATGGCGCGCCTTGATCAGCTCGCACGCCTTGCGCATGATGGTGAGCGTGGAGAGGCCCAGATAATCCATCTTGAGCAGCCCGATGGATTCCAGGTGGGTCATCTCGAACTGAGTGACGGCGGTGAGCTGCGGGGTGAGCGGCGTGCCGGTGAGCCGGTTGAGCGGCGCGTATTCCACCAGCGGGCGATCGGCGATCACCACGCCGGCGGCGTGCGTGCCGGCATTGCGCACCGTGCCCTCCACTTGCATGGCGCGGTCGTATAGCTCGCGCACGTGCGGTTGCGACTCATACAGGCGCTTCAGCTCCGGCACCTGTTCTAGCGCTTGCATCAGCGTGATCGGCTTGCCGGGGATGGCCGGGACCAGCGAGGTGATGCGCGAGACCTCGCTGAGCGGGATATCTAGCACGCGCCCGACGTCCTTGAGCGCGGCGCGGGCGGCCAGCGTGCCAAAGGTAATGATCTGGGCGACGTTGTCGCGGCCGTACTTCTCGATCGTGTAGTCCACCAGCCGGCTGCGCTGGTCGTCGGGGAAGTCCATGTCAATGTCGGGCATGGACACCCGTCCCGGGTTGAGGAAGCGCTCGAAGAGCAGGTCATTGCTGACCGGTTCGATGTAACTCAGGCCGAGCACATAGGACACCATGCTGCCGGCGGCGCTGCCGCGCACGTTCCACCAAATGCCGGCCTCGCGCGCGAAGCGGATGAGGTCCCAGACGATCAGGAAGTATGTTGCGAACCCCATCTCGATAATGACGCTCAGCTCGTATTCCAGGCGCTGGCGCAGCGCGCTGGGCCGAAGGGCCGGGTTATTGCGCGACTCCGGCAGCGCCAGCGGCGAACGGGCCGTCAAGTCTACCGGCACATCCGGCTCTGGCGATTCCGGATCGGGCTGGGCCGGGATGCCATAGCGCTCCTGGAAGCCCTGGTAACACAGGTGGCGCAGGTAATCCGCGTCGCTGCTGAAGCCGGGCGGCAACTCGAAGTGCGGCAGATGGAAGGTGCGCGACTTGAGCGACACGTCGCAGCGCTCGGCCACAGCCAGCGTGTTGCTCAGCGCCTCCGGCGCGATCTGGCCGAATAGCTCGGCCATCTCCTCGGCGCTCTTCAGATAGTAAGAATCATTGTTGAAGCGCATGCGGTCCGGCGCCTTCAACAGCGCGTCGGTCTGAATACACAGCATCAGGTCGTGGGCCGGCGCGTCCTCGCGCAGCACGTAGTGCACGTCGTTGGTGGCGATCAGCGGCACGCCCAGCTCGCGCGACCAGTCAATCAGCGTCTCGTTGATCAGCTTAAATTCGGGGAGGTCGTGGTCCTGAAGCTCAAAGTAAAAGCGGTCGCCGAACACCTCCAGATACCACTGGACGATCTTGCGGGCCTGCTCGAACTGGCCCTGCGTGATCAGGCGCGGAATCTCGGCAGATGGGCAGCCGGACGTGCAAATCAGGCCGGCGCTGTGCTGGATGAGCACCTCGTGGTCAATGCGGGGCTTATAGTAGTAGCCCTCAAGCTGGGCGAGCGTCACGAGCCGTATCAGGTTCTTGTACCCCTCGTTGTTCAGCGCCAGCAGCAGCAGATGGTGCGGGCTGCGGTCGAAGTTGGGGTCCTTCTCCTGCATCTTGCGCCCGCGCTTGCAGAGGTAAAGCTCGACGCCGATAATGGGCTTGATGCCAACCTCGGCGCAGGCGTCGAAGAACTCGATGACCCCATACATCGCACCGTGGTCGGTGAGGGCCAGCGCCGGCATGTTCAGCTCCTTGGCGCGCCGCACGAGCTTCTTGACGCTGCCGAAGCCATCCAGCAGCGAATACTCGGAATGGACGTGAAGATGGACGAAGCTCATCGCTGATGTTGGGCAGTCATGAGCATAGCACAGCGCGTCCATCGCGGGGGGCATTCACTAATAGGGGCAACACAGCGCGCCTTCTAGGCAGCGGCCAAGGAAGCTGTGTTCTACTTTTTCGCGTTCTCCGCGTGAGATCAGCCTTGCATCCAACTGTGAACGCACCCCCCATCGCAGGCGTATCGGGCGCATTCACAGCGAGGGGCAGAACGGTGAGTCTCCCTCGCGCGAAAGTCAGGTCGTCATCCCTTCCTTGCGGTCGTGTTTTGGCCGAGGCTGCGCAACGTCTGCTACGGCTCAGGCAGGCATTGAGGCCGTTTGCCTACAATCACAGCGCCAATCACTTCGCTGACCGCTGCGGGGACGCAATATGTCGCGCCCCTACTGCGTCTTGTAACAATCCACGATCACGTTGCGCGGGATAGTGGTGGTGCTGCCGTCGGCCTTGACCACGTAGATGGTGAACAGATAGTAGCCCTTGTCGGGGATGGTGAACTGGAAGGTGCCGCTGGGCAGCAGCAGCGGCATGCGTTTGCCCACCGGGTCGTTTGGCGTGATGCTGGCCAGGTTGCCGGCAGGGCAGTTCTGGAAGATGCCCGGCCCGGGCTGGGTGGTGATCTCCAGCTCGGCCTTGATCGCGCCGTTGATCTGCCACTCCAGGGTCGCGGTCTTGGGCTGTCCCTGATGGCCGAGCGGCACATCGCCGATGTCGTCGCGCGGCGAGAAGCGCATGTTCTGGCTATAGGGCAGCACCGCCGAGGGTGGAATGGGCGGCGTGGGCGTCGGCAGGGGCGCTGCCGGCGTCGGCGCTGCTGTCGGCGCAGAGGGCGCGCCCACCCCAGGCGCCAGAGGCGGCGCAGCGACGACAGGCACCGCGTTAGGGTCACCCGTGAAATCCACCAACTGACCAAACACCCAAGCCACGCCGCCCGGCGCGCCGGTGAACGCGATCTGCCACCATTGACCATTCGCGCTCTTGCCCCTCACGGCAGCCACGCTGACGCCCGTGGCTCTCAGCTCGCCAACTTTCTGATAAGCCACGTCAGGTCCCGTGCGCAGGTTGGCGAACTCCTGGCCGGCCTTGAGCCGAACAAACGGCGGTTGCAGGCCGCTCGGCGGCGGGCTATTCGTCGCGCCGCCGGCGGTTGAAACCACCGGCAACGTGCCGGCGTCGCCCGTGATGCTGGCCGCCGGCCCATAAACCCAAGCGACGCCCCCTGGCCCAGCCGGGTAGGTGATCTGGTACCACGTCCCATCCGCAGTTCGCCCGCGCACCGGCACGCTCTGGCCTTTGCTGATCTGGCCCAACAATTGCGCGTTGAGGTCGGGCGCAGCCCGCACGTTGACAAAATCGTTACCGGCCAACGGGCCGAGTAGCACGGTCGCTGGCTCACTGGTGGCCGCGGGCGATGCTGAGTCGGCCGGCGTCGCGGTCGGCACAGGCGTGGGTTCAGGGGTGGGCGTAGGCGTCGCCGGCGGTGCTTGGACCGCGACGAAGATCGCCTCGGAGGCGACGATGGGCTGGTCTTGTTCGCCGATCCCCTTCGCCTGGATGACCGCAGTGCCGACCAATTCCGCCGGCACCACCCACGGCACGACGAACTCAAACTCGCCCGGGCGGACGGCCTGGTCCACCGTAGCGTAGCGCTGGTTGTTGATGAAGATGTCCACCCGTCTGACGTCGCTGCCCGTGACCTTGCCGATGATTTGAATCTGCTCGCCGACGATGATCTGGGCGTTGGCTGCTGGCGAGGAGAGGATGGCGCTAGGCGGTGGCGCGGCGCCGCCGCAGGCTGCCAGCACAAGCGCAAAGGCGCAAGCTAACTTGACCGGTCTGCTCGCCGCGAATCGCGATCTCATGGCCGAGGGGCGTCTGGCCCTAGAAGATTCACCTGGGATGTGCTGACGCGCTGATCGGGCAAGGCACGCATCGCTCGCCAGGATTTTAACACTTGGAGCAGCAGCGCGCTCACGCCGGCCAGCGTCAGCCACCAGCCCAGGCCGATGCCAACCGTCCCCTGATAGAGCGCTTCGATCGCCGGCTTGACCATGAAGTAGCCAACCAATGGGACGGCGGGGGCCAGGGCGCAGGCGAGGAGCACCCCCAGGCGCAGCGGCGTGTGCAATGTGTGGCCGGTGGCAAATAGGCCGGCTGCCGCCCCGATCACACCCAGGGTGACGAAGAACTGGAGGCGATACTCCGGATGCGCGTAGGCCGTGAGCAGGTGCGGATAGGCCGGCAGCCCGAGCGACGCCACCAGCCAGCTCAGCCCCAGGCCCAGCCAACGTTTGCCGGCCAACAGCGCGATCAACAGCGCCGCCGACCACAGCGGCAGCAGGAACCACTCATTCCAAAAGACGCCAGCGCCGGGCGTGAAGTTCGTCATGATGGAAAGCTCGTGGGCGCTGCGGGTCAAGGCAGCCGTGACGTGGGCTGCCCAGGGCGAGAAATGGCCGGCCAGCAGCGCCAGCGTCGCAATGGCCACCGCAGCGCGCTCGGAGCGAGAAAGTGGGGTGCGTGTGGGCAAAGCGCCGCGCTAAATCCTGCCCAGGGCTTTCAGGATGACCGCCGGCTTCATCGGCAACGTCGTGATGCGCACGCCGATGGCTTGGTAGATGGCGTTGGCGATGGCCGCTGCCGGCGGCACGATGGGCACTTCGCCCACCCCCTTGACCCCGAACGGGTGGTTAGGGTTGGGCACCTCCACGATCACCGGCTCGATCATCGGCAGGTCCAGCGCAGTGGGCATCCGATAGTCGAGCAGGCTGGCGTTCAGCAGGTGGCCCTCATCGTCGTAGACGTACTCTTCGCTCAGCGCCCAGCCGATGCCCTGCGCCACGCCGCCTTGGATCTGGCCCTCGACATAGCTGGGGTGGATGGCGCGGCCCACGTCCTGGGCCGCGGTGTAGCGCAGGATCGTCACCTTGCCGGTCTCGGTGTCCACGGCGACGTCCACGACGTGTGTGCCGAAGCCAGGGATGGCCCCCTTGGTATCCAGTGAGACGCTCACGCTCAGCGGGCCGCCGGTCTCGTCCAGCTTCTCGGCCAGTTCCTTAAAGGCGATCTGTCGATCGCCGCAGATGTAGCGGTCGCCTTCGACTTGGATCGCCTCAGCAGAGACCTGCCAGAGCGCCGCCGCGCGCTTCTTCAGCTCCTGGATGATGGCCTGGCCTAGGTGATAGGCGACGATGCCGGAGCCGTATGTCGTGCGGCTGCCGCCCGTGCCATCGTTAAAGCCCAAGGTTTGGGTATCACCGACCATCGGCTTGACATCTTCGTAGGGGATGCCCAACGTTTCGGCCAACATCATCGCCAGCGAGGCGCGCGTGCCGCCGATGTCCACGCTGCCTTCCAGGTAAGCCACCGTGCCATCGGGGTTCACCGTGGCGGAGGCCGACGATTTGCCGTCCCAGTTGAACCAGAAGCCGCTGGCGACGCCGCGACCAACCTTAATGTATGGGGCGCTTGGGGCCGGCAACGGCGCGTTGTAGTGGGGATGAGCCGCGATCGCGTCCAGCGTCTCGATATAGCCAATCCGCCCATAGACCGGCCCATCCGCTCGCCGGTCGCCCTCCTTGGCGGCGTTGATCCGGCGGAAGGCGATCGGATCCATGCCCAGCCGCTCAGCCAGCTCGTCTATCACAGACTCGCCGGCGAAGGCGGCGTTGGTGCCGCCGGGGGCGCGGTAAGGCTGGGCCGGCGGCTTGTTCACCAGCACGTCGTAGCCGTCAATCAGCAGGTTCTCCAGCCGGTAGGGGGCGAAGATGACGCCCATGCCGGCGCTGACCGGTGAGCCAGGGAACGCGCCGGCCTCATAGGCCATCCAGACCTGGACGGCGGTGATCACGCCGTCGGCGCGCGCGCCGGCCTTAACACGAATCACCGAGGCGCTGGTCGGGCCGGTGGCCTTCAGCTCCTCATCCCGCTGCATCCACATCTTCACCGGCCGATGGCCGGCTTTGCGCGAGAGCAGCGCCGCGAGCGGCTCCAGGTAGAGCGCGAACTTGCCGCCAAACCCGCCGCCGATCTCCATCGGGATCACCCGCACGCGGGAGATCGGCACCTGGAGCAGCGCGCTCAGGTCGCGGCGCTGATCCCAGGCGCCCTGCGTGCTGGTCCAGACCGTGATGTGGTCGTCGGCGTTCCACAGCGCGGTGGCGTTGTGCGGCTCGATGTAGCCCTGGTGGACGGTGTTGGTGCGAAACTCGCGCTCGACGATCACAGCCGCCTGGGCGAAGCCGGCGGCCACGTCGCCGCGGGCGAATTGCTCATGGCTAGCGATGTTGGTGGGCTTATCGCCGACCACTTCGCCCAGCTCACGGGTGCGCAGGCCGGGCAACAGGATCGGCGCGTCGTCGCGCATGGCCTCGAGGACGTCCAGCACTGGCGGTAGGGGTTCATACTCCACTTTGATCAGCGCCAGGGCTTCCTCGGCAGTGTGAATGTCAACCGCTGCCACGGCGGCGACCGGATGGCCGTGGTACAGCACCTTGTCCTGGGCGAGCACGTTCTGGCGCAGGTAGCTGTAGTTCACGCTGCCCTCGCCGCTCTTGGCGACCTTGTCCTCGGCCAGCGGCAGGTCCTTGCCGGTGATGATGGCTTTCACGCCCGGCAATTGCTCAGCTGCGCTGGTGTCTATCGCGCGGATGCGGGCATGGGCATGCGGGCTGCGCAGCACCTTGCCGTAGAGCAGCCCTGGTAGCTTGACATCCGCGCCGTATTGTGCGCGGCCGGTCACCTTGTCCACGCCATCTGGCCGCAACACCCGCCGGCCGATGACGCTGTAGGATTTGCCGTTTGTTGTCCCTGTGTTGTCCTTGGCGATCACTTCTACAGTGGCCATCTGATCATCTCCTATCGCGAATAGGCCGGGAACGCTCAACTTCGAGCGGCAGCCTTCTGCTAAGTTGGCTGTCTTTGCGCGCGCATCTCCGCCGCGGCATCCAGCACGGCTCGCACGATCTTGTCGTAACCGGTGCAGCGGCATAGGTTGCCGGCCAGCCAATGGCGAACCTCGTGCTCGGTCGGGTTCGGGTTGCGATCGAGCAGCGCCTTAGCGGCCACGATGAACCCAGGGGTGCAGACGCCGCATTGCAGCGCGGCATGCTCCAGGAATTTGCGCTGGAGGGGATGCAGACCCTCCTTCGGCGCGATGCCCTCGACGGTGGTCACGCGCGCGCCGTTCACCTCGACCCCCAGCACTAGACAAGCGTTCACCAAGACGCCATTCAGCAGCACCGCGCAGGCGCCGCAGTTGCCGTTGTTACATCCTTCTTTGGCCCCGGTCAGCCCAAGCACGTCGCGCAGCACCTCCAGCAGGCTCTGGCGCGGCTCGCAGAGGAACGTAACCTCCTCGTCATTGATTATCGCTGTGACACATACCTTCTGATGCATCACCCACCTCTCTCCAGCTTGCCATTCTCCCGCTCCTTGCCATCGGTGCGCGCGCGCTCGATCGCGCGCCACAGCGCCCGCTTGGTCAACACGTAGGCCAAATGGCGGCGCTGCTCGGCGGTGCCGCGCACATCGGTGATCGGCCGCGCAGCGGCCTGCGCGGCGCGGGCGGCGGCTTCCACTGCTGCCTCCGAGACCGGCTGGTTGATCAGCGCTTCGCCGGCCTGGGGCACGAACAGCGGCGTCGGGGCGACTGCGCCCAGCGCCAGGCGCGCATGGGTAAAGTGCGCTTTGTCTTCGCTCAGCGCTACGGCAACGCCGGCGCTGGCGACGGCGATGTCCATCTCGTTGCGCGGGGTGAAGCGCAGGTAAGCCGCGCCCATTCGCGGCCTAGGCGGGGGAAGCTTCAGCGCAACCAACAGCTCACCCGTTCCCAGCACGGTCTGCCCCGGCCCACGAAAGAATTGCTCAATCGGGAGTTCTCTTGTGCCCTCTGGCGAGGCCACGACGCAGACAGCCTGATGGGCGATCAGGGCAGGGATGGCGTCGCCGGCGGGCGAGGCAGTGCAAACGTTGCCGCCCAGCGTCGCCCGACCTTGGATGGCGATGCCGCCAATCAGCGCCACAGCATCAATGAGACCAGGATAGTGTGCGGTCACCTCTGGGTCGCTGTAAATACGATGACAGGGCACCGCTGCGCCAATGGTCAATCCCGCCTGGGGATGATAGCTGAGCTGATTCAGCTCCGGGATGCCTTTGACATCCACGACGACGCTGGCTCGTCGCCGGCCCTCGCGCAGAAAGACGATCAGATCCGTGCCGCCGCTCAGGCACTTCGCCTGGTCGCCCTCGCGGGCGAGGATGGCGGTGGCCTCAGCGAGCGTACGCGCAGCGACGTAGGAGAAGGACTGCATAAGTGGGCTTATACCATAGAAAGGCGGGAAGTGCGTATCGTATTACGTAGTGCGTATTCCGTAGTGCGTATGTCGTGCTGGAGCGCGGGTGTGCGACCCATGCCATATATATTGAGAACCAGCGACAGTCGCGCCCGGCCGAGGCGCTGCGGGGGCATCGGACGTGCCAAGTGGGCAATCGCGTCGCGAGGCTCTGGTCAGGCTGGCGTTTAGGTGCTTCGCATGGAGGCGTAGCGTCGCTGCGCTCTTCGCATCATAGCCCCTTCCTTTCCTTTTCCTCTGCGTGCGGGGAATCAGAAGGGAGTCTTCCCCCGCGTCCTAGGAAACACCAACGACGCTGGTGTAGGTGAGTCGGGCAGCTTCTTGGGAAGCCACTGTTTCGCAAGGTGCGACGGTGGGATGGCCTTGCTGGCGGAGGGTGCTAATTCTGATCGCACAGACTTCCAAGGCGCGTCGCTTATGCGTTCTGCGAAGCGGCACAATTTGGTATAGCATAGGGGCATCCGTAGGAGAAAAGCGTTGACAGCCCAATACGCACTAGGCGTTGACCTCGGCGGGACAAAGATCTTGAGCGCGGTGGTGGACGGCCAGGGCAACGTCATTGGCCAGGCGAAGAAGTCCACCCACGCAGAGAAGGGTCCTTCTGCCGTGCTCAAGCGCATCGAGAAGGCGATGGACGAGGCGCTGGAGTCCGCCGGCGTCCAAAAGGAGCACATCGCAGCGATCGGCATTGGCGCGCCCGGCGTCGTGGATAGTGCCAGAGGCGTGGTGGTGCAGCTCACCAACCTGCCGGGTTGGCACAACGTGCCGCTGGCGCGGGCGTTGCAGCGGTGGCATGACGTGCCCGTCATGGTGTCGAATGATGTGCGCATGGCCGCCGTCGCCGAGCATCGCGTCGGCGCTGGTCAGGGCGTCCACAGCATGGTCGCGGTGTTCATCGGCACCGGCATCGGCGGCGGCATCATCCTGAACGATCAGCTCTGGGTGGGCTGGCGCGCCAGCGCGGGCGAGATCGGCCACATGGTCGTGCTGGCTGATGGCCCCTATGCCGTCGGCAGCGGGATACGCGGCAGCATCGAGGCCCTCGCCAGCCGCAGCGCCATTGAGCGCGAGCTGCGCGCCGGCCTGGCCGCCGGTCGCCAAAGCATTCTGCCGGAGCTGCTCAAGCAGAAGAAAGATGACAGCGCAATCACCAGCCGCGTCCTGGCAAAAGCGGTCAGCAACAATGACCCGCTCACCATCGAGGTGCTGCGCCGCGCCGCATACTATCTGGGCTTGCATGCGTCTGCGCTGATCAACGCTTTTGACCCCCAGATGCTGATCTACGGCGGAGGGTTGATCGAGGCGCTGGGCGACTGGCTGCTGCCTCAGATTTGTCAGGTGGCCAAGCAGCACGCCATCAACAAGGTAAATCTCGACCAGGTCCAGATCGTCTCGGCAAAACTAGGCGACCGCGCCGGCGTGATCGGCGCGGCGCTGATGGCGTTCGACCGGCTTGGCGCGAAGCGGGATGGCGCTTGAACTTCAGCTCGAACTGTGTTTGCGCGTCACGGTCTCGGCATTGCTCTCATCGCTGGTGGGGCTGGAGCGCGAGTGGCAGGGTCATCCTGCCGGCCTGCGCACGCACATGCTGGTCGGCCTGGGCGCCGCGCTCTTCACCGTGCTCTCGCTATTTGCTTTTGAGGATGGCGATCCGGGGCGGGTTGCTGCTCAGGTCGTTGCTGGTGTTGGATTTCTGGGCGCCGGCAGCATCATCCAGCGCCGTGAGCGCAATACGCCGCACGGCCTGACCACCGCAGCCGGCATCTGGGCTGTCGCCGCAATCGGCATGGCCTGCGGCGCGGGCGCTTATGTGCTCGGTGTCTTCAGCACGGCTTTGATCTTGTTCGTGCTGGCCGTCCTAGCCGGCATCAGCCAGCGCGTGCGGCGCAGCCGCGAACGCACAACGCCCGATGACATCGATCATGGCCAGCAGCAATAATTGACCTATGACATCTCACGCACTCTCTCGTCGCAAAGTTGGCCGCACAAACTTGGAAGTGACACGCGTGGGGCTGGGCACGGCTTTCCTGCTGGGCCTGGACCAGGTGGGCGACGTCGCTCCCGCCATCGCCACCGTCCGTGCTGCGCTTGCGCTGGGGATTAACTTTATAGACACGGCTGCGCTCTATTCGCGCGGCGAAGCCGAGCGCGTCGTCGGCCAAGCCCTGCAGGGCGTGCCGCGCCACCAATTCGTGATTCAAACCAAGGCAGGACGCTTCCCGAAGCCGGACGGTGGCTCTTATTACGATTACTCGCGCGAGGCCATCCTGCGCAGCGTCGAACGCAGCATGGCGCTGCTCGGGGTGGATCGCTTAGATAGCGTGCTGGTGCACGATGCGGATGGCGACAAGTTCAACCGCGGCGAAGGCACAGGACTGGAGGATGCCTACTTTCGCGCTGCGCTGGAAGGTGCTTTTCCCGCGCTGCTGGAGCTGCGCGCGCAGGGTGTGATCGGCGCAGTGGGCGCGGGCATGAACCAGTGGCAGATGGAGTGGGAGTTCGCCAAACACGTGGACGTGGATTGCTTCCTGCTGGCCGGCCGCTATACCTTGCTGGAGCAGACCGCGCTCGACTTTCTGGACTATTGCCATCAGCGCAACATCGCGGTGTTCTTGGGCGGGGTGTTCAACAGCGGCATCCTGGTCACCGGCGCGCGCGAAGGCGCCAGCTATAACTATGCCGCAGCGCCCCCGCACATCCTAGAGAAGGTCCGCCGCATTGATGCCATTTGTGCGCGCTACGGCGTCCCCCTGCGGGTGGCTGCGCTGCACTTCGCGCTGGCCCATCCGGCGGTCACCAGCGTGGTCGTCGGCGCGCAGAAGCCGGAGGAGATTGAAGCGAACGTGCGCGCGCTCGACCAGCCCCCGCCGGCTGAGCTGTGGCAAGCGCTCAAAGACGCCGGCCTGCTTGATCCTCGAGCGCCCACCCCATGACGCGATGTCCGCGCCCATTTTGCTGCTGGACATAGACGGCACGCTGATCGAGGATCGCGGCTATCGCCGTGCGCAAGTGGAGGCAGCGCGCTATGTGTGCGCGTCGTGGGGCGTGCCCACCCACACGCCAGACGAGCAAGAGATCAACGTGCTTCACGCCTGTGGCTACTCCAACGAGTGGGACTCAACGGCCTTTAACGTTGGCATCAATTTGGTCGAGGCCGCCCGCGGCAATCCCGGTCGGCCCGACTTCGCGGCATGGGCCAGGCGCACGGTCCGCTTCGAGGGCCGCCCTCACGAGCGCGCCCGCGCCTTGCTGCTGAGCGAGGCGCCGCCTCACGTCCACGCTGACATTCATCGCCTGCTCGACGACGTCAGCAATCCGCGCACCAGCCCGACGACGCGCCTGCTCTACCTGTTCGTCCTTGGCTCTCGCCGCTTTGAGGAACACTTCGGCCTGAAGGCGGAGCTGGAATGCCCTTCCTTCTTAGAGACGATGGATGTGCCCATCGCGGATGCGTGGAGCAGACAGATCATCTGCGCCTACCCGTCGAGCGCCTACACCTCGCGCCCCAGCCTGCCGCCGGACGGCAGCCGGCCTGGGCTATATCAAACGCCAGAGGCCGAGATCGCGCTGGCGCAACTCGGGATGAGCGACCTACCGTTGGTGGGCCTGGGCGCCATGCGGTGGCTGGCCGACGTCAAGGGCGGCGCAATCTGGGATTACGCCAAGCCCGCCCCGCTGCAGGCGCTGGCGGCGATGTTATGCGCGACCGGCGTGCCGTTGCCCGACGCCGTGCTGGCCGCCCACGCCTTTATCACGAGCGGAGATAGCAGGATGCTGCGCGCGCTGGATGGCAGGCGCGTGATCATCATCGAGGACAACGTCGGCGGCGTGCGCGGCGGCCAGCGCGCTGCCACCCTGCTGAAGGACGCCGGCATTCAGATACACGTCACCGGCTTCGGCGTCGCCCGCGACCCAGCCAAGCGCGCGGCGCTCGCCGAAGTATGCACAGCCCTGTTCGACGATGTGAACGCTGCTCTGGCCGCTCTAGGTGGTGACGTTTAGGTAAAGCTGCTCGCGCACGCTCATGATCTCGCGGCGCAGTTGCTCTTCTGTCTCCAGCCGGTCTTTAATCCGCTCAATGCCGTGCAGCACGGTGGTGTGATCCCGGCCGCCCAACAAGTTGCCGATCTCCGGCAACGAAGCATCGGTCTCCTGGCGGATGAGATACATCGCCACTTGGCGCGGTTGCACCAGCTCCTTGTTGCGGGCGGGGGACACCATCTCAGCCACTGAGATGTTGTAGAACTTCGCCACGGTCTCGATGACCTGCGAAGGGGTAATGTGTGCCCGCCGTCCCACTAAGTCGGCGAGCGTATCGCGCGCAAACTGGACGGTGATCGGTCGGCCGGTCATGTCCGAGGTAGCCAGCAGGCGGGTGAGCGCGCCCTCCAACTCGCGCACGTTGCTCTGGATCTGCTTGGCGACGAACTCGATCACTTCTGGCGGGATGCTGCGCTTCATCTGGGCCAGCTTGTGTTGCAAGATGGCCATGCGCGTCTCTAGATCAGGCGGCGCGATGTCCACCATCAGCCCCCATTCAAAGCGGCTGCGTAGGCGCTCTTCAAGCGTCACCATCATCTTCGGCGCGCGGTCGCTGGTCAGCACAATTTGTTTATTGTTATTGTGGAGCGCGTTGAAGGTGTGAAAGAACTCTTCCTGGGTGGACTCTTTGCCGGCGATGAACTGCACATCGTCCATCAGCAGCATGTCCACGGAACGATAGCGGTTGCGGAAGGCCTCCTGCGAGTTGGAGCGAATGGCGCTGATCAACTCGTTGGTAAACGTTTCTGAAGTGACGTAGCGGCATTGCAAATTGCGCTGGCGGACGTAATTGCCGATCGCATGGAGCAGGTGGGTCTTGCCCAGGCCGGACCCGCCGTAGAGAAAGAGCGGGTTATAGCGCTCGGCCGGCGCCTCAGCCACCGCCATCGCCGCCGCGTGGGCCATGCGATTGCCGGAGCCGACCACGAACGCCTCGAAGGTGTAGCGCTTCTGTAGGCCGTCGTTTGCGTCGTCCATGCGTGCAGGGGCCGGCTCGCGCAGCAGCGCGCCCTCGGTCGCTGCGCCACCAGCATGCGACTGCGACATGACTACCAGGGTCAGCGCTACGCTCCGCCCCAAGCGCTCACTCAACATGCGCTTGAGGTCACTTAGCATGCGCTGTTCGACCCACTCTTTGGCATAGCCGTTAGGCAGCCCGATCACGAACTGGCCGTCCTCATACGTGAGCAGCCGAGCGTTTCGCAGCCAGGTCACGTAGCTGCTGCGACCGGCTGTGACCTCGATCTCGCCTAACACAGATCGCCACGCTTGCTCTGGTTTCATAGCACGATTGATCCTGGCGCTTAAGATCCGCTTGATGCTTTTAATTTAGACGACGCTTAGAAGAGTCTTTACCCCTCTGAGATGAGTCTAAGCAGGTCGTCTGGAAGTGATTGCTATTCTATCAAGCCGCGCCCTGGGCGCAAGCGGGTCAAGGCTGCCAACCTTAAAACTGGCTAAGTTTTAAGGTTCTTATGATAGGATGCCCGTGCGTCCCTGCGCGTGGTTGCTATTATATCAGCAGTGATATAAGCCAAAGCTCGCTTACCGCTATAACATAAATAAATGCCAGAAACTGCTTCACAAGGCAACCTGAAAGTGGCCCAGCGCGGCACCCCATCGTTCGTCTGGCGCGCCGGCCAGGAGCGGCGACTGGCCATGGTGAACTCATTTGCGCCGCTGGCTGGCAAGCGCGTGCTGGAGTTCGGTTGCGGCATCGGCCTCTACGTCCAAGCGATCCGCCGCTATACGCCGCATGTGGTCGGCTTTGATATTGAGGTCGATCGCCTACGCATAGGATACCAGCAGGGCGTTCGGGGATTGGTCGCCGCTGCTGCCGAGCGGTTGCCTTTCGCCGATGGCGCATTCGACGTGGTCTTCAGCAACGAGGTGCTGGAGCACGTCAGCGACGACCGCGCGGCCTGCCGCGAGATCGCGCGCGTGCTGCGGCCCGGCGGGCGGGCGGTGATCTTCGTCCCCAACCGTTGGTACCCCTTCGAGACGCACGGGGTTTACTGGCGCGGGCGTTACTATTTTGGCAATCAACCGTTCGTCAACTGGCTGCCGGCGCGCTGGCGCGATCGGCTTGCGCCGCACGTGCGCGCCTACACGGGCCGGCAATTGTTGGCGCTCTTTCGCGGCACGCCGATGCGCCTGATCGCGCATACCCAAATCTACCCGGGCTTCGACAAGCTCATCGCGCGCGTCGGCTTCCCTGGCAAGCTGCTGCGCGCCCTCATGCATCGCCTCGAGCGCTCACCCTTGCGCATATTCGGCCTTTCACACCTGCTGGTGATGGAGCGCACTCAGGACTCGCCGGTCAGCAGCGCAGCAGCACCTGGCTCGCTCCCCAACCAGCGCGGGATGGCTGGCAACGGCTGATCGGGAAACCAGCGCTGAAAGATGCGCCCCAGGGTGCCATCTGCCAGCATGTCCTGCAGGGTGAAGTTCACGAGATCACGCAGTCCGGAGTCATTGGCTGGCAGGGCAATGGCCAAGGGCACGCCAGCTGAGCTGAACGTCGTCAGGGCGAAATCCAGGCGCTGTTCGTTCTGGCCAGTCCGCGGAATGCCGCCGACTGCGAGTTGAACCGTCCCACCAGCCAAGGCATCAGCGATTTGGTCCGCGGTGAGGGGCAGGAATTGCGCTCGCCCGGGGTTGCCGAACCAGCGCCGAGCCATCTCGCGCACCAGCGCGACCTCGTATCCTGTCGGCTGGCCGGCATCATTGAGCGCTGAGAAGGGCGCTGCCTGCGGGTCGAACCCTACGCGGATGCCCTGCGCAGCTCGGATATCGCTCAGGGTGTTCTTCGGGGCGCGCGTGTTTGGCAAACTGGCCAGCGATGGGGGCAATGGTTGAGGGATCACTTCCAGCGGCTCAGGAGCCGTGCCGAACCATCTCTCGTGTAAGCGGCGAAAGGTGCCATCGGCCATCATCGCTGCCAGCGTCAAGTTCACCAAATCCGCCCAGGCTGAATCGTCAGGCGGCAGCATGATCGCCACCGGCTCGCTGGTGAGCATTATAGGGATGGACAGCGCGCTGTTCTCCGCGACAGCGACGCGCAGCCGGCGCAAGCGACCGGCTACGCCGTCCGTTGCGCCGTCCAGCAGGTCGCCAATCGCTGCCTGGTAAGTGTTGCGTGCTTGCAACGCCACTGTCAGGTTGGTCGCCGCCTGGATGTCCCCCAGCGCCACGACCGTGGCGAAGTCTATGTAGGTCACCCGCCGGCGCGCCAGGCTGCGAAAGTCTGTGAACTCGCCGGCGCGCGTGAGTATGGCTTCGCCGTCGCCCAGATATGCGATGCTGAAATCGACGGTGCGCTCCGCCGAACGCTGAATGGTCAACCCGCCTAGGGCCAGGTCCACTTCGCGTCTAGCGACCCTTTCCGCTGCTGTTGCTGTCGTCACTTGCACGAACTCGGCGTTGCGTTCGCTGCCCAGCCAGCGCCGCGCGAACTCGCGCGCCAGATCGACGTCCATCCCTTCCAACTCGCCTGCTTCGTTGACCCGCGCCAGCGGCGGTGCGTCGTAGCGAATCCCAATCCGAACAGCGGAGCGGCGCTTGACCAGCGCAGCGGTCGAGAGGGTGGCCGGCACCGGCGTCGCGTCGGTGTCCTCGATCACGACCACTGGCGTGGCTGCAGCGCGAACGATGATCTCGCTCAGGTCTAGTTGAGGGAGGCCGCTGCACGCAGTGAGCATCAACGCGCACAAACCGAGGTAGGCTGCTCTTCTGCGCATCACCTTCCACTTTATCATGTTGCTATTGAGAACGGGAAGTGCGTTCGCCGTAGGGGCAACCCTTTGCGGGCTGCCGCCCGATGGCAAGAGAAGCGGCAAGGGCTGCTCGCTAGCCACGCCGGTGAGTCGTGCCCGGCGCCGGCGACGCATAAAACGCTCGTCCAATTCATCCCGCGGGAGTCAATGGCTTTCGGCTTGCCTGACCAAAATCCCTGTAAGGAGGCATTCACCCGGCAGGACAATCGCTCGTGGGCTGCCAATTGGTTGGAGGTTTATCTTCTGTCTAATGCGAAGAAGGTGGGGGGCCGGCTTGTGAATGCGCCCGGCTGCGGAGAGTGTGCGAGGGCATCGTTAGAATTCAAGCAGGTCAAACTGAAGGAGGCGGCGACGGAGCATAAAAACTTGCGCATTCGCAAAGCCACGCGGGCAGACGCGGACGTGTTGTACGGCCTGATCTGCGCCCTGGCCGACTATGAGCGATTGCCTCGCCCCGACGCGGAGGCGCGCGAGCGGCTGATGCGCGATGGGTTCGGCCCTTCGCCGCGCTTCGATGCTTGGTTGGCCGAGATAGACGGCAAGCCGGTAGGCTACGCGGTCACCTTCTTCACCTATTCCACCTTTCTCGCCCAGCCTTCGCTTTACCTGGAGGATATCTTCGTGTTGCCTGAGCACCGCGCGCAGCGGGTCGGCACAGCGCTGTTCAAGCACTGCGTCCGCGTTGCCTACGAGGCTGGCTGTGGTCGCATGGAATGGCAGGTTCTGGACTGGAACACGCCTGCGATCTCGTTCTACCAACGCATGGGCGCTGCCCGTTTACAAGGCTGGTTGCCCTATCGCCTCACCCGCGCCGAGTTTGAGCGCATCCTCGCCGACTAGGCGCTTGCGGCGCATCATTTACCGATAAACTCCACCGTGTGACCAGAGGGTAGCCGCAGCACCGTCACCCGCTGTTGTTCAATCCCCAACTCTTCGCGATCCAGTGCGATGACCTGGCCATCTGCTGCCAGCGCCTCAGTGAGATCATCCAGATCGGTGACGCTGAAGCCAAGTTGAATGGTGCCATCGAGGTGCTCGTCCGCGCCGGCAGCTCGTTGGAGCACGAGATGCGCGCCCTCGGTCTCGAAGACCACAATATTTTCATCTTCATAAGCGATGGGGAGCTCCAGGACGTTGGCGAAGACGTGGCGATTGGCAGCCAAGTCTTTTGACCAGACCGCGACGTAGCTGATTCCCTGCACGGGCATAGCGCGATTCTAAATCATTGTCCCGTTTAGCAGGCAGGTGCATTCACGCACTAGGCTGCTCGCTCGCTGCGCCGGTCCGTCGGCGAGCAAATGGCCCACGCCCCTACTCGTGAATGCACCCTTGCAGTGTGCCTGCATGTTAAAATCCCCACAGTGCCATCCGAGCTTGCGCGGCGCATCAGCGAAGCGCGCCAAGCCCGTGGCGTGAGTCTGGAGGAGGCCGAGCAGGCGACCAAAATCCGCCGCCGCTATCTAGAGGCCATCGAAGCCGGCGATTTCGACCAGCTCCCCGACGGTCCACCGGGGCGCGGCTTCGTCCGAAATTACGCACGCTACCTGGGCTTGGACCCGGAAGCTGCTATCCACCTCTTTGAGTCAGAGGTTGGCGTGCCGCTTCTGATGTTAAAGGACCCTGCGCCACCACCGCCAACGCCTTACCGCCGGGTCTCTAAATACACGCAGCTTGCATTGCCGGAACCGCGCACGCCCGGTGAGTCGTCGAATGGCGAGGCCGCCGCAAATACCGATGGACGCCACGACGGCGCCGAGAGTCGGATGGTTGTAAGCCTGGCGCGCCCGCTCCGGGCGACTCGTTCGTCGTTTCGCCTGAAGGAGATCCGCGGGCCGTTCACCCGCTACGATCCTTATATGCTCACCGCACGGGGGGCAAAACGGCCGTTTAGCGCGCTGGAAAGTGCGGCCAGCCCCGCGCGCTACGGCCTGGGCATCGCAGTGGCCATCGGCATCCTGCTTTTGCTGATCGTGGTGATCGTCCCCTTCGCCCGCGACCGGCTCAGTGCGCTGTTGCCGCCTCTGCCGACTATCGGCCAACCGGCACCGACGTTTGTGCCACAGGTGACCATCTTCGCGCCACTGCCGACGACGCCGGCATCGTCCCCTGGCTCGCCATCGGCTGACCCTGCACCGGCGCCGGCGCCTGCCTCAGGGTTAAGGCTGGCGCTGGACGCCCGCGAGCAGGCCTGGGTGCGCGTGCGGGTGGACGGGAATATCGTCTTCGAGGGCGTGCCCCCGCTCGGCCTCGGCCTGCCGTTCAGCGCGCAGCGCGAGATTTCGGTAGAAACCGGCGACGCCGGCGCGTTCGAGGTCATCGTCAACGATGTCCGTCTGGGGCCGCTCGGCGCGCGCAATGAGACCGTGCGCCGAACCTGGAGCGCCGCTGCGCCATGACGAAGAAGAAGTCCTACTATCTACTCTCGCTAGGCTGTGCGAAGAACACGGTGGACTCCGACAGCATCGCCCAGCTTTTGGACGAATCCGGTTACCGAGCGGTGACGGAGGCGCGCCAGGCGGATGTGTTGATCGTCAATACCTGCGGATTCATCGGCCCAGCGCGCGAAGAGTCCATCCGTCATCTGCGCGCGCTGGCTGCGCGCAAGCGCCGCCACCAATTGCTGATCGCTGCCGGCTGCCTGGCCCAGCTCTGGGGGCTGCGCCTGGCCGAGGCCGTGCCGGGGCTGGACGGCGTGATCGGCACCCGTCGCTGGATGGACATCCTGAGCTTCATCGAGCGCGTGCGCGGGCGCGCGCACCCAGCGCCGCTCTTCCACCTGCCCGACGAGGCGACCACGGTCGGCGACGACGAACGGGGCGTGCTGCGCGCCGCCGTCCAAGGCCCCAGCGCCTACCTGAAGATCGCCGACGGCTGCCGCCGCCCCTGTGCCTTCTGCACCATCCCGATCATCAAGGGCACGCTGAAGTCGCGCCCGCCGGAGCAAATCCTGGCCGAGGCGCGCCAACTGGTCGAACGCGGCGTCCGCGAGCTGATCTTGATCGCCCAGGACTTGACCGACTATGGCAGCGACCTGGGCCTGCGCGACGGCCTGGCCCATCTAGTCACCGCGATCACCCAGGCCGCGCCGGCGCTAGATTGGGTGCGGCTGATGTACGCCTATCCCAGCGCGGTGAGCGACCGATTGATCGAGGTCATCGCCACCAACGACAAGGTGGTGAAGTACCTGGACATGCCCTTGCAACACGCCCATCCCGACACGCTGCGCCGGATGCGCCGGCCGAGCAATATGGACTGGGTCTATCGCACGCTTGACAAGCTGCGCCGCGCCGTCCCGGAGATCGCCCTGCGCACCACGTTCATCGTCGGCTTCCCGGGCGAGACCGACGCCGAGTTCGACGCGCTGATGCGCTTTGTAGAGGAGGTTCAGTTCGATCGGGTGGGGGTGTTCGTGTATTCCTATGAAGCGGATACGCCCAGCGGGCGGATGCCCAACCAAGTGCCGGCCGAGGTGGCCGAGGCCCGCCGCGACCTGCTCATGCGCAAACAACAACAGATCTCGCTGGCCAAGAACCAGCGCCTGGTCGGCCAAACCCTCACCGCGCTGATCGAGGGACATGATGCGCAGCAGGGGATCAGCGTGGGGCGCACCTACCGCGATGCGCCAGAAGTGGATGGGCTAGTGCTCATCGAAGAGACGCTGCCGGTGGGCCAGATGGTGCCAGTGCGGATCAACAGCGCGCTGGCGTATGACCTGATCGGCGCGCCGGTGTAACTCATACCAGCTTATGCTTTACCGCCAGGGCCACCGCTTCCGTGCGGTTGTTCACGTAGAGCTTGGCGAGGATGCTGCTGACGTGAAACTTCACCGTGGATTGGCTGACGTAGAGCTTAGCGGCGATCTCCTGATTGCTCAGCCCCTGGACCATCAGGGCCAACACCTCTCGCTCGCGCTCGGTCAGGTCGCTGCCGATGGGGGGTTGAGTCGTGGCTTGAATGAGCACCTGGGCGGCCTCGGGGGCAAGCGTGGGCCGGCCTGCGTATGCCGCGCGGATGGCGCGCGCCAATTCGTCTGCGGAGACGTTCTTGAGCAGATAGCCAATCGCGCCGGCTTGTAGCGCGCCCTGCACCAACTCATCTTCCTTAAAACTCGTGAGCACCACAACCTTGATTTGCGGGTGCTTCTGGCGAATGGCGCGCGTGGCGGCCGCGCCGTCCATCTCCGGCATCACCAGGTCCATCAAGATCACGTCGGGGTTGAGCCGGTCACACAATCGAATGGCCTCCGCGCCGTTGGCGGCCTCGCCAGCGAACTCCAGGTCGTCATACGCCGAAAGCAGCGCCTTCAGACCGCTGCGCACCATGGGATGGTCATCCACGACCATCACGCGGATGGCTGTGCTCTCGCCGTTTCTCTCGTTGCTCATGCCTGTTGATTTTACGAAAGAGAACCAGGGTTTCAAAGCACGGCCTCGACCTGGACCGTCGTCCCTGCGCCGACGGCGCTGCGGATGTCGAGCTGCGCGCCGATCGCCGCGGCGCGCTCGCGCATGATGTCGAGGCCGATGTGCGTCGGTTTGCTAATGGTGGTATCGAACCCGCAGCCGTTGTCGCTGATCACCAGGCGCACCTGCGTGCCGTGCGCGCCGTTGTCAGCCGGCCGTGTCGTGAGCGCCACCCAAGCGTGGCTGGCATTGCTGTGCTTGGCCACGTTATTCAGGGCCTCTTGTGCAATCCGGTAGAGCGAGACTTTGACTTCGGGCGATAGCTCGGTCTCCCCCTCGATGTGCACATCAACCTCCACCCCAGACCGGCTGTTGACGGATGCCGCGAGCTGGCGCAAGAGGTCGCTGAGGTTGGCCTCCATCAAAGCAGATGGACGCAGCTCGAGCAGGAGCGTGCGCATCTCGGCCAGCGCGCCACGGCTCAGTTGGCGCAGTTCTTTCAGTCGGCGGCGGCCCTCCTCTGGGTCGCGCTCCCAGATGCGCGGCAAGACGTCGGCGATCACGCTGACGGAGAACAACGTCTGGGTGACTGCGTCGTGGAGGTCGCGGGCCAGCCGGCTGCGCTCGGCCGCGACGGCGGCCTGCTGGGCCTGCGCGCGCAGCTCGCTCTCGATCCGCTGGCGTTGGGTGATGTCGCGCAGGAGCACAATGAATAAGCGCCCCTCGGCGCGCTGAAGCTTGACGATGGCTGCCTCGGCGGGGAACTCCTCGCCGTTCTTTCGGCGTGCGTAGATCGGCCGTCGCTCGCCCATCGCCCGTGAGGCCACGGGCGAGGCCGCAAACTCGGCGAAGTGCCGCCGATGGACCTCTACGAATCGCTCAGGTAGGAGCACATCCAGGGGCTGGCTTAACACTTCGTCCTGGGTGTAGCCGAAGATTTGTTCAGCGCTCTTGTTAAAGAGCAAGATGCGCTGCTGCTCGTCGCAGGCGACGACGGCATCCACGATAACGGCGAACAGATCGGTGAGGTTCAACTCGGCCGGCAGGAGCGTCATACTTTGTCGTATGCAAAGTATAAAGCTCGCAGCACGTTCTCCGGAGGCTCAGATTTGCTAACGAAGCCATCCGCACCCTCGGCCAAGGCCGATTTGCGCGCTTCCGGCACGCCGCTCAGGGCGATGATCTTGATATCAGGAGCGACCAAGCGCAGCGGGCTCAATTTTTGCGGTGAATCTGGCAAGCCAGGCAGCTCCCAATCCAGCAGGACGACATGCGGATTGGTCTTCATGAGGTGATAGAGCAGATCGCTGGCTGTGCTGGCCTCACCGACCACACAAAAGCCTCCCTCTTGTTCGATGAACAATTTGAGGGCTGAGCGCACCTTCTCTTGGTCATCGGCCAGCAGCACACGCACTGGCTCAACCAGCAAACCCGCCATTGCCTGCTAGTGTATGAGGCACATGGAGACGCGCGCGTCCTTCAGTCGGTCAGTCTCTCACTAGCCTTCTGGCCAGTTGATGAGACGCAGAGGGCCATCCTAAGACGGCGTTTGTGTCCCTTGCGCTTCGGTTGAATGCTGCTCCCTGGGCAGATGCGATGGCGTGTAAGTTTTGCCGCGCGTGCCGTTCTGTGGAGGGTTTCCTGTTGACGAAGGAGGTGTCCAAGAAGGCTCTGGCGCCCCAAACAGGCGATCTTCCAGCCGGCGGAGCAGTCGCCGAGCGCGCGAGCGAACGTTGGCCAAACCATAACCAAGGCGGCTGAGCGTTCGCCAGGAGCGCGCGGATGGCTTCGGCTCACTCCACTCCAGCGCCGCCGCCGCCCAAGTCAACCCTGCGCCGAAGCCCACGACCACGACCCGATCTTTAGGGCGCAGCCGGCCGCTGGCGGCTGCCTCGGCCAAGGCAATCGGGATCGACGCCGCGCTGGTGTTGCCATAGTGTGCGATATTGCAGTAGAACTTGTCGAGGGAGACGCCCAAGGATTTAGCGGCCATCTCGATGATGCGCCGGTTGGCTTGGTGTGGGACGAACAGGTCCACCTGCTCGGGAGTCCAGCCGGCTTTGTGCAACACCTCGCGCGTGGCGCGCTCCATCACGCGCGAGGCAAAGCGAAAGACCTCGCGCCCGTTCATGTGGATCGTGTGCATGTTCTGCTCCAGCGCCTGAGGGGTGATCGGATGCCGGCTGCCGCCGGCCGGGATGATCAGCAATTCGCCGCCGGAGCCATCGGCGCGCAGCAAGGTGGAGAGCACGCCGCCCGGCTGGTCGCTGGCCTGGAGCACGACCGCGCCGGCCCCGTCGCCAAAGAGCACACAGGTATTGCGATCCTTCCAGTTAATGATTCGGGAAAGCGTCTCCGAGCCGATCACCAGCACGGTGTTTGCGCTGCCGGCCCTGATTGCGTCCGCCCCCACACTCAGGCCATACACAAACCCTGAGCAAGCAGCGCTGAGGTCGAACGCGCCGGCGTGCGTCGCGCCCAGCGCGTCTTGCACCAGGCAAGCGGTGGCAGGGAAGGCATACTCTGGGGTGGTGGTGGCTACGATGATCAAATCCACCTGGCTGCCGCTGATGCCGGCGACGTCCAGCGCCTCGATCGCTGCTGCGATGGCCATGCTGGCGGTTGTCTCGTTCGGGCCAGCGATCCGCCGTTCGGCTATCCCCGTGCGCTCGCGTATCCACCCGTCGGATGTCTCGACCATGCGTGCCAGGTCGTCGTTCGTGAGCACGCGCTGTGGGACGAACTTGCCCCAGCCGGTGATATGGGCGTATTTCATCTCGGCTTGTTGATCTCCAAGGCAATGTTAGCTTCCGTTGAACTCTCTCACCACGATGCAGCCGTTGTGGCCGCCGAAGCCGAACGAGTTAGACATCGCCACCCTTACTGGTTTACGCACAGCGACGTTCGGCGTGTAGTGTAAATCACATTCCGGGTCGGGGTGAACGTAATTGATGGTCGGCGGGATGATCCCTTCATTGATCGCCTTCATGCAGAAGATGACCTCCAGCGCGCCTACAGCGCCAAACGCATGACCGGTCATGGACTTCGTGGAGCTGATGTGGAGGTCATAGGCGGCCTCGCCGAAGACATCCTTGATCGCCCTCGTCTCGTTCAGGTCGTTCAGCGGCGTGCTGGTGCCGTGGGCGTTGAGGTAATCAACTTGTGAGGGCGCTAGCCCGGCTTGTTTGAGCGCACGGCGCATGGCCATGGCCGGCCCGCGCGTATCCGGCGCGGTGATGTGGAAAGCGTCGTCGGTACAGCCGTAGCCGACGATCTCGGCGTAGATGCGCGCGCCGCGCGCCTGGGCGTGTTCCAGCGATTCCAGGACCAGCATCGCTGCGCCTTCGCCAGTGACGAAGCCGTTGCGCGTCTTATCGAATGGCCGGCTGGCGCCCTGCGGATCGTCGTTGTATGAGGAGAGCGCGCCCATGTTGTTGAACGCCGACATCGAAAAAGGGTTGATCGGGGTCTCGCTGCCGCCAGCGAGCGCGGCCACAGCTCGGCCGGCGCGGATCATCTCAAAGGCCTCCCCGATCGCGTTTGCACCGCTGGCGCAGGCCGTCACGACGCAGATGTTTGGCCCGCGGATGCCAAAGTGAATGGCAATCTGGCCGGTGGCCGTGTCAGGCAGCATCATCGGCACGGTGAACGGGCTGATGCGCCGATGGCCTTTGGTCAGCATCACCTGATGCTCGTTCAGCAGCGTGGTGATGCCGCCGATGCCGCTGCCGACGACGACGGCGATATCGAAGGTGTTGTCTTCATTGATCACCAGCCCGGAATCGTCGAGGGCCTGTTTGGCTGCCACCAGCGCAAGCTGAGAGACGCGGTCCAGCCGGCGCGCGTCCTTGCTGCCAAAGTGGGCGTTGGGGTCGAAGCCCTTCACCTCAGCCGCGATGTGCACGTCAAGGTGCTCGTGGTTGAACAGGGTGATGTAGTCTACGCCGGACTTGCCGGCGATGACGGCTGTCCAGGTGGTTTGCACGTCATGGCCAAGGGGCGTGATCGCGCCCATGCCAGTAATCACGACGCGAGGTGTTGAGACTGAATGATTGCTTTTAGTAGTCACGGTCTTGCTCCTTTAAGCAAATAGAAGAGGGTTAAAACCAAAGGCGGTTCCAGCCATGGGCATGCCCATGGGGAGTGGCGTGCGTCGAACGAACCAGGTGTCACGGTGAGGAACACCCGATTTCGATCAAGGTTGCGGAGCGAGACGCAGTGGACTAGGGGGCGCGGGGCACGGCAGCCGGCCCAGGCCATGCGCTCTTCGCGCAGGCAGGAAACCAGCCGATGACGCGATCATCGAGCTGCGCCGTCTCGGGGATGAAGTCTGCCGAGGGCAGCCGATGTTGACCGAGCTGTTCGTGGCAGAGCACGACCAACGCCTTCAGCTCGAGGTGAAGATCCAGCCGATAGCTGCGTAATAGATGTTTGCCGTCCTCCAATAGGTCATGCACAGTGCTCGCCGCGATCGTCGCGCACAGCAGCGCATAGGCGATACACATCGACACATACAGCCCAATCGGGCCGTTGAGGATGGTCCGCTTGATCTGCTCGACGTCGAACGTGAACAAGCTCAGCAACACGGGCTTATGTTGATTCTAATCGGGTTCGGCAGGGAGGTAGATGTTTCGGCAACGCTATCCATATACCGTCATGGCCTATCTGAGTTTGTTTCGTTTTGAAATGGGGCCACGCCCGATGCACCTATGGGTTCACAGGCTGTGCTTTAATAAATGTTGTGTTGGAAAGAGGCATATTGCGGCTGTTTGAGGCGGTGCTTGCGGCCATCGCCCTGGCTGCGGTGGGCCTGGGCGTGACCTGGCTGCCGGACGCGCAGCGCGCACCATCCGCAGGCAAGCCGTCCATCCGCCCTACGCCGGCTGAATCGGCTGTGACTGTCTTAGCAGCAAGTCCAACCTCATCAGCAGCCTCTCCCGCCCCTCCCAGCGTCAACGCACTGCCGACCTTTGCGCCGGTCGCGGTGGACTTAGGCGTGGATGAACGCATGCTCGATGCAAGCGATGCACCGCCACTTACACAGGCACCCGGCACAGTCAACATCCTGCTCCTCGGCATAGACGCCGCGGCGGACAGGCGCTACGCGCGCACCGACACGGTCATCGTCGCCAGCATCAACCCCGACCTGCCATCCGTCAGCCTGCTCTCCTTCCCGCGCGACCTGCTGGTGCGCTTGCCGGATGGCAGCGCCGACCGGATCAACACCGTCTTCCGGAATGGCTATCTGAACGACTATCCGGGCGGCGGGCCGGCTTACCTCGCCCTTACCCTGCGCAAGAACTTCGGCATCAAGATCGATCACTTCATCCAAGTGGACTTCACCGGTTTAATTAAAGCAGTGGATGTTTTGGGTGGGATCGAGGTGTTAGTAGAGTGCGAGTTGCACGACACCTTCCCTGACCCAGATGCGCCGACTGGCAAGAGCGATCTAGACGTCTATCCGGGCAAAGTCACGCTCAGCGGCAAGCAGACGCTGTGGTATGCCCGCTCACGCTGGAGCACGACGGACTTCGACCGCGCACGGCGGCAACAGAAGGTGCTGCGCGCGATCTGGCGCAAAGCGCGCGAGGGCAATTGGCTACAAAACGCGCTCGGGCTGTATGGCGAATTCCGAAACAATGTGGAGACGGACCTCGGCCCAACAGACATTTTGCCGCTCGTAGAGATCGCCAGCCGGCTGAGCAACAACAACATCAAGAGCCGGGTCATCACCTGGCCAATTGTCCGCTCGGAGCAACGCACCGATGGCGCTTCGGTGCTGGTGCCAACTGAGCAGATCATCCCCTTCATTGCTGAAGCGTTGGCCCCGCCGGCCGGCAACCAGATCGCCAACCGGCCTGCCGTGGAGGTTTACAACGGCTCGTCAAGGCCCGATATGGAGATGGTCGCTGCCGAGCGACTGGCATGGGAAGGATTTCAGGTGGTCGCGTTAGGAACACTCCCTGATGATCGCTTCCCACAGACGCAGATCGTTGACTACACCATCACCCGCAAGGGATCGCCGATCGCGCGACTGCGCGAGATCTTCCGCGTCGCGCCCCAGAACGTAATCAGCCAACCAGATCCCAGCAGCCCTTCCGCTGCGCGCGTCATCTTGGGGGAGGATTACGATTCCTGCCCAAACACTGCGCTGATCGCCGGCGAGGTGCCGCTCGCTCCCGTTGGCGATCAAATTAACGTCACGCCCGCACCATAGGACGGTCAAGACGTATGCTCAGGGAGCTGGTGTTTCACTGGTCGCCGGCGGAACAGGGGTAGGAGTTTCTACCTCCGGCCCAGGCGTGGGCGTCTCCGTCTCGGTCGGTGTTGGGGAAGGAATATCAGTGGGTGTGGGGAGCGGTGTCGCCGTATCTGTTGCGATCGGTGTTGGAGTATCTGTCGCTATTGCAGTTGGCAACTCGACCTCAGTAGTCGTTGGCGGGTTGCTCACTGGTGGCAAGGTGGGACGCACTGGCGAAGGCATGACAATTGGCGGTGTAAACCCCGGCAGCAGCGCGCCCAAGGTCGGAGTGGGGAATATCAAGGTGGGCAGTCCTCTGCTCGTCGGTGTGGGTGAGGCGCTCGCTTCGCTGCCTGGTCGTTGCAGAATGAAGAGCGCAGCAAAGCCGACAAGATAGCATGGGATGGTCAACAAGATGATCCCGATCAGCACGCTATACGCCACCCGATTGCGTCGCGATGGGCCGGCTGGCTTGCTCTGCGAGGTGAAACGAAGCATCCGCGGTCAGCGAGCAGCCTGATGTGTGAATCTTGGGGACACGGCGCAGTCAGGCGTCGGGGTCAATGCCGGCGGCGCGCAGCTTGGCCGCCAGGCGCTCGGCGCGTGCGCGCTCGGCCTCGGCACGCGCGCGCTCAGCTTCAGCGCGCTCCTCGCCGGTCAGGATGACCGCGCCGTCGCGGTCGCACCAGCGCAGCCAGGTGTCCTCGCAGCCCTGATACGGCCCGCGCCACAGCACCACGCCCAGGCCGAGGTCGTCGAACCATGTCTCATCCGTGCGCACCAGCCGGCCACGCTCGAGCGCGTAAACGCGCAGCGGCTCGCCCCCCATCTGCCGCCCTGGGTCATACACCACATAGTGCGCCACTTTTATCCGCCCGTAGATGCCCAGCTTGCCGTCCGGTTCTTCCTCCCCGCCCTCAGTGTTGGAGACGATCTCAACCACGACGTCCGGCGGCTTGCCATACATCCAGATAAAGTACGAGCGGTGGGACTTTTTCAGCAAATCGGCCGGCGGGGTCACGTCCAGGCTGAGGAACATGTCGGGGACGACCGGCGGTTGGTGAAAGGCATAGAACACGCCGACGTTGCCTGTAGCGATGAAGCGGCGGCCAAACCTGGGATGCTGCCAGGAGGCGTAGAGCGAATCAATGAGCAGGTGCGCCTGTTTGGCGGAGAAGAGGTTGTCCACTGGCCGGTCGTCCTCCGTGACGAGGGTCTGCATGAAGCGCTCGTAGGCGTCGAGGTAGGCCTGGCTGAGGCGGGGGAGGCCGTCCGGGCCGATGACGACCTCAGGTTCTGATGCGGCGATGTCAGGCGAACCCATGCGCAGGATTCTAGCACTGGGCTGGTATGAGGGGTGTGTTCACGCGCTAGGCTGAAAGGCGCTGCGGAGTGGCACAAGCGGCTTCGCCCTTGTCATTCTGAGCTCAGCGAAGAATCTAAACTCGCGCCCGACCAAAGCGCCAACGGGCCGGCACGGCCCCGGTCAATGCAGCCGCTTAGATGCTCCGCTGCCGCGAAGCATAACGACGGTAAGGTGCCGAGTGGGTGGCTTCGCAAAGGCTTCGGTCCGGCGGGCGTTCGGATTGCCCCGCGTGGGGGCGTAGCGTCGCTCCATCCCTAACGCGACAGACCGGTGTGGCAAGCGGCCCATACGCTCCTGCCGATGAATACACCCAACGCATCTGAACCACAGGCAGCCCATATAATTGGTCTGACGAGGGTGCGGTGGTGCCCTCCATAAACCCCTAAAGGAGAACCGAGATGAAACAGAAAGTGACGGCCTTGCTGCTGGCGTGGGCGATGACGGTGACGCTGGGGTGCGGCCTGATTGATGCGCTCTTCGGCAGCGGCAACGCGCAACGGCCGGCTACGATGTGGGCTGATGTGCCACAAATGGAGGGCATGACACAGGAGAACCTGGACCTGCCCCTGCCGCTGCGGCTGATCTTGCAAGGCTTGGTCCAATCGGCCGGCGCCAGCGAGGGCATTCGCGTGGACAACTTCCAACTCCTGGCCTTCACCTCATCCAGCAAGTCGCCCGCCGACGTGAAGGCGTTCTACACCCTGGAGCGCATGCGGAGCGCCGGCTGGGACTCGCCCGAACAGATCGGCTGCATCGAAGGCGCGGATCAGGCGACGAGCAATGACGTGTTCTGCCTGTTCAGCAAAGGGGCAACCAGCGGCAGCGGGTCGCTGCTGGTGGTGATCGGCACGCAGGAGCAAAACCAGGCGACCACGAACATTTACTTCGTGCGCTTCGACGGCGCGCTGTCGCCTACGCCTGGCTCGAATTAAGCGCCTCGCGTGGGGATGGATGCACCCATCCATGGCCTCGACGACGCGCCTGAGCTGATCGCTATCGTCGGCCCGACGGCGGTCGGCAAATCCGCCTACGCGCTGTCCCTCGCACCGCAGGTCAATGGCGAGATCGTCTCCGCCGACTCTCGCCATGTCTATCGGCGCATGGACATCGGGACGAACAAGCCGACGCCGGCGGAGCGGCAGCGGGTCCCGCATCATCTCCTCGACCTGCGCGAGCCGGACGAGCCGTTCTCGCTGGCGGAGTATCTTGAGCTGGCCTGGGCGGCCATCGCAGACATTCGCCGGCGGGGGAAGATGCCCTTGCTGGTGGGCGGCACCGGACAGTACGTCCGCGCGATCCTGCGCGGCTGGCAGGTGCCGCCCGTGCCACCCAACCCTGCGCTGCGCGATTACTGGACGCGCTACGCGCAGACGCATGGCCATGAAGCGTTGTTCGCCGAGCTGTGCCGGCGCGATCCGGACGCAGGGCGCATGATCGACCCGCGCAACGTGCGCCGCGTGGTGCGCGCGCTGGAGGTGATCGAGAGCACCGGCCAGCGCTGGAGCGCACTTCGGCGCAGCAACCAACCGGCGCTGCGCACCAAGGTCATCTACCTCAACTTACCGCGCGAGACGCTCTACGCCCGCGCCGATGCGCGCATCTTGGATATGATCAAGGCCGGCTGGTTGGATGAGACCGCGGCGCTGTTGGACTTCTTTGCGCAGCGCGGCATAGACGCTGACGCCGCGCTGCGCCTGCCGGCGATGTCTGCGCTTGGCTATCGGGAGATGGCGATGGTCGTGTTGGGCCGCCTGGAGCTGGATCAAGCGATCGAGGCGATCAAGCGCGCCACACGGCGTTTTATCCGCGCGCAGGACGTTTGGTTTCGCCGCGATGCCGGCTCGCCCGCGTCATTCCCAAGCCCACCAGCCACCGAACACCGTCTATGAGCGATTTTCTGATCCTCAACACGCGGCCGGAGCACGCCGAGGCGTGTGCGGCCCTCCAGGGCCTATGCTATCCAACGCTGGCCAAAGAGGAGCACCTCACCACTGAGCAATATCTCAGCCACATCCGCATCTTCCCAGAAGGCCAGTTCGTGGCCATTGACCGCGCCACCGGTCGCGTTGCGGGCAGCACGGCTGGCCTGCTCGTGTGGTACGACAGCATAGACCCGGAGCACTTTCGCGGACATACCTATCTGGGCGCCATCGGCGGCGGCTGGTTCACCAATCACGATCCGCTGGGCAACTACTACTACGGCGCGGATCTCTGCGTGCATCCGGACTACCGCGGACGGGGGATCGCGCGCCTGCTCTACGACGCGCGCAAGGACTTGTGCCGCCGGCTGAACCTGAGAGGACAGGTGATCGGCGGGATGATCCCCGGCTTTGCCCAATACAAACATGAGCTTTCAGCCGAGGAATACGTGCAGCGCGTGCAAGCCGGCCTCATTTACGACCCCACGCTCACCACGCAATTGCGCAACGGCTTCGAGGTGCGCGGGCTGTTGCCGAACTACCTGAATGACCCGCCCAGCGATGGCTGGAGCGTGTTGCTGGAATGGCCCAACCCAGACTACCGGCCCGGCCCAGACCTGTGAGCAGGGCGAGCTGCCAATGGGACGATTGACGATCAAACCTTCTTTTGACGACGTGCGCGCGTTGAGCGCGCGCGGCAACCTCATCCCTATATACGCCGAGCTGCCGTCGGACCTCGACACGCCGGTGTCGCTGTTCCTGCGCCTGGCAGGCGAAGACCCCGCCTTTCTGCTGGAGAGCGTGACTGGCGGCGAACAAGTGGCGCGCTATTCCTTCCTCGGCGTGCATTTGCGCCGGGCGTTTGTCTTTCGGGACGGCCGGCTTTGGCGGCACGAGCTGGGCGCGCATGGCCTGCGCGCTGAGGCGATCCCCGCCGGCTCAGGCGACCTGCTCGACCACCTGCGGCGCGAGATGGTGCAATACCGCTTCGTGTCCTCGCCGGAGCTGCCGCGCTTCTGCGGTGGATTGGTGGGCTACACCGGCTACGATGTGGTGAGGCAATTCGAGCGGCTGCCGAACACCGCCAGGGATGTCCTCGGTCTGCCGGATGCGGTGTATCTGTTCGCCGACACGCTGGTGGCGTTCGACCACGCGCGCCATCGCCTCCTCCTGATCGCAAACGCTTACTTGGATGGCGCGCCGACGCTGGCCGACGCCTACGAAGATGCCGTGGCGCGCCTCAAGACGATTCACGCGCGCCTGAATGCGCCGCTGGCCACCCTGCGCGCCAACCCAGAGGCCATCTGCACGCCCCCGCGCGCTAACAAGACGCAGGCAGAATTCGAGGAGATGGTGCGGGTGGCCAAGGAGCACATCAAGGCCGGCGATATCTTCCAGGTCGTGCTCTCGCGGCGCATCGAGCGGCGCACCACCGCGCACCCCTTCGCCATCTATCGCACGCTGCGCATGTTGAACCCTTCCCCTTGGATGTTCTACTTCAACTTCAGCGGGCTGCTGGACGAGCAGCTCAGGTTGATCGGCGCATCGCCGGAGATGCACGCCCGCTTTGAGGATGGCGTCGCCAGCGTGCGACCGATCGCCGGCACGCGCCGGCGCGGGCTGACCGAACACGAAGACGCTGCCCTGGCTGCCGAGCTGCTGAACGACCCCAAGGAGCGCGCCGAGCACGTGATGTTGGTGGACCTGGGGCGCAATGACATCGGCCGCGTGGCGCGTTATGGCACCGTGCGCGTGCCGGAGCTGATGGTGATCGAGCGTTATTCGCACGTCATGCACATCGTCAGCCTGGTCGAAGGGCAAGTGCGCGACGGGTTGGACGCCTTCGACGTGTTGCGCGCCACCTTCCCGGCCGGCACGCTGACCGGCGCGCCGAAGGTGCGCGCCATGGAGATCATCGAAGCGCTGGAGGGCGAACGACGAGGCATCTACGGCGGTTGTGTGGGCTACTTCTCCTTTAACGGCCAGATGGATACCTGCATCGGCATCCGCACCATCGTCATGCGCGACGACACGTGCTACATCCAGGCCGGTGCGGGCATCGTGGCCGATAGCGACCCGACGGCCGAGTTTCACGAGACACACAACAAAGCCCGCGCGCTGATGGTCGCCATTGATGAGAGTGAGCTTCAGGATGGTTAGGCCATGATCGTCGTCATTGACAACTACGATTCATTTACCTATAACCTGGTCCAGTATCTGGGGGAGCTGGGGGCTGACCCGCGGGTCTTTCGCAACGACCAGGTGACGATAGAGGCCCTGCGCGCGCTCAAGCCGCGCGCGTTCGTCATCTCGCCGGGGCCGGGCACGCCAGAGAAAGACAGCGGCATCAGCAACGACGTGCTGCGCGCCTTCAGCGGGGAAGTGCCCATCCTTGGCGTCTGCTTGGGCCAGCAGTGCATGGGCTATATCTTCGGCGGCCAGGTGGTGCGCGCGCCGCGCCTGATGCACGGCAAGACCTCGCTCATACATCACAACGGGCGCGACCTCTTTCGCGGCCTGCCCAACCCCTTCGAGGCCACGCGCTATCACTCCCTCATCGTTGCGGAGCCGCTGCCGCCGAGCCTGGAGGTGACCGCCTTCACCACCGAGGGCGAGGTGATGGGCTTGCGCCATCGCCAGCATCCCACCTTTGGGGTGCAATTTCATCCTGAGAGCATCCTGACCCAGGGCGGCAAACAGATCATCGCCAACTTTCTGGCGATGGTGAGCTAGCTGAGCGCAGCCAGCGCGATCGCCGGCGTAGTCCTGCGCAAGCGGGCCAAGGTGGACCGCAGCGCGCGGCGGCGGTTGCGCCGTGCGAGCGCCATACTAATGATGTTGCTGATCGCCTCGGCATAGGTATAGCCAGCGGCATAACACGCGCCGGCGAACCCCCCATCGGGACAAATGTCCGGGTTGGGATTGACGTCCACGACGTAAACCCGCTCGGCCTCGTCAATCCGCAGGTCCACGCGCGCGTAGTCCCGACAGCCGAAGGCCCGATAGGTGGCGAGCGCGACGTGCTCAATGCGCGCGCGCAGCGCCTCGGAAACCTTTGGCGCGGTGATCACCGGCATGCTGTTCCAATCGGGACTGGTCGGCACCCATTTGCTGTCCCAGGTGAGCAAGTGATGGAGGGGGTTAGCGATCTGGGAGAAGTCAATCTCACGCAGCGGCAGCAAGCGAGGGCGGCCATTGCCCCAGATGCCGATGTTGATCTCGCGCCCGACGATGAACTTCTCGGCCAGAGCCGGCTCTTTCACCGTCTCGATCACATAGGCCACCCGCTCGCGCAGCGACGCCAAATCGCACACCACCGCCTCGCGCGTGACCGCCACCGAGCAATGAGCGCTCACCGGCTTGACGATGGCCGGGAAGTTCGCCTCGTCCCAGGTCTGTTCCGTCACCTGGTCCGGATGCTGAAACTCGCGCCCAGGCGCGGTGGGGATGCCCCATCGCTGCAACACCTGCTTGGCGCGCCCTTTTTGGACTGAGAGGCGCAGCGCGTGCGGCGGGTTGCCGGTGTAGGTGAACCCCATCGCCTCCATCTCGGCGCACACGCGCGCATCGCCACCGATTTCGTCCTCCACGCCCTCACACCAGTTGAAGACGATCCACTCGTCTGGGTCAAACGGTTGAAGCGCCGGCCGCACGTCCTTCCAGAACTCGGCCACGGCGACGCGATGGCCCAACGCGCGCAGCCCTTCCGCCATGAACTGGGTCAGGCGCTCCGACTCGGCGCGATCTTCGGGCGACCAGCTTTGATAGACGTTATAAAGAATGATCACAGGCGGACGCGCTCTCACCCTGGCCATGGTCATAGTCGCTTCCAGTAGATGTGCAGATGATCGCCATTGGCGTAGTAATCGGGCACGGTGGCGACGCAGATGAACCCGCAGCGCTCATAGAGCCGGCGCGCCGGCGCGTAGGCAGGCGTCGAGGCGGTGTAGATCACCATCAGGCGCCCCCCTTCCTGTCGGGCGCGCTGCTCAGCCTGGGTCAACAAGGCGTGGCCGACCCCTCGACCGCGCGCCTCGGGCGCGACGCAAATCCAAAACAAATCCCAGGTGTTCTGCGCCAGCGATTCCGGACCGTAGCAAGCGAAGCCGAGTGGCTGGTCGTGGCGCCAGGCGATCAGCCAGCAGTAGTTATCAGGTCGTGGCGTGGTCCAGGTCTCGCAGAACATCTCGTCCACGCAGCGCTGTTCTGCTGGGCCGAAGATGTCGCAGCGTTGCATCAGCTTGCCAACCGCCCAGCGGTCGGCTTGTTCAGCGCTGCGGATGGTCAGCACGTTAGTCGTCAGTTGCGCAACGTCCATCAGGCGTTTACCCTCTCCGGAGCGGCCGGCTCTGCCAGCGCTGGCATCCGACGCATGGCCATGTGGATGATGCGCTCCAGCATCTCTGCGTAGCTCAGGCCGGCTGCGCGGGCGGCGCTGGCAAACCCTCCCTCCGGGCTGACATCGCAGTTGGCGTTGACGTCCAGGACCATTGGCTGGCCATGCTTCAGGCGCAGGTCTATGCGGCCGTAATCGCGGCAGCCCGTGGCGCGATAGGCAGCAATCGCTGTGCGCTCGATCTGCGCCTTGAGTTCGGCGCAGAGCGGCGCAGGGCAGATGGCGGGAATGCGCTGATAAGCCGGCGATTCCGGCACCCATTTGGCCTCGAAGGTGCATAACCGATCGCGGATGTCCTCGAAGGCGTCGTAGGTCATGGTGCTCACCCCCAGCACGGCGATCTCTTCGCCGTTGCCCCATAGCGACACGTTGTACTCGGGGCTATCCAGGAACTCCTCGATCAGCGCGGGCTGGTCGAATTCAGCGATTATCTGTTGCGCCCTTGCCCGCGCCTCCCGCAAGTTGAACACCACCGACTCGCGCGTGATCCCATAGGAACAGTGCTCAGCAGCCGGCTTGACGATGGCCGGGAAGGTGTCGAAGAAGAGTTGGTCGGCGCGCTCGCACACGGCCCAGCGCGGGGTGGGCACGCCTTCCTGTTCCAGCCGGGTTTTCATCCGCCACTTAAACTGCGTCTCGTCCAGCGTCCAGGCATCCGAGCCGGTGAACGCATAGCCCAGCTCCGACAGGATGCGGGGGGCGCGCGCGTAGTAGAACGCCTGGCCTGGCTCGCCTTCACACAGGTTAAAGACCAACCACTCGTCAGGGCGGAAGGGTTTTAGCGGCAGCACCAGGTCATGCGTCACTTGGAGCGGCAACAGCCGCCAGCCGCGAGCGAGCAGCGCCTCGCTGACCGCCCTGACCAGGGCTATCGTCGAGGTGATTTCAAAATCCCGACTGCGTTCATCGATGCCGTAGAGGAGGAGCAAAGGTGGAGCCATCGAACGCCTATCCCGCCGATTCATCGAGCATGCCGTATCGCTTGAGCGCCGCGTTCAACACGGCGCGCACCAGATCGCCGTGCGTCCAGCCCTCTGCCTGGGCCATCAGCGTGAGGTCGCTTGTGGGGGTGATGCCAGGGAGGGCGTTGATCTCCAGGATGAAGAGCCGGCCTTGCTCGTCCAGGCGAAAGTCCACCCGCGCGAAGTCGCGGCAGCCCGTGACCTTGAAGGTCTGATGCGTCAGCCGTTGCACCTTGCGGGCCAATTGCTCGCTCAGCGGTGCAGGGCACTTATTGCGATACAGAGAGCCAAGTTCGATCTTTTGCACAAAGCCGTAGATCGGCCACAGCTCCGGCGGATAGCCGCTGAAGTCCACCTCGTTGATGGGGAAGAAGTGCACATCATCGCCGTTGCCGACCAGCCCGCAGGTGAGCTCGCGCCCAGCGATATACGCCTCAACCAGCACGGGTTGCTGATAGGCCTCTATCGTCCATGCGACGCGGTCGCGCAGTTGGCGTTCGTTGAACACGATGCTTTCGTTGTGTATGCCCATCCCAGTGCCTTCGTGGGCCGGCTTGACGAACAAGGGGAAGCGCAACGACGGCTTCAGCGCGTCGTCCGGCGTGTGGAACACTTGGAAGGGCGGCGTAGGTAGGCCGTAGTAGCGCAAGATGCGCTTGGTGGTGGGCTTATCTTGGGTGATCGCTGCAGCAAGCGGGGTGGGGCCACTGTAGCGCACCCCCATCATCTCCAAGAGCGCCGGCACCTGCGCCTCGCGGCTCTCCCCGCCGAAGCCCTCGCAGGTGTTAAAACACAAGTCAGGGCGGACTTCGTCCAGCCATGGGCCCAGATAGGCGTTGCCTTCGTGCATGAACACCTGGTGGCCGGCCTCGCGCAGGGCCTCGGCGTATGCCTCGGCGGTCTTCGCCGAATCCAGTTCAGCCCAGATGTCCGGCGGGACAATCCGCCGATGCACAGGCGGCGCATTTTCGGCCAGGTTGACCAAGAGAGCGATCCGATAGGTCTTCTCGGCACGAGCTGCCCGCCGGCGCACAGGCGCAGAAGGCACAACTGCAGCGCTTGCTGCGACGAGCTCAGATGATGTCAGCTTTGTTTGATGCGCCACGAACAGACCCTCACTGGCCTATTTGCTTGGCGCGATTCTATGGATTGCTTCTGGCTTGTCAATAGCAATCAGCGCTTTCTTGGGCTTAAAAGTGGGTTTTAACATTCTTAAGAGGGTTGAAGGGTTTTAAGGTTGCCTTGCTTGCCTGCGCTGTTGTGCTTGCCATTCCTCTTGGCTGGTGAATTCGCCGCCGGTGATGCGACGGCTGATCTCCCGATAGCTGCCGTCGAAGCGCAGCTCGATCTCCACCTTGCCATAGCACTGGTTATCCACCACCACCTTGCGCACGAAGAAGGTGTCATCGTCGTCGCGGCTCAGCTCGCTACGAGGATCAATGCGCACGCGGGTGATGGCGTTGCACTTGTATCCCTTCACGTAGTAGATCAGCGCGTCGTCGTGAGCGCTGCGTCCGCCGGCAAACAGCCTCTTCAGCAGGTCTAGCATCTTTGCTCCTGATTGACCGCTTACGCTGCCGAGTAAGCTCGATTCAACATACAGTTTTATACTTCAGCCGCCGATGCTCAGCTTGATCCGCGCCCTCAGTGATTGGGGGATTCGCAGCCCAGCGGTGGCCTGGGGAGCCTTTCTGGCCTGCGCATTTGCCTTCGTCTTCGGCACGGCCGGCTGGTACGGCCGCTTTTTTGACGAGGTACAAGCCCCGCTGTGGGCGTATCCCTTCATCCCCGATTGCCCCCTGGCTGCCCTCCTATTTGGCGTGGCGGTGTTGCTCATGCACCTGGGACGGCGCAGCAACCTGCTCAACCAGCTTGCGGCGGTCTTCTGTGTGAAATACGGCGTGTGGACGATGACGTTCTGGGCGCTGTATTGGGCGATCACCGGCGACGTGGAACTCAGCAGCCTCTTCAGCGGACCGGTGATGTTCGTCACTCATTTTGGGCTGACGATCATGGGGCTGCTGCTGTTGCAATACGTGCAACCCCACGTGCGCGATTCGGCGCTCGTGCTGGCTTGGTTTGTGCTGAGCGACATCGTGGACTATGCGCCGATCGCTGTTGGCCGGCTAGGGGGATATGGCTATTACCCCCCGCTGCCGTGGATTAACGGCGACCCAGCCGCGTTGGTGCCGGCGATGATGGTCAACGCGGTGATGATGACCTGGCTCGTCGGTGGTGGGTTGCTGTTGCGCGCTGCCGTGTGGCGCGCGGCCAAGGTGCGACCGACGATCGCCTAACGGCGCACGATGTCTGCGCCGAGGGCGCGCAGCTTCTCCTCGAAGCGCTCGTAGCCGCGGTCAATCTGCCCGACGTTCTGGATGACGCTCTCGCCCTCGGCGCAGAGCGCGGCGATCACCAGCGCCACGCCGGCCCGGATATCCGGGCTTTGCACGCGATCGCCCCGCAGGCGGCTGGGGCCTTGCACCACGCAGCGATGCGGATCGCAGAGCACGATCCGCGCGCCCATGCCGATCAGCTTGTCCACCCAATACAGCCGGCTCTCGAACATCTTCTCGTGGAACAGCACGCTGCCCTCTGCCTGGGTGGCCGCGACGATCGCCAGGCTGATCGCGTCGGCGGGGAAGGCCGGCCAGGGGTTGTCGTCTATCTTCGGCATGTAGCCGTCGAACTCCGGCTGAACGACCAACCGCTGGTTGCCCGGCACGAAGACGTCGCTGCCATGGATCTCGAAGTGGATCCCCAGCCGGCGCAACACCAGGCGCGTCATGCCCAGATGCTCAGGGCCGGCGTTGCGGATCCACAGCCCGCGCTCGCCGCCACATAGCGCGCCGATCACGATAAAGCTGGTCACCTCGATATTGTCCGCCCCTAGGGTGAACTCTGCCCCGCCCAGGCGTTCGCGGCCGTGGATCACCAAGGTGTTCGAGCCGACATTCTCAATAGAGGCGCCCATCTGAATCAGGCAGCGACAGAGGTCTTGGACGTGAGGTTCGCTGGCCGCGTTGCGCAACACAGTCGTGCCGCTGGCTAGGGCAGCCGCCATCACCGCGTTCTCAGTGGCGGTGACGCTGGCCTCGTCCAGCAGGATGTCCGCTCCCCTTAAGCCATCAGCGACAAGGTCGAACTGGCCATTGACTGAGACGCGCGCCCCCAGGGAGCGCAACGCCAGGAAGTGCGTGTCCAAGCGGCGTCGGCCAATCACGTCCCCGCCAGGGGGATGCAGGTGCACCTCGCCGAAACGGCCGAGCATCGGGCCGGCGAGCAGGATGCTGGCTCGGATCTCGCTACACAGCGCTTTGTCGAGCTGCCGCACGGCCGCCTTCGCGGCGCATAACCGCACGCTGTTTGGCCCGATCCAGGTCGCCGCGACGCCCAGCGACTGGATGAGGCGCAGCATGGTCTCCACGTCCCGAATGCGCGGCACGTTATGCAACACGAGTGGCTCATCGGTCAGCAGGCTGGCCGCCAGCAAAGGCAGTGCGGCGTTTTTGTTGCCAGAGGCGATGACCTCACCCTCCAGCTTTCTGCCCCCGCGAATGACGAACTCGTTGCCCATATACGGAGCGCTGAGATTGTACAGGGGGCGGGAAGATGGGGTGCATTCATGGATAGGGGCGAAACGCCGGGTGGGCGATGGCAACTCCCTACACGCCGCTCGCAAAGCGCACAGCATAGGGCGCACTGGCGCCCCTGCCGGCGTTCACGGGCGCTTTCGACAGGGTGGCGCTCCTGGCATCTCAGGCTGGGGAAAGGACCGAGCAGGCCAACGCGTTGCCTTGGCCCAGCCTCTCGTTCCATCTCTTATGCAAAATGCGACCTAAACCTAAGACTAGTCTCAGTTTCACTCGGGAAGATTCGGGCAAATTGACTCGCTTTCAGAGGTAGATATCAAGTGAAGTTCCCGAGTGTGACTGTCACCGGTTTGATCACGGCGCCTTGCGAGGAGCTGTTCGCCATCGTCAGCGATCCGACTCGCCATCCGGAGCTGGCCGGCAGTGGTGAGGTGATGGACGTGAAGTGGATCACGCCGCCGCCAGTGAGGGTTGGCTCGGCGTTCCAATCGCGCCAGTGCATCGGCTGGTATCAATATCCCACGCGCTCTTACATTCAGGTCTATAACCCACCCTATCAGTTCATCTGGCTCTCTGGGCCCGGTTTCAAAAAGCCGCCCTTTGGCCAGTTGTGGGGATTTGACCTGGAGCCGCTTGATGCCCGTACCACGTTGGTTTCAAACCTGATGCGCTGGCCATTGTTCCCTGTGCCTGACATCCCGCCCTTCTCTTGGCTGAAGAAGCGCGGGCTCGATCATGAAGTGAAGAACATGAAGCCCACGCTCTATAAGCTGGCCAAGCTGGCGAACGCTGTGGTGATCGGCGAGCTGCAAGTGATCTATGACTGGTGTGAGCAAACATCGCCTTGCGCGGAGCGACGCCGGCTGATGGTGAGCGTGTAGCGCGGATATAGGGTGCATTTATGCATGGGAATACAGGTGGCTCACTCGGTGTGTCGTGCTGTGCGCGACGGAGCATCTTACAGGTTCATCTGCCCCACACGATGAATGCACTCCGAATACCACTGTCGTATAATCTTCGCACAGCGGGGAATGGCGCAGCCTGGTAGCGCGCTGCGTTCGGGTCGCAGAGGTCCAGGGTTCAAATCCCTGTTCCCCGATTCTCAAGTCGAGATGTTGTTCGCCCATCATCTCGACGCATGTTTTACTGCGTGAGCATGCGCTCAGGCTACCTCCCTCCTTACACCCGCTTGCGAGAGCTATCCGCAACGGAGTGGGATGCCCTTGTCGCACGACATCCGCACGGTCATCTGCTGCAAACCCACGCCTGGGGAA
>Ga0308310_1000023_pt1 | contig 44846 bp, 44 predicted proteins | sample HotsprSampleMS65_FD_203672 | JGI IMG/M metagenome (GOLD analysis project Ga0308310, IMG submission 203672) | Hot spring phototrophic mat microbial communities from Mushroom Spring, Yellowstone National Park, Wyoming, United States - 20090730_MS65 ...
CCCGCACGACAAGGCGCGTGGGAACCCGCGCCAGCCGCCGCGCCAGAATGGCGACCAGATTCGGCTGGCTCAGCGTGCTGAGCAGCGCGTCGGGGCGCTCGCGGCGCAGATAGCGGGCAAGCGGCAGAATGGTGCGCATGGCACGGTAGGTCTTCAAGTCCACCAGGCGCACCTCTGGGCACAGTTCCTTGCGCAGTTCGCCCTGCGGCTTCATCAGCACAACCTGCACGGTGTGCCCCAGCGCAGCGAAGCGGTTCGCCAGCGTGACCAGCACCCGCTCCGCCCCGCCGACCTCCAGACTCACCGTGAACAGCGCGAGTTTCACGGCGACACCCGTACCGCAACCACCCGAAACGAATTCGCCCAGCGGATGCTCAGGGGGGTCAGCGACATCAGCACAGCGTTTGCCGCGCGCACCAGCGGATTACCCCGCGCGCCCCCGAAATAGGCGTAGACGCGCGCGCAGAACCCGTAAGACTCAATCTGCCGCGCCAGCTGGAACGGGTCAAACAGCCGTTCGATCACCGCGCCTGTGTGAGGGTTCACGGGACAGGTCTCACCCGTAAAGGGCGCGTCGGGCATTTCCCCTGTAGCGATGTAGCGGCGCACGGCGATGAGAATATCGGGCTGGGTCATGCCGCTGGTGCGCTGCGCCAACGCGGCGACCGTCTCCGCGTCCAAGTCGGGGGCGCACTCACGAATAATCGCTGCGCGCATCTCGCGGTAGGGTTGCCACACCGTGTGCCCCTCGAACTTGCCCGCAGGTCCGTTTTCGAAACGCTCCCAAATCTGGCGCGTCTTGTGTGCTAAGGTGGGGTTCGCGCCGTTGTTGCCGTCGGCGATAATCAGCACGCCGCCGACGCGCAGCCACTGCGCCGCCCGCTCCAGAAACCGCTCCACACTGGGATAGTGCGAAATCGCCTCGTTGGAGAGAATCATATCGAACGCGCCCTGCGGGTAATCCGCCTCCTCTAGCCCCGCTACGGCGGCGTACAGGTTCGTCAGCGAATGTTCGGCGATGACCCGCTGCAGCACCTGTAGGCGCGTAGCAAGGGGGTCAAAGCCGCGCCCTTCGGCAATACCCATAAAGTGCAGAACAACTAACTGCAACCCCAGCCCACAGCCGACATCCAGCACGCGCTTGCCCGTCGGGTCGAAACGCGCCAGCGCGCACAGGTCGTACACGAAGCGGGTATATTCGCGGCAGCCTTCCCGCGTGTTCAGGCGCGGGTAGTAGTTCAGCAGTTCCGCGGCGTGTTCGGGGCGCGCCTTGTCGCGCAGCACCGTTTGGTACAGCGCGTACACCTGCTGGGCGACTTGGGCGTAGTCGGGCATAACAGGATTGTACCATACGCGAGGTCATCGTGCTGACCGACGCAATTCGCCGAGTGAACCTGCAGCCCGACGACAGCGCACGCGCCCTGCAGGTCGACCTGCGACGCCGCGCTACGGGACGATAATTAACCCGCTGCTGGACGCCCCGCGCAGCACCTGCTGCACAAACGCAGGCTCTGGCAGCGCGCCCTCGAAGCTGTGGCGGTCGTTAATTACCGTCTTCGGCACCGCCATCACGCTGTATCGGCTTGCCAGTTCGGGGAAGTCCTCGCTGCTAATCCCCTCGGCGGTGATTAGGTCGCTCGCCATCGCCAGTTTGTGCGCCATGCGCACTGCCGCGGGGCAATATGGGCAACCGTAGGTCACAAACACCCGAATATGCACGGGGTTGCGCAGGTTCGCCAGCATCAGGCGGCTGTCGGGTGAAAGACCAGGGTCGCCCTTGCCGACATCCTCAATTGCCCCAAGCAGCGACGCGAACTCGAAGCCTGCAGGCACGCCCAAGTAGCGGATGCCGTAATCTTTCTCCTCCGTGCGCACCACGATGGCAGGCGCGTGCGTGATGCCGTACTCTTGCGCGATGGTCGGCTCCGCCTCCAGCGCGTGTGGCTCCAGCGTCAGCTTGCCGCCGCTGACGCCCACCAACTCGTGCGCCAGTTGCGCGACCACTTCGCTGGTCTCAGGCTGCTGACTCGTGGTGAACACCACCAGCTTCACCGTGTTCGGCAGCCCCATGAGGCGCTGCTCTAATACCTGTCGATCTTTCTCCTGTAGGATGGTCATCGTCATCTCCACTGTTATGTTCCATATTCGTTAGAGGCGGGCACTGTGCGAAAAGTTGCACGATGTGGGTTTTTCTTCTGCTGTTTCCGAGCGGGTGCAGCAGCCGTTTAGATAAAAACATCGCTGAACCTCTCAATTCAGCAGGTGGTGCTTGATTTTTCACTCCCATAGGTTTACCTCATCCCTATTATTTTACCCTATTGTGGAAGAAGGCGGCGAACATCGTCCGTTAGGGCGACAGGGGGATGTGGAATAACCTTCGATGATGCGGCAGGTGGATGTGCTGGTGATTGGTAGCGGTCCGGCGGGGCAGCGCGCGGCGATTCAAGCCGCCAAGCTGGGGCGCAGCGTCGCCATAGTGGAGCGGCAGACCCATTTGGGCGGCGTCTGCCTGCACACGGGAACCATCCCCAGCAAAGCGCTGCGCGAAGCCATCCTGCAGCTTACAGGGCGCAGGAGCGCGTTCACGCATGACGCCCCGCCCGCCGCGCCCCAGAACCCTGCCATTCACGAACTGGTCGCCCAGTGCCAGCACATTATCCGCATCGAGCAAGCGGTCGTCCACGAACACCTGCGCAAAAACGGCGTGCAACTGCTGTGGGGCAACGCCTACTTCGAGGACGAGCATACCGTGCGCGTCATTCAACTGTCGGGGCACGAGTTAGTACGCGCGGAGGCGATTATCCTGGCGGTTGGCACGGTTCCTGCGCGTCCCCCGCATATCCCCTTCGACGACCGCCATGTGGTGGACAGCGATTCGTTCCTGCGTCTCCCGCGCTTGCCCAAAACGCTGATAATTGTTGGAGGCGGGGTCATCGGCACGGAGTACGCCTGCATGATGAACCTGCTGGGCGTGCGCGTGATCCTGGTCGAGGCGCGCACGCGCCTGCTGGAGTTTCTGGACGCGGAACTGAGCGAGGCGCTCCAGTATCACATGCGCGCTGTCGACATTACTCTGCGCTTGGGCGAGCAGGTGCAGCAGGTGCAAATCCTGCCGTGCGGGCTGGTGGAGGCGACCTTAGCCAGCGGGAAGCACCTACGCGCGGACGCGCTGCTCTATTGCGTTGGCAGGCAGGGCGCGACCGCCACGCTGGGACTGGAGAAAGTCGGGCTGGAACCCGACTCGCGCGGACGCCTGCAGGTCAACGAACGCTTCCAGACCGCCATCCCACACATCTACGCCGTCGGCGATGTAATTGGCTTCCCCGCGCTGGCAAGCACCTCGATGGAGCAGGGGCGCACCGCCGCCTGTTACGCCTGCGGCGAACCCGTCGAACAGAGTTCCCCGCTGTTTCCCTACGGCATCTACACCATCCCCGAAATCGCGACAGTCGGGAAGACGGAAGAGCAACTCACGCGCGAGGGCGTGCCCTACGAGGTTGGCGTGGCGCACTACCGCGAGACGGCGCGCGGACAACTGCTCGGCGACACGAGCGGAATGCTCAAGATGCTCATCCACGAGCAGACGCGCGAGATTCTCGGCGTACACGCGATTGGCACAGGCGCGACCGAGCTGATTCATATTGGACAGATGGCGATTGCCTTCCGCGCAACGGTAGACTACTTCCTGAAAGCCATCTTCAACTACCCCACGCTGGCGGAGTGCTACAAGCTCGCCGCGCTGAACGGAAGCAACAAACTGCGCCTGCTACAACAAGAAAGTCTCGCCCCCGCCGCCTAGTCTGGGCGTCGGGTATCCTCATACCGCATGTCCGAGCTGCGCTGGCATCCGCTGCTGCAGGAGTGGGTCATCACGGCGACGCACCGTCAGGAGCGCACCTTCCACCCGCCGCCCGAATACTGCCCGCTGTGCCCCACACAACCAGGCGGCTACCCAACGGAAGTGCCTGAACCGACCTACGAGATTGTGGTGTTCGAGAATCGCTTCCCGTCGCTGCTACGGGAGCCGCCTGCGCCTGCCGTCGCGCCGACGACCTTCTCGCCCGTGATGCCCGCCTACGGCGCCTGCGAAGTGGTGCTGTATACGCCCGACCACCACACCACGCTGGCGGAACTGCCTGTAGAACGCATCGAGCAGTTGATTTATGTGTGGCGCGACCGCTACGCCGAGCTGGGCGCGCGCCCAGAGGTGCAGTATGTGTTTATCTTCGAGAACAAAGGGCACGAGATTGGCGTGACGCTAAGCCATCCGCACGGGCAGATTTACGCCTATCCGTTTCTCCCGCCCAAGTTAGCGCGCGAGCTGGACGCTATGCAGCGACACTATCACGCCACGGGAGGCAACCTTCTGCTGGAGATTCTTCAGCACGAGCTGCACGATGGTAGGCGTATCGTGCAGCGGCTGGGCAGCTGGGTGGCGTTCGTGCCGTTTTTCGCACGCTACCCTTACGAGGTGTACCTCGTGCCCGAAGCCCCGCGCCGCGACCTGCTCGACCTCACGGACGACGAGGTTGCAGGGTTGGCGCACATCCTCAAGGACACATTGCAGCGCTATGACCGCTTATGGGGCTTCTCGCTGCCCTATGTCATGGCGCAGCACCCACGCCCGACCGACGACGCGGAACATCCCTACTGGCAGTTCCACATCGAGTTCTACCCGCCCTACCGCACGCGCGACAAACTGAAGTACCTCGCAGGCTCCGAGTCGGGCGCAGGGGTCTTCATCAACGACACACTGCCCGAAGAGACGGCGCGTTCGCTGCGCGACGCAACAGGTTCGCCGTAAAACGCAGGCTCCCTGACAAGAGATACACAACTTCAAACCCCCCTCGCCCGCTTCTGGGAGAGGGGGGCACAGCTGATAAGGGATACCTCCAGCAGGCATGAAAAACCATGCCAGAGGAAGTGACCTACGGTGTCCGCACAATACCCAAAAACAGCACCGTGCCCGTCGGCTGATGCACAATCGCGAACAGGAAGGGGCGATCGACCACGAGGTTGAACTGGTCTACGGGCACAGAGGTCACGCCGACGGTAATGCCCGTTGCGGCGGCGGCTTTCGTGCCCTCTTCGTCGACCTCCACTACCGCTTTCTGTATGGCTTTCTGGAGGAATAGCCGCTCGGGCGCTACATCGGCGATTCGGCTGAAGTCGGCGCGGTCGGGGTCAAACGCGACGCCCATCCCCAGCGCCGTGAGCGGCGGCTTCAGGTCGTACTTCGCTTCTACCTTGAAGCGCGGCATCTGCAGGCTGCCCTGAACTACTCGGAACGCCGCGAGCCACCTCGCCCAGTTTTCGGGGGTCAGTTGCTTGCGCAAGTCGGCGACCGTGCGCCCCTTGTCGGGCAGGAACAAGTAGAATCGGTAGTCGCCCTCACCGTAGGGCAACGAAACCGCCTCGAAGCCGTCGCCCTTATAATACGGCAGCCGCTCGGATAAGCGCATCATCGGGATCTGCTTCGTCTTGCCGTTCTCCAAATAAAACGGCGCGTTGCTGGTCGCGTCCTTCGGGAACGGATACTGCCACTTGCCCTCGAAGTAAAGCGTGTTCACCAGCGCAAGGCGCGTCTGCTCGTCGAAGTCGCCCGCTTGGAAGAGCTTCTCGATAAGTCCCTGCGTCTGCTCCTTGACCCAAGCGTTAATCGTGTCGGCAGTGGCTTCGGGTTTCAGGAAGTCCACCGTCTCCGTGCGCGCCTCGTAGTGCGTCAGCAGCGCGCGCAGGAAGTCGGGCTTCAGCGGGAAGCCATGCTGCACCCACAGCCCGTTCGCCATGTGGGTGGTAATGCTCTTGTCGGCGGGTTTTAGCAGTCGGCTCAGGGCGTGTGCTTGAGCATTGATGGCGTCCAGTTTCTGCTCCGTGTAGCCCAGCGTCTTCGCGATGGCGTCATAAGTGTCGCCGTCCGCGCCGTTCAGCGTCATGCTCAGCGCAAGCGCGAGCGACAGGGGCGAAAAACACAGATTGTCCCCAGATGCGGGGTCGTCCAGTTGCTGGAGCATCGTCAGGGCGAACTGCGTGTTCGCCGCGTGTGTTTCGGGACTGATTTGCACGGGTTGGGTAGCCTCCTTGGGCGGTTTCGGGCTGGCGTCGCCGCCGCAGCCGCTCAGCAGCGCCGCCGCCACACCGCATAGAATTGCAATTGTACGCATCGTCGATTCCTCCTGCACTGTTAGACGATTGGACGGGGAAGAGATTATGCCTCTCTGGCTTCTGTGCAAAGGACGGCTTCGTCCGAACTGGCGTCAAAACAACGACCCCTGCGCCGCTTGACTAGAACAGGGTGAAACGAGCGTATCCTCCACCCACGCAAAGTCAGGATGGATGATAAGCGCTTCGCGCATCCAGTTCCGATTCTTCTCCTCCGCGCCAACATGATAAAAATGCTCATAAATCTTCACCACATGAGACTGGCTAAGGTAGCAAACTATCATGTTCCGTCGATACGGATTCTCCAACCACATCGAGAGTGCATAGCCACATCGAAGCCGCTTCAGAGCCTCTAATAAACGATATGTATCTTCGGTGTTCCACTGATTGTAGTAGTCCACATGCCTGCCCTCGTAGGGTGGATCTAAGTAGGCGAAGTCGCTCGGTGCTCCCTCACTAAGCGTCTGCTCCCAATGTGCCACCCGAAACTCCCAATCATGCGTTTGTAAGAGTTGATAGACCCAACGCACCTGATTGACAACCTTAGAGATGTAGGCAGGGCTGAATCGCTCGGGCTTCCTGCAGAAAGGGACATTCAAGTCGCCCTGTCGATTGAATCGTACCAATCCGTTGAAGCCCGCGCGATTGAGAAACAGGAAGTCTAAGGGATTCTGTTCACGGTTGAATCGCTCCCGAATAGCGTAATAGTGCGCCTCGCCTTCACGCGCCAACTGCTCTCCTTCCTCAGTGAGGTATTCGCGTACAACTTGGGGGGTTATCTCGTTTCTCTGGATGGCTTGGTAGAAGCGAATGATATGCGGGTTGATATCCGCTAACAGCGCCCGACGCGGCTTAAGATTGAACGCTACCACTCCAGAGCCGAGAAAAGGCTCAATCCATCTGCCCTCGCCCTGCCATCGGATAGAACACGCAATAAATGGAACCAGCTTCGTCTTGATTCCTTGACACTTTATGGGCGGGACTCGTACCTTTCCTATGCTATTCCACCTCATAGCGCGCCTCCTGACCCTTTGATTTGCAGATACTCTTGCAAACTTGAGTATGGTGGTTTCTCAATTCCCGCTTGTCGCGCCATGTCGGTAGTGAAGTATCCTTTCCAGTAGTCATCGAAAACTTCTTCCCCTAAGTCGGCAAAAAGGACCTTTGCCGTTGACAAGGGCATCCACTTCTCTCACAGCGCCTACGTTTTTCGGGTTTCCACTGCCAGGTCTGTCGCTCGCTATCCGATACTTTGGCTGCACGAAGACCTCGAAATCCTTCAGCGGGATGGGGAGACTGTCGATCTGTTCGAGGGCGTATACCTGCGGAGGCAGAGAAGCCCCGACCCGCGAATAGATGACGCCAAGCACCAAATGCGCTCTGTAGGAGCGGTAGGGGTAGGAGATGTTCTTCGTACCCGCACGGTCTCGGAAGTATCCAGTAAATGTGCCCAGCGTCATTCCGCTGGTGACGCCTTTGCCCTCACGATAGGCGGTCTTTATGTCCAGCGCGAACAAGTTTCCGTTCTCGTCATGAATAGTCACATCTGGGTAATGATTCTGGTGTTGTGCAAACTCTAATCGGTATCTGAAGTGTGAAGCAAACTCTCGAAGGGCAAGCGTTAGCATGATTTCTATGACTTTGGAGACAAGTTTCGTGTCGTTTGGAAGGGGATACAGTCGCTTTTTCAGATCCACGATTCCGCGCGCATTCCATTGCCCATCTGGGGACTGTAGAACTTGCTTGAAGATGGGCAGATACTCCTGCAGACGAGCAAGCAGAAAGTCTTCTGGACGCGCCATCATGCAAAGTTTACCTCAACCTGCCTTGCCGTTCTCGTATACAAGATTTCGGAGTATCGGAGTATAATTCGCCCATCATGCGTCTTGTCGGGATACTGGTCTCCATCGCGCTGCTGGGCGTGCTGGTGATGGTGTGGCTCTATTACAGTACGGGCAGCGCGTCGTCAGGCAGCAGTGCGTCCAACCCTACTGCGCCGCCCGCCAGTCGCGTCGGCGAGGTGCGCCAAGCCGCCGAAAGCGTCGAATGCCGCAATAACCTCAGCCAAATCCGCGCCGCGATTCAGATGCGCACGACCACTGAAGAGACCTACCCTGCCAGCCTCAACGAACTGGGGCTGCCTGCCAGCATGCTGGTGTGCCCCGTCTCTGGGCAGCCCTACCAGTACGACCCTGCCACTGGACAGGTACGCTGCACCACACCAGGGCACATGAGTTATTAATCACCAGTCATCGTAGTAAAAGTGTTTTCGCCCGCGCAGGATACGCGCCGCGCCGCCCAGCGACTTGATGGTGATGAACCCCGCTACAAAACCGCCAATATGCGCCAAATACGCCACCCCAGGAGTGTAGACCAGAAACTGCGACACAAACCAGAAAATCAGGAAGAAGATGGCGGGCACTTCCACGAAGGTGATAATCACGAAGATCAACACGCAGTCGATTCGCGCGTGCGGAAATAGTAGCAGGTACGCGCCCATCACGCCTGCAATCGCCCCGCTTGCGCCCACCACAGGAATTGGCGACGCCCAGTTGAACAGCACATGCGACAGCGCGGCTACCACACCCCAAATCAGATACAACACCAGATACCGAAAGTGCCCCAGCGCGTCCTCCACATTGTTACCGAAAATCCATAGCGACCACATGTTGCCGAGAATGTGCAAAAAGCCCCCGTGCAAAAACATGCTGGTCAGAATCGTCAGCCACGGGTTGACGACAGGCTCCGCGCGGATGCCATGCTGCGCCTCCAGTTGCATGCGTAGCAACGGCTCTACATACGCCCCCGTGATTTCGGCGGGGATGGCGGCGTACACATAGGTGATGCGCGGGTCTAACTCCTGCATGATGTAGACCAGCACATTCACCACGATTAGCCCTACCGTCACGAACGGGAAACTGTGCGATGGGTTGTGGTCGCGTATCGGCAGTAGCACGCTCGCTATGTTCCCCACGACGCCCCCGAATCCTGCCTGAACCCACGCGAATTTAGGTACACTACTGCCGTTCTGGGAGGAGACTATGCCTATTCGGATTGGAATCAACGGCTTTGGGCGCATCGGACGGATGACCCTGCGGGCGATACGTAAGCATTACCCCAACGACTTCGATGTGGTCGCCATCAACGACTTGACCGACGCGCACAGCAACGCGCACCTGTTCAAGTACGATACCACCTACGGCACTTATCCTGGCGAGGTGAAGGCAGAGGAGAACGCGATTATCGTCGACGGCGACCGTATCCGTGTGTTCGCCGAGAAAGACCCTGCGGCGATTCCCTGGGGCGATGTGGGCGCGGATATTGTGATTGAGTCGACGGGCGTGTTCACGGACGGACAAAAGGCGGCGGCGCACCTGCGCGGCGGCGCGAAAAAGGTTATCATCACCGCCCCCGCGACCAACGAGGACATCACTATCGTCATGGGCGTCAACCACGAGGCGTACAACCCCAGCCAGCACCATATCATCTCGAACGCTTCCTGCACCACGAACTGCCTCGCGCCCGTAAGCAAGGTGCTACACGAGGCGTTCGGCATCGAACACGGGATTATGACCACTGTCCACGCCTACACGAACGACCAGCGCATCCAAGACCAGATTCACAAAGACCTGCGTCGGGCGCGCGCAGCGGCGGCGAACATCATCCCGACCTCCACAGGCGCGGCGAAGGCGATTCACCTCGTGCTGCCCGAACTCAAGGGGCGTATGCACGGGATTGCCCTGCGCGTGCCAACGCTGACCGTCTCCATCGTGGACTTGACCGTGACGCTGTCGCGTGAGGCGACCACCGACGCTATCAACGAGGCGTTCCGTCAGGCAGCGACGGGCGCACTGCTGGGCATTCTCGGCGTGACGGACGAGCCGCTGGTGTCGATGGACTTTCGCGGCGACGAGCGCAGCGCGATTGTCGACCTGCCCTCCACGCTGGTGATGGGCGGGCGGCTGGCGAAAGTGATGGCGTGGTACGACAACGAATGGGGCTACTCATGCCGCGTCGCCGATCTCGCGAAGTACATCGCCAGCAAGGGCTACTAACCCCCTCGTGGCTAAGCTACGCGCCGTGGGCAATCCTCACGGCGCATAGCCTGCTGGCGATTGCCTACAACCTCGCCACCCCTTTTGGCAACAACGGCTACCCGAACACTCCCGACGAGGGCGCGCACTTTCAGTATGTGGCATATGTCGCGCGGGAGTGGCGGCTGCCGAAGTTCGAGGGCTACGCGGGCGTCGGCTACGAGGCGCACCAGCCGCCGCTGTATTACTTCCTCGCGGCGGCGGTCTACACGCTTGCAGGGGGCGAGGGCAAGGCGGTGCGCCTGCTATCGACCCTGTGCAGCGCGGGCGTGGTGTGGCTGGTGTGGCTGACGCTGCGTCGACTCGCGCCAGAACGCCCGCTGCTCGCGCTCACAGGAATGGGCTTCGCGGCGTTTTTGCCAATGCACATCGCTATCGGCAGTGCCGTCGGCAACGACGCACTGACCAACCTACTGTTTGCGGCTGTGTTGTATGGGGTGCTGGTAAACTTGAGCAACACAGCGGAACTTTACCCCCCTCCTGACCTCCCCCGTCAACGGGGGAGGAACCCAGACTCCCTCCCCGTTGACGGGGAGGGGCAGGGTGGGGGCAAAGGGGGCGAGTATCTACACTGGCTCCGCATACCCCTGTTGGTAGGGCTAACGATGCTGACCAAAGCAACGGGAATCCTGCTCATCCCGATTATGCTGCTCGGCGTTCTTTTGTGGGGATGGCTGCGGTTCAGGAGTTTGGTTCCGGGATTAAGCATGGGTTTTCTCGCGCTCCTACTCACCTTGAGTATCAGCGGTTGGTGGCTCGTGCGCAACTATATTCTGTACGGCGACCCGCTGCTGCAGCGCACTTTTCTGGAGGTGTTCGCAGGTACGGCAAAAGCGCAGGACTTCCTCAATCAGGGCATGACTTGGGGGCAGTACGCGCGGTTGGTGGCAGACTGGACTTTTCGCAGTTTCTGGTTCGCCTACGGTGTGCCCGACACGGCGCGCACAGGCTTGCCGAACTTCCTGCCGAGCAGCGTCTACTACGGGCTGGGCGCGCTGACGCTGGGCGCGGCAGTTGGGTTCCTGCTGCGCCTGCGCGAGCCGTCGCCTGCGTGGGCGCGGGTGTGGCTGCTGCTGGCAGGGCTGTGCCTGCTGTTGACGCTGATTAGCTTCGTGCTGTTTGTGCGCGTGTTTTTCCAGACGCAGGGACGCTACTTTTACCCCGCGCTGCTGCCAATCAGCGTCTTCTGGGTGCTTGGCTGGGAGCAGCTGCTTCCTGAACGCTACCGACCGACCGCGCTGCTGGGACTTACGGGGCTGATGTTTGCGTTGGCGTTGGGGTGTGTGCGGTATTTGGGTTAGGTAGGGAACCATCGATGGGCATGCGAACGGGATTCAGCCCCCTCCCAACCCTCCTTCGTGGGCGGGGGAGGAGCCGCAACTCCCTCCCCGCGTGCGGGGAGGGTTGGGGTGGGGGACTGGCGAACCAGCCCTCCTGAACCGTCTCACGCAGCCTGCGCATGCTCCTGCAGCCAAGCGACACAATCGCCCCGCTGGAGATGTGGGGCGATTGTGTGTGGTGTAGCTGCTGCGGGACACACCGCGTCAGTTGCGCAGCGGCTTGCCCGTTTCGAGCATGTGGCGCATGCGCTCCCAAGTCTTGGGCTGCTGCGCCAGGTAGCCGACGACCTGAATCTCCAGCTGGTAGAAGTACGACAGCGGCATCTCCGCAGGCTGGCTCAAATCGCCTCCTGCCAGCACATAGGCGATTTGCGAGGCGACCGTGAAGTCATGCTCGGTGATGAAGTTGCCGCGCTTGAGGTTGTGCAGCTCAATCAGCAGGCGGGTCAGCACCTGGTTGCCGTATGCCATTACCTTTGGCTCTTCGGGCGGTGTGTAGCCCTGCGCCGCGAGGTGTTGCACTTCCTGCTTCGCCAGCCATAGGATGCGGTCGGGGTTGACCGAGATGGTGTCCACGCCCTGCCGCAGGAAGCCATATTGCACGCCCTCCAGCGCGCTCGTGGCGACCTTGCCGAAGCCGAGCGTTTCCATCACGCGGCGGATGGCGGGGTACGGGTCGGCGTTCGGGGGCAGGCTGCTCAGCGCACGGTAGAGCATCGTCGAGGTGCCGCCGCCTGCGGGGATAATCCCGACGCCCACTTCGGGCAGCCCGATGTAGGTCTCCGCGCTGGCGACCACGCGGTCGCAGTGCATCGCCAGCTCGCACGCGCCGCCCAGCGTGTACCCGAAAGTCGCCGCCACGACGGGAACCTTCGCATGGCGCAGGCGCAGCAGCGAATCTTGGAACGCCTTGCCGCCTATCAGCAACTCGTCGAAATCGCCCGCGCCGATCATCATCAGAAACAGCTGCAGGTTGAACCCGACGGAGAAGTGTTCGCCGATGCCTGTGACGACCAGCCCGACGCCCTCGCGCTCGGCGCGCTCCGCGCCCTTATACAGCATCTCCATCACGCCTGGTCCCAGCACATTCATCTTGCTGTGGATTCCGACGCAGAACACGCCGTCGCCAAGATCGTAAATCGAGGCGTCGGCGTTGCGCTCCACCTCGGGGCAGTGGCGCGCCATGTTGGTCGGCGTAAGGAACTCAGGGTCGGGTCGGTATGGGGCGACTTGCCCTGCGCCCAGCCACACATAGACGGTCGTGTCGCCCGTGTCGGCGGTCTCGTAGAAGCGCGTCCTGCCGAAGCGCAGCAGGTTCTGCGCCAACTCTGGGACAGGCATCCCCTCGCGCTCCATGCGCTCGACGGTCTCGCGCACGCCCAGCGCGTCCCATGTTTGGAACGGTCCCAGCTCGCGGTTGAAGCCCCACTTGACGGCGTGGTCAATCGCGATGGGGTCGTCGGCGAGGTTCGGCGCGTGCTGCGCGGCGTAGCCCAGCGTCTCCGCGTGCAGCCGCCACAGGAACCGCCCCTCGCGACTGTCGTGGTTGACCAGCGCGCGCAGACGCTCCTCCAGCGGCAGCTTCTCCAGCGCGTCCAGGTGCGGGAACTTCGCCTTCTGACGCGGGCGGTACTCGTAGGCGTTTAGGTTCAACGCCTCGATGGTGCCGTCCTTCTGGCGGCGGTAGAAGCCTGCGCCCGTCTTCTCGCCCAGACGCCCGTCGGTAATCAGCCGTTGCACCACTTCGGGCAAGGCGAATACGCGCTTCTCCGCGTCGGTCTCCAATCGCTCGTGCAGGTTGCTCGCGACGCTCGCCATCACATCGAGCCCCACGATGTCCGCCAGTCGGAAGGTCGCACTGCGCGGGTTGCCAATCAGCGGACCCGTCAGCGCGTCCACTTCCTCGATGGTCATCCCGAACTCCTGCATCAGCGGGAAGACGACCATCATCGAGTGGACGCCGAGACGGTTCGCGATAAAGCCAGGCGTGTCGCGGGCTATCACCACGCGTTTGCCCAGCACGCGCTCGGCGAACCGCGCAACGCCCTCCACAAGGTCGGGATCGGTCTCGCGGCGGGGGATAATCTCCAGCAGTTTGAGATAGCGCGGCGGGTTGAAAAAGTGTGTGCCCAGAAAGCGTCGCTTGATGTCGTCGCGGCAATCATCGCTCATCTCGTGAATCGACAACCCGCTCGTGTTGGTAGACAGCACGGCATTCGGGGCGACATAGTCCTGCACGCGCGTCCAGAGTTCGCGCTTGATGTCGGGCTTTTCGACGACGGCTTCAATCACCCAGTCCGCCTCTTTCAGGCGGGGAAAATCGGTCTCGAAGCTTCCTAATTCGATACGGCTTGCCAGTTCGGGTAGGTAGAACGGCGCAGGCTCGAGTTTGCTCACGCGCTCCAGCCCTTGCTTCGCGAGGTCGTGCGTGAGGTCTAACAGCAGCACCTGCCAGCCGATGTTGGCTAAATGCGCGGCAATTTGCGCGCCCATCGTGCCTGCGCCCAGCACGGCGGCTCTGCCTGTGGTCGTGTGTTCGTTCAACATCGATAACGCCTCCTTCGTATAGCACGGATTTTCGACTCGCTGTTCGAAACTCCTGCAAGGGGGATTATACCTGCTTGGGAAAGGGCGCAGCGTCGGGTATAATTTAGCCACGCTAAATACAGGAGCCGACGATGTGGCTGAAGGCTATCCCAACGGAGTTATTGGAAAACGAGTTCCGTACCGTTGAGTTGAACGGGCAGCGTATCCTAATCGGGCGGGCGTCTAAAGGCTACTTTGCGGTGCTGGATCAGTGTTCGCACCAGAAATTGGCGCTCTCGGAGGCGGACGGTCTGCCTGGACGCATTTACCGCGACCTGCTGGAGTGCCCCCATCACGGGGCGAAGTTCGACCCGTACACAGGTCAGGCGCGCGGATTGCCCGCCGTGCGCCCCATCAAAGCGTTTCGGGTCAAGGAAGAGGACGGCTTTGTATGGGTCTACATGGAGTAAACTTTTGGAGGCGATGCGTATGACGGCGACTTATACTTTGGACGCAGGCGAGATTCGCAAGCTGTTTCCGTTTTTCCAGCCGCATCCCGAGATGCGGAGCGTGGTTTACTTAGACAACGCGGCGACCACGCAGAAGCCTTACGCCGTGATTGAGGCGGTGAGCCACTTCTGGGCATACCAGAACGCAAATGTGCATCGTGGGGGGCACGGGGCAGGCGCGAAGGCGTCCGAGCTGTACGAGGCGGCGCGGGCGCGTGTGGCGCAGTTCGTTAATGCTCGCGAACCCGCCGAAATCGTCTTCACGCGCGGCACGACCGAAGCCATCAACCTTGTCGCCAGTAGTTGGGGCGAAACCTTTGTCAAGGCGGGCGATGAGATTATCGTCACCGAGATGGAGCATCACGCGAACCTCTTGCCGTGGATGCGCCTCGCCGAGAAGCAAGGGGCGCACCTGAAAGTGTGGCGCATCACCGACGACGGCAGGCTGAACTTAGAAGCGTTAGACTGCCTACTCACAGAGCGCACGCGCCTCGTGGCGGTCTCGCATGTCTCGAATGTGCTGGGCACGGTGAACCCTGTCGCCGAGATTTGCCAGCGGGCGCACGCGTCAGGCGCGCTCTGCCTGGTAGACGCCGCACAGAGCATTGCGCATATGCCCGTCGATGTGCAAGCCATCGACTGTGACTTCCTCGCCTTTTCGGGGCACAAAGCCTACGGACCAACGGGCATCGGGGTGCTGTACGCCAAGCGCGCCCTGCTGGAGTCGATGCCTCCCTACCAAGTAGGCGGTGGAATGGTTCAAATGGTGCGCTGGGAGCGCCTCGTATGGTCGGAGCCGCCTGCTAAATTCGAAGCGGGTACGCCCCCGATTGGCGAGGCGATTGGACTGCACGCTGCGCTGGACTTTATTGACAGCATCGGGCGCGACGCCATCGAACGGTACGAACACGAACTGACCGAGTATGCCCTTGCACGCTTGCAGGAAGTGCCCGACCTGCGCCTGTACGGACCGATTCCCGACCGCGCGGGCATCTTCGCCTTCACGCTGGGCGACATCCACCCGCACGACATTGCGACCGTGCTGGACACACGCGATGTGGCGATACGGTCGGGACTGCACTGTGCGCACCCGCTGGGCGAGCGGCTGGGCGGGTCTACCGCGCGCGCCAGCCTTGCCATCTACAACGACACGCAGCACATCGACGCGCTCATCGACGCGCTCCATGAAGTGCGCCGCGTGTTCGGGCAGGCGCGCGTGTAGCAGGAGTCGCCGATGACCACGCTCAACGAACTGTACCAGGAGATTATCTTAGACCACTACCGCCAGCCGCGCGGCAGAGGCGAACTGGCGCCGCCCAAAATCACGCAAGAGGGCTTCAATCCCTCCTGTGGCGACGAGATTATCTTAGACTTGCGCGTGCAGGACGGGCGCATTCAAGAAGTGCGCTTTCGCGGGCGGGGTTGCTCGATTAGCCAAGCGTCGGCGTCGATGCTCACCGAAGCGGTGCAGGGCAAGACACTGGAGGAGGCACACGCGCTGATTCAGCAGGTACTCGCGCTGGTCAAGGGCGAGACGGAGGGCGACATCGAGACGCTGGGCGATATTGCCGCGCTGGCGGGCGTGCGCCACTTCCCCGTGCGCGTCAAATGCGCCACTCTCGCGTGGCACGCCCTTGAAGAGGCACTCAAGCAAGTGGAGCAGCAGGGACTCACTCGGTAAGGTACAATACACCTCATGCAAGGAGGAGACACGCTATGAGCCTGAAAACACGCTGTGCCGACCGCTGGGTGCTGCCTGCGCTGACGCTGCTGCTGTGCGCCTGCCAGTCTCAATCCGTTGAACAGACGCAGCCAAACGAGCCGCAGCCCGTCGTGCAACAGCCCCAGGAGACGCCTATGAAACCCAACGAACCGCAGCCACAAGCGCAAGTTGCCTATGTGCGCATGACGATTGAAAGCAAGGGCGATCTGGTGATCGAGTTAGACCTCAAGGAAGCGCCAAAGACCAGCGAGAACTTCCTGAACCTGGTTAAGGAAGGTTTTTATGATGGCATTCGCTTTCACCGCGTTGTGCCTATGTTCGTGATTCAGGCGGGCGACCCGCAGTCCAAAACGCTGCCGATGGGAGACCGCCGACTGGGTACAGGCGGCTCAGGCAAAACCATCAAGTTCGAGCCGAATAACCTCAAACATAAACGCGGCGCGATTGGCATGGCGCGCGCCCAAGACCCTGACAGCGCCAGCAGCCAGTTCTACATCTGCCTCGAAGACCTGCCGCAGCTGGACGGCAACTATGTCATCTTTGGCAGGGTCGTAGAGGGCATCGAGATTATCGACCTGGTGCGCGTCGGCGACACGATTCAGAAAGCCATCGTGCTGGAGAAGTGGGCGCCCAAGTCAAAAGACGCGCCGAAACCCGAAGACAAAAAGTAGCCCATGATAGACGACGCGCTCGCGACCGAAGTGATTCTGGAAGCGGAGGCGATTCTGGAGGCGTCCGACCTGCCCGTGCAGGAGCGTCTCCAACGCCTCATGCAGCACCTGCACGACCGCCTGCCCCACTTCCACTGGGTGGGCATCTACTGGCTCAAGGGCAACGAACTCGTGCTGGGACCCTATGTCGGACCGCCGACGGAACATGTGCGCATCCCTGTCGGGCGCGGGGTGTGCGGGACTGCCGTCGCCGAGAACATGAACCAGATTATCGAGGATGTGCGCGATCTGGACAACTACCTCGCCTGCAACTTGGAGACGCGCTCCGAGATTGTAGTACTGATTCGCCATCCCGACACTGGCAAGATTGTGGGGCAGATCGATGTGGACGGCACAGAGGTCGGCGCGTTCGACGAATCGGACGAGGCGCTGCTGGAAGTAGTCGGCGAGCGGATTGCTCGCCTTGTGCTGGCGCACGGGATTTACTCTTAGAGAATGCGACAGATTCGGTTCCCCTCGCGTCAGCGAGGGGAACCTGAAGGAGGAGGGCAACTGCGAACTCTGCCCGCGCAATCGGTATTACTTGCGGTTGCGGCGACGCAGCCCAACCAGACCTACCAGCCCGACGCTCAACGCGAGCAAGCCCGCAGGCTCCGACACCACGCTCACGGTAAGAATGTAGCTGCCCGTCTCGTTGTGGCTCGCTTTTTCGTAGTAGCTGAGCTCCTCTTGTCCCGTTGCGCCGTGGAAGCCTGTGATGGCGATGAAGTAATCGCCCGTCACCTCTGCCCGCCAGAGGATGGCAGAAGCCCTATCAATGCCTATGTCGTCGTTCCACACGAGGGCAGTGGTACCTGTAGCGTCGAACAGCGCCATCACGGTGTCGGGACCAGTGTTGTTATTTGAGATGGGGAAAATAATCGCGCTCAGCCTGTCGCCCGCGTTTAGACGAATCTTGAAGAAGTCGCTATCGTTGGCGGTGAGGCTCAGCAGCCCCACATCCGCCCAAGGCACGACTTTGTCAAACAGAGCCATGTCCGCAGTTGCGCGCGTGTTGTTCGGTTCTGTCTCGCTGAACAGTGCGTGCGCACTCACACTCATTAGCGCACTTAGCGCCACAATTAGCAGTCGCTTCATATTAGTATCCTCCTTTCCGGGTGTCCCGGCGTTGCGAGCATAGGGGGCAGCCTATGCTCAGCTATAGTATACCACACTTTTACCTCGAATGTCAAGGGGTCGGCAGGGCGTTTGCGCTTTTTTGTTGCCCTCACCCCCAGCCCCTCTCCCACTGTGTGGGCGAGAGGAGCCGCACGCCAACGCTTTTGGAGTGCTGAGGCGTCGGGCGGAAGCTGCGCTTCCGCACTGCCACGGAAGGGGGGCACCGCCGTGCGCCCCTATACCCCTCTCCCATCCTGTGGGAGAGGGGCGGGGGTGAGGACAAATACTATCCCCTGTCGGACGCGCTGCTATCGCCCTGAGTCGCTTGCAACTTGCGCTCCAGTTCCTCCAGCTCTTTGAGCGCTTCGGAGTCGCTTATGGAGCTTGTGGCGCCGGCTGCGACCGCGTCGGTCGCGGCGGGTCTTAGCCCCAGCCGCTGTTCGATTCGGGCGAGTTCCTCTTCCGCCTCGTGGTCGATTTGGGCGTCCTGTAGGGCGGCGATGCGTCCCTGCAGGCTCTGGGCTGCCATCTCCTGACGCGCGGCGGCTTCCGCCTCTGCCCGCTGGATGCGCTGCTCTGCAGTCGCCCAGCTCGACTCGATGTTCTCGACGGAGATGCCCTCCAGCGCTTTGTTGATAGCGGTCTGGATTTGCGCTTGCTTCCAGCGCGCCTTCATCGCGAGCGCCTGGGCGGTCTTCACGCGCACCTCCTCCTCCTGTCGGCGGATGGCGAGCTTGATCGATTCGACGGTCTCGACAGCTTGCTGGAGCGAGGCGCGCATGGTTTCCAACGCGCCTTCTTGCGCCTTCTTCTCGCGAACAATCTGCAGCGCGAGGTCGCGCTTGCCCTGCTGCAGGGCGAGTTCCGCTTTGCGCTCCAAGTCGCGCACCGTGCGCTCCAGTTTCTCGACCTCCGCCTGCAGCATATTCTTCTGGGTGATGGCTTGGATGGCGCGCTCGCGATTGCGCGCGAGGGTCTCCTGCATTTCGCGACGCGCCTGATCCAACAGCACCTCAGGGTCTTCGAGCGCTTCTACCTTGCCCGTCACCCAAGCGACCAGGTATCTCCAAAGTCGTGCAAGTGCCTTGAACATATCTCTTGCGCCCCCTATTGCTGGCGCTTCAAGTGTACCCTAAATTGAGGGCGTTCGAGAATTCAGATTTTATCCCCCCTCCTGAAGGTTCCCCCCGCTTCGCGAGGGAAACCAGATAGGGTTGGTTCCCCCTGCGGGCAGGGGGAACCTCAAGGAGGGGGTTAAGATTCGCCCTGTTTTCGAACACCCTCGCCCCAATTCGTGCGGCAGGCGTAGTTTCCTGCTACCTACGGGTTGCTTCGCAAGCAAAATCGGGGCGCAGCTATCTGCGCCCCTGCTTCTACACGCCTGCTAGTTCGCGCGTTGCGCCTGCCGCTGTCCACGCACGCTCGTGCTGCAGCACATAGTCGGCGACTTGACGGCGCAACGCCATCGTGTTCGGCTCAGCCGTGCGCCGCATGTAGCGTTTGAGCGCGGCGAGCAGAATCTGCGCCATGTCGCCTTCAGCGAAGCTGTGGATTGCGCGGCGGGCGTGCGCTTCGATAGCGTCCATCGCGTCATAGGCGAACACGCGCGTCATCGCCAGCGGCAGCGTGATGTCGTAGCCGCGCTGCTGCAACTTGCGCGTGCGCAGGTACGCGCTCTCCAGCGCGTAGAGCTGAATCAGGCAGTCTGCCAAGTGCCCGACAATCTCCTGCTTCTCCTCCAGTTCCGTGCCGACCTGCTCCGCTGCTATGCCTGCGACTGCCAATATCGCCTTCTTCGCGTTGGCGATGTAGCGCTCGATGGCGTCCAGCGGGTCGACGGGGTCGGGCGTGGGCATCTGCGGCGTGTTCAGCTCCGCGCGTATCGCGCCGATGGCTTCCATCAGCCCTGGCAGCTTGCCTTTGAGCGCGCGGCGCATCAGCTGATCCAGCATCAGCAGGCGGTTGATTTCGTTCGTGCCCTCGAAGATGCGGTTGATGCGGCTGTCGCGGTAAATCTGCGCGGCGGGGAACTCTTCCGTGTATCCGAAGCCTCCGTGAATCTGCATCGTCTCGTCCGCCACATAGTCCAGCACTTCGGAGCCGAACACCTTCAGGATGGCGCACTCGACGGGGTACTCCTCGTCCGCCTCGCGGTACTGCGCGTTCGCGTCGGGCGCGAGCGGGTCAATCCCGTGCGTGACCTCCTCCAGCATGCCCGCCGTGCGGTAGACCGTGCTTTCCAGCGCGTAGAGCTGGATCGCCATCTCCGCGAGTTTGTGTTTAATCATGCCGAAGTTGGCGATGGGCTGCCCGAACTGCTGACGGTCTTTGGCGTAGCGGGTGGCAATCGTAAGCGCCTCTTTCGCGCCGCCCAGCGCGGCTGCCGCCAGCTTGAACCGCCCGATGTTCAGCACCCCGAACGCCACATGGTGCCCCTTGCCAATCTCGTGCAGCACATTCTCGACGGGAACCTGCGCGTTGTCCAGAATCACGCGCCGCGTGCTGGAGCCTTTGATGCCGAGTTTGTGTTCCTCACGCCCGACCGACACGCCAGGGAAGTCGCGCTCCACGATAAACGCGGTGAACTTCTCGCCGTCGATTTTGGCGAACACGATAAACAGGTCTGCCCAGCCCGCGTTGGTCGTCCACATCTTCTCGCCGTTGAGCAGGTAATACTTGCCGTCGGGCGAAAGGGTCGCCTTTGTGCGGGCAGAAAGCGGGTCGGAGCCGCAGTTCGCTTCGCTGAGCGAGAAGGCGGCGATCATCTCGCCCGTCGCCAGTTTCGGCAGGTACTTCTGCTTCTGTTCAGGCGTGCCGAAAAACAGGATGGGGAGCGTGCCGATGCCCACATGCGCGCCCCACGAGACGGCGAACGACGCCTGCAGGCTCATCTTCTCGGCGATCAGCGTGCTGGTCGTCTTGGGCAGGTTCAGCCCGCCGAACGCTTCGGGCAGATCCGCGCCCAGCAAGCCGAGTTGCCCCGCCTTTTTGAGCAAACTAACGGTCAGCCCTTCCTCCTGGTGTTCAATTGCGTCGTTGCGGGATTGCACCTCGCCGCGCACGAACTCTTCCGCCGCGTGCGCCAGCGCCAAGTCCTCGGAAGTGAAGTCTTCGGGGGTGAACACCTGCGATGGCTCCACCGCTTTCAGCAGAAACTCGCCTCCACGCAAAGTGATGTCTCTCATGGCTGGTCTCCTTGCAGGCGTATTATACCCCGAATTTGACCCATCGTTCGAAAACGCGCCTACAGCACGAAATGCCAGAACACTGCGCCGTAGGTGCGTTTGGGGGTGATTTCCGCGCCGATGGAGAATCCGAGCCGCAGGCGCACGCCCGCAAACAGCGAGCCGCCGCGCGGGGTTAGCACGCCCGACACAAAGAGTGTGCCGTTTTTGTCAGAGCGCCAGAAGTCGGTTCCGAGCGCGAGCCGAAAGTCGCGCCCCGCGCTGTAAATCGCGCCGATGCGCAGCGTCGGCACGAGCACACTCGGATTCCCGTCAGGGTTGCGCCCCTCAAACCGCGCCTGCAGGTGCTGCCGCACCAGCCGAAACAGCGGTCGCTGCACCAGCCCGCCGCCGAAGTGCCCCGTGTTGAGCCACAGCACCTTCGGGTTGCCCAGCGCGCGGATGAGTTTCTCGGTGTCTTCGGTCGGCACGACGATATCGAAGCGTGCGCCAATCACGAAGGTCTTCTCGCCGTGTTCGGGCGTGAGCAGGTTCAACGGCTCGATGGGGGCGAGTTCCGCGCGCAGGCGTTGCAGGGTGTAGCCCTCGCGGCGCAGGCGCACGCGCGCCCGTATCGCCAGTATCGAATCCCACAGCACATGCGCCAAGTCCGCCCCGCCCAAGATGAGCACCGCGCTGTGCAGGCGCGACTCCACTGCCAGCGCGGTCGCGCCCAAAATCGCGCCGAGACTGATGCCCACTAGTGCGATGCGGTCAGGGTCGGTCTCGGGTTGCCGCTGGAGCCAATCCACGGCGCGGCGCACATCCCAAGTGGCTTGGATGCCCGCCTCGCGTAGCAGCGCGATGTCGCCTGTTAGGATTAAATCGCCGCTGCCGTAGCCCGGCGGCGTGCGCTGCATATGATACGGCAGGGTCATCAGGAACACAGCAATCCCGTTCCGCGCCAACTCACGCGCCAGCCCCATCTCCATCTCAGGGCGTCGGATGCCCAGGCTGTGCAGCAGCACAACAGTCGGCGCGCGCCCCGCACGCTCGGCAGGCACGAGCCACCACGCATGCACGGTATTGTTCGCGGGGTAACGACTCACATACGCGCTGGGGAACTCCACGCGGTACTCGGTGTATCCGTCTTGACGCACGCCCGTCAGCAGGCGCGAAGGGAACACGGGGTCTAACGGCGTGCGAAGGTCTTGGGCGAGGCACGGGGCAAGCAGCGTTGCCCAGAGCGCGAGCCACACCCCGCCGCGCATCAACGCTTGCCCCCCTGCGGTGAGCGGTTCAGCCACGCGCGCGCCGCAATGACAAGCGTAAGCGTCAGCGTCAGCGCGTAGAGCGCCATCCCCACGCGCGAGAGCGTCGCCGCCGTCGCCCCGTCTGCCCAATACGCCAAGTAGAACGCCAGCAGCGCACATGCCAGCCAGCCCGCCGCTACAAGGTCGCGCATCGCGCCAAAGCCTCCCGAATTGCCTCCACTGGGATATTCGGCACGAGACGCGCGTTCCCTATCGCCTCCAGCAGCACGATGCTAAGCGAGTCGCCTGCCCGCTTTTTGTCGTGGCGCATCCGCGTCAGCAGCGCGTCGGCGTCTATCCCTGCAGGCAACTGGGTGGGCAAGCCCGCTTGGACAATCGTCTCGCGCAGTTCCTCGGCGACTTCAGGGGGTGTGATGCCCATCACGCGCCCGATTTCCGCTTCGGCGACCATGCCCGCGGCGATGGCTTCGCCGTGCAGCCAGCCCCGATAGCCCAGCGCCGCCTCGATCGCGTGCCCGACGGTGTGCCCGAAGTTGAGCAGGGCGCGCCTGCCCGATAGGTCGCGCTCATCCTCCGAGACAATCTGCGCCTTGAGCGACACGCAGCGAGCGATTGGCAGCGTCCACAGCGCCGCTTCTTTGTGAACCCTGCGTGCGCTGACGACTTTCGCCTCGACGAAGAGTTGCAGGCGACGCCACAGCCCGATGTGCAGCGCTGCACCGTACTTGAGCATCTCGGCGAAGCCGTTGCGCCAGTGGCGGAGCGGCAGCGTACCGAGCGTGTCGGGGTCAATCAGAGTCATCAGCGGCTGGTGGAACGCGCCCACGAGATTCTTGCCCTGCGGCAGGTCGACGGCGACCTTGCCCCCAACGCTGGAGTCGACCTGCGCCAGCAGCGTGGTCGGAACCTGCACATGCGGAATCCCGCGCATATAGGTCGCCGCCACAAAGCCGCCCAAGTCGCCCAGCACGCCGCCGCCCACGACAATCAGCAGACTGCCGCGGTCGCACCCCGCCTCCAGCAACTGCGCGTAGAGCCGTTCCGCCGTGCGCAACGACTTCATTTGCTCGCCCGATGGGAGCGTTATCAGATGTGCGGGGACGCCGCGCTGCACAAACACCGCCTGTAGCGGCTCGGCGTAGCGTTGCAAGTTGGTATGCGTTAGGATGGCGACGCCAGTCGGCTGGACGCGCTGCAGAATGGCATCTACGGCGCTTGTAATCAAATCAGGCGCAATCAGCACAGGGTACTCATGCGGCTGGTTCGGCAGCACAGGAATAATCAGGGGTTCCTCAGGCGTGGGGACAGCGATGCGTGCAATCGCTTCCGCAACCTCCTCTGGGCTAAGCGCGTCGGTCTCGATGACCCAGTCCGCCTCTTGGTAGAGCGGCTCCCGCGCCTGCGCAATCGCCTGCAGCGTTTCGTAGGGCGACTCGGCGCGCAGCAGGGGACGGTCGGTCGCGTGCTGGAGGCGTTGCCACAGCGTTTCGGGCGCCGCGCGCAGGTAGACGACCCACCCCAGCAGGCGCATCGCTTTACGATTGCGTTCGTCCAGCACCACCCCACCGCCCGTGGCGACTATGCCATCTGGTAGTAGTAGAGTCTCCGCCAGCGCTTTGCGCTCCAGCTGCCGAAAGGCTTCCTCGCCCTGCTGGGCAAAAAGTTTGGCGATGGTCTGACCCGTCGCCTGCTCAATGCGCTGGTCGAGGTCGTAGAAGGGCGCGCCCAGCCGCTGAGCAACTAGCCTGCCCACGGTGGTCTTGCCGCTGCCCATGTTGCCGATAAGGTACAGGTGGCGCATCGTGCGTTCTTAGTGTACCGCTTCCGTTGCGCAGGGGGACATAGTATGTGTAGGGGGGCGACCCGTCGGGTCGCCCCCCGTGTTATTATGCCTGCCATCAACTGTTTATGGCGAGAGCGCGCCCATGCCTTCCTCCTCGTCGAGGATGGTTGCCGTCACGAAGATAAGCAGTTCGTTCTCCACAACCGCGCGATCGCGACCGCGGAAGAATTGCCCGATTACGGGTAGGTCGCTCAGCAGGGGCACTTTCGTGCTGACGCTGTTGTCGCTGCGCGTGACCAACCCGCCGATTACCAGCGTCTCCCCGTTGCGAATACGCCGCACAGTGAACACGAATTGCGTATCGAAGCGCGGCAGGTCGCGCGCGCCCACGCGCACCCGCCCCACTGTCGAGATTTGCGGGAACAGCGCGAGGGTAATCGTGCCATCCGCGTTAACGCGGGGGGTCACAGTAAGCTGGGTCGGCACAGGAACGGGAATCGGTTGGGTAAAGGTGGTCGGCTGACCCGCCTGGTTAAACACGATGAACTGTTGCTCGATGTAGTCCGTGGTAGAGAACACGACGGTTGCGGGGCTGTTGTTTTGGGTGACGACAATCGGCGCATTCACGACACGCCCGCGCCCCTCGCTGAGCAGTGCGCGCAAGTTTGCCACCAAGTTGCCCGAGGCGTAGTTCACGAATATCGGCGCGGAGCGGTCTGCTAACCCTGTCGTGCCCGCTTGTAGATTCACGCGCGCGAGGTTCCAGTCGATGCCGAACTTCTCGGCGTCGTTGCGCGAGACCGTGACGAACTCAGCCCGAATCAGAACTTGCTTTGGGGCGATGTCCAAAAAGCGCAGGATACGGCGAATGAATTCAATCGCTTCGGGCGTGCCGCGAACGATGAGCGAGTTGTCGATATCGTTCGCAACGATGCCCTCCAAGCCCTCTGGGATTAGGATGGCTGCCTGCCCGCCTACGCCGAACTGACCGCCGACGCCGCCACCTGGCTGACCGCCGAAGCCACCGCCTAGCTGACCACCGAAGCCACCGCCTGGCTGACCACCGAAACCGCCAACGCCACCGCGCCCACCGCGTTGACCCTCGCCAGGCTCTTGCTGAAGCCCGTTCGGGGTGGTCACGGGCGTATTGTTGAGGGGAATTGCGGGATTCCCATCTAAGCGTATCGGCACACTCGGCGGTACGGGCACCTGCATGCCAGGCGCACTCTGATAAATAGTGCGATTCACGAAGTCGCGCAACTCAGCGAACGGGTCGTCGGTCATCATTTCGGTCTTGATGATGCGCACGATGTCCGACGCGCGGCTGTACCGCAGCGGAATGCGCTCGGTTACCACCAACGGTTTTTGCACTTCTGCTGGGGGCGGCGTCGGCGTCGTTGAAGGCGCCTCAAGAGATTTCGGACGCGCAGGACCAATCACATAAACGCCATTCGCCTCTTTACGGTAGGTTGCGCCTGCCGCCTGACAAATGTAGCCAAGCACCTGCTCAAACGGTTTCTGGTCAATCTTGATAAAGCTGATGCGTTTGTAAGGTTCCTCGGTTGGTTCGAAGACGACCTCCACCTTTACCTGCTGTGCAATCGCCTTGACCGCCGTAATCAGGTCGGCATCCATCAGATGAATCGACACAAGATAGTCGTCGTTTGCCCATGCTGGCAGGTTGGCATAGCCCACCAACAGGGTCGCCACGAGCAAGCTCCAGATTCCTTTTCTCATTCGTAAGCTCCTCCTCCGTGATACCTAAGCTAGGGGCTGAAATGGGTCAGCCCCTTTGAACCTGAAGGCGTTAGCGGGGTTAGCGCCCGAAACCACCGCCGCCGCCGAAGCCGCCGCCGAAGCCACCACCGCCGAAGCCACCGCCGCCGAAGCCACCAAAACCGCCGCCTCGGAAGCCGCCGCCGAAGCCGCCAAAGCCACCAAAACCGCCTAAGCCGCCGCCGAAGCCGCCAAAGCCACCAAAACCGCCTAAGCCGCCGCCGAAGCCGCCAAAACCGCCTAAGCCGCCGCCGAAGCCGCCAAAACCGCCTAAGCCGCCGCCGAAGCCGCCAAAACCGCCTAAGCCACCCATACCGCCGCTCTGCAGCTCATACTGGGCATAGCCGATGACGCTTCCGCCCAGCAGCGCAGCAATCAGATACGGATTGGCGTAGTTGAGCTGAACCTTTTCTGGAAGGTTTAGGCGGACGCCCTCTTCGGGCGCGGTTGTGTCTACAGCGGGCGCGATCGGGGTCTCTTCAGGCTGACGCACAGTGACGAAGTAGACGCCGTTCTCGACGCGATAGGTCAGGTTCAGCGGACGCAGGATATTGTCCAGCGCGACAGTGAATGGCACATCGTTGAGCGAGACCGTCACTGTGCCTTGCACATTCGGATCGAGCGTGTAGCTCACACCGACGCTGTCGAACAGCTGCTTCAGCACAAATCGCACATCCGCTTGCTCGTACTTGAGGGTGACGCGGCGCTGGGTCGGGTCGCCGCCCTGCTGGGCGACGAGGGGCGCCGTCTGCGTCGCCATCAGAATCGCAATTGCTGCCAGAATCAGTTTGGTTTTCATCGTTCAGCCTCCATGAAAGTTACGCTTCTGCGGACATTCTGTTTCTAAAGGTCGGGGGCGCGTCCGCCACCGCCTGGCGCGCCCACCCCCGGCGCGCCAGGCGGCGCGCCAGGTCTGCCGCCGCGCGGTCCGCCCAAACCTGTCCCGCCTCCACCGCCGCCGACATTCCCAGGCGGCTCATAGGGCACGCGCACTTCGCGTGGGTTGCCTTTAGAACGGCGCAGGATAAGCCCGTTCTCGGTAATCGCCGCAACTCGAAACTCGCCGACCATATCCCCCGGGTAGACGATTCGGGGGAGTTCACCTTCCTGTTCGAGGATGGCTGAGACGGTCGTCCCGATGATGATGCCCGCCACCCGTCGGCGCGGTTGCGGTTCGAACGGCTCAGGGAGCTCCACTTGCGGCGGTTTAGGCGGGCTTGCCAGCACAAAGTAGCGTGCAGGGTCGAAGACGTCTGCCTGCATCGCTTCCACCTCTTCGGGGAGAGGCGCGAATGGGTCGCGCCGCGGTGTGAAGGGCGGGCGCGCCGCGGAGGGTTGCGGTACCGCCGCCATCGGCGCTGGAGGCGTCGGCGCAAAACCGCCGCCTGGCGGCGCAGGCGCGAAGCCACCGTCATCTCTTATATCTGGAGGCAGCGGGGGGGGCTGCATCGCTACATCACCATTACCGCCGCCGCCTGCGAACACAAACAGCAGCGCCACCGCGATCACCACCAGCACAATTACCGCTACCGCTAACGCGATCTGTGTTTCTTTCTTCATTCTGGCTCACCTCTACTGTGTTCGCGCTTCATGGGCATCCTCCTGCCGATTACGGACCCGAGGCGCCAAACCCTTGACCGCCGCCGAGGCCCCCGCCGAAACCACCGCCAAAGCCGCCGCCAAAACCGCCCGACGCACCGCCAGCACCTGTTTGGGGTGACGAAGGCACATTCGGACCTGGTCTGTCGCCGTTGCGCGGATAGACGAACACCGTGAGTGTGTAACTGCCGATGAGTTCTGGACTCATGCCAGCAATGGTCAGTCCATCTACCAGCACCACCAAGTTGGGAACATCATTCCATTTTCGGACATGGTTGAGCAAGCCCTCAAAGGAGGAGGCGCGCACTTGCACCGCGCCCAGCGAGTGAACCCACACGAGTGCTGGGAGAGCGTTCGGGTCATTCGGCGGCGGGGGCATTACAACTCTGTAGAGCCGTTGCACGCCCGTCTTGGCAGGCCACGCTTCCAGTTTTTTAGCAATCTCGCGCGCCATGTCAGGATACTGAATCCAGGCTTTCAGGCGGTCGCTGAGATCGTAGGTGTTTACGGGCATCTTGGTGCGGTCGATGAGCGCCAAGTCGCGGTTCGCTTGCTCCACGCGCTGTTGTGCCTGCTGCACCAGTTGCCGCGCACGGGGAATCTGCGCGACTTTCTGCTCCAGCTGAGCAATGTTTTCCTCGTGATACTTGATGTTCTGCAGGGTTGGTCGAATGCCCAGCAGGTAGATGGCTGCAGCGACCACGATAGTTGCCACCAGCCCGATTGAAACCTTCGCGAACATGCTAAGACCCTTCATCGGCTTCTCCTTCAAATTCCTGGACCGCGCCCGCCGATACCAGGGGGCGGCGCGCCTGCGCCAAGCCCGCCAAGGGTGGGCATCCCCCCGCCGTTGCCGCCGACACTCAATCCGGGCACGCTGGCAGGGGGGGTAGGCAGCGAAATCGGCTCTTTCAGGTAGGCAACCACTTGAAACGGCATCAGGTTCGCTGGCGAACTACCTATTTGCCCGCCGCCGACTGCAAGCCCGCCCCCGAATCCGCCTCCAGGAACACCTGCAGCGAGGGACGGCCCGCCGCCGCCAAAGCCTGGCGCCATCACTCCCTCTTGCCCACCTCCTGATGGATAGCTGGGCAACGCTGCGGATGCAAGGCTAACCGCCGTAAACAGCGGGCAGTTATACATCGTCTGTAAAAACAACCCCAACTCGCGGATGCCTTTGGTGAAGCCTGACAGCTGCAGCTGGTTCCCCTGAGCTAACTGCATCCCCGAATAGCGCACGCGCGGCGAGGTATAACGGCTGACCTCACTGTAGAGTTCGGGGTACTTCAAATTGTGCTCTTGCACACGCTTGACCCATTCCGCCTTGCCCAGCGCAATCGCCGCGGAATCGATGAGTTGATTCGCTTGGCTGTAGAGGCTATCTACCTGTTGGGCTTGCACCTCTAACTCGCTTTTCCGCGCTTGCAGCTCGCGCAGCGTGCCTTGTGCGCTCACCATCCAGAACGCCATCAGCGCGTTGACCACGAGAAACAGCACGACAAGCAGCGCGAGAATCTGCTTGTTGACTTTCCGTTGGCGTACATAATCGGGCACAAGGTTCAGTTTCATCCGTGACCGCCTCCGTCTAAAAGCTTGCGTGCAACCCCATGCCGACCGCCACAGCCATTAGGTGTGCGTTGGCGGCGACATACTCGGGCCCGTACCGCTTAACCTGCAATTGGACGCCTTTGAAGGGGTTCCCCACAACGGTTGGGATTCCTACTGCTGTGGCGATGAATTGATCCAGATTCGGCATGATTGCGCCGCCGCCGCACAGCACGATGGTCTGCACATCGGCGTCCATGTGCCGACTGCGGAAGTATTCGATGGAGCGTCGGATTTCGCTGACCAGTTCCTCCAGCAGCGGATAGATGGCGCGGAACACCTCGACTTTGCGGGGATCAACAGGCGAGTGTGCGGGTAGCGCGGGTTCGGGCGCGGCTGGAGCCGTTTCGGTAGGTTCTGGCTCTCCGGGCACAGTGAACGGCGAAGGGGGAATTTCGGGTTCGCTTGGCTCAGGCGCCGTGAACGAGCCTGGGGTCATGAACGGCGACGGTTCGGGCGCGATGGTCGGCTCGCTGCCCAAGCCGGGCGTGTAGAAGCCGCCCGTGGGCATGCCCGGCACGCCGAATGGCGAGGTCGCTTGCGGAATCTGATCCATCAGCACCTCCGCCAGTTGCACCTTGAGCGGCTCGGCTTCCGACTCCGAAACCATCAGTCGCTCTGCAATCGCGCGGGTAAGCATATTCCCGCCAGAGGGCAGGATGCGCGGGAAGCTGAGGTACCCCTGGCTGTAGATATCGATGGAGGTCGACTCGGCGCCGAGGTGGACTACCGCCACATTCTGGCTTTGCATATCAGGCTGCGTCAGCAGTAGGCTGCGCGCGAGCGCCAGCGGCTCAACATCAATCGCATATGGCTCCAGCCCCAGTCTGTCCGCAATATCGACCAAGCTGTCGACTGCATCTTGTTGGGCGACCGCCAGCACGACCTCCATATTGTCGGCGTTCGGGTCTGCGCCAGGGCGGCGCACCACCTCGTAAGCCGACTGCACGCGCGTATCGGCGAAGGGAATGTTGCGTCCGATTTCCCAGTCCATGTGCTGTTTCAGCTCGACCGCGTTCATACGAGGCACTTCGAGGATGCGCACGACCACCGAGTTTTGTCCCGCGAGTGCGAACGCCGCTTGTTTTGTGCCAATCCCCGACTCGGCAAGGAGTTTTTTCAAGGTGGCAGCAACCGCCGCCTTGTCCACAACGCCCGTGCTATCAACCGCGCCCTCAGGGGTGGGCGCGATGCCAATATTGGTCACTACGGGCGGGCGTCCGACGCGCACCTCCGCCGCCTTGATGAAGCGGCTGCCTAAGTCGATCCCAACGACAACGCTTGGTTGTTTCGCCATGCCGTTCTCCCGTCGCTAACAATTCGGCGGCAGGATTGCATCCCCTGCCGCCGCCGAAGCGGTTTCGCGCGAATTGTACCCGATTGCTTTCGGCGTCGACTGCCCGACTCCTGCTGTATGAGACGGCAGTCGCCGCGAAATGTCTCTCTTGGGGTCGCCTTAACGGGTGATGACTTCGTAGGTACGGAAGTCGGAGCGCATAGGCGGCTCCTCGCCGCGCGCTTTCGCCGCGCGAATGTCCTCAAAACCGCGCTTATGCCCTTCCAGAAATTCAGGCGACTGCAGCCATGCGCGGAAGTGCGCCTCGCTGTCCCAGTGGCTCACCACCAGGTAGGCGTCGCCCTCTTGCTGAGGGCGTAGCACATACATCCCGCGAAAACCAGGCAAGCGGTCAATCGCCCGCGCGCGCGTCTTGAATAGGTATTCGAACCGCTCACGATACTCTGGCTTGCAAGAGATGTAGTTAATCGCCACAAACCCCTCCGATTCAGGGGTTTCTATGACTGCCTGCTGCGTTTGATGTTCCGTCGTCGTCATCGTCGCCTCCATTCTCTATAGAATATACCCTTAGCCACGCTAAGAAATCAAGCCCCCTGACGCACGCACTGGGCGATTTGCTCCAGTCCGTTTACCGAGCGCGGCGATTCGCGCAGTGTCCAGTCAGGGTTCAGTTCGTAGACGCGACGATTTTTGACGGCAGGCGTGCGCTGCCAGCGCGGACTTTGGAAGATGGCGTCTGCTTTGGGACCCGCCAGCAGGATCAGTTCTGGCGCGCTGCCGAGCGCGGTCTCCAGGCTCACGGCTTTGAATCCGCTGATGGAAGCTGCCAGCGCGTTGCGTGCGCCTGCGATTGCCATCATCTCGTCGGCGAAGGTGTCGCGTCCTGCTGCCCAGAGTGGTTCGACGCTAATCAGGAAGAGGCTTCGGGGCTTGCGCAGGGGGGCGCGCTGGCGCACGCGCTCCACTCGCGCTCGCATCGCGCGCGCCAACTGAGCCGCTTCGCGCGCGGTATCGGTTGCCTCGCCGATGGCGCGAATGAAGGCAAACAACTTCTCGAAGCGGTTCGGGTTCGCGCTCAGCACGCGCAGCCCCAGACGCTTGAGTACAGGAATTACGCGCACATTCAGTACCTCGTGCGCGACCACCAAGTCGGGCTTGAGCGCGACCACCTTTTCGGGGCTAATCTGGTAGTCGCCAACTTTGGGTTTGCGGCGCGCTGCGGGCGGATAGTCGCAGACCTCCGTCACGCCCACCACACGCGGCTCCAATCGCAGGGCAAATAGTATCTCGGTGATCGACGGCGCTAACGAGACGATGCGCTTTGCGCCCATGGCTACCGGTTGAGAACTGTCTCGATGGCTTGCGCCTGCAGTTGGAAAATCTGCTCCAGTCCGCTCTGCGCGAGGTCGATGAGGCGATTGAGTCGCTCGCGCGAGAAGGGCGCGCCCTCGGCTGTGCCCTGCACTTCCACGAAGCGCCCCCGCTCAGTCATCACGATGTTCATATCGACGGCGGCTTGCACATCCTCTTCGTAGCACAGGTCGAGCAGTTCTTCGTTGCGCACGACGCCGACGCTGATGGCGGCGACGCGCTCCTGAAACGGCAGGCGCGTGAGATAGCCTTGATCGATCATCCAGCGGAACGCTTGTGCGAGAGCGACGAATCCGCCTGTGATAGCGGCAGTGCGCGTGCCGCCGTCGGCTTGCAGCACATCGCAGTCCAGCGTGATGGTGCGCTCACCCAGTTGCGAGAGGTCAACTACGGATCGAAGGGCGCGCCCAATGAGCCGCTGAATCTCCATTGTGCGCCCCGTAGGGGTTCCGCGGGCGACCTCGCGTGGGCTACGCTGCTTGCCCGCGCGCGGCAGCATGCTATACTCGGCGGTAATCCACCCGCTGCCTGTGCCTTTGAGAAACGGCGCGGTCTTGTCTTCCACCGTTGCGGTAATCAGTACGCGCGTGTTGCCCATCGTAATCAGGCATGACCCCTCCGCGTAGGGATGAAAGCCTGGCTCAAATTGTATTTGGCGCAACTCGTTCGCCGCTCTGCCGTCCACTCGTCGCATAGCGGAGATAGGATACCTAAAACTGCGTTATCGCCTGCAGATACCAGCCTGCTTGCGTAGTGGGTGCGCCTGTGTCGCGCACGCGGCGGGCGCGGTACTGGAGGCTAACAATGTTTCGTTCTGACGCCTGATACCCTATCGTGAGGTTCAACGCATAACCGCGCGCGCCAGGGCGGTACTCGTGGAACCGACGCAGAGTCGCGTAGTCCAGGGCGTAGAGCCAGCGACCGCTCTCGTGTTCGGCGCGCACGTAGAAGCCGATGCGATTCGCGCCGATCGGATGCCCCATCGGCAGGTCTTTGAAATAGTAGGCGTAGCGGCGCGGGTGGTTGGAATTGTCGTAGACGCCGCCTGTAGGCGTTCCGTCCGAGCGCACGAGTTCAAGAATCAGGCGCGTGTTCGGTACAGGGTACAGGCGTGCGCCTATGAGCGTCGCCACCTTGCGTGGCGTAATCGACGAGCCGCCCAGTGCGGTCGGCGCGCGTAGGTCGTCCATCAACCAAAACAGGTAGAGACGGGTCTGCGCGTCAGGCTTATACACGATCCCCACCTCCGCCAAGTAGTTGAACCAGCCCGACCCGCGACGCGAGTCGCTGTACCACTTCTGGTACAGGTAGTAGGGAATGATTTGGCTTACGACGCCTTCAGGCAGTTGCAGGGCTTTGAACGCTTCCGCCAGCGCGAGCGTCCACTGCGCCCCGAAGTCGCGTTCCAAGCGGCGTGCGCCCCACCAAGTATGTGCGCTATCCTGCTCGAACTGGCTCAGAAACTGTTCAAACCGCCATTCGCCCAGCAGCGGGATGCGCACGGGGAACTGAACGGCGGCGTGCGGCACGGGGGGTATCTCGTCGTTGACCAACATCCCGCCGCTGTAGCCGCCCAGCCAGCGCAGCGTGCTGTAGCCCATACGCCAGCGCACTGCGCCCGCCTGGAGCGTTAGCGTCGCGTAGGGAACCGTGTTGAACGCGCTGGGGTTGTCGCCTGCGCGACGGCGTGCGTCGCTCCAGACCACCTCCAGCAAAGCTTGCGTGTTGATTGCCCACGCGCCCGTCACGCGATAGGTCGCCTCTGCCGTGCGCCAGTCGCTTCGGTCAGGAAAGCCGAACGCTTGTAGCTCCACGATAAGTATCGTCGCCTGTGGGGGCAGCGAGGGCGCGTCGCGCAGTTTCCACTGAGCGATTTGAGCCGATGGGTGCAAGCCGCTGGGGAGCGTGCGAAGCAGCTCGTCCGCGCTGTGGGGCGTGCGCAGGAGCATGGACGGCGTAGGATTCTCACGCGCGAGGTAGTCGTAGAGCGGGTCGTCGCGCGAGGGGATTTGCTGCGCGGCGCACGCGCTTATCAGCGTCGCGCTCGCAACCGCGCTCCAGAGCTTCAACTCTGCCTCGCCCCCCGCTCTGCAGCCGAGTAGGCTGCCAGCTTGCCTGTTGCCAGTTCCAGCAGCATTGCACGCGCGGCGTCCGCCTGCTCCTTTTCACACAGGTTCAGAAGCGTCTCCAATCGGCTCTGGAGCCAGCCCCACTCGGGGACAGTGCGGAGCCGCACACGCTTAATCTTAGGATTCGCCGTCGCTTCCAGCACCTCTTCATCGTAGCAGAGCTGCTCGTGCAGTTTTTCGCCTGGGCGCGCGCCCGTAAAAACAATCGGTATGTCCTGTTCGGGCACTAACCCGTAGAGGCGGATCAAATCGCGCGCCATATCGAGAATACGGACGGGTTCGCCCATATCGAGAATGTAGATGTCGCCCTGACTGGAGAACGCGCCCGCACGCAGAATGAGGTGAACTGCCTCGTTGATACTCATGAAGTAGCGTTGCATTTCAGGGTGGGTAATGCGCACGGGACCGCCCTGCTCAATCTGGGCTTGCAGGGTTGGGACAAGGCTACCGCGACTGCCCAGCACATTGCCAAAGCGCACAATTGCAAACTCGGTCTCGCTCTCGCGAGCAATCGCGCTGACAATCATCTCCCCCACACGCTTGGTCGCGCCCATGATGCTCACGGGATTGACCGCCTTGTCAGTGGAGACATAGACGAATCGGCGCGTCCCGTGTCGGGCAGCGGTCTCTGCCATAACCCATGTGCCCAATACATTGTTTTTGATGGCTTCTACGGGGTTTGTCTCCATCAAGGGCACATGTTTATGTGCGGCGGCATGAAAGACGAGGGTCGGTTGCTCTTTACGGAAGATGGCTTCGATGCGCGCCGCGTCGCGCACATCAGCGATGATGCATTCGGGTTCGTAGTTGAAGCGTGTGCGCAGTTCCTGCTCAATCTGGTAGATGCTGTTTTCGCCTTTGCCCAGCAGTGCGAGGCTGGCGGGTCCCAGTTCGGCGATTTGGCGGGCGAGCTCACTGCCGATGGAGCCGCCCGCGCCTGTGATTAGCACGCGCTCGCCCGAAATGTACGTCGCGACGGGGCGTAAGTCGAACTCGACGGGCGCGCGCCGCAGTAGGTCTTCAATATTCACTTCACGGATTTGCGTTAGTAGGAAGTTGCGCCCTTCGATAGGCTGGAAGGGTGGCACAATCCGCACCCGCGCCGTGGTAGCGCGGCAGATGTTGAAGATTCGCCGCACAACCTCGCCGTCCGCAGAGGAGATGGCAATAATCACATCCTGAACCCCATACTCGGCGACAATCTGCGGGATATCCTCGGTCGTTCCCAGACAAGGGTAGCCGTGGATGTGCATCGCTTGCTTTTGGAGATCGTCATCCACGAAGCCGACCACGCGCAGTTCCACCTGTGGGTTGCGCCGCATTTCGCGCATCACGACTTCGCCCGTATCACCGCCGCCGACCACCAGCGCCCGCCGCCGCGGCGCCTGGTTGCGGGTGTACGCAAGGTACCAATCGTACAGGCGTCGCCCGATACGGGGGAGAGCCAACGCCGTCGTGGACAGAAACCCAAACAGCACCCATTCCGCTAACGAGAACGGACGCCCGCTGTAGTAAGCAAATGCCAGCAGACCAATTAGGCACGCGATGCTTAGCCCTGCGCTCGCCTTGATAAGACGAAACAGGTCGGTAATGCCCGCATACCGACTGTGAACTCGATACAACCCTTCACTAAAGAGCGCGCCCGCGCCCACCAGCGAGAGCAAGGGGGCAAGCCACCCTACCATGCGTGCGTCCTGTGCCGTATAGCGAAAGTCGTTTACCAGCCCGATCGCGAACACCAGCGACGCTGAGATGAGCCAGACATCCGTGAACACCGCCCGCAAAAACTCCGCCCAGCGTCGGGGAGGTATCTGACGCAACCATCCTAATGTGCCCTTGTTCCGCAAGGCTTCCCTCCGTAGAAAACCGCTTCCTGCAAACCGCCAGCCATAGGCTCGCCCCACAAGTATACCCGCTCCCTGCGGACTCGTCGGGCGTCGCTTTTTGGAAGACGAATCGGGTATAAATTCGTTAGCGTGGAGCGGTGCCCGAGTGGCTGAAGGGACACGACTGGAAATCGTGTAGGCTCCGAAAGGGGTCTCGTGGGTTCGAATCCCACCCGCTCCGCCATCCCTTTAACGCCTCGTTAACGCCCCCAGTAGGTATAGTTTTTTCGGAGGCGACCCTCATGAACGAACGCTATACACGCAGGGAGGTTCTCAGACTCGGCTTTGCGGGCGCGACAGGGCTTGCCCTCTCGAAGCTCGCCCCTGCGCAAGCCAGTTCTCGGAGCGCAGGGCGCGTCAAAAACATTATCTTTATGGTCTCGGATGGCATGAGCGCAGGCGTGCCGTCATTAGCCGACGAGTTCGGCAAGCTCGTGCGGGGCAAAGGCTCGTTTTGGTACCAACTCCTCCAAAGCCCCGACGCGACGCTCGGCTTTTTCGACATGGCGGCGCTCAACTCGCTCGTGACCGATTCCGCCTCGGCGTCCAGCGCGTGGGGCAGCGGCAGCCGAATCTTCAACGGGCAGATTAATGTGCTGCCTGACGGCACGCGCCTGACCCCCATCGCGCCCATCGTTAAGCAGGCGGGCAAAAAGGTCGGGCTGGTCACCACCACGCGCATTACGCACGCGACGCCCGCGGGCTTCGCCGCCGTGCAGCCCCGACGCGACGACGAGGACGAGATTGCTCCGCAGTACCTGAATGTGGTCGATGTGCTGATGGGCGGCGGGCTACGCCATTACGCGCCCAACCGCCGTAAAGACGGCACAGACCTTATCAAAACCTATCAGGACGCAGGCTACGCCTATTGGAACACGCGCGATCAAGTAATAAGCAACGCGCGCCCGCAAAAGGTGCTGGGGTTGTTTTATGACTCGCACCTGCCCTACACGATTGACCACATCCATTCGGACGAACTCAAGCGCACGGTACCGACGCTCGCCGAGATGACCCGCAAGGCGCTGGAGATTTTGGGCGACGCGCCGAACGGCTTTCTGCTGCAAGTGGAGGGCGGACGCGTCGACCACGCCGCGCACGCCAACGACGCCGCGGGCATTATGTGGGATCAACTCGCCTTCGATGACGCTGTAGAGATCGTCTACGAGTTCGTCGCCAAGCGCGACGACACCCTCATGCTTATCACCAGCGACCACGGGAATGCAAATCCCGGGCTGAATGGCATGGGCGGCGAGTACGAGGCATCCAATAAGGCGATGGCGCGACTGCAGTACGCGAAATGCTCGTTTGAAGAGTTGCCCAACAAGCTGCGCAGCGCGGGCAGCGCAGACGATGTGCGCGACATTCTGAAAGCGCAACTGGGCATCGAAATCAACGGCGAGGAAGCGAACGCGCTCGCAGGCGCGCTCAAAAACAACATGCCGCCCGTCTGGAACCGCCAGCACCGCAATCTGCAGGGGCTGCTGGGGCAGATTCTGAGCAACTACAACGGCTACGGCTGGACAGGCACTTCGCACACAGCCGATTACACTTGGATTACCGCGCTTGGCGCAGGGCGCGAGGCGTTCCACGGGCTCATTCGCAACACGGATGGTTTCTACAAAATGCTTGCCCTCTTCGGGTTGTCGCACAAGAATCCCAGCATGACGCCTGAAGAGGCGCGGAAGTTCATCTCACGCGCACCGCGCATCCGCACCGAGGACTGGGCTTAGAAAAAGCTGAAGACATCGTTGCAGCGTAAGCAGTTCGTGCTCCCTTCGCCCGCTTACTACGGGCATGGGGTTGTACGCAGCTCATACGGTTCCCTTCTCCCGCTTCCGTAAGCGGGTGAGAGGGCAGAGTACGCGCCATCATATGGCTCCCCTCTCCCGCCCTGCGGGAGAGGGGCTGGGGGTGAGGGCAGGGCTTAGCACCCGTTGCCGAAGTTGAACAGCACTGTCAGCAGGTCGTCGCTATCCACAATGCCGTCGCAGGTGACATCTTCGGGCAGGAACTGCCCCGTGTTGCCGAAGACGAACAGGATGCGCAACAGGTCAGCACTATCGACGCAGCCGTCGAGGTCTACATCACCGCCTGCGGTAACGCAGCAGCCGTTCTCACTAACAGAGTAGGCACCTGTAAGCTGGATCACATATTCTCCTGCGGCTTGAGTCGCTCCTGCCCAAGCCCCGACCGGCTCGTCGGCGCGGATGCCGTCAGGACAGCGCACCAAGCGATTGTTGCCCAACGGATCCCAGAGCGTCAGCCCATCTGCCGTCACAGGATCGCGATTGTAGCGGCTAATCGCCAGCAGGTAGATGCCTGGTTGTTGGATGCAATTCGTGCGGTTGTCGATTCGCGATCCCAATCCAGCACCATCGGGGTTGTCGTCGTTATGCACAACACCACGCCCGTCGCACTTGAACAGCCACAATTGCGTGTCCCAAGCAGTGGTTCCTACTGTGCTGGCGGAGAACGCCGCGGGATCCGTGATGCAGATGACGAACATATCCACATCGTCAGCGTCCATCTGTCCGCGGATGCTCTGCACAGGAGTTTGGCACGGTTGGGCACCTGCTACGTTAACCAGCTGCGCCGTTGCAGGTAGGTCGCCTGCGTCACCCTGTTCTTGGTAGCTGATTTGTGCGCTGGCTGCTGTTAGCAAGGCAGATATCGTCAGCGTCCATACAGTGTTTCGCATCATCGTATGCCTCCCTTTGGCATGGTTGCCTACCACATATTATACACCAATTCGGCAATTGCCAGCGTCTGGTCGTAAGGTCAGGTATCTTAATGCGTAAGGTTTTTGACATGGACAGGAGCGCACAAGCGGGCAACTACAAGGGCTGCCCCTACGAAAACGCGATGATGCCAACCCTATAGGGGCAGGTCTTGCGTCTGCCCCGCCCACATAATCCTATTGCGGAGGTGCTTAGCACGCATGCGAATTGCAATCATCGGTCTGGGCGGAATCGGCGCGTCAGTCGGGCTAGCGTTGCAGCACGAAGCGCTGGACAGTGTAGTCATTGGCTACGACACTGTTCCCGACACTCTGGACAACGCGCTGCAAGTAGGCGCGATTGACCACTGTGCCGAAAGCGTTGCCGCCTGCGCGAACGCTGACCTGATTGTGATTGCCACGCCGCCGACGGCAGTGCCCGCAGTGTTCCAGCAGCTTGCGCTCCATCTGCGCCCCGACACAGTGCTGACCGATGTCGTGAGCGTTAAGCTGCCCGTGCTGCGCTGGGCGGCACGGTATCTATCTTATCCTAACCGCTTTGTGGGTGGGCATCCAATCGCAGGCACGGAGCATCCCGGAATCCGCGCCGCGCGCGCGGACCTGTTTCACGGCGCTGCGTGGGCGCTGACCCCGACGACGCAGACCGACCCCGACGCCCTGCAGCGCGTGCAAGCGTTCGTGCAGACCCTGCACGCCGTGCCGTTGCTCATAGACGCTGCCCAACACGACCGCGAGTTTGCGCTGCTCAGTTTCCTCCCGCATGCCGTTGCGTTCAGCCTCGCCACCCTGCATCGCGAGAACCCCACAACCTTGCCTCCAGGTGGCAGCTGGCGTTCGGCAACGCGCGTGGCGCAGAGCGACCCCGTGCTGTGGACGCAATTGATGACTCTCAACCGCGAGCCGATGCGCTTGTGGCTGAACCAGCTCCTGCAGCGGCTCCAGCAGATTGCCAGCGCCCTTAGCCAAGGCGACTCCGACGCGCTCCAACGGCTCCTGCAAGGCGCGCCGACAGGAACTCCGCCCGACTTTGCGAACCCATAAGGCGATGCCGCTTGTGTACGAGACCGAATTACCGTTGCCGTTGCATGCGCGGGGCAAAGTGCGCGATACCTACGCACTTGGCAACGCGCTGTTAATGGTAGCAACCGACCGCCTGTCGGCGTTCGATGTCGTGTTGCCGACGCCTATCCCCGACAAGGGGCGTGTGCTGACACAACTGAGCGTCTTTTGGTTCCGCAAGTTCGAATCGTGGATGCCGCACCACCTTATCAGTGCGGAGTGGGCGGATATCGCCAACGCGCTTATGCAGGCGGGGCTGAACCCCGATGCGTACCGCGAGTTGCTGGACGGGCGCACGATGCTGGTCAAGCGGGCAACGCCCATCCCCATCGAGTGCGTCGCGCGGGGCTACATCGCAGGCTCGCTGTGGAAGGAGTACCGCGCCGCACGCGCGAGAGCGCGTGGGGACGCCGTAGCCCTCTATGGGCTGACGCTTCCGCCCGACCTGCAGGAGTCGTCGCCCCTGCCTGAACCGCTTTTCACCCCTGCCACAAAAGCGCACGCAGGGCACGACGAGAACATCAGCTTCGAGCAGGCGTGTGCGCTGGTGGGACGCGAGACGATGACCCTACTGCGCGACTACACACTGCGCCTGTACCGCGAGGCGCACGAGTACGCCCGCACGCGCGGAATTATCCTCGCCGACACGAAATTCGAATTCGGCTACGACGCGACGGGGCAGGTGATTCTGATTGACGAAGCGCTCACGCCCGACTCGTCGCGCTTCTGGGACGCCGCGCAGTATCAGCCAGGCAAGGCGCAGCCCAGCTTCGACAAGCAGTTCGTGCGCGACTATCTGGAGTCCATCGGGTGGAACAAGCAGCCGCCTGCCCCTGCACTACCCGATGAAATCGTTGCCCAGACCGCCGCGCGCTACCGCAACGCGCTGCAGCGGCTATGTGGATAATACCAAATAAAGTGTGCATCGGCGATTGGTATATGAAGCTATCCATACAATGCCCCATACGCGGCGCAGGCACGATAATCCGCGCTCTCTGAGTCCACTGTGCCGAACATGCCCCACTGGTGCGGGCGAAAAATGCGGTCTTCGGGCACATTATGCATTGCTACAGGGATACGCAACATCGCGCACAGGCTAATCAGCGCATCGCCGATATGCCCTGCACTCAGCACACAGTGGTTCGCCCCCCAGTGCGCCATCACAGTGTAGACATCCCGAAATGCGCCCTGACCCGTCGTGCGCGGCGCGAACCAAGTGGTGGGCCATGTCGGGTTCGTGCGCTCGTCCAGCGCGGTGTGCGCTGCATCAGGCAACTCGATCGTGGCGCCTTCAGCAATCTGCATCACGGGTCCGACGCCCTCCACGAGATTCAGGCGGAACATCGTGGCGGGCATGCCGCCGCGCGTGCGGAAGCGCGTACTCCAGCCCCCGCCGCGGAAGTATTCCAGCATCGCGCAGTGCCAACTGGTCGCTTGAAGGCAGCGCTCTGCCTCTTCGGGCGACACCTCCCACCATGCCTTCATCGTCGGGGTTCCGTCGGGCGCGGTCTGCTGCCCTGTGCCGTCCAGCGCGGCGGGACCAGAATTAATCAAGTGCAAGAAGCCGCCTGCTGCGTCGCCCGTCGGCGTCCAGCCCGTGACGCGCCGCACCGCCTCTGGCGACCAGTAAGTGCGCACATCGGCGAAAATCTGCGCCGCGCCCGTCAACAAGTGCCCAAACAGCATGCACACACCGTTGAGGTAGTCGTTCTCTGTCGCCAGAATGTACGGCTGGCGGATGCCGTTCCAGTCGAAGCTGGAACACAGAATCGCCTCCATAAAGTCGCCGTTGGGCAGGTGGTCCGTCCACTGGCGTTGCCCTTGAAAACCGCCTGCGATTCCGTTGAAGCCCAGCGCCTCTTCAGCGTAGCCCATCGCTGCCAGCTTGGGGTTGCCCACCAGCAGGTCGCGGGCAATCAGCGCCATCTGGATGCTCTGCCGCCAAGTGCGCTCCTTTTGTTCGGATGTGAGCTGTTTGTCGGGCGGGTTGTAGTCCTTACCTTCCACGCAGTACCGCTTGACCCACTGGTAAGCGCGTTCGAACTCGTCGGGGTCGTAAATCCCGCGCTCCATCCGCCGCACAAACTCCACCATATCGACCGTCATTGTGCGCATGCCTAAGTAGCGCTGCAGGAAGTCTTGATCGACCAGCGAGCCGACGATGCCCATCGAGACATTGCCCATCGAGACATAGGTCTTGCCTTGCATCGTGGCGACGGCGAGTCCGCAGCGCACAAATTGCACGATACGCTCGGCGACATCAGGCGGGATGCTGAAATCGTCGGCGTCTTGCACCTCGCGCCCGTAGATGCTGAAGGCAGGGAGTTGCTTGTTGGCGTGCGCCGCCATCGCCGCTGCGAGGAACACTGCGCCTGGGCGCTCCGTGCCGTTGAAACCCCAGATGGCTTTCGGGCGCGTGGGGTGCATATCGATCACCTCGTAGCCGTAGCACCAGCTGCGGGCGACAGTCAGGCTTACGCCGACGCCTTCGCGTTCGAATTTTGCCTCGCATGCAGCGGCTTCGGCAATCCCGCCGATACAGGTGTCGGCAATCACGCATTCTACAGGTAGTCCGCAGGCGTGGCGCACGCGCTCGGTAATCAGTTGTGCAGCCGCGCGCGCCATCGCCATCGTTGCCGACTCCATGCTCTCGCGCACGCCCTGCCGCCGTCCGTCAATCACGGGACGGATACCCACCTTCGGCAGCGCGCCCTGCAAACGGTTCACAGGGGGGTTCACATTAAACGCCGTCTGCATCGTTGCGTCACCTCATATCCAAGATTCTCTGCGTCGCCCGTGCCTCCTGCCGTCGTATCGCTGTCTGCGCCCAACACGAACCCACAAGCCGCAAAGCGTCCAAAATGCTGTAGCATAGTAGGAAGCGCAACCCACTTGGCAAAACACTTTCAGGTATTCATGGAGGCAGGCATGCGCTGCTTGACTTGTGGCGCGGAGGTTGCTGAAGGGCGCCAGTATTGCGATCGTTGTGCGCCGCTGGCGGGAGGCGCGCCGACGCCTTCCAGCGCGTCCGACGCGCTGTCCAAAATCGTGCCCTACAAAAACACTCCCGCGCTGATTGGCTACTACTTCGCAGTGTTTAGTCTCATTCCCTGCATCGGCACGCTGCTGGCGATGGTCGCCATCCCGCTGGGCGTGATGGGCTTGTCGAAAGCGAAGGAGACCCCCGAAGCGCATGGCAAAGTGCATGCGTGGATTGCGATTATTCTGGGCGCGCTGGTGCTTATCGCGCATGGAACCTGCGGGGTGCTGTGGGCGCTTTCGCTACGCGCTGCGCCTTGAGTAAGGAGAAACGCTCTTCGTGGCGAACCGTATGCCTATGACGCTGCCGACGGTCGGCTTTATCGGGCTGGGGATTATGGGGCGTCCGATGGCGCGGCACATCCTTCAGGCAGGCTACCCGCTGGTGGTGCATAGTCGCAGCCGCCCGCCGATTGACGCGCTGGTCGAGCTGGGCGCGCGCGCGGCAGCCACGCCCGCCGAGTTAGCGGCGCAGTGCGAGGTGGTCATCACCTGCCTGCCCGACGACGTGACGGTCGAGCGCATCTGGCTCACAGGCGAGAACGCCGCGTTGCCCGCCATGCGTCAAGGCGCGCTCGGCATCGACATGGGCACAACCGCGCCCAGCCTCACTCAACGACTCGCCGACGCCGCGCGGGAACGCGGAATCGCCTTCCTAGACGCGCCTGTCACGGGCGGGCAGTGGGGCGCGGAAGCGGGCGCGCTCACCATTATGGTCGGCGGCGACCCCGACGCCTTCCAACGCGCCCTACCTATCTTCCAGACGATGGGCAAAAAGGTGGTCTATGTCGGCGCAAGCGGCAGCGGACAGCGCATGAAGCTCGCGAACCAAATCGCGGTCGCCGTCGGAACGCTCGCCGTCGCCGAAGCGTTGCTATTTGCCGAGCAAGCGGGCTTAGACCTGCACCTGACCGTAGAGACGCTCAGCTCAGGCGCGGCAGGCTCGTGGGCGATGGAGAACTTCGGCAAACGCATCGCGCAGGGCGACTTCCAACCAGGCTTTATGGTCAAACTCCTGCAGAAAGACCTCGCGATTCTGATGGACGAGGCACACCGCACGGGCACGCCCCTGCTCGGAACCGCGCTGGTGCAGCAGCTCTATCGGGGCTTGGAACACACAGGCGACGACTCGCTCGGCACGCAGGCGCTCATCCTCGCGCTGCGTCGGCTGCGTGGACAAGAGAGTGTATAATTAGGCTGTGAAGACGGCGCGGCGTGTGAAACGCCCCACTTTGAAGCAACTGGCGGAGGCAGCAGGCGTCTCGATTGGCACAGCGTCGAACATTTTGAACAACAAGACCGCGCTGCACAGTCCAGAAACGGTCGAGCGCGTGCTGACAGCGGCGCATCGGCTGGGCTATCGCCCGAACCGTGTGGCGCGGAGCCTCGCCGCACGGCGCACGCACACCATCGGCATTGTGATGGAGCCGCAGCACGCCATCTTCACGCGCAACCACTATGCGACCGCTGTGCTGGACGGCGTCGTGGAGGCGCTTGCGCCGCGCAACTACCACCTGAAAATCATCACGCTGAACGACTTAGACCCGCGCACACTCTGGACGCAACTGGACGACGGTACGGTGGACGGGCTGCTGCTGATTGTGCCGCTCATCGATAGCCCCTTGCTGGAGTATCACCAGCACACGCACCTGCCCTGCGTGGTGGTGGGCAGCACGCTGCCCGAATCGCTGGGCTTTTACTGTGTCGACAGCGCGAACGAGCCAATGATGCGCCTGCTGGTCGGCTGGCTGCTGGAGCAGGGGCATCGGCGCATCGGCTTCATTAAGGGACCCGACAACCAGTGGAGCGCACACCAGCGGCTCAAGGCGTACTTGGAGACGATGGCAGAATGGGGCGTAGAGGTTCCCACCGACTGGATTGCGCCCAGCAACTACGAGTATGCGGGCGGTTTCACGGCGGCGACGCAACTGTTGCAGGTGCGCC
>Ga0308310_1000025_pt1 | contig 42666 bp, 55 predicted proteins | sample HotsprSampleMS65_FD_203672 | JGI IMG/M metagenome (GOLD analysis project Ga0308310, IMG submission 203672) | Hot spring phototrophic mat microbial communities from Mushroom Spring, Yellowstone National Park, Wyoming, United States - 20090730_MS65 ...
AGGTAAAAAAAATGATAGAGAAAGAATTTAGAAAATGGATAGATGAAGAAAAATGGTTCTACAATTCGTTAATGAATGACAGTATTTCCTTGTGGAATTTCAACCTTTTCGTATTTTCAAATCTCAAATACTCTTACTTAGCTGTAAAATCAGATAATACAGAAATAATAAAAGAATTAAAAAAGCTTAAATACATCATAATTGACAATTACAGGGGAATTACACTACTACAAAAGGAGGTAAGGCATTTATGAGACCTACAACTATTAAAATACACCAACTAAAATTAGAATGGAAAAATAAAATATATAACATCGCCAAAAAATACAATATCCGAAAAGATGACCCTTTCCTCTCACTTCTTCCATTTGATATTACTCTATCTTTATTCTGCGATGAACCATACGTTGATATTGTTTTGCTTGACGAAATCCTTAATCAAAATGACCCTATTCCAGACGGAACATCGTTAAGTGAATATATCAAACAGAAATTTGGTGAAAATTACCGAGATTTTATTCAAGAACTCCTAAATCTCACCAAAACACACACACACACACACACACACACACAAATAAATAAAAAAATAAACAATAAAATCAATTTTTAACAGCGTTCAAAAAAATCTGCGAAAAACGGGGGTCTTTTGAATATTTGTGTCGGCTATTTGTCGGCGTTTTGAAGCCGACATTAATCAAAGTTCAACCCTTTGAATAGCCGACTGAAAAAAATATGTTGGAAAAAATAAACGGTAAAGGTGGAATAATAACAACAGAAAAAGAAAAACAAAATAAAGGAGAAGAAAAAAGGTTAGTCCTTGAGGTAGTTGAAAAACTGCAAAGTGATAAAAACTTTGCAGTATGGGTCGAATCTCTGGCTGACTACTTATATGATATTATCAAAGAGACAAGAGATAAACTCAAAAAAAACACTAATACAGCATCTTTGAGATGGAAAGGTGTTATTGAAGCTATTATGAAAAAGATAAAAGAAGCTACAAATATCTATATAGATAACCCTATTGTTGCAGTAAAAATAATTAATAACTTCATAAACAAATATAACCTTCACATACATGGCTTACCAGGTCGGGCTCACTTTTTCGTAAGCATAGTTCAGGAAAAAATATCAGATGCTGAATTAGAAATAGAAAGAAGGTTCAAAGAAAAACTGAATAACAAATAAAAACATAATGGAGTGGGGCTTTTGTGTCCCACTCCATAAAAAAAACAAAGAAAGGGGGTAAAGGAGTATGGGAAAGCTATTTAAAATGATTGTATTACAGAAAAAAACAGAAATAAAAAAATCAAAAAACAATAATATTAAACATATTCACAATAACAATAACAATAGTGAGAGAATTAATGTCTGTCATTCTTGTAAATGTCAAATAACTGAATATGAAACCTTTTACTTTTTCTCTGTTCCATACTGCCCTCTATGCTATGTCTTATTAGCTTACACATTATAAAATAAAGTCGGAGTAGGAGTTTATTAGCTCCTACTCTATTTTTCCTGAATTTTTCATTTCCAGATGAAAAATTCAAAAATCTTTTGCAAAATTTTCACAGCTGATGTTTCACAATTTTACACAAGTGTTAAAACTTTTTTACAACTTTTTTACAACTGGGCGTTACAACCATAGTTTTAAATTTTTCGATTTTTTCACATTTTCCTGAACAAAAAGCGAAAAGTACGAAAGCTAAGTTGTAATGTAAGTTGTAAAAAAGTTGTAACAAATAAAATCAATATAAAGATAAAATTTTTTACAACTTTTCTTTTGTTTTTTACAACTTTTTTACAACTTAACGCCGTTAAAATTAAAAATGATTAAAAAACAATTGGTTGTAAAGAAGTTGTAAAAAAAAATAGCTTCGGTTGTAAAAAATTTTTGTATTAAATTGCATTAAAAGTGTTTCACGCAAAAATTCAATTTTTCATAAAGAGATGAAAAATTCCGAAAAATTTTCTGACCAAATTTTTCATCTCCAGATGAAAAAATGAAAAATATCAAAACGAAATTTTTCCTGACCCGAATTTTTCCTGACCCCCCGAAACCAAACGAAAACGCCCACAGGGGGTGAGGAAAAAGAGTCTGCCCTCCCCGCCCACAAGCCATATTTGGGGTTTTAAATTTAATTAAGGAATCACAAACGATTCTTTTTGATTTCTTGTGTTATGCATTTTGATATATAAGATGGGATTTTGAATGGGATAGGGTTAGGGGATTTTATGATGGCTTTGAGCAGAATTTTTTGTGCGAATTGTTGGAATTTTTTGTTTTTGGAGAATTTTTCAAATTGTTGTGCGTAGAATTCGGATGTTGAGAGACATGATTTGTATTCATAAGCGTGGTAGAGTTCGTGGTAGAAGGTTTTAATTAATGAATTGACAGATTTGTGTCGTTTGACAAAAATAGTGATAGTTTCTGTTTCGTCGTTGCATTCGCCGAAGAATTTGGATTTTTCAAATGAGATTTTTATGAAGGGCATATTTTTAGTTTATTAATTTGTGGAAAAATTGCGAAAAAATTTTTAAAATAAAAATGAATTGGTAAAGGTAAGGAAGAAGATTGTTTTGCGTGAGTTTTTTGTTTCGGATATTCATTTGCCGTATGAGGATAGAAAAGCAGTAGAAATTTTCTTTGATTTTGTTCAAGAAGAAAAACCAAACATAATTTGGATAGGAGGTGATCTTATAGATTTTTATGCGGTAGCGAGTTGGACGATTGACAAAACGCAAGCGGATATACGGGGAGAACTGTCAGCGGGGCGGAGGTTTTTGGAGAGGTTGCGTAAAATATTACGGAGATCTAAAATTGTATGGCAGGAGGGGAATCACGAAGAAAGGCTAATAAAATACATTTTCAAGAAAGCAGATGTTTTAGCACCTCTATTTCGTTTTGATTTATCAATAGAGAACATTTTGAATTTAAGAGGTATAAATGTTGAATACAAAAGAGGTGTTCAGAAAATAGGGAAACTTTATCATCTTCACGGGCACGAAAAAAGGTTTGCGGGTCAGGTTGTCCATATAGCTTTGAATATTCTGCGATGGATACAGAGACCCTTCATTTGCGGGCATTTTCATCGGTTCAATTTTTACATAACAAAAGAGTTAGATAAGCAGTGGAAGGGGGGATGGGTAAATGGGTGTTTATTTGATGTTAAAAGAATGCCGACGCCGTATGAATACATAGACATTGCACAACGAGGATTTTTGGAAATTGAATATGATGAGGATGGATGGTTTAATGTAAATCCAGTTTTCTTTATAGAGAAAAATGGCGGATATAAAATTTACAAAGAGGGAGGGTTTGTGATATATGAGTAGAAACACAAAAATTGAATGGACAGAAAAAGTCTGGAATCCAAGCAAGGGTTGTAGTAAAATTTCGGCTGGTTGCAAATTTTGCTATGCTGAAATGTTTGCGAAAAGACTTCAAGCGATGGGGGTTAAAGAATATAAAGATGGTTTCAAATTTAAAATTCTTCCTCATAGGTTGGAAGAGCCTCTTAAAATCAAAAAACCAACAAAATTTTTTGTCAATTCCATGAGTGATTTATTTCACGAGGAGATGCCGTTTGAATATCTTGACAAAATTTTTGAAATTATTAATCAAACTCAACATCACATTTATCAAATTCTTACAAAGAGAGCAGATAGGATGTATGAATACTTTTTAAGTAGAGACGTACCTAAAAATGTTTGGCTTGGAGTAAGTGTAGAGAATGCTTTTTACAAAAGTAGAATTGATTATTTGAGAAAGGTAAACGCTTCAATTAGGTTCATATCGTTTGAGCCATTAATTGGACCGGTTGGTGAGTTAAACTTATCTGGGATACATTGGGTAATTGTTGGTGGGGAATCTGGGAAGAAAGCGAGACCGATGAAAAAGGAGTGGGTAGAGGAGATTTTCTCTATTTGTAAGGATCAAAATGTAGCGTTTTTCTTTAAGCAGTGGGGAACTTGGGGTGAAGATGGAATAAAGAGGAGTAAGAAAGAAAACGGGAGGAAATTTAAAGGTAAAGAGTGGAACGAATTTCCTCAAATTAACATATTATATGAGTAAGAAATTAAAAAGCGGGAGAAAAGAATGATGAGTAAGAGAAGGAAAGGAAAAAAAGAGTAGATGAAAAAAGCTTTTAGAGATACGATAGGAGGATTAACAAAAGATGAGATAGAAATATATGAAGCATTAATAGATAATGATTATGTAGTGAAAATGCCTCCGAAATCAAGAATAGAGATAGAGGCAAAAGTAAATCGGATAGAGAAGAATGAGGAGAAAGTAGAAAAATTATTTTCCGAAAGAGATTGGACAGGGAATAGAACATCTGTATGGGCAACTTTGGGGGTGAGATTTGAGAAAAAGCAGAGGCGAGATTTTAATGAGACGGGGAGGGATTTTTATGCGACTGATCCGTTAGCTCTTGAAAAACTTTTAGGGGTGGAGCAATTTGAGAATGTATGGGAGTGTGCGGATGGGATGGGGCATTTATGTAATGTTTTAAAAGAAAGGAAAATTTTAGGAAAGCATTCGGATATAGTATATAGGGGTTGTGAGGGGGCAGAGATAATAGATTTTTTGAAATATGATGGAAAATGGGAAGGAGATATTCTAACAAATCCACCTTATAGGTATGCATATGAATTTGTTTTAAAGGCTTTGGAAATTGTCTCGGAGGGAAGGAAAGTAGCTTTTTTGTTGAGATTGCAATTTTTGGAGGGTAAAAAACGATATGTGAATCTTTATTCAAAGTTTCCGCCGAAAACAATATATGTTTTTGTTAAGAGGATAAGATGCGGACTAAATGCAGATTTTTCAAAGAGTGGAAATGGAATAAGTTTTGCGTGGTTTGTATGGGAAAAAGGGAATTATCAAGGAACAAGAATAAAGTGGCTGTTATGAAAAGGAAAGGTAAAAGGGAGAGAGAACGAGAGGATTTTCGCTTTGTTGTAGGGGAAATAACAGGTATGAAGGATGAGGATTTTGGCGATGGAGTTGAAGGGGATATAGTGAAAGAGGAAGATAATGAGATAGGGAAAAGGTGTTTATGTGGTGCTGGTGAGAAATATGAAGATTGCATTTGTTATTTGAGAAGCAAAGCAAGAAGAAAAGAATTGGAAAATAAATTGGGAAAGGAAAAATTTCGGAAAAAACAATTAATTGATGAATTAACACAAATTTTAATTGAGTATGATTGTTGAGGAAAAGGAAATGATACTGGAATGGGATGAGGAAAAGAAATGGTTAAGGATAAGGGGGGGCCTCTACGAAAAATAGTAGAGGAGAAAATAAGAAAATTTGAGGAGAGTGCAAAAAAAGAAATTAGCAAAGTAAATTCTGATATTGAGGTGCGATTTTTAGAGGATCATATAGATTTTTTAACTGATTATATAAGGGTATGGTTGTTAAGGATACTGACAGAGATTTTAATTGGGGGAAATTTTGAACTTCTGTTTATCAAAAATGCGAGGGATATTTTAATAGAAAAGTTAAACCTGCTTTTGGTGGAAAAAATAGACAGGATATTTTATGGAGTAAAACTGATACAAAAGATGGAAGAAGAAATAAATAATTTAACAAATTAGAAACAGGAGGTGTCAAAAAATGGGGCAATTAGTTCATAGTTTGTCATCAGAAGAAATAAGGATAATAGTTTCGGTTGTTGTTTTGATACTTCATTTTGTATTTGTTCGTTTTCGTTTGTATGAGAAAATTCTATTTTTTTTGGCGGGTCATTCAAATGTTGTGAATGCGTTTCTGCAATTTTTGATTGCAGTATTAGCTGAATTGAAAAATGAAGAAGTGAAGAAGATATTGCGAGAGGTAGGTTTGCAGATTTACATTTTGGTGGAACAGTGGGCAAAAAAGAATGAGAAGAAGGGGGATGAGAAATTTGAGAAATTTTTAGAAATTATAAAGGGGATAGGAGTAGATGTTGAGAAGAATATAAAAGAGATAACGAAGTTTGTAGAGGTTGTGAATTTTGTGCAGAATAATGAGAGTGGAGATTTTTTTGATAAAGCAAAGAAAGTTGTAAATGAGATATTTAAAATTCCAATAACTACAAAGATTTTGGGGAAGTTTATGAAAATTGTGATGGGAGTTTTTGGGATTTTGAAGGAAAAATAATAATGAAGCGGATGACATTTAAAGAAAAGGTAAAGAGATATTTTTATATGTGGATAATGTTGTGGTCGGATGCTTTAAATGGGATTTTTGAGTTTGTGTATTTTGTTTTAATTTCATTTTTCCCATTCTTTTGGAAAGTTGAAACTTTTCAGATAAAAAATAATATTTTTAATTTTCTGTTAGAAGTCGCAAATAAATTTTTAATGAATTCAATAGATATAAGATTTAAAATATTAGATCCAAAAACTTATAAAAAAGTTAATAAGGAGATTAAGAAATTTGAACAAAGGGTAAAGTAAGGAATTCGCTTCCCTTATAAAGGGAAGTCCCCCCGAGACCGCTCGGGGGTTTTTAGATTTATGAAAGTAGAAACAAGAAGGATAGACGAAATACGGGTTGGGGAAAGGAAGAGGGAGTTAAGGGAAGAGAAGATTCAGGAGTTGATGGAGAGTATTCGTGATTTAGGTCTTTTGCAACCGATTGGGATAGACCGAGATAATAATCTTGTATATGGTTATCATCGTTTAGAAGGACGACGAATGATGGTGGAGAAGGTTTATAAAGGGATACCGAAAAGTTATATACCATTATTTCGTGATGAATACATTCCTGATTATCAAATTATAGAAGAACCTGAGGATTTTTTTAAAGAATATTTTTAATTTCAAATGACTCGCTATCACAAAGGGCGCCGTTTTGAGTATCAATTCAAAAAGTTTTTGGAGCAACAAGGGTATATTGTCCTAAGAACTGCGGGGTCTCACGGGTTTGCCGACCTAATTGCAGTTGGTAAATTAGGCGAAGTTATTTTTTTTCAGCTATCTTACAAGTTTGAAAAAGCAAAGTATGATACCTTGCGAGATATAGCGTATGAGAGAAAAATTCATATTATTTATTTGGTAAAGGACGATCGGGAAAAGGATTGGATTTTCTATGATGTTTCATCGGGAGAGACATATAGCAAGAGCGAATACGAGGAGAAATATTGCTACAAACGGGGCTAAAAATATAGCGAGTAAAATTAAAAAATCAATCAAATCTTCTTTAAATTTTTCCCATTCGCTATCTTTTTTATTATCTTTATTATTAATAGTGAAAGGTAGTGAAGGGGCTTTATAAAAGAAAGGAAGAATGGTTCTGATGAAGCGAACAATTTCCTGAAACACCTTTCGCATACAAATATAATATATTCACAATTTTTATCTTTGTGTATGAAATTTCGCAAGTTCTCATTAGAATCAATTTTTTTGCAAAATGCACATTTCATATTTATAATTTAATAATGATGAAAGAGGAAGAGAAGGAGATTTTGAAGGAGAGGTTATTAAGAGGCGAGAAAAGGATAAATGTTAGGGATTTACCAGAGGATTTGCGAAACGAGATTTTTAAATTATTGAATGAATGCGGGATAAATGAAAATGATGAAATTACCAGATGGTTATATTTTGATGTTTTTTCTCTTATTATGGATACGGGGTTAAAATATAGTTTGAGCATAGGAGATTTGGAGGAGAAAATAAAGGAGATAGACAAAAATTTTGAATTGGATAAATTTTGGGAATGGATTGAGGAAAAAGACAAAAGATATTGGAAATTTTTTAAAATTATGTTATTAGATTAAATAGGGAATTATGGATTTAGGAAAAAAATTGACCCCGAATTTTACACTGGGGGAATTTATAAAAGGGCAGGAGACAGAATTTCAAAGATTGGATAATATCACAATGGATATGATAGTTGAGAATTTGTATCGTTTAGCGTATCAGTTAGAGAGTGTTCGTTTGTTTCCGATGCGAATTACATCGGGTTGGCGAAGTGTGGAGAAAAATAAGCAGGTTGGTGGATCAGAAAAAAGCCTACATCTTCTTGGTATGGCTTGTGATTTCTTTACACAAGGATTGAAATTTTCCGAAATTTTCAAAAAAGATAAAATGCTGGGCGAATTTATTGTATATTTCAAAAAAGGCACGAAGGACTATATTCGTTTCCATCTGGGGCTTGTATCTTTGACAAGGAATAAGCAGAATTATTATGCTTGGGCTTGGGAGGGAGAGAAAAATTATTTTCCGATAAATGATTACAATCATTTTGTAAATTTGATAAACAAAATGACGAATTTTAAAATAAAAAATATAGGAGGACAAGAGGAGATATGGCGTATTTGAACACAACGACAACAGATTTTTTTGCAGGAGATTTAGAATCAGGGAAATTTATATTAGCAAGAAATCAAGGTGTAAAAAATTATGTAGATTATGAAGTTTATGGAGTTTTTTTGGGAGGGGGAGCGTTGAGATTTCAGAATTTTGTTTATCCTTCTACACCACAACGAATTTTTAGGATATATGCATCTTATGTTTATCCGCCACTGCAAATTTCAAATGGTAATTTAAAATTAACACCTCCTAACGGATGGTCAGGGAAAGAAGTGAGAGTAAAGGTTTTGGTAAAGGGGGAAACAGAAGCAGATGGGTATATATTAATAGATTTAGGGGGTTCTTCAACAAACGGAATAGTTTTTGTAATAGGGAGAACCAGTAATCAAATCGGAACATCTGCACAATTATTTTTGGGGGGATTACCAAGTAGTTCTACTATACCTATATATTTTGGTCTTAACAGCTGGTATTTAGTGGATTTTCAAGCAAAAGTAAATTTCTTGATAAATCAACTAATACTTAAAAATGTTGTATATCCTGTGAATTTGAATGCAGATGGGACATTTAATAGTTTGGGAATGCCCGTAGGTGTTCAGACTTTGAATATTCCATTTGGAGCAGTGCTTCCATCTCCTGAAACTTTGTGGGGTGTAAATCCTATTGAGGTTCAGGGAATTAGTGGAAATCCAGTAGGGATTTGGTTGGATAATTTATCAATAGGACAAGGGGGGGGGATAACGGAGCTATGACGATAATAAAGAAAAATGATGCAACAACAGAGGAAGGTTTTGTTTTGACTGCAATAATATATTCAGGAGAAAATACATATTATCTTTTTTATAATTTGAATGTAGATGAAGAAGAAAAATATGTAGATAATGTTGGGGTAATTTCTACTTCGCAAGAAAGGGTTTTTGATATGGCTAATATTAAAACTTTTTGTGTGGTGCAGGGAATTATAAATGGGGGGGTAATACAGCCGAATTCGGTAATTTTTTTTGAAAGAGAGGAGGTGGAGTAAAGGATGAGGGCGGAACATCTTGATCATGATTTATTGATGCAAGTTTTATTAGGCAATATCGTATTTTTCCAAGATAACGGATTAGATGCAAATGGAGGGAATACGGGTACACCTTTTCCTGACTACTACTTTTTAAATTCAGGCGGGACAAGAAATTATATTGACTATGGGGAGGAAATGACGTTGGAAAGGACGGCGGTAAGGTTGAGGACAAATCTTTATTTTTGTGTTCCACCTGATGTTCCTGTTGATCCTCCTTTTACTTTTACACTTTCGCCTGATGGGTATAAAAGGATAAGGTTTGGGTGGGATACCGATGCAAATCGTTGGTCAGCTCGGAATCCTGATCCAGATAGGCTTGAAGTAGAAGTGAAATTTTTTGTGAAACCTTTTGGGGTGATTCGGACAAGTTTTTCTAACATTTTTTCTTTTGAAGGAACTTCTTCAAGTAGATTATTACTTCAAGTAGGATTCAATAGGATATATATCGTAAGTGGTACAGACGTAATTGCAGCTTCATTAGGGGGTTCTCCATATAACTTGGCATGGTTAGAAAACAGGTATGTAGAAATTGGAGCAAGATTTAAGGTGATGTGGGATACAAGTGGGGATCACTGGGATTTATTATATTTTGTTCAGTGGAGGTTTTGGGATGGGACACAGTGGAACTTTAGGATAGGGAAAGCGACATTGAGTGGAACTTATCACGGTATTTCAGTAGGTGCAACTAATATGTTATGGGGGAATTCACCATTTGTATTAGGGGGAGATTCTTTTTTTCGTAGTTATGGATTTTTCAGATGTAAGCAGGGAGCGGGGGTTTTTTCTACTACGCCATTTTGGCAAGAAGAGGGGGCAACATAATGCCAGTTTCCACTACAACTAATCGTTTGTTAGCGAGGGTATATTTGAATAACCCGCAGGAAGTAATTTCCACTACAACTAATCGTTTGTTAGCGAGGATATATTTAACTCATAATTTAGACGAGGTAGTAGCGAGGATAACGAATAGGTTGCAGATGAGGGCTTATTTAAACAATTCGTTGGGGGAAGCAGGGAGTGTAGTAGATAAGTTGATAGTAAGAAGTTATGCTTCAACGATATTGTCGGAGGAAGAGCAGGCTGGGGGCTATTGGCAAGAATGGTTTCTACCTTCTCCTCCTACGACAAGAGAAAAGAGAAGATTTTTTGTTTCTGCGTTTTCGTATGAAAGAGATAAAAATAAATAAAATATAGATGAATAAGTAAAAGAAATAAAGCGAAGGAGGTGTAAGAAAATGTTTCGTCCAATGCAAAAATTGTATGAGACTGAACAAACTGTGTCGGGTTCAGGAACTTTTCCACTTATTATTCCGAATAAATCTCCCAACAAGAGATATTACATATACATCAACAGAATTTTGTTGGGAGTTAGAGGTGTAAATCTTGAAATTTATGATCCTAATCATAATAAAATTGATGCTTTTGTGGAGAAATACTGGACTGATAAAATTTTCACAATTGATAAACATTTTGTTAATGAAATTGTTATAGTTTCGCAATCAGATGATGATGGGAACTTGATAATAGGATTAATAGAATATTCTCTAAGATCAGATAGTGAAGATATTTCCCCGAAATTTTTTGATATTGTTCTTTATGGGGATATTCGGGAATGATTAAATTATGCAAAATAATAACAACAATAATAATAACAATTTTTTACATAAGATTGTTGTTATTGAGAAAATGTTAAGGAAGACTTTGGAATTTGAACAAGAGATAGAGAGGGAATTAAGAAATAATGTTGCTATGGAAGTAGGAATTCGTTTAGATGAGATTTACGATATTTTATTGAGAGAAAAGGCAGAAATTTTAAAAGAGTTGTGGAAAATACAAAAAATAAATGGGAAGAAATAAATTTTTATAAAGAAAAGAAAGGAGGTGAATTGAGATTGCCAGCAGTATCAGAATCACAGAGAAGGTTTTTTGGAATGGTTTTGGCATATAAAAGGGGCGAATTGAGTTTATCGGATATAGATGATCCAGAATTGCGAAAACGGATAAAACAAGCATCTGCAAGAATGAGCGAAGAAGAAATACGAAAATATGCGAAAAAGACAACTAAAAAGAAATAAATAAAAAAAATGTTGTAAAATTCATTTTTTGATGAAAAAATATTAAAATGGAAATATAAAAGAAAAAGGAGGTAAAAAAAAATGGAGGTGGAAACAGAATTAGATAGGCTGCTTGCAGAAATGCGAGGCGATAAAACGAAAAGGAAATCTGATGAAGAAGAAGAACAAAATGAAGAAGAAAAGCAAGAAGCAAAACAAAACAAGAACGAAGAAACAAAAAAGGTAAATAATAATAATGTTGTAAATCAGAATGTTCCGCAACAGCCTCAATTTGATGTGCGGGAATATATTCTGGAAGGGAAAGTGAGATTCTTGAATGACCCATATATTCCACAGCAAGTAAAAGATTGGTGGTATCAGGAAATAGAATATTTTGCAAAACTTCAATTAGAAACAGATATAAAAACGCAAGGATTTCCTCGCTTTACATCGTTTTATGATTATCTCAAATTAATTTATCCAAAATATATTGAATTGCAACGAGAAAGGGGGATTCGTGCTAAAAAAACACCAATTATTACCGAAACAGATATAAAAAAGGAGACTTATACTGTGGATGATTATTTTAATGATTGGGTAGAGACTATGGTGAAAGATGTTAAAGTGCAGGGCGTTGCGATGGAAGTAAATTCTCCTACGGAGGATGGAACGACTGAACCTGTTTTGCTAATGGGAGAAAAAGAAAAACCGAATACGACCGTTGATAAATTAAAAATAAGGTGGAATCCTGATAAAATTAGAATTTTTACTGTAAAAAATAGATAAAGAGATGAAAAAATGAAAATATGAATTTGTGGAAAAACTTGACTTTTAAATTTGTAGAATTAAATTTTTATTATAAAATAAAAAAGGAGGTGGTAGAAGATGCCGTGGTCATTTGAACCAGGTCAGTGGGATGCAGCTTATAGGCAGGAATTCATTCAGTGGGGAAGGCAAGATAACAGGCTACTGGGATGGCCTGTATTGTCAAGGGAGCTGTTCCAGAGGACAGTTCCGCAGTACATTTATAGGTCGTTGGTTAGTGGTGTGGCTGATTTTACTCGTGGTGCAGCTCATTATGTTGTGTTTAACAAACTCCAAAATGCATATATTGAAAGATGGGCTCATAATGTAGGTGAATTTGAAGACTTTCCCGACATTAGATTGGGTTGGGCTCGTTCTTCCATAAGGGTTGATGAAAGAGGAATAGGAATAAAGCTGACGGAAAGAGAAAGATTATTCTCACGAGAAAATGTTGAACAGATAACACGAAACTATCTATCCACAGTTGTTGCACGGAACATAGATGTTGATATATTAGAGAATGCAGTTTTATGGACTGATATAGTATTTGTGAAACAATCTGATGGTTCTCTTCGAAGGCTAAGAGGCAGAGCAATTGGGGATACGGCTACAAGAAGCAATAATCAAACATCAAGGAACTTCTTCCAAGATTCAATTAATATCCCAGCGGAAGACATATCTGGATTCGGGACATATCAGATAACAGTTCCGATAATTTTTGATACTGATTTTAACCCTGTTGGAACTATTTCTTATGATGATCTTTTAGATGTAAAAGAGGAATTTACAAAACGAAGAATGATGGGGAGAGTGAATTATGTGATAATGAACACAAAAGCATATAACACTTTACATAGAGACCCGTTTTTCAGACAATATGCTGCTTTTGCGGGAACACCAGTTGAAACAGGTGAGCTCCCAGCATTAGCAGGTTTCAGGTTCGTGATTGACAATTCGGGGGAATTAGAGAGAGTTCTTTCTGTTCTGAACAACACATTACGCAGATCGGGAACTACAAATGTTCCCACCGATGATGCGCACAAAATAGGTTCAATCGTTATTTTTGTGGGAGAGGAGGGATACAAGGAGGCGGTAGCTATGCCAGAAGCTGTGGATGCTGAATCAAAACATTTCGGACGATACACAAGAATTCTTGCAAGAACTTATAGGAACGAACAACCGATGTATTTCTATGCTGATACTCATTTCAATATTGATCCCACAACAGGACAACCATACCATACACTGGGATATGAAGACAGGAAAATATCATCTGGAATAATATTGTTGGGTGCATAAAAATAAAGGGATAAAGAAAATAAAAAATGTCTCCAAATGCCAATAGCAACAATAGACGATGCAAGAGAATTTATCAGAGATTATGTCAATCGCCGTAATGTTTCAGCCGAAGAAAAATTAGACATTTTTATTCAGGAATCTTACGATGAATTAACGCAACTTGATTTTTCATTCTGGTCTCAATCAGTAGAAGTTGAGATCACAAAAGAAGCGTGGGATACATATTGTGAAGATGGAGAAATTCCGCTGTGGTTAATAGAAGTATTAATTTCAGCAAAGACAGGGAAAAATTACAGGATAAAGAAAATAAACGATGTTTGGTACAAGGATGAGGGGAGTATAAGTCAGATAATAAAAAATGAGCGGGGAAATGCATATTATCGTATTAAAATTGTAAATAACTCAAATCAAGATGGGAACTTCATATTGAGATGGGAATATTTGTATAGGATTTATCATAGGAGGTATAGCTTTCCTGTTCCATTTTTTTATGACCAAAAACTTGATATTGTGTATAAACCCCATACATTAAGAATTCCTTTTTATGTTATACCACTGAGAGCAGGAGAGGAAAAAGAATTGTGGGTTTTTTTAGAAGATTGGAGATGGTATGGGACAGAAAGATGGGGGAATTTCCCAAGAGTAAATAGAATTGAAGATGAAGATAATAATTGGCGTTTGTTTTCAACACAAGATTTTTCACCTCCTATTGAATATCTAACTAATTTGCGTATTCCTGATTTTTCTTCTCCTATTCTTGTAAGGAGGTACCATTTAGAAGGTAGTTATCAATTTAAAAAACCAAAAGCGATTATTTTCTATTTAACACATCACGTAAATCAACCTCAATCAAGGACAGTGGATAGATTTGGATTAGTATTTTATGGAAATGGAGTTATGAGATATGTTTTGGGAGCTGGAGGGAATGAATTTATGTGGAAAATAGGAAGGAGAATGGATTCAGATTTGGATATAGGATATTGGGCGGGTTTCAATTTTCTCCCCCCAAACAATCAGTGGTTTTCGCAGGAGTTTCTCTGTGAGCACGCTCATCATTTATATTTCTTCCCTGATCAACAAAAAATAATTACAAGAATTGAATGGGATGATCGGCGTTATACGAATGCAATGGGAGATGCAGGGGTGGTTTATTTTATTGGATTAGATAATGTGCCTTTTCTTTATGAACCTGATGCCATTTGGAATTTAAGGATTTTTGTATTTAGAAGGGATGTTGGAGAATCAGTTTTTTCAACCCGAGCTTGGTTTGAAATTGATGATATCCTTGACCCATTTAAAGTTTCTGTTTATTTTTGGAGGAACAACGAATGGAAATTATGGAATACATTTGATTGGACACAGGGGAATGTTCCGACAGCTTATAATTTTCCATCTGTGCAGGAAATTCAAAAGGAGAACTGGCGAAAACTGGAATATAAAAAAATAAATGAAAATTTGAGGAGGCGAAGGGGAGATTTTCCAGTTGTGTGGGCGTTAGAGGAGACAACTGTGAAAAATCCGAATTTATTTTTAGGGTATTTAGCGGAAAATGTTGTTGAAAACACAATTTATGATATGGGAAAAGCGATTGAATTCTCTCCAATCCCGAATGTGAAAAACGCAGTCAAACTAAAAATAAAAGGTAAGATTGTTCCAAGATTTTGGCAAGATGAACCCAGAGTATGGCAAGATTTGATTGAGATTTTGGCAGAAATGACATATATCAAAGTTTTAAGATTTTTGGATGAAGATGAGTTAGCAAATCAAAAATATGCGGTTTTGTTGCAAAGACTGGCTGGTTATGTTATAGATTCGCAAGCTATTTCTACTCCTACTTTTCAACCGTTGAGATTTTCAGATTACACATTAGCAGAAGAGGAAATGTTTAAATTTTAAAGGAGGAGGGGATGGAAGAATGTTTCCGTTTGTGCAATTGATGGCGTGGACGCTGGCAGGCATAGGATTAGAAAAGTTAAAAGAGGAATATTTAGCTAAATTCCGTCCAAAAATTAAAGATACTAATCCCAATCTAACGAAAGTTTTGGACAATAGTTTTTGGGTAGCAAATGCTTTAATGTCAGCAGATGCTATATATAGCTTGATTAATTTCAGAAAAGCTTGGAGAGCTGCATCTAAGTTGGGTGAATTGGGCAAAAAAATGGGTGCAAAAAACAAAGCAAAAGGACTGTGGAATCAATTTTTATCTGTCTTTCATAAAGGTGCGTTAGTAGGACAAATTCCTGCTACACCTTTGATGGTTTATCATACTGTTCAGGAGATAAAAGAAGTTCCTCATTTTGAAAGAATTTCAGAGGAATTACAAAAAGAAGAGTTATTAAAGGAAGCAGCAAGGCAAATGGAAGAAATGGGATTATCAGCAATAAAAATGGATCAAATTGTAAATAGCGAAATTATGAAAAATTTTTATAAATTATTAGAAGGGAATGCAGAGATGAATAGGGCATTAGATTTGATGTTAGATAATGAAGAATTGGAAGAGCTAATTTATCAGATTGAAGATATGAGAAATTCAGAAGAGAATTTGTATGCTCAATATTTAGCGGAGGATTTGGCGGACTATATAATGGAGCAAATGGAATTGCAAGGGGCTCAATCGCAAGCAGTTCAAATTTTGGCAAGTATGTTAGCACAAGGAGGTAGATAAAAATGGATGGAAGCATAAACATAACCAGATCTCCTGTTGTTGAAGTTGGGACGGGGGCGTGGCAGGCTGGATTTGATCAAATGGGGCAATTTTTAGGTTTTATAATTTCTGATTTATATACGAAAGCAGAATATGAAAAATGGAGAAATAAAATGCAAACAGCTCGTGAGAAAAAAACAATTGGAAATACTACATTTTGGAAGGACGAGGAAACTGGAACTTGGTACCCACTGGTAGATTTACCGCCTGATTTACCAATTGGTTTGAGACTGGGATTTTTGCAACAAATAAAAACAGCGGGGAAAAGCGATCTTACGCAATTGGAAAAAGAGGAAGATTTAAGACAAAAATATAGAAGCTTAACAAAAGAAGTTATGGAAGAGGTAATTTCTCGTGGGCAAGACCCAGGTTTTGCACCTTTTGTTCGTGATACAATCTTACCAACCTTACTTTTAGCAAATCAAGCTCCTAATATTGAGGATAAAATATCTATAATGGAATCTTTACTTCAAGGTATGAAACGTTTTACAACATCGTCAAAAATAACATTACAAGATAAAGAACGAGGATTGCGAATTGAAACCAGAACCCAACCTGTGAAAAAGAAAAGAGGGGAAGAAGAAGGAACAACAAAAACTAAAAAAGGAGGAGAAGAAGAAACCATAACAGTTCCACTGGGGCAAAGTGGAGTTATTTCTATTCCAGAAGTATTTGCTTCTCCATTAATGCAGAAAGAAATAGAGCGAAGATTTCAAGAAGCAGTAAAAAGAGGAGAAATTGTTCCATCGTGGATGAAGTGATTATATTTAATAAAAAAAAGGAGGTGAATTGAAATGCCGTTGCCAGTTTTGGCAATAGCAGGAGTTGGAGCTGGATTGAGTGCAGTAGGGGGATTTTTTGGGTGGCTTGGGGAAAGAGAAAGAGCAAAAGAATTGAAACGACAGATAGAGCGTGAAATGGCACGGAGGCGTGAAGCATTTGAACGTGGAAGACGGGAAATTTCTGGAACAATTGAAACATTAGCAGGATTGACAAGACAAGAGGTTGCAAGATTAGCACAAGCGGGGGCAGAATTAAGAGGGGCTTACCAGAGGGCAGGTGAAGAATTACGGACTGGTGTAGAGGCATTAGCAAGAGAGACAAGAGGTAGAACTCGGGAAGCAGGTGAAGAATATTTGCGGGGAGTAAAAGCAGATATAGAAGAGTCAAGAAAACGAGTAGAGGATGTTTATTCGAGGGCGATAGAGACAGCGAAGACGTTAGCAGCGGAAGAGGTTGCGAGACAATTAGATGTTTTGGGGGTTGGAGCTTTGGGTGGAGCACGGGCATTAATATCTTCACGAATGATGCAGGAAGCAACTTTGCCGCTATTGACGGAAGAAGCAAGAGCTAAAACGAGGATGGAAGAACAAGCTCTTGTTTTGGAACAGGCAACCAGAGCGGGAGTTTTTGAAAGGACAACTGGATTGGAGCAATTATTGTTTAAAAGTCAATCAGAAGCTTTAAGCACTGCACTTCAATTAGGTTTGACTGGATTGGAACGAGAGGAACAATTGCGAGAAGCAGGATTTGGATTACAGCAGCTATTGTTAGGGACGCAATTACAAACTCAATTCGGATTGATGCAAACAGAGATTGGATTGGGAGCGGGATTGCCATTTGTGACTCAACCTGGATTTTTTGATGTATTAGGGGGGATGTTTAGGGGATCAGCAGGTGGATTTTTGATGGGAGCTGCAGTTGCTGGTGGTGGAGGTGGTGGTGGTAGAGCTGGTGGTTGAATGGGAATGTCTGGTGGTGGTAGAGAATTTGAATGGGCAGGAACGCCTGGATTAGAAACTGGGAGTGCATTTGCATAAGATGGAAATAAATGAATTATGGTTGAAAGAGGTAGTAAGGGATTTTTTAAAAACGGGTTTATTGCAAAGAAAAATCAAAGAACTTGTTTATAGGGATAAAAATGAAGTTTTTAAAGAATTTATGAAATTTTATTTTGAGTTAGCAGATTATGTGAATTTGAAGGATGAAGAGAGTTTTAGGATGATATATGAAGCTCCAATCAACAAAAACAGAAGGAAAGCAAAATCAACAACAACCACAACAACAACTCAAACCAGAACCGATTAAATTAGAGGGGGGAATTCTGAAAAAATACACATTATGGGAATATCCGTATCCTCCTTTTTCGTATGGTGAAATTTGGTTTTCAGGGGAATGTGTAGGATCGTTTGATCCCGAAAAAATTATTTTCACGGAAGAAATTCCATTTGATTTTTTGTTTTACATTTTGTCTTACGAAAGGCAACGGGAAGTTTTCGTCTTTTATGGGGACAGGGGTTTTCGTAATTTGGTGCAGATGTTGAAAGATTTTTTTGCGGGGAGAATTCCCCCTGATGATTTAAAGCACGCAATTGAATTTTCAAAAGGATTGATGAATTCTGACCACTGGACACAAGAAGCAGTCTGGCGTGATTTTTACTATGTAGAACCCGATAAAGAAAACAAAAACAAAAACATAGAATATTGGAAAAAATTAGAAGGGCTGTTGAAAAGATTAAAGTATTAAATATGCGAGAAGATCCTAAAAGAACATTAGAAGAATTATCTGGCGAAGAGATAGATCCTATTACAAAGGCATCGGATGTAGAGGAAGTTGCAAATAAATCAAGAGAGATGGTAAATGAAATAAAAGACAAAAGAAAACGGGAGGAGTATTTAAAGAAAATCAAAATATTAGAAGAAGAAGGAGATTTAAATAAGTTATGGAAATTATATGCGGAAATTGAAGGGGAAATTGGGGCGGGGACGGGAAAAACAACAGAAGAAAAAAAAATAGAAACAAAGAAGAGAAAAAAAGAAAAAAAAACAAGAAGAACAGAACCCCTCCAACGAAGAGTTGTTGATAAAGGAACGATTTCCTTTGATGCAATACCTCATATTGCATATTACTCCATTACTATTCCTAAATATAGTGATTTATACAAAATGAGAGTTTTACCATTATGGGATTGGAAAAATGAAATTGATATTAGGAAGAGAATGTCTTTAAATTTCATTTTAGGAACCGAAGATGAAGTAAAAGGATTTTTTTCAGGGATAGAACGAGGACAATTTATTAGAGATTTGAATTATGAAATAATTTCTGAAGTGAAAGGAAAAATGAAAAGATTGGTGTTGAGAGTAGGAGAGCAATATGCAAGTTTAGAAAATGATTTAAGAGAAATAATGAGAAATTTAGTAAAGGGGCATTATGGGCAAGAAGAATTAAAGAAGTTTTTGCGTGCTGGTTTAATTACAAGGATTTTGCAGGATAATGATTTAAATTGGAACCAAATTCAAGATTTGTATGGGGATTGGGGGATTTCTTTGGAAACAGACAGATTTGGGATAATAGAGAGAATAGACACAAAATTTTCTTTGAATGATTTAGAACCAATCTCCCCTCGTGCAGGAAAAACATTTACTGAACATTTAAGAACGAAACTTAATGTATGGATTCCAAAATGGGGGATAAGAGAAGGCGAATTGTTATATGCATTTCGTGATACCTCAAACAAATATGACACCGTTAATCAAATAATTGAAAGAGATGTAGAAATAGGAAAAGCTTTAGAAGAAGGAGATGTATATAAAATGCCTTTGACAGGAATAAAAAAGGTTCAAGGAGGAGCTGTCCATAAGCGTTTTTCATTTGTGTATTCTTTGGGCGAGGACTTTTATAAAAAATATCCTCAATTCTATCCAGATTATCTCAAAATGATACACCGATTTCCAAATGTGATTTGGGATTATATATCAAATTTTAAACAATTGTTTCCTCATTCAGAAGCATTACCAGAAGCAGAACTTTTTTTAGACTTCATAAAAAATCGGAAATTGCGTGGGGGACAAACATATATACAGCTTTATGGAAAGGAAACGGGAAAAACAATAGATTTTTCCCAGCTTAATTTTACTCAAAAAGTTGGTGAAACTTTGCAAGAAAATCTTGAAGAACTGGGATTGAAAGAAGAACAAATAGATAAAATTAGAGGAGAAGTGGAGGGATTTGTTTCTAAAAATGAAAATTTTATCAAATCTTTTTACCAAATTGAGAATAAAGCCCGTCAAATACAGGACACAATTATATCAAGTGTAGAAGCAGTTAAAAAGGGGACAATGACAGAACAAGAGGCTTTGGAGGCTATTTTGCCAGAATTAAAAAAATTTGCAAAAGAATATGGATATGAAATTGATCCAGAAGATTTTCAAAAATATTTGGATTCTGTGTTAGAATATCGGGAGAAGTATCCAGAAATGAGAGAAGAATTAGAGAAGCTTATGAGACTTTATAATGCTGGGGAAATTGATGAAAGAACTTATAGTGAAGGGGTAAAAAGAATTCTGAAAGACAAAAAAATAGATATGGAGAAAACTTGGGAAAAAGACATAAAAGTGCTACAAGAAAAATTCGGAGATAAATTAGGGAATTTAACAAATACACCAGAAGGTGTAGGATTTTTAAAGAGGATTTGGAGAAATCGTGCTTTCAAAAGGGCATTCCCTATTTTTATCATAGGAGGAGGGATTTGGGGGCTTTACACTTTATTGAGAAAAGACAAAAAAGAAGATGTTAAACCACCCGTTGCTGTTGTAGAAGAAAAAGGAGAGGGAAGAGCAGTGGCAACAGAAACGGAAGAGTTCAGACCTATTTATCTATTCCCGAATTTGTGGAATGAATACAAATTAGCACGGGAAAATTATAAACAAGCTGTTCAAAGCTATACTCGTGGAATAATGAACTTCATTCTTATGTCTTCTATTTTTGCAGATGGAATTACAGATATCCCTGCTTCTGATTTGATTAGATTAAAGGTTTTAGCAGAATGGGAGGGAAAAGATTTTTCAAAGTTAGCACAGGGATATGTTGTTGCAAAAAGAAGGGGAATTACCCCAAAAACTTTGGCTGAACTTGAATTTTATGCAGGGATTGAAGAACCCGATAGAATGAAATTAGATAAAATTGCATCTATGTTAGAAAAAATTTATAATATGAATGTAAAGATGAATGAGAGGTTGCTGATGCAAGCTTATGACAGATATAAGATGTTTATGAGGGCGAATATTGATATTATAAAATCTCAATTTCGTGAATGGCAAAAAAGACAAACATTGTTGTGGAAGGCAAAAGAACTACAACAAAATAACGAAAAAGAATTAGGGATGCTTATGGCAATAGAAGCTTACAGAAAAGGAGAAGAAAAAGAAAAATCAGAGGCTGGGAGGTAAAGAATATGGCGGAACTAACAACACAGGAATTAGAAAATGAAAAATTGTGGCGGGATTTATGGGTAAAATATCTGCAAGGATCTCAGAATGCAAAATCTTATATCCAAAAATTGTGGCCTTATATATCAACGGGTGATGAAAAACTTTATAGAAATGTAATGTCAAAATTCTATCGTGTTGTAGGATTGCAAAGTGTATTTGAACAAAAAGCGGGTGATAAATTATCCCCCCGTGATTTAGAAAAAGTTTTCGTTGTTTTGGAAAAACACCCGTTTGTTGAAAGCAAAGATACATCAAAGTATGTTGTATTAGCAGATTTAGGGATTATAAAATCGGACAAAAATTTGGGATCGGAACGAGTGAGAAAATTATTAGATGAATACGAAGAATGGAAAAAGATGGAAAAAAGACGAGACATTTTGAATACTTTGGGATATGCATTTTTACCCATTACTGCGTTAGATCTATTTTTCCTTCGTAATAAAAGATTGTCTCCAAAAGCAGAAATGGGAATGGGATTTCTGGGAATAGCTCAGATGATTGTTGGAGGATTGAACGCAATCCGAAGATTACCCGATACTGAATATCACCTTGAAGAATTAAATCCAGCTTGGCGACTAATAAATGGGTTAATTGCACTGCGTGGGGTGGCACGGGCGTTCAAAGGTTTTAAAAACCCCGCATTCAAATGGGATCTCGCAAAAACAAAAGTGTGGAATCCCGAAATTATTGAAGACAATCGTGTAGCGTGGGAGGTTTCCTCAATAGGTAGAGTAAAAAATTTATTACACGCAAAACATTCTATTATTGAATCTGCAAGAAGAAGTCCTCAAAATGCTCCTTCACAAATCAATCTTTATATGAAATTAGATAACGAAATGGAAGGAATGCAATATTATATCGGAGCATTAGAAGAATATAAAGAGAGAATGGATTTAATACGGGGAATGTTAAATGATGAAAAATTTTTCCCGCAGTTTTTAAAAGAATTAGAGACAGGGAAATTCTCACAAAAAACAAATGATTTTATTGAACATATGTCTCAATCAATAACACTGAATGAATTGGCGGGAACTGAACTTATGGCACCAGGTGGAAAATGGAAAATTTCAAAAATTATAAAGAACCCTGATGGAACTGAGACAGAACAAATTTTATACAAAGATAAATCTTTTGATGAAGTGTATAATATTTGGAAGAAAGATCAACGGAATATAATTGCAGAATATTATTTTAAAACACAGAAGAAAACACCAGATGGAAAGACTGAAATTGAAGAAAGAGTTATTAAAACTATACCTCTGCGAGATAAATACATTCCTTTATTTTCACCATCGTTTATTGTGAAATACGAGAAAAACGGGGAGATTTTCAGGGAAACTTATGATTATTTCAGTTTAAAAACTGTTATTCCGCAGCTTGAGGCTGAGGGATCAAAAATTTTAGAAGTGAGACCCCCATCTGTGAGGATATATGAGACACGAAAATTTGCAAGAAAAATTGAAAATGAAGTAAAACAAACGCTTGATTATTTGCAATCAAAAGGGGTAAAGGTAGAAGAAGAAGCAGATTTGGATGAATTCTTAAAATCCTTCCACGAAAATTTAGGGAAATATATAGATGAAATGAAGAAATTGCGGTATGTGTGGGGGTTAGAAAGACAAACTAATTTGGGATTTTTGGAAAAATTGAAAGAGAAATCATTTGCACATCTTAAAGAAGAAGAAAAATTAGATCTTGCTCGGGAATTCATATTTGATAACATAAGACGAAGAATTTTCCCAAAAGAGGTTATTTATTACAGAAGTTTGTTGGAGAATTTAGAATCTGCGGGGCTCTTGGGGAAAGAGGGGAAGATGATGTTAGAGGTCGCACGTGAAATTGAAAAACCAACTTTATTGTTGGGTCAGATGTCTGATATTAATAGGAAATTGCAGAGATTGATGATTACCGCACATTTCCCAGTTCGTGTTTTTAATACTATTGCCTCTTTAATAATCCCAATCAGGCGTGTTTTTGAAAATGGAAATTTGAGCAGTGCTGAGAAATGGAAAATTGCATCAAAGATGGTAGAAGAAATGGGTAAATCGGCAAAAGATTTCTCTTTTAGAGCATCGTATAAAACAGCATTTCAAGGTGCAGGTGAGATGTCAGCGATGGATATGGTAAATTTGCTCTTTAAAGCTCCCTTTGAACACGCTGTTGAGAATGTTCTGGAAAGGTGGTCAAAAGTAAAAGTTGCAGGAAAATCCCTATTGGAATGGGGATTTCCTGAGATGGGGGGATCTGTTCAAGAGGCAAAACACCTGATTGACCTAATATTTATGGGTTCAGCAGCTTATGGGCGACCTGTTTTTCTATATACAACACAAGGGAAAATATTGAATGAATTGTCTGCCTTTTTTGCAGCTAATTATTTACCATTTTATCTTTCTGCAAGGTCTCTATATCGTGTTGCATTCAATCAATATTGGGCATCTTTGGCTGGGATAGGTTTGACGGGGGCTATATATGCTTCACTATTAGGTGCTTCAAATTTACCATTATTTGATATAGTAGATAAAGGAGTAAGATTTGGTGCATTACTATGGAATGCACTCGGTATCACTGAGAGAATAGAGCCACCCGATGTAAATGTCCCACTTTATGGAATAGCAAGTTTGTTGGGGGTACCATCCAAAACAGATTGGGGATCACAAGTTATAACAAATATACTGCTGGGTGGAGGATTTGCAGGATGGTTTTTAGGATGGCGAACAAAAGCGGGAGCATTATCACTTCCTGAGGTCTTTAATTCTCCATTTGTTGAAATTCCCCGAAGATTTTTTGAGAATTTAAACGAATTGAAGAACAAAATAAGAACTGATCCTAAAAATGCAAATATTTATTTGAAAGCTGCATTTGATACATTTGCAGAAACGGGAGCAATATTGACACGAATAAACAATAACTTTTTTGATCGTTTTTCATCATTTATGCACGAGCCATATCACAAATGGACAAAATATTTAGAACAAGAATTCGGAGTACCAGGGAAAGTTTTAGGGGAAGCAATAGATATTGCAAGGGCAACTGGTCGTGTAATGTTCCCCCTTGAAATTTTCCCCCCTGCTTTTGCAAGAGTTTATGATAGAACATCAGTTCAAAGAATGAGAGAAAGCGGAATTGAAAGTCTTGCATATATGTATTCTTCAATTGAGCGTGGTTTGAGACGAGGCGGAGATATTGATCAATTTCGGGCAAACATAGACAAACAAATTGATACAATAATAAACAAAATTGGGAAACGGGAATGGAATCCAGAAGATGTGAAAAATTTAATATTCCTGCAACTTTTGAGGAAAGATTTTGCGGGGAAAGACCCGATGTTATCCGAAAGAGAAATCAAGAAAATTGCGGAAGTTTTTCGTGTTGATGAAAAAGCAATTGAAGATTATGTAAGTAAATTGAAATCGCATATAAAACTGGCGAAAGCAATAGCAAAAAAAGGGAAATTGGGAGAATTGATAGGGGGATTTGAAGAAAGAAGGGGTGTTGAATAAAAATGGCATATCTTATAACAAAAGGGGCTCATTATGCGATTTTGCATTATTTTAGAAGAAAAAAATGTATTGTTCCAACGGGAGCTCAATTTATTTCGTTTTTACCACCCGATACAGAAGTTATTGAAAAACGGGATTTTAATATTCATCAAATACAAATGCAAAATAAAGATGAGGTTTTCATTTTGGACGCATCAGAAGATTATGAATTTCTGCGTGGATTGAAATCTCGTGGATTTAAGACATTCAACGGGGAATTATGCGAATTAGAAGCTGACCGTGTTGCAACGATGCAAGTTTTTGAGAAAGCAAAAATTCCCGTTCCCAGATGGGAATATGCGGAAACATATGAAGAACTAATAAGAAAAGTTGAAAATTTTAGGGGTGAGAAAATCGTGGTCAAAGGAGACAAAAAAGTTCCTTCTTGGGGGACATTATCAGGCATAAGAGATAGGATTTTGGAGACATTACAAAAAAATGAGGAAATTTGGGGGGAAGAGAAAAATTGGATAATTCAGGAATTTGTAGAAGGATATGAAATATCCTGTGAAGTATATGTTTGGCGTGGGATCCCATATGTTCCCTTGACAAATTTTACAATTGAAACAAAAACACTATATCCAGGAAATTTGGGAGTTCGGACGGGTGGTGAGACCAATTTGATTATCCCCTGGTATGACACCGATTTTCAGAGAAATTTGTTAGAAACAACTTTAAGGCTTTTAAATGTTGTTCCTGTGCAAAATACAATTTATGATATAAATTACATAGTAAGGGGAGATAGAAAGTATGCATTAGAAATAACGCCCCGCATAGGTTATCCTGGGACTATTACGTTTGCTCATATTTTATACAACAACGATATGTATTATAATGATGTAATAGAAGAGCTATTTAAAGAACGAGATATAAACGGATTTGCTTTTGGGATAAAATTATCTGTTCCACCATATCCATTTTTAGACTATAACGAAGTTTCTAAATTAAAAGAAAAAGAAGACGAAAAATTGAAAGAAATAACGGAAAAAATCCCATTTTTGAAGGGAATTCAGGTTTTGGATGAGGGGGTAGGAGAAGAAAGAAGGGAAATAAAAGTTGCGTGGGATGGCATATATTTTTCGGAACAAAATTTTGGGAAAATTGGATCTTGTGAATTAGGGATATTGAATGCATTTTCAATTGATCCTGTGAAAGCAATTGAAATGGCATATAAAGAAGCAGAAGAGTATAAATCTTGTATTCCCTTGTTGCAATACAGAATTTTAGACGAACATATGCAAGAGCGAATAAATTATTTTTTGGAGGTGATGTTCAAATGACAGAGAAAGTAAAATTTTTTGTTGGAAGCACGAGCGATTTGAGGGGATTAGAGAATGAGATACATAGTTTTCTTAAAAGGGAGAGAGAAAAATATGGTGAAATTGAAATACGAGAGAGTGGAGTAGCATTATATGGAACAACGATCGTTTTTTACATAAGATATAGAACAAGGTAATCCTATGGCACGGGCAAGAAAAGAGGACACAAGGGTTCATTATACGATTGACAAACAATTTGACGGGGAAGAAGGGGCGATTTTCTGGTATTGTCAGATGATAGACGGGAAGGTATATCCTATTCAGGTGAGATATCCTTACTTTGAGACAGCAATCTCGGAAGAATGGAGTGTATATCAAATTGACTACTTTTACCCTTATATGTTTGTTTTATTTAAAAACAGAATTGATACAGATCCATCCTCTTCACAATATGGACGGTTTTTGATTGTGAAGATAGACGAACCTACTCGTTTTGCTTGGGAAAATAATGTTGTAAAATATGACATTATTGAAATCCAATCCGAACTGAATTTTTTAATTTTGCAAAGGGACGGGAGTATCAACAGATTGAAATCAAAAAAATTAGATGATAGTTTAATAGCGACTGCGTGGAATACTAACTGGTTAAATAACTCTGACCCAGATAATCAACCCCCAGGAATTATTGATTTTTCTATCTATAACAACCGAATTTTAATTTATTCTTTTGATCAAAAGGGGATAATTTGGTTTTCAAAATTTTATCTTTCGTCAATTCCTGGGTGGTTTTTTGAAGACCCCTCTCAAAATCGGAGTGGCTTGACATTCCCTGAATACTTTTTTGTCTCACCACCTGCTCAGAAATTTATTCTCTACAAGAATTTTTTCATAACAAACGTTGGAGTTTATAGAATAGAAGAACAAATGGTAGGTGGAGTTTTCCAATTAGTTCCCATAAAAATTTTGGATTTGACTTTGGATTTTTCAAGGACAAATATCCAATTTAACGCTTTAGGAGGGGTTTTATCTACCCAGACCCATACTTATGAATTCCACCCTGACATTAACGTTCATACAAATTTCTTTGTCCCCACTTTTCTTTCAAAAACCGCATATCCCGTTATAAAAAATCAAATTTATTCTTCTTGTGTTTTGCCAAATAAAAGACGAATAGATTATTCATCTTCTGTGAAAGAAAAGATGATTTTGGCTGGTGAAGGTTTATATCGTGAAGTGAAAGAAGGCAACATCAAAAGAATTCAGATTTTTTATCTGGATAAACAAAGCCCTTACATTTTGGACGGGAAATTGTTTTTTATTACTGCTTTGCAAGATTACATTAATTTGAAGTATTTGAAAAGGCTAAAAGTAAGGAGGTTCAAAGATTTATATGATATGGAGGGATATGCAGTTATAAACGAGATAAAAGTTCCAGAATTTCCAATTGTGCCACAGGGGATTATAACGGAAGAACAACAGGAAATTGAACCTGAAAATCCGTCAAATCTGCGTCAGGTAGGAAAATATTTTTTTATTGAGGTAAAGCCTATTGGGGGGATTTTGCCCATTTTGGAGGTTGAATATGATAAGGGGAGATAAATATGAAGAAGATAAAAATAAAGGTCATAGGTGCAAAAGACTTTTATATTGTTCCTGAGCAATTTTTGGATAAAAAGGACATAGTTGGAAAAAAACTAAAACCCATAAAAGCTAAGATCATAGGAGCAAAGGATTTTTATATAATTTCGGAGGTTTTCTTGCCCGAAGGGATAAATCCGATAGATTTTATAGGTGCATTAGTTTCATCGTGGGAAAATCCAAATCCTGCATTATACAATTTTTATTCGTTTGGTGAAGATCCTTCGCCTTTCACTTACATCAAAAGAAAGATTTTGTATTCACCGATTTTAGTTTTAAATATAGCGTATAATCCTACCAAATTTATTCCTCGTGTTTTTAAAACAGGAACTCCCGTTTATTCTACCTTTTTCTATTCTCACTTTTTCCCAAGAGTGAAACTTATTGATATGACAAGATGGGCAAAAGAAGGGAAAAGGCAAGCTAAAATCAAATTTGTCTATTCTTTTAAAACTCTTCCTGATAAATTTTTTAACCTTCCAAACGATGAGGTGAAAGTGGAATTATACGAATTATCGTCAGCTGAAGTTTTGTTAGATTATACACAAGGAAAATACAGTGATAAAATAACATTAAAGGTTTATCCCACAGGGGATTTTCAAGATAATGATGAGGAGGTATGGATTTATGATATATATGTAAATGCACAAGATGTTCAACCTATAAAATGGATTCATCTTCCTATTGAATATTATGCGAATGCGGATTGGGTGGAACAAATAATAGACGAAAATACAGGAAGAACTTGGACAAAAGACGTAAATTGGCCACCAACTTGGAATGATGAAAATTTTGGAGATAGAACTGCAACATTAGTAGGTAGAGAAAGTGAAGCTAACTTTTTTAACATTCATACATTTAAGATAAGTCGCTTGACATCAGGGGAAGAAGGATATGTGAGAGTTAAAAGATATATAGGAGCAAAGGTTCATTCTTTTTATTACACTGTTCTCTTGCCTATTAACAGACAAGAAAACTTAGAATACCTACACTCCACAGATCCAACAAATCGTCCTTTATGGTTCAATAAAAATGATATTACAAGCAGAGAATATTGGGGATATTTTCGTTTTAATAATGCATCTATCCCTTTTGATGCAAAAGACTATGTTGATACAATTGATAAAAATTATAACAACAGGATAAAAGTAAGATGCAGAGGAGGTAAGAATTTCAACCCCGGTTATGGTCATCCATATTATGATGTTGCTTATTCATCGCTTCAATTACCTAATCTTTCATCCACCAATTATGTTTTCCTCTTTCCTCCTGATACAGGAACCACAATTTATACGCAAGGAAATTCTATTTTTGAAATTGATTTAAACAATAGATATTTTAGAGAATACCAAAATGCCTATCTTAGTTATAAAATGGGGCCTTATACTTGGGATGTCTATACTGATGGAAGAACAAATAGAAAGGTAATAAAAATTCGGTTTTTATCTCCCCAAAATGAGATATTAAGGAGACATGGAATTGACATTACTGCTCCACCACAAAATTATAATGTAGGTTTTGTATCAGCTGTGGGAGTTCGCTCAAACGAACAAACTTGGATTGTTTATGTATATGATCAGTATGGGGGAGGGTATATTATTGGGGGATATATAAACTTTAATACTACTCCTATAACCATAAGATATGGACATATTTCTTTCTTGGGAATTCCAGAATTTTTTGGAGACCTCTTCCCATTAAATTCTTTTTTTATAATAAACAACAGTATTTATCGTGTATATCACGCATTTCCTTTATTTTTAAACCTTTTTATTCAAGTGTCTACACTTCCTATTTCTACTATTACAAAAATAGTAAATATTAATGGAGCAAGTATGGGGGTAATAGACTCAAATGGAAATACTAAATTTTTAGAGTTTGTAGTTGGTGATGATTTTTATGAGCGAACTTGGAATCAAAGTGGGGGAACAGAAGGAAATATAAATCAAGGAATTACTGGAACATATGATGGTTCAGGAAATATAAGATTATTTACCCCTATCTCTGATTACATCCCCGGATATGGTTCATTTAGAAATTGGGGAGGGAGAATGATATGGACAAAAGATATCACCTCCCGTTCTGCCACTCGCACATTTTCACCCCCTAATATTCTAACATTTAATGATGGGCTTCCACCAGGTTTTACTTTTACTTTTTTCCAAGCTCACCCACCCGTATCTCCAACAAATGAAGGGTATTTTTCTTGGTTGCCTAACACTTAAGCAAAATAAAAATCATATAATTTCACTCTTCCTGACAATCTTAAACCTAACCCATTTTGTCGTTGAGCAGAAAAAATGTATCTGAATTCATTCAATGGTGGTGAATTCCAAGAAGAATTAAAATCCCAGACTACAATATTTACTGGGGCAAATCCAAATTGCCCTGAAGAAACCCTTATTCCAAACCTTAATTTGTTTTGCGCAATTTGAGAATCAAATGATGCAGTAGTTGAAAATGATTCTCTTATAGAAATTATTATTTTGCCAATTGTTGAATACTCAAACTTCACAGAGGAATTTGTTGAAAATGGTGTTGTTTCAAAATCTTTGAAATTCTTTACTGCATCAGAAGTAATATCTCCAAAATTTGTAAAAACTTCCAAATAGGAATTCGGCGACAAAAATTCAACTACCCCCCAGCAATACCCCTGCCAATTATTCCAAAAATTTGCAATTATTTGAGGTCCATTATCATTTTGAACTACCTTAGTAATAAACAAAAAATCTTGTGTAGCATTATACACATCTATCCCGAAATTATCAGGGTATAAATCGTTGGAATATGTAAAACCACCAGGATATCCGTGATAACGATCATAAGTATCCGAAACTAATGTGCCCAAAAAATCACTATTCAGCTCCGAATTTACCCTTCCTATTTCGTATATCAATCCCATACCTCAATCAATTTTAATCATATTTTTCCTAATTTTTATTCAATTTTAACTTTGTTGTTGTTTTTGTTGTTGTAATAATTGAATAGCAGCTAAAATAACTTCGGGCGGAAACTTTTCCATCATCTCCATAATTGTCTTATCCAACTCCTGAGATGATCCCAAAATCACAGCGGCTAATTGCACCAAAGCTGCCTGCTGTTGTTGAACCTGTTCTGGTGTAGGTAATGGATTCAAGAACTCCTCTGGAATAAATCCAAACAAGGTAGCTAATTTTTCTATAATTTTCCTCACATTCAAATCGGGTGTATTTGCCCCAATTTCCAGCAAATTTATCAGTTTCTCAATCTTTTCTTGCCTGTGTAATGCTTCTGTTATTCCATAAACAGAAACAGCGAGGCGTTCGGTAATGAGATTGGCCAAATCTTCACGGGTTCGTGTGAATGTCATAGTATTCGGGTCTAATCCGAAAAGAACTGCCAGATTTTGTTCCCCCACAATTGCCGCTATTTTTGAAAAATCCTCATATTCAATCACAAGCAAAATCAATTTTCTTATGATTTCATTCAATACTTTTTTCTCTATCCTCAAAGAAATCAAATCAAGCATAGATAAAGCTTGTTGTGTTGTGATCCTGATTTCTGTTGCCGTTCTACGACCTTGACGAACTGGTGTCCCCTGCGTTGGGGGGGGAACTGCAACATTTTCTGCCTCATAATTGTAAAGATTGAAAACTGGCAAAACATTTGGATTGAATTGAACATATGTTTTTCCTTCAATGGCGGGTTGTTCATTTTTCTTCCAGATAAGTGCAAAAGGAACTAATCCTTCGTTCCGTATCTTTTCTCTGACATTCAAATCCAAAGCCATCTCATTCACTTCAATTACAGTTCCTAAATTCAACCGAATGTGGTCTTCTAAATCCCTCCACATCTTAACATATGACTTGAATAAATCACGCAAAATGTCGTATAATCCCAATCCCCAATTTCCCAACAGGGGTTCATAGAAAAATGTATGAACATACGGCAAAGAATCGTGGAAGAACCTTTTTGTTTCGGCAAGAGCTAAATATCTTCTATTCACAACAATAATATGTTGATTTCGCAAGATTTTGTTGTTTCGCAAATATAAATCTCCCCAAAATTCTAAAACCTCCAACAACCCCTCTTTTTTTGCAAGGTCAATAAATGCTTTTTCGTGTGTTTCTTCAACTTGCTTTTCTGTGGGAACGGGTGAATATGGTGCAACGGGAAATACCATCCAAATCCCCATTTGTTGCATCTCAATTGCTGTCGGAATATCAATCCAATACCGTTCAATACACCACCGTTTCCATTCGTCTTCAACATAGTCAAATGGAGAAATTGCTTTCCATTCGGGATAACCTTTCACCACAGAAGTTAGCCCAATTTGTTTTGTCTCAAATTTCCAAATAATTTTCATTATAATCTCGCCTGTTATACATCCCCACCGCAAAGCGTGTTCAAATTCTTCTATGAAGTTATACGATTTCAAATAAAAATCTGCTAAATCTTTACAAATTACTCCTATCCGTTCCAAAATGGGAGATTTTGCTAATGATTGAATTGCAAAAAAATCTTTGCTTTGCAATAGGGATCTTCGTATTGTTGAAATTAATTGTTCCGCAGTATAAAATAATTTTGGTGGAATTGATGTGGAACGCCATTTATGTGGGGGGTCTGGAATATTCACCCGCCTCATATAATACATATCCAGAGCTTCCATCCATTTTTGTTCCCTTTCACGCTTTGCAGATTTTCCATTTAACCATTCTTCTTCTATCTCCGAAACTATATCGGACGCAGGATATTTTTCCCGTTGTTCCTCTTTCTCTATAATATCAAGAGCTAAAACTTTTAAGAATTCTTTTTGTTGTCCATTCTCCATTTTATTTCTTGCACCTCCTTTTTCAACTCAATTATTTGCTTCTGCAAAATTTTAATTTGTTCTAAAATTAGCTCGGATTGACAAGAGTGGCATCCATTCCCATTAAATTTGTTGTTATTTCCATTTTTAATTTCACGGGCTTTAAAAAAAATATCAGAAACAACTTTTATTGCCAAAGTAAAGAAAATTAACAAAAACGATAATTGTCCATCAATTTGCATTCTTCACTTCACCTCCTTCTCATAATATATCCAGGAATATAATCTGTAATTCTTCCGCCACCCGAAAAAAAGTAATAAGCAACATATCTACACGCATCTTTGATATGTTCCAATTCATTCTTCTTTTCCAGCTTATCTCCTTTTATTTCATATGCTCCCTCATAAGCTGCAATAATCCTTTGTGCTTTATGATAAATTTTAATTTTTCTTCTCCCTAAATAAAAATTTTCTTTTTGGAATGATTCCAAAAGCGGAGGAGTCATATGCACGACATTAAAACCCTCATCGGTAAAAATTTCAAATGCGGATTGACCCCGCCAATCTTTTCTTTTACCTCCAATATCCCCCACAAAATATACCTCATTATGTCTTATTCCCCATTTTTGTAATTGGGATTTTAAATCAGAAGCAACATTTATCAGATGTTCATTCTGATATTCCCAAGATGTGAGAAAATAGAAAATCTCATCATCAACATCCCAGACCCCCAATACAACAGCCATATTTGAAATTCCCCAATCTATCCCCCCGTAAAACATCCTGTCTTTTGACCATTTAAAAAGCTTCTCTCTTAATTCGTCAGGTGTTGGGTTCCAGATGTTCTCGTCAGTTAGATTGTATGTTCTGTTTTTTTTTACAACCCCCCAACCTTCACCCAGAACAGCAGATAATTCTTCTTCTGAATGTGTTTGTTTTAAATTTTCAAGATAAGACAGGGGGAGATATGGGTTGTCAAAAGTTTTTATACGAAATTCACGACCTGCAAACCTCTTATACAACCAGTGGTCATATCCGACATCGGACGCAGTTGCAGCTAAAACAATCTTTTGTATTGGTGGTCGTCTTACACGCCTTACAATCTCCAAATATGCGTCTTCTGATAACAAAGATGCCTCATCAACAAATACGCAATTGAACTCATAACCTTTTATTTTCTCAAATTGTTTCCGCAATTCCCCTGATGATAAAATGTAAAGCTCTGAACCAGCGGGATGAATTACTACGCCGTCTTTTTCATTTTTGTGTTCAATCATATACTCCCGTTCAGGTTGTGTTGAGACAGCCAAAATAGTCGGAAGCAAAGTGTTGAAAATGTTTCTTTCTGTTTCACGTGTAATCAAACATTTTGTTCCACCCAACCGTAAAATCTGCAACACGATGTATGAACACACCGTTGTTTTTCCTGCTCCATATCCACCTAACAACAAAAACTGAAATTCGGGTGTCCCCAAAACCTTTTCTAAAAACTCTCTTTGTCTCTCCGTTAATTCTATCTCATCTTTTATTTGCCACATCTTTAATTCCTCCTATTGCGTTTTAAAAATTTCCAGTCTGTTTTCATCTGGGATAACTTTATTTGTGTGAATAACAATATTTCCAATTTGAACAATTCGGGGGTAAGATGTAGTAGTAGAAACAATATCTTTCTCGTCTTTAATTACTTTGTCATAGAAGTTGTTGAATTCCCGCAAAAACATTAAAACTTCATCCCATTTGTCTTTGACATCAATTTCCCCTTTTTCAATTTTATATGCCATCATATTAAAGATTGTCAAAATTTTTTTCTTGACAATTTCTTTTTCTGTGATTTCTCCCACTTGATAGAGGCGATTTAACTTGTCAGACGCAAGTGCTAAATTCCCGTTCATTATCGCAATTCGTAATTCCTCCCAAAGCTCATTTTCCTTCTCATTCTTTGTTATTTCACTCATCTAAAATAAAAATTAAGAAAAAATTTCCAAAAATTTGACTTTTACAACAAGAATGATTAAAATAAAAAGAAAAGGGGGTAAGGAGATGTCATTTGATAAATCGCAGGAATTCACGGACAAGGATTTTATTGCGTGGTGCAAATCTAAAAAAATAAAAAATCTCAAATGTTTATATCAATACAAAATAAAAAAATTGGGACAGGATGAAAAGAGCCCTATCGTTTATCTTGATATTGATAAAGACGAAACATTAGACCGCCTGAAATCATATGATGTCCGTGTTTATCTGTGGCAACACGCTTCATTATTAGGTGCGTGGATTGATATTGACCTAAAAGATGAAAACGAAGTCTATAATTTATCTTTGTTATTCCCAAGACCAACATTTTTGATTCAAACAGGACGACATTTTGCATTTTTATGGGATGTTGAAAATGACGAATCAGAAGATGGATTATGGACGGAGAATGAATATAACGAAATGCGTAATTTATTATGCAAAATCCTTGAACAAAAATATCCAAATTTAGCAAAAGAAAATCGTTCAAAAACAATATCAAATGCCCTCATTAGACCACCATGCTCGTGGAACTCAAAATCTAATTCACAAGTCAAATGGTTCAAAATAGGAGACAAATATACAAAATCAAAATTTTTAGAAGATTTAATTTTCTTTGCACCGCAGGGAGAAAAAAAAGGGAAAAGCATAGAAGATACCTCATTCGTCTCAACAACAAGTCCTATACCTCCTTTACCCCCTTCTCCCTGCGGTCTCATAAATTTTTTATGGGAAAATTTTACTGATTTAAAATACGATGGATGGCGTCTTTTATCTTACGATGCAATTTTACGAAAGAAAGAAAATGAATTTTTAGAAAAATCAAAAGAATGGGAAAAAATTCATTCTGACAAGGTTCAACAACGCCCCCAGTATCGCCTGAATTATTCTGCCCAAGAACTTATGACAAACACCGACGATTTTTCATCGTGCAAAACAATTGCAGAATTGACAGAAGATATGATTTCAGAAAGATTTCTACATACGATAAAATTAAATTTCCATCCTTGTGATGCCTGTCCTCATCGCCTATCTTACCGCAAACCTTATAAACAACAATCTAAATTTTCAATCCCAGAAGGATATGAAATCACCGAAAATTATGACATCAAATACAAAAACGAAATTATTGCAAAAAATTTCAACATAGATTCAATTTTGATAAAAAAAGATGGACACTATGACAGATGTATAATTGTTGTAAGAACAGGGAAAAGTGAATTGGCATATGTGGATTTTGCCTCAAATCAAGAACTTATTTCTCAATTTCGGGTAAGTAGTGTTCCTCGTTTCCGAAGGTTTTTTGCAGAATTTGAAAGCCTGAACCCGCATCTTGTCGTTCGTGATTGGGGTTTTACGGGATACCATCCACAAGAAAAAGTCTGGTCAATTTTGAACCTACATTATAACACCCCAAAAATCTCCCCGACATTTGATGTGTCTTGTGAAGGAAAAGCAGAAGATTGGAAATCAATCTTTTGTGATTTAGTTTCCATTATGACAGAAAACAAAGATTTTTTTCTTGCAATTCCCCTGTCAGGTGGATTAAATTTCCTTGCACCATATCAGAATACAATTGCACCTGCATATATGATAGAGGGGCAACCAGAAACGGGAAAAACTTTACGAGGTTTGCTTATAAATTTTCTGATAAGAGAACCCAAAATCGTGGATTTTTCTTCATTAACACGAGCGTTTATACAGAACGAACTTGTAAAAATTAAATCTTTTATTTGCATAGATGAGTTCAAATATGAAGATAGAAATTCAATTGAACATCTTATTGCACTTTTGAATATGTCCGAAAAATATACATACTCTCGTTTTTATCAATCTACATATGCACCCATAATTTTGTTTTCAAATACCGCAAAAATCCTTGATGAAGCCTCCGCACGCAGAATTTTCCATATGAAAATTCCCGAACCGCTTCTGATAGAAGAATATTCTTCATTATATAATGAAATTTTAAAGAGAAAATGTTGGGGGCATCTCTATAAAATTGCAGATGATTTATTAAAATTAAAAGAAACCTTAAAACTACCCTTTGAAGTCCCCCGATACTTCTTTTCATTCTACAACCATTATCTTGCAGTGAAATCAGCGTTAGAATGGTGGCATACCCTTTGCAAATATTTTGATATAAAATTCATCACAAAAGAAGATGTAATTCAATTTCTGCAAGAAAAAGTCCCAACACGAAAAGAACAAGTCCTCTTCCACATTTTAGAATACATACACCAAAAATTTACAAAAGACAAAAGAAGATCAATTTACTGGAAAGAAATTGCACAACTTGGATATAATGAAGATATTTATAAATTGTTGCTCTGCGACGAATGGTATAATGTAAAAACCAAAGGGAAAACATACCCTCGTGGAAGAGTTACCGAAAATTCAACCCTTTATTTTCTGTGGCTAAACGGTATAGCAACTTTAAAAAAGGATGATTTTTTACAAAAAATAAGGGATTTAAGAAAAACAATAGAGAAGGAAACGGATTACAAATTCAAGATAGATGAAGATGAACTGGAATTGCTCGTTGATCTCATTTACGAAACCCCCACGCAAGAAACCAGAATGTTAAAAGCAAAAACCGTCTATAACGAAAAATATGAAAAACATATAAAACAACCCGAAGAGGAAGAACAAGAGGTAATTTATTTTGATTAACAGAAAAAATGAAAGTAAAAAATATAAATGAAATAATGAAAGGAAAAAATTGAACTCAAATCCCCATATTTTGGGATACCTTATCTCTACATTAGCGAATTTGGATTGGAGATAGTAGCAGGGTATCCTCTTGAATCTTCATTTTATCATACAGAAAAACCACTGGATTTAGATCCAGATCTCACTTTATTTTTCTTGAAAGAATTGGAAAAAGAAATAAAAAATGTTGATTAACACACACACACACACACACACACAATTTTCTTTTGCTTTTTTTTTAAAGATGATGAGGGGGGCGGGAGCAGGCTTCCCCGAAGACCCCCGTCTTTTGGGAATTTTTGCGGGCGAAAAAGCCCGCAGAAAGGAGGTATAGGACTATGGAAAGAACAAAAGTATCTAAAATAGCAACAAAAACAACAGAGGCAACGACTTGCGACTTCTGTGATGATGGCATAGCAGAATATAATTGTAATGCATGTCAAAGAAAACTCTGTTTCTTCTGTGTGAAAAAAGCAAAGGACAAATATCTATGTTTCTTTCACTGGAAATTATTTCAAGCGTTCCACTCAGCAATAGAAGAATTCAAAAGAGAGAAAGGAGGTGAAAAAGTATGAAAGAGATTAAAAAAGAGATTAAAATAGAAGATCTTGAATTAAAAAGACGGATAGATAAAGAACACTTCGCCCCACAAAATGCATACGAAAAAATGAAATTAGTCATTGAGATAAATCAAAAATTAATGGAAAAAGAAAAACAAGTTTTACATCCTTGCCTTGTTGGTGGTTCAAGTTCGGGTAAGTCATCCCGAGTTTATCAATATGGAAAAAAAACACAAAAAGAGGTATTCCAAATCAACATTACGGAGTACCTCCCTGAGGACATTGCAGGAATTCCCAAAGTAGATTCCGAAATTACACAATACACTCTTCCAGAATGGGTTGTCAGTTCAATAGTCTTCTTTGATGAGATAGATAAAGTAATCACTCAACAGCATAAAATAGCTCCATTACTTACGATTATGAGTGATAGAAGAATACGAAGGAAAAAACTTGAAAATATATTCATCTTCGCTGCTCAGGTTGCAGAAGATATAAGGTTTTTGGAATACTTAAATGAAAAAGAAGAATATTCAGAAGCTCTATCCAGACGCTTATTAATAATTCCGTGCTTTTACAATGAAGCTGTTGAATATCTACGAAGCCAGGGGATGAAAAGAATAAAATTAGATGGACAAGAAATTGATAAAAAGATAAGAGAATGGAAACTCAAACACTTTCTCCCTTTTCATTATGAATACATTTATGAATTCACACAAGAATATACAAAAATGCTTCCTGATTATGGCTTTGAAAACAAAGAAGAAAGAGATACCTATGTAAAAGAAGTAATACTTAACTTATTCTATTATTTAGACAGAAACGGAGTCGCCAACGCAATTGATGACGCTCTTGATATAGGAGATGAAACACGAACGGAATCAGAAGAAGAAATCTATCACTATGAGATAGTGAAAAACTTCAGAAAATTCTCAATTCCACAAGTTTATTACTCGCTTGCTCATATTCAAAATAAACTAACAGCAAAGGAGTTTTATACCACTTTTCTTTACTGCTATGTGAATAGTTCAGTTGATGAACGAGCTAAATTCTTCCAAGCACTTTACAACAGCGTGAAAGAGAAAGAAGAATTCACATCATCCCACGAAATCGTTGTTATATTCTGGCATACTGTGGCTTCTCTATGCTATTTAAAGAGAGAGAATAAACTCCCATTTGACTTTGAAGAATTGCCAGTGCTGTTTCAAAAGAAGATTCAGGAAATGGAAAAGGAGGTATGGGAATGAAATTATACAAAACACGATACGAAAATGTTTTTGTGGCAAATTCAATTGAAATGGCGTTTGATGAATGGGTGAAAAGTGTGTGGTGGGATTTGAAGTATGGAAAGAGTGTCATACAAATCTATATTCGTTTTCACCCTAAGAATTTTTATATTCACCGCCTACCATTAACACTTTTAAAACAAATATCAAAGGAGGTGGGAAAATATGAATATTAAAAACTATTTAGAAAAATTAGGAATTGAAATAATTGAAGATACATCTATTGATTCTGCTTTCTCATTTTTTGATGAGCAACAAAAAAAATTCATCATACGATATAATCCCAATTATTCCCCAGAAACTACTGAATTTTTGTTGCTCCACGAATTTATGCACATTTATCGTGAAGACTTACTAAGAAAAGATGTAATAGTTGAAGTTTATAATGTTGCATCAGATTGTATAATAAATGATATCTTAATAAGAACGCATAAACCCCCAGAAGAACTTCCACCTTTAACTATTGAGCAATTAGAAGACTGCTGTAAAAAAATCTATGATTTCTACGCAGGAGCAAAACCACTATATAACCATTTGTTAAAAGAACATACCCAAATTCATATCGTCCCCTGTTTCCAAACAACCGATTTTCTCCATGCTTTTCCTGAATTACAAAGAATAAAAAAACAAGTTCTTAATGAAATAAAAGAAGACATTAAACAATCTACTTCTAATGTTCCAAATGAACTAAAAAATTCCATCAAAAAAGAGATAGAAAGAAAAAAAGAAGAAGGAAAAGAAGATAAAAATAACATAGCGGGAAAAGGAAATTCTGAATTCTCAATAATTCCCGTTAAACCATCTGAATCTTCGTATTTGAAGAAAATTATCAGTCAATACTTAAAACAATTCAAAGAAAGCGAGAATTCAATGTTCCGTGTAAAATACGAACGCCTATATCGCCATTCCAGAATACCAAATATTCCCCGTGATATCCCCGTTCTTCTGCCTATTCCCATAACTTTTATTATTGATGTTTCTGGAAGTATGGATAGATACATAAATGCTATTCTAAACACAATAGCTCACTTTGAAAAAGAAATGCCTGTTCAGAAAATTTTCTTTTCTGATACTGCAATTAAAGTAAATAATAGAAAATACTTTAACGCAGGAGGTGGAACGCAAATAAAATCAGCACTTGAACTGATAAACAAAACATTTATGACTGTTGTATTCTCCGATTACGAGTTTTTTGATATGAAATACAAAGAATTTGTTAATGCGCTGATGAAGAAAACAAGAATCGCAATAATGTTTGACGAGAAATTAAAGGTAAAGGAGGTGATAAAATATGCAAATCAAAAAGAATAAATATAAAGATGACAAAAAAGAATTCGCAATTGTTATCGGAAACGAATATTTTTTCGTAGAATTCCATCATAATCTCCACATTTTTAGTTATACTACTACCTGGAATTCTAAAATTGACCGATCTTTTCTAAAAGCAGTAAAACAATTAGAAAAGGAGGTTGCAAAAATATGAAAGTTAAAAAAAATAGAAAAAAAATAATTGTATTTGAAAAACCTGTATTATTCGGAATAGATAAATATGAATTACAAGTGCGGTTAAATCCAAATTCTGACAAACCCTCAATTTCATTCAAATTTTATGGATGCAATATTTTATTCCACAACGATTTAATCTGGAATGGCTTCTGGCAACGCAGAGATTTTATACTACTTTTAAAAGATTTAAAAAAGGAGGTGAAAAAAATATGAAAATTGAAATACCAAAATATTCTAATCACAAAGAAATCAAACGAAAATCTTTTTATTTCCATTTTTACAATATGTCGCATCTCGTTCAATTCGTTCTATATACACACGAAGACCTTTTCAATATTGCTGATTTTAAATTTGTATATGATAAAGTATCCATCTTCATTCCCGACAAACAACTACATAAACAAAAAATTTTAAAAATTCTTCAAAAAATAGAAAAGGAGGTGATGAAAAATGAAAATGTTCTTTAATGAATACCCAGAACCATACCAATTATGTTGGGCTGAAATTGACCTTCTAAATTTTCCCAGATTTATAAAATTCTCTATTTCCTCTGGTGGTCTTTACCTATCTTTTCCTGCATTCAGTATAAGTTGCTCTAAACAAGAATTCTCTTGTTTTATTAATATAAAAGAACTGGATGGAATTATGAGATATTTATCAGAAATTGAAAAAGAGATTATTAAAAAGAAAAAAGGAGGTAATTAAGAATGAAGATCTTCTCCGATAACCATTATCCCCCAGCACGACATTTATGCTCTACCGACCCTTGTACAGTTATTTATATTTATCCAGACGCCATCGTTCTTGAAGCACTTGACTTATTCTCTACAAAATTCTCTGTTCGCTCATCTGATTTCTCATTTGAAACTCACAAAAGAAAAAAAACCGATTATAAAATTTTTTAAAATTTTAGAAAAGGAGGTGAAAAAAAATGAAGGTAAAATGTCATACGATCCTAATCACCTTTCCCATTCTCATAATAAACAAAACCTCATCCATAAAATAAAATTTATAGAAAAGGAAATCAAAAAAGGAGGTGCAAAATATGAAAATGAAAAAAAGTTATAATTTAATGACAGCTGAACTTAAAATGAATGGTACCTTCAATAATCTTATAGCAAAAACACAAAAAGGTAAATACCTATTAGAAATAGGAAACGATTTTTTATCTGGTGATAAATTTGGATACGGGGAATCTTTTTTTGAATTTTACGAATCCGCATTTGTTTATGATATCATCACAGAAAAATCTTTCATTCTATTTCTGAAACAATTAGAAAAGGAGGTGATTAAAAATGAAAGTAAAAATAAATGAAGATAATGATAGAATCAAACATACACTCACAAATCTCCCAAATTCCTCATTAGTCATAACTCCTTTGGTCATCAGTGTTGATACCCAATCATTTTCACTTTATATCCATAATCTTGATTTTAACTTCGGATATTCCATCTCATTTACCCCCGACAACCTTTTAGATTTCTTAACACAATTAGAGAAGGAGGTGAAAAAATATGAAAGTGAGAAAACGACTTTCTAATGTGTATAAAGTGATATCATTCAACTCAGAATGTATAGAATTGTTTATTGACGACCTCTTCTTCACAATCTACACAAAAGACGATGATGAAAATCATTTCTATTTTCAATTCAGCACTTATAGTTTTGGAAGCCCCAACCCCTTCCCTGTAAATTACTTTCTTGAAGTCGCTAAACAAATTCAAGAACTACAAGATTAACAAGGAGGTAAAAAAATGATAGAGAAAGAATTTAGAAAATGGATAGATGAAGAAAAATGGTTCTACAATTCGTTAATGAATGACAGTATTTCCTTGTGGAATTTCAACCTTTTCGTATTTTCAAATCTCAAATAC
>Ga0308310_1000027_pt1 | contig 41232 bp, 38 predicted proteins | sample HotsprSampleMS65_FD_203672 | JGI IMG/M metagenome (GOLD analysis project Ga0308310, IMG submission 203672) | Hot spring phototrophic mat microbial communities from Mushroom Spring, Yellowstone National Park, Wyoming, United States - 20090730_MS65 ...
ATCGATAGTACTACGAAATACTGATCAGCAGCCAGACAAATATACCGATCAGGCCAATTGTACCGACGATCTTTACGAGTACACTGATCAGTTTGACAAGAGCCTCGACCAGTACGCTGAACAACCAATACCCCGCTCGAATCGAGATGACGACAACGACGATGAACATGAGAGTGTTGAAGTCCATTGCTTTCTCCCGTCTATGCTGTGCTGTCCCCTAATCTGTTTACTGCTTAAAGCATATCAAAGCCATTCCCCGGACTACATTCCAGGTTTCATACAATCCAGTCTTTACTGACTCAGGAAGAGACAACCATAATCTCACTAAAACCTCACCGTCCGTTTTCATGGTCTAGACAGGTATCAAAAATGAGGTATAGTAGACTTAACATGCGAGCTAAAAAATGCGCAGAAGTCCAGTTCCGACTAAGCTGTCGATTTGCTGCAGGGAGAAGTTACTTTGCCTGGAAGTAAATAAAAGGAGACACGAATGGAAGTCGCTGTACCAATTCATTCTATTCCGATTATCCTGTGCACGACGGATATAGAGTCACAAGCGGTCAGTAAGTTCAAGGTTGACCGTTCTACGTTCCCAGAGGATGACTGCGCATGCCCATCTGAAAAGGTTCCTCCCTCAGCCGATACCGATATTAATCCCGTAGCCGCTTACACGTTGCCAGCACTCTATACTGCTCCTCTTTCAGAAGACTGGACTCTGGCATTTAATCCGCAGGGCGACGCTGGTGTGATCGTCCTTGATCAGACCGCATGGCAACTCCTTCACCGGTTTCGTCAACCCCGACGATTGGTTGATGCCGCTTATGAAGGGGATGATGCGCTAATGGTGCAGCACGGAGTACTTCGTCTGGCCGGATTGCAATTGTTGCAACCTGTTGATCAACCATCAAATGTGCGGCGTATGCCATCACAGACGTTAACTGCCTGGCTGCACATAACGAATGCGTGCAATCTGCGCTGCGACTACTGCTACCTCAAGAAGACATCTGAGGCAATGGATGAGATGCGTGGTCGGCAGGCGGTTGATGCCGTGATCCGTTCTGCAGTGGCAAACCAGTTTCGGCGGGTAAAGTTGAAATATGCAGGTGGAGAGGCAACGCTCAACCTTCCTTTAGTTATTACGCTTCACCAGTACGCACGCGATAGCGCAGCACGGCACAATCTGACTCTCGATGGTGTTATACTCAGCAATGGCGTTGCCCTCAGTGACCACCAGATTCGTCAGATCCGCGACAACGACTTGCGCTTGATGATCTCACTTGACGGTATCGGTGACCTACACGATAGCCAGCGGCGGTTCGTCAACGGTCGCGGTTCGTTTGCCCGTGTTGCACAAACACTCGACCGACTGGCACAGCACGGTGTGACACCGTCTCTCTCCATCACCCTGTCACATCGTAATCTTGCAGGGCTACCTGAAACCGTCGCGTATGCACTGAATCGAGGATTACCGTTTTCGCTGAACTTTTATCGTGCAAATGACTATGCTGCCGCATACACCGACCTTGCGTTTGGCGAGGAGGAGATCATTGCGGCGATGAAAGCAGCCTTTGCGGTCATCGAACAGCGCATGCCGCCGTACCGTTTCTTCGGCTCATTGCTTGATCTTGTGCGGTTCGATGCCCCTCATGACCATACCTGTGGAGTCGGCAATTCGTATATGGTTATTGACCAACGTGGAAGGGTAGCAAAGTGTCACATGGCGATTGAGCAGACGATTACCGATGTTGATGCGCCTGATCCACTGCGTCTAATCCGTGAGGATACTAAAGGCATTCAATACATTCCGGTTGATGAAAAAGAAGGATGTCGGACGTGTACGTGGCGCTACTGGTGCGCTGGCGGCTGCCCGGCGCTGACGTATCGTGTAACGGGTCGCTTCGATATCAAGTCGCCGAACTGCCGTATCTATCAAGCCCTCTTTCCAGAAGTGCTGCGGTTGGAGGGATTGCGTTTGCTGCGGTATGCGGGTGGACAGCCGAATACATTGCTGCCGTGCTCGTAGAGCAGTCATATTCGGCTCCAGATTTGACTCCGTTGCAAAAGTGTACCGCAGCGACGCTGGGAGTACAACGCTTTCCAAATCACTCTCCACGTTCGCTGCGGTGAAATAGGTAATGTTGTAGGCAATCAGAAGTGATGCTATTCGATCAGTAGCGCACAACGTTCGAGGAGATCGCGCATCGCCGACCTTTTTCCTCGAACTGGATAGTCCTGCTCGAATGTGCGTACTGCCTGCGCAACGATGTCTAATTCTTTGGCGCTCAAATCCTTCAATCGGTTATACACACTGTTTTGTCCACGCAATCCACCGGGATCGCTGAGTGTGTAATGGGGGTCGCTGCCCATGAATACCCGATCATACTCAAATGCCAGCGCATAATAACGGATCGCATAGCGCAAGCAATCATCGACCGTCCGAAAATCTACCTTGCTGTCTTCAACGAACAACTTGGCAAGTCTGAGATGTTCATCTTCAATACGCTTCAAGTTATCCTCCGACCGGTTGCGACGATAATGAGCGAAGAGGTGGTGCCCGATCAACATATGGATGCGTGCAAGTTCGTTGAATACCTGGGGATGATAGATGTTCGGGTCTTGGGAATTCGGTAGCCTTTGACGAGTGATTAGGTAGTTATCAGGGATTGCTTCACGTGCTGAAATCAGACCCTTCTCAATGATGTCCAGTCGTTCTCCATAAAAACCGGCATAAGCCATATTGACTCCGGCAACAACTTGACGGAATGAATTGCTTTGTTTACGTGCAAAGTCGATGGCGCAGTCTAGTGTCTTCACACACTGATCCAACAGTGTGTCGAGGTCTTCTTCCAGCAACGACGGATGATCGCGCTTTACTGCGAAAAGACGGCGCAGCGCATCTCCTTCTTCAATCAACGACTCGATCAGGCGTGAACGATCATCCATCGCTTCGAAAAGTTTACGGGCCTCTTTCGCATATTGGTGTGCTTGCCGTAAGAGCTGAATGCGTTGATCAGGGTCGTCATCGTGCTTAACCGATCGATTCAGTATTTCAGCAAGGTTACGCAGCGCTAGTCCCTGTCCAAATCGGTACTCGACCGCCTGGAATAATCGCAGTGCACGCTCGGCATTGGCCTGTGCCAACGTGGAATTGCCAGCATTGATGAGAACGAGCGAGAGGGTAGCGTAACTTAGGCCGATCAATGCCCGTGCACCCAGTTTCTTGCGGATCGCAAGGCTTTCCTCAACCAGCCTCTGGCCGTCGGTAAAGCTTCCCTCCTCACTCTCAGCAAAACCAAGGTTATTTAATGTCAAGGCCAGACAGACGGGTATATCCAACTTTCGCCAACTAGCAGCGGCGCGACGATATTCTGTGATCGCCTGACGTATCTGCCCGCGTAACCGTGACCCTAATCCGCGGGCATAGTATGCCAGCGCCAGCATACTTCCGGCATACCAACTCCTTGCCTTTGGAACGTTTGTTGATACATCACGTGCAACTGCGCTCAAGATTTGTTCAGCGTCGTATAGCAGTTTTTCGGTGTGTTCAAGGTCTTGCTCCTCTCTGCTTGCGCGGGTAACCCGTGCTAATGCTTCCCAGACATTGAGCGCTGCTTCGGTTATTCCACCGCCGGCTTTCAGGGTATGCGGCTCTTCACGCCGCAGCCGCAGCGCTTCCTGAATAGCGCTGGTGTAATTATAGTCCCCATACCGGCGGTGCACTACCGGACGAATTGTAACAATACCTTGCACCATCTCGCGTTCCAGACCATCAATGGACGATTGCTGTCCTGATGGATCGCGTTCGTCGAGGAATACCAGTAGCTCTGCTTGGGTTTGAGTATCGAGCATGGTGTTGCCAGTGAAGGCCGTGTAGAAGCTCATGCGGCAGTACTCTTTAAACCCTTCGAGCACATCAAGTCGCAGGATGTAGTACATGCGCTCGACCAGTAAACGATGCTTCTCTTGTTGAACACTAGTGATGCGCACGTGATCGAGGCTTGGTGTCTCCTCGACTGAGTGGTACTCCTGTTCAATTGGCGCGTACAGGTCGTCGAGTTGTTTGTTGTACTTTTCAATCTGATTCTCGTACCACTTAATGATTGTTTCGTTAACGCGCTTAGCTTCAGGTGCGTCGCCTGGTGCACTATAAATCTGCCGCGCCAGGATAGCATACATCTCGTCGTGCAGGAAGTAACGACCATCGCGCACCTTAACAAACGACAGGCGCTTAACAGGCTCGAGTCGATCACGTGCTTCCTCAACTGAAATCTCGAGCAGATGCGCCAGCAATTCTTCATCAACACCTTTTGGTACTCGCCCCAGCATAGGGAGCATATCCAGGATGCCTTTAGTGTCCATCATACGCTTGACGATCTGCCGCTCGAGTTCCTCTTGTGCACGCGCAGGATCGGTATCGACATCGAGGATGTCTGGTATTTGCCCGAATCCGGAAATGCTGATGTAATCGGCCAAAAGTGCTAGTCTAATCGGCGCACCGCCGGAGTAGCGGTACACCCGCTCCCTGTCCTGCGGTGCCAGTGCCAGCGCACGCAGCGTATTCGCAACCGCTTCCTCACCCGCTTGTTCGGCGGCTCGCGCCACTGCGTCCAAATATTCGTTTGTTTCCTCTAGGGTGAACGGTCCTACTTCGATACGTGTTAGACGAATTGCCGGATGGTTCTCAAGGTCTGGGAAGAGATGGCGAATCTGGTTGCGCCCGGCGACTAGAACGGTAACGTTCCCCCAGTCGGGTAAGGTCTCGACCAGCCATTGCCAGGCTTCGGCTACCTGAAACGGCGGACGTTGCTCAGTTGCGCCGTAAGCAATGCGTTCAACCGTATCAAGCGCAATCACGACGTGCTGCGACTGCGAGAAACGGTTGAAGTCGGTGATGAATGCTTGCAATGTCTCCTGGGTTGCTTCGGCAATCGCACGCACATCCCCCGAGATCTGCGCTTTGTACTGCTGCGCACGTTTTTCCTCAAAGGTGCGGAAGTGACCACTATTGGCAACGTTCAGTGAGGCGTAGATCGCACTGGCAAGCGCTAGACTACTGTGATACTGCATGTCGTACAGATCAACTACCTGCTGTGCCAGGAAAAGTCCGGGTTTGCGTCGCTTGAACGTATCGTTCAAAATGCGCGTTTTGCCGATACCACCCTTACCGTACAGGGCAATAATAGATGCTCCCGAAGTACTAGAGATCGCCGTATCAATCTGTTTAAGTATCGCCTCCCGTCCAACCAGGTCAGGAGTTGCCCATGCGCCGGTATAACGCTCAAGTTCATGCTCACTCATAGCAAAGTCCTCTTTGTCGTTCAGGCGAATGAGACAGAATGACCGACATCTTCCGCTAGCACCCCACGATGGTATGTGGCGCGCTGTTCGAAGTACTGCCTACTGTTCGGATACCTTTTCGCCCAGTCTTCGTACAGATTTACAGCCCGTTCGTGCAAGCGTCGCCAGACTTCTCGCTTTTGCAGTTTCAGAAGCTGTTCAAGAACAGTACGTACTGCTTCGTCGAGGACGTACCTTGCATCTTGCCAGCGTCCTAGGTTCGTTTCAAGCAGAAGATCTCGCAAGCCACGCATAGCTTTAATCGTGTATTCTGGTCCCTCCGGTTTCGTATTACGCAGTTCCGCTAGAAAGTAAGGCATCTCATGTTCACGAAACCCATCCTTGAGCACACACAGCGCATTGAGTACTTCTCGCAACTTGTCGCGCCATTGCGCGGGTATCACTTCTAACAAGCGGCTTGCTACATCCTCTAGCACTTTGTCATCAATGGTCGCGCTATTGATTGCTTGTTCGAGATCATCACCCTTCGATAATCTGTCGCGCACCTGATGCACGAATGCTCTGGCAAGCAACTCATTCGTCAGCGGATACCCACCACCTAGGTTGATCACTTTCTTTGCTAGTTGTTCGATCGCTTCGTCGGAAAGATTGGCAGCTATGAGTGTATCTTGTGGTGATTCTTGAGGTGATCCTTGAGATGATTTTTGAAGTGATTTTTTTATCTGCTCGACAACCTGTTCAAGCGAGAAAGGGGTGAGCGATTGGTCTTCACGTTCGAGGCGCAGATAGGGAGATTTCCAGAGATATGGACGGCCACGGCCTGTCATAATGATTAAAACACGTGGTAACGCTGCAAACGCGGCGATCAGGTAGCGTTCTAAATAATCGAGGAAGCCCCTGTTTGCTTCGAACACCGAGTCTAGAATCAGGCAGATTATCAGGTCTCGTTCTGACTCCAGCTTCTTTCTGACATCCTGTGCCAGCCACGCGGAGAGATCGCGCAATGAAGCGTAAGGTGTGCGAACAATGTCAAGTTGTTCTGCGATCCAGGCAAGAAGCTCCTGAAGCAAGTGTTCGTAGTGCCGCTCATCCCCGCTTTCGATCTGAGATATATCATTGCTGGTGATATACCATTCTCGTTCACCTACTTGCAATTCTTTAGGGGGCGGTGTAAGACTGATTAAGAACGATACGATGCGATAATCTGGTATCCGAGTGGATGCTTTCTCTTTTATAGCAGAGCGATGTATAGCAGAGCGATGGAGATGAAGTGCTAGCCAGCTTTTGCCTAATCCACGTTCGCCTCGAAACACTATTGTCCGCACCTGCTCAGCATCGCCGCGTGCAATGTTCTCAAGTGCCTTGGTTACCGTTTCGATCTCTTTATCGCGATTGACAAAGAGATCGTCCTTGTATACCGGCAGATCGGTTTGTGTCATGTTTATCCTCCCGTTTCGTTGATCGCCGAACATTTTTGAAATCCTGGACATGGAGCCGGTGCCCTGCCAGGCTAGACTGTGTTGGTTCTTATCAACGCGATGGCGGCGATAGACTGCGCTGGGTTGCATAATGGTGATACCAGGCGATAGCATAGCGAATGTCCTCCTCATCAAGTTGCCATCCGTCGTTCAAACGCGCTGCGTAGTGTAGGATTGCCTTCCGAGTTACCTGGAGTACAATGCGCGGCAAAGGTGGCAGATTTTTCACGATCTGTTGTTCAATATTGGTTAGCGCCGGCGTGCTAATAGCGTCGAGCGACTCGAAGCGTTCTTCGGAAGCTGCAGAAATGCGTTTCCGTAGCATACTCACCAGTAAATCGTGGTTCCAGATGATACGTGCTATCCGTGTGGGAATAGCATGGCGGTGAAGGTATTCAGTTATAGCAGGTTCTAGCGAATCGGGGATGAATAGTTTGATATAGGTTTTCGATTTGGCCCATGTTTCAGAACGATCAAAGAGCTCACACACCCAGGCTACGGCGTGTTGAACGTTTTCCTGATTTTCATATATTGCATCGAGACCATCAATTAGAAGCAGAACATGGCTGAAACCGAGTGCGTCGGTCACGACCTCGACAAATGTCTGAAAGACCTCCTCCATCCGCCCACGCATAGCGTCGGTTCCAGACGTTGCTAACGTATTGCAAAACCGATCAAGAACATCAGGTGGCGGCGGTGCAGTGAGAGCGTATGTTCGTTCTAGGAGTGGGGTCAATCCGGCCGGAGTACCGGTTTCACGTAGAATGTCGAGATAGTAATCGAGTGGTCCAGGCAAGCCAGCGCGTAGAATAGCGGTTACTGCCCGAATCTCGGTACTTGATGCTCTAAACAACCGCTCTGGACGAAAGGCCAGACCGGTGAGTAGCGCGCAGGTACCGGCTTCAAGCAACAGACGCAGGTGCTCCCTAGTAGTTGGTGGGGTACCGGTGAGGGGGGCTGTACCCAAATTATAGGGTAATGGGAACGGGTATGTTCCGCCAATATCGAACCAGCATGTCCGCGTAACTGCGACACGCATAGCGGTTTTACCACCGCCCGGCGGAGCGACAATGATGGTTGGTTTATTGTCCAGTGCGACACGGAATATGTCGAGGTTGACAGTGTATTCGGATAGATGGGGATCGCTTGATGCTTCCAGATGAACATACGGATCGAACCGCAGACCGATGCGGCGAAACCAGTCGGTAGATGTGAGAGAATGCTCATCGGGATATTCGTTCTTGTCCCGAGTAGTCATACTATCTTACCCATGTGTTAACCGTTTCTTTATTGGCGCGTTTAGCCATTGAGAATGTAGTACTTCACTCTTGAGAAAGAGATTTTTCGCATTAGGATAAATTAGAACGAATGTTCATTTCTTTACTCATAAAACGCTATATCGAATCATACTACTCCACATTTACACTTATCCCTCAAGCTGCTAACGGTATGCTGATAGAATACTGAATATCATCTCACCAAAACCTCATCAGGTGTTTCCTGCAGAGACTGCTGGTGAACAGATACTTTACAATCGGCAAGACGAGAACCGGCATGAATCATTTCAAATAGCATGTTCCAATTTAACACCCCAACCACGATTAGTAATGATATAAATCGGATGGCGGGGATCGGGTTCGATGATCCGACGCAGGCGCAGGATGGCGTTATCGAGAACGTTTGTCCAGTTGGCGGGATCCTCCCAACCGTGATCGTCGCGGGTGCGCGGCTCTTCGGCAAGACCCAGATAGGCGCGGTAGTAGAGTTCGCTGCGCGGGACGCGCCGCGAGCGGTTCTCGTATAGATAGCGAAGCAGCCGGTAGGAACGTGGTTGCAGCCCGACAATCTCGGCCTCACCGATGAAGACACGGTCGGCTTTAAGGTCAATGGAGAGGCGGGGCGGATGAGTGCGCTTGAGCGAATTCCATACGCTATGAGGAAGCGAATGCGATGCACCAGCAGCGGCAAAAGCATCAACCAACGGGCGAATCAATCTGAGCCAGCCGCGTGGCGTGCTTCCGCCGTAGCGTTGCAACCAGTCACGAATATCCCGATCGGCCACACAGAGGTCGCTCAAGTGCAGTGATGGTTTTCCTATCTTCGCTGCAATGTGGCGTTCGGTGATTGTCGTCAATTGTTCTGGCGTCCACGTGAGAGTGTCTAGCTCAATGCGACCTTTAACGATACCCCAACTTCTGGTAATATCTGATTCGAGAGCACGTGGCGCAAACATTTTGATTGCAAAACCATTCAGATCGAGAAGTTCGAGCGTTGAGAGGATGGCAATCATGAGTTCTGACATGAGAGCGGTTGATCCTCGTAGCCAGGGATCGAACCCATCAATCGTTACCCATACACCACGTATCCCAATCCGCTGGAGAGTTGCGGTCAGGTGAGCAATGATACGTTGTTCGGTTGTATCAGGGTATAGGATTGCTGTCGCCGGCTCAAATATCAGATGCTGACCGAGTGCTTTACCTTCGTCATTAACCGCTTGTTCTGCCATAGACGCCCATAGATGTTGCCGGTCGGCGCTGATGTGTGCCTGAATAAACCAGTGGAACGTCATCTGAACAGTTGGTGGTGCACGGCGAAACAGGTCAGGGTGTTTGACTAGAATCGTGAGTAGTGTAGTTGCGCAGGCATGCAGTGCCTGGCGCACAAAGACCCGCACTGCTGGACTGCCATGCACATCTTCGAACGGTTCCGGCTGCCAGTTCACCACCAGGTATGTTGGCGGAGTATTTTCCGGGGCGACTTGGCGAGTCAGCGCCAAACGCAGCGCCGTCTTTCCCGAACCACTGTCACCGACGATGACTAGCGAGCGCATACCGGTATAGGCGGCATACCGGTCCGGCTCGACGAACACTAGCGGTTGCAGATGGGATTCGCGCTCTGCAGCCAGTGTATCGAGCGCTTCAGTGGAAAGAATCGTGTTGTAATTGTCTATATGGTCTATCATCTGAAGTCGTTTTCTTGAAGAAGACTATACGCTGGATCGTTCTGATCGCGATATAACACCAAGTGTCGTTCCAATGCATGCTGAAATATGATCAGACTTAGTGCGAATGAGCCATGGGCACGCTTGAGTATTTCTGTCACGAATTCCTCTTTATTTGTTGCAGAGTTTCCTAATTCGATCAGTCCAAGTAGAGACTGCTTTTGTTCACTGACAATAACAACTGTACTATCCAGCAGCGACAGCAAATCCTTTTCTGTCCAGCGCAACCGGATACTTTCGGAATGTCCGTGTTTGCCAGTATGCATGGATGTTGTAAATAAGGTGCATGTAAGACCAGCTCGTTGCAGATCATGCATCAATGTGGTGAGTTGCCTAGCTCGATCGTCTCCGGTATCGTCAATGACAATTAGGTGCATCTGTTTGATACCGAGTGGGCAGATAGTCAACCAATCCAGCACGGTTCTGGCATCCGGTATCTTCGGTGTAGCATTGGATAACAATCTATCGAGAAGATGGAGCACGATTTGTCTGACCACATCGCTCTTTGAACCCCTGTCTTGTGAACCTTGGCTTTGCGAACTCTGGTTTTGTAAACTCTGATTGCGTAAGGTTCTCCGCAGTGCTGGCAACGATCCGCTGACCCAGATCATCCACTCGGCCAGTAATATCTGTTCATCTTCTAACAGCCAGAGTATCGTCTCTGGCTGACGGGCCAGCGCAGTACACCAATATTCTCCAGCTTTACGTCCGATAAAATGTATCAGACTCCCGCAGGTAATCGGATCAAAATCGGATAGAAAAACCAGGAAAGGGAGACACTGTGTATTCGGTTTGCGGAGTTCGTTGTACAGCGCAAATGCAGCGATGTAACAGTCGAACTTACTACTAGCAACAATTGTAGCATGTTGCTGATTGCGAGTTAATTCGATACTTTCCCAGAACTTGCCAAAACCTTGCAATTCTTCCAGATCGAAAGGATTGATCGATAATTCATTCACTTCCAGCCAATCAGTGATTGGTTTAGGCCGGACAATATTCTTTGGATGTGGAGGAGTAAACAACGGCCATGCGTAAGTTGGAGGTAGTTCATCGACTAGATGCTGACGGATGCGCGGATCGTTTGATGCAAGTTTGATGACTTCGCGCATGTCGGAGACGTTCGCATTAGATGAGGTGACATTCTCAGAAATGAACTGCAAGAGGTATTGTCTCCCTTCAGCATGGGAAGCCAGCCTCTCAAGCATTGCGATGACAAGTTCGTAGCCATTCATCTGAAAATGTTGCAAAATGTTCGCACAAATATCAAGTGTGGTTTTTGCACTCTGTTGATCATACGTTGGCGTCAGTAACTTGGCAGCGTTAATTTCAGAAAGGAACGCTGGATGCGCCAACTTGAGCAACTCAAAAATGCCTTTCAATCTTCTGTCATCTCCCGCACGATAGTACCCTGCGGCGTCCTGCAAGAGACGGATAACCCGCTCTTTCATAGCAATACTGGTCAATTGTTGACGTTGGTCTCCAATGGTTTTCTTCAGTTCGCTGCGCGTCTGATCTTCCCAGTGTCGGCTCTCTTCCTGCTTAAGCGTCTCAGTAGCGAGATGCCATTCAACAAGATCACGTTCAAAAAGATCACGTATTTCACGAATACGTTCAGATTGTTGAGCCAATCGTTCCTGTCGTCGCTCGTTAAATATTTGCCAGCCGATACCGAATACAGCCGAAGCAGCCGCCAACCCTAGACCCGCATCGCCAACGAAGTTTCTGAACGTTCGCCAGAAGAACGCAGCCTGTGTTTCATACGTGATACCGATCTTTTTTGTCTCGCTCTGCCCATTTTCATCACTGACCTTGATCTCGATTTCCATCATATCACTTATGGGCAGGAATTGCACCACCAGGCGCTGCTGGCGTGAAGTGTTGTCGGCTGTTAATGATAACGGTAATGCGACTGGTGTGCCGGTACTGTCGGTGAACGTGAAAGGAATGGTGCTGGAAAATTCAACTGTGACGGTCAATGTAGGCACGTTCCCATTATTTTTCAGCCAAAGCACAAGTTCGGGTGGTGAATTCGTCACAGTGTCAGCGTGAATTGTGCACGGATACAAAATGAACAGCGTATAATCCTTGTTTGTAGTTATAGATAATGTATTATTCTCTTGAGATGGAGAAATACCCTCTTCAGTACGAGCAAGGATCGAGTAGTATACGAGCGAGATTGCAATGCCAAAGAATATCCACGGTATGAAATCACGCCATCGTTGTGTTACCGCTGCTTGTCCTGCCGTATCCAGGCTGATGTAGAAGTAGATCAGACCAACGAAAAATATGATGAGCGCCGGGAGTATCCACAATACCAGCAACATGATCGCGCCCTTATACAGACATTTTTGTGTATCCTGATCTCTATTCTAACACATAGAAGATAGTAAGCATGACTCCGGTTTCGCCGTAATGCTGAGATGGTTTCGCGGTAAGGCTCTACCCCCACCCCTCCGGCAGCGTATACTGTTCGCGTCGCCAACGCCAGCCTGGTTCCAAAATTTGCCCTGGTTGCGCAGTAACCAGACCCTGTAACGCTGCGTGCAGCACAGCAAGCTGCTGAATCCGGTTCCCTGGTTCGCCGAGAGGATGGCCGAACGGCCACGCCAGGTGCAGGGTGCGCGGCGGACGTATCTGCTCGGCTATTGGCTTCAGACTCACGATGCAGATGGTGCTGATGCCAGCATGTTCAACAATACGTGCGATCAGTCCCACGGACTGATTACATAGCCCTCAACCAGGTGTCAGCAAGACGGCATCCACCTGGTCTTGCTTGAGGAAGGTGGCAACTTCTGGTGCCGTTTGTTGGATTAGTGTGTTGAGGTGAGGTGGTTCGATATGGCCCATGAAACCGTAGCTGTCAGCCAGGCTGCCGATGATACCACGACCCACCAGATACCGCACGAGTTCGAGAGGGAAGAGAATGTTCAGGTCACGATCTGCGTCACTGTGGTCGTAGTAGTCGTGGGTAATGGTCAATTCATGCAAGGGAGTTGAGGCAGGAATGCGACGATACGTAGCATCGCCGCGTGGATCATCCATGTCAAACGGCTCCTGATCGCGCCGATGGACACCGCCAGTCGTGATAAGTGCCAGGCGACACGCGGACAGCGGTTTGCGTAGAGGAGTGAAGGGCACATCGGCGAAATTGAGTGCCCGGTACGCACCTCCCCACAGACGTGCTAACTCTGGAATCTGCGAGAAGATTTGGCCGGTTAAGCGGTAGAGTTCTTTCAGTGATCGTTTACGCCAGTCGTCAGTCATAGGTGTTCCATCAGATAATGTTCAATGTCCAGTCGTAAGGACGATAGACCAGCCGACCACGCCGCGCTTGCATCAGCCATGCCCGCCGTTCATCATCCGGTAGGGCCTGGCGGAGGAGTTGAATAATCCCGTTCGGCCCGCCAAAATCGTCGCGGTACCAGTCAAAAATGCGCGACAGATGAATTTCAGCGCGGTCGGGATCGATGGTAACGTCGGCGGCTACAAAATTGCGGAGTGCCAGATCGAGCTGTTGTTCGATCTGTTCGGCGCTGTATACCCCGATTGGTGGACACGAGCTACTGGCGCAGTTGAGCGCAAAGTGAATGCGGTGATCGGGTGGATCGATGATCCAGGCGAGCCGTGGGTCATTGTCGGCAAACTGGGGGCCGGGAATGAACGGATGACCACGATTGGCGCGGAGAATGCCATGCTCAATGTCATCGAGTGAACAGCGTTGACCTCCGATCCGATACGCTGCCGCTCGAAAAAAGCTAAGACCAGCCCACTGCTCGGCGATGCTGGTTGTGATTCCGAAGGTAATGACAGCATCAATAACCAGCGCGTTGTAGAGATTGATCCAGAAAGCCAACTGGGTCGGACGATCCGGAAGTGAGGCCGGATCAAACCGTTGGAGGAGAGGGGTTAGTTTGGTGCGATAGGTGATATAAGCCGGATCGTCACGCAGTTGCTGGTACGCGACCTGCCTGCCTTCTTCATCCATTGCCATTGCCTTAAAGCGGTTCACGGCTTGTTTAAGTTCAGCCGCCAGAGCGACTCCATCGACAGCAACGGGTGGTGGTGGGGGATCGTTCAGCACCTCGTCCTCACGGGTTCCCAAGATGGTATTAAGCGCTACTTCACGTAAGCGGATGAGTGGGTTCATAAACTCCCCAGAACATTCGACGAAACGCGGCAATTGCTGCTGGTGTGCGTGGACCGGGCCAGGTCAGTGCCATTCCATCGCAGAACTCGATCCGACAACGAGCACCGGCTTCGAGCAGTGCCAGCTTGTCACGTTCACCGAAAGGATACGGCTCGCTTGGTAGCAAGATCACTTCTGGCTCGAGAGCGAGGAAATCGGCCAGTGCTGCCCGTGGGTAGCGACCAGGAAGTACCTCCGCGACGTTCCTGCAACCACTTAGCCGGAGCAGATCACCAGCATACGTGTCACGCCCGATAGCCATCCAGGGGTCACGCCAGATCATGGCAAGCACACGATACGTTGGCAATGGAGGATCAAGAAGCACTTGCTGCAAGGCATCAGTAAGGGGTGTTGCTGCCGCAACGACATCTAAAACTTCCGCCAACGCCGCCAGTTGAGCGGCGGCATCGGCGACACTCCGAATAGCCGTCACATACACTTGCAGCCCGGCAGCACTCAGGGCGTTCACATCGCGTTCCCGGTTCTCTTCTTGCTCGGCAATGATCAGGTCAGGCTTGAGGGCAAGAATGGCAGCGCGATCCGGATTCTTCGTCCCCCGTAGTCGTGGCAGGTGTTGCAGCGCCGCCGCCGGTTCAATGCAATAGTCGGTGATGCCGACCACCCTATCCCCAGCGCCAACGCTAAACAACCACTCGGTCATACTCGGTACCAGCGAGACGATTCGCTGTGGTGGTGCTGTTAGTTCTATGCGTCGTCCAAGCGCATCATAGACTATCATCGCCTGCTCCCGACGCAGGTGAATCCTCGATAATAAAGACTGGAACGGTACTCCCTCCGCCGGCAGTGACGTTCAAGAGGGTCACCGTCGAGAGTCGACACAAACATCCGTTGACTTCAGTGCCGAATAAGAACGGATCGCTATCGACCAGACGTTCACTAATCACTACCTGACCGTCAATCAGAGCAGGATACGGTTCGTAAGCGATGGTAACCCGCTCTTGAACGACAAACGGTGAAGTAAGTGCTGCTTGCAGTGCAGCATCCCACTCGTCAGCACTGGCTTCCCAGCCAATCGTGATACCTTTACCGCCGTATTCGTCGTTGGGTTTCAACAGGAAACGTTCACGATTCTTACGGACGAAGGGCAGCAGATCGATCAATTCGTGCTGATACGTTGTAATGCCGGGTCGTACTACTCTTGTCCAAGGTACGTGAGCTGCCACCGCCGCACGTTGCGCAGCAGTTAGCGGGTCATGGAAGCGCTCATCAGAGAGAAGGGCGAAGAGCGATTTCTTGTGCAACAGTTTGGCGCGAAATGAGTTCACTATCACACATGCGCCGGTAGCATAGGCCTGCACCAGCGGGTGCGTCAGCGCTTCTTCGCCATAGTGCGAGAGGAACTCACTGGTCAGGACGCGCTTGAACACGATGGTGACCGGCATGTCACTACCTTCGGGAGTCGGCGCCAGTAACTGACCATCGCGGAAGGAAAGGTCTTGCGGGGCGCAGATCACAGTTGGGAGACCGTGTTCGGTAAAATAACGCCGGAACATCTCGAACTCGGTCGCCGTTGGCAAACCATGCCAGTCAACGATTGCGACACGCGGTTCGTGACCAGGACTTCCTGCCGCTTGCCAGCAATCGAGCAAGGTGCGCAGCATGTATTGGCGGGCCGGTAGGGTTGTGAGCGCGTACCGCTTCATAAACTCGGTCATTACCGGCATCGCCAAAAACGCTTGCGTCAACAAATCTTCATAGGCAATTGCCGCCGGACTCTCAGCATTGTATTCGACAAATTGTAATGAGGTACCATCGACTGTCAGGAATGTGTCCATTCGTGAATGGGCACTTGGTTCAAGATAACCGGGATGCATCGCAATCAGGCGCTCTTCGAGAGGGGTGAGCATGAGAACATCGCGCACTTCCTGCCCTAGCTCTGAAGATTCGAGTGCCGCCGCTACAATGGCTCGTGCTGCCTCGGCGACCTGCTGCGTACCACGGCGGAGGAGATCGTATTGCGATGCGGTGATGAGTCGTGGTCGCAGTACAGTTGCTAGTGGCCGCTCACCGAAGTAGAGCTGGCGGGCACGCATCTCTTCGGTTAACCGTTGCCACGAATCAATGGCCAACGCCGGTTCAAGTAAAGCGTGGTAGTCGGCAATTGCCTGAGCAAGTGTCATAGTATCGTACCTTTGTGAGCAGTAAATGACCGGTACCGAGCCATTTACTGCTCAACACAATCATCAGGCCTCTTCAGCGGCTTTCTTCTTCGTAGTTCGTCGTCGCTTGGGAGCGGCAGGTGTTTCACCAGGTGATGAATTGTCTTTCGGATTGTCGTTTGTCGGTGTTACCGCACTGTTTACCGGCGCCATTGGCCCATCCAGGAAGCGATGCCATACCAGTTCTTCCGGTTTGGCCCGCCCTTGCCGGGCCAGTTCGATGGTGAAATCGGCCATCGTGCGCACTACCCAGTCGAAGTAGTAGGGGGTCAGCGAATTGACATCAAAATCGGGTGCTGGATTGGTAAAATCAATCGCGTAAGCCACGCCGTTTCGAATGGCGAACTCAACGGTGTTCATGTCATAGCCGAGCGCTTGATTGAGTTTGAGCGCAGCGTCTACGACCTGACGCCCTTCTTCGGGGGTAAGGTAGTTGTCATCGCGGAAATAGCGGTGTGGCCAGGGTGCATTCGCATCGAATTTAATGGTCATAATGTGGCGACGACCGATCACGATACAGCGCACATACTTTTCCCATGGGATGTACTCTTGCAGCATCATGCACTCAATGCCGGTCTCGTTGTACGCTCGCCACAGTTCCTCATACGAATGAACCTTGTAAACCTTCTTGAAACCACCACCCCAGGCCGGTTTGAGAATCACCGGAAAGCCACCGACGTAATCAACATGATCTTTCCAGGGAATTGGATATTGCAGATTGCGCAGTGACTCTTCAACCACCCCTTCGATGTACGAGTGAGATGGTAGTGCAACGGTGCGCGGGTGCGGGATACCGAGCGCAGTTGCCAGCGAAGCGCCGAAGAACTTATCATCGGCGCTCCACCAGAAGGGGTTATTCACGATTCGGGTACCGCTGAGCGCAGCAGTTTTCAGGAACGTGCGATAGTATGGTATTTCGTGACTGATGCGATCAACGATTACGTCGTAATCGCACAGCTCGGCCATACGTGTACCGCCCAACTTGATAAACTCGGCATGCACCCCAGCATTGCGACGATTGACCTCTTCAATAAATGCAGGTGGCCACGACCACTCACGACCCACCAGAATACCGATCTTTTTTACACTCACAATAAACCTCCTTATATGGCAATGGCATGATTGGCGAGCTGGCAAGGCTGATTGTAGCACAAGGCAACAGAAGTGCAGTTACGCTCGTGCTGAACGGTTTATGAACGAATAATCGCCAGCACTTCATCACGCCTGGCTTCCATCTCGGCCCGTGAGGCAATCGATTCCAGATTCAACCTGATGAGTGGTTCGGTATTCGAGCCGCGTACATTGAAATGCCAGGTGTCGTAGCTCACCGAGATGCCATCAATGCGTTCAATCTTGCCATCGCTGTAGCGTTCGGCGATTTCGTTGAGTTTGGCAGCAACATCGCTGACCCGTGAATTGATTTCGCCAGAAATGAAGTAACGCGATTCGAGTCGGCTAAGCAGTTCGCTCATCTTTACGCCGCACTTTGAGAGCATCTCTAGCAGGTAGAGCGAGGGAATGATCCCCGAATCGGCAAACGCGAAGGCTTTGAAGTAGTAATGTCCAGAAACTTCGCCGGCAAAGATGGCATCTTCGTTTGCCATCCGGCGCTTGATAAACGCATGACCAACCCGCTCGATCAATGGAATCCCACCAGCAGCTCGTACTTCGTCAGGTACGGCCCACGAAGCGCGTACATCGTAGATGATTTTCGCTCCCGGCTCTTTCTCCAGGAGGTAACGACCTAGGATAGCGGTCAGGAAATCGCCTGAGATAAACTCCCCGCGGTCATCAATCGCAAAGAAGCGGTCACCATCACCGTCAAAAGCAAAGCCGATGTCGGCCCCTTCATCTTTGACCCGTTGCTGCAATTCAGCCCGATTTTCCGGCATCAACGGATCGAGACCGTGATTAGGGAGGGTGCCGTCGGGGTCGAGATACATCCCGGTTAACTGGATGGGCAGATGGGCATACACCTCCTGCAAAATCGGCCCTACCATGCCGTTGCCGGTATCGACAATGACCTTGAGCGGTTTGATCGCTTCGACATCAATGAGTGAGAGCACTTTCTGGACGAATTGCGCTTTGAAATCGTATTCGCGACGTTGTCCACGGCGGGTTGGTGTTGGGAAAGATTCACTCTCAACCAGGCGGCGTAAGTCTTGAATACCCTCATCGCCCGACAAGAGGTATGGCATGCGCCGTACCATCTTGAATCCATTGTACTGTTTGGGGTTGTGCGAGGCCGTTACCATCATACCGGGAAATCCCAGTTGGGTGCACGCAAAATAGTATTGATCGGTACTGACCATGCCGATGTCTACCACGTCAGCACCCTGATCCATGATCCCCCGCGTCACCGCATCGAACAGCACCGGCCCCGAAGTACGCATGTCGCGCCCGACAATGACCGTCTCTGCGCCGAGAAAGGTGACGAAGGCGCGTCCAATGAGATAGGCAATTTCTTCGTTCAGTTCAGTTGGATAAATGCCACGAATATCGTAGGCCTTGAAAATAGCCGGATTAACTTGCACAGTCTTCCTCCTTCCGCCGGATAATCCCCGACTGCTTGCTGCAAAACGGTGTGTCGTCGAGTGGTGAAGCGTACCGGGCGTTATTGCAGGCTCTCGCGATGTTTGACGGAGCTCCAATTGTGATTGTGCCTGGCGATAGTCCCTTTCAGCAGATGATTTTACACCGCTATCGTACCATATCCGGCGTGCATGTATGATTATGCTAACCCACTGCGGATAGTGAGGTCGGCAGGTAACAACTCACTTGCAGCAGCGTATGGATCGCGCTGGCGAGTAGCGATCTGTTGTACCAGTTCATTCCAACGCTCGCCCCGCAGCCGTTCGAGGATAAGCTCCTGAACGGCAGCCGTTAGCTCGCGTTCGGCAGCCGTTAATGCTCGTTGGGTTTTGATGTTAGCAGCAATTAAGTGCTGGCGATGCTGTTCTATTGCATCGACAATTTGTGCGCAACCTTCGCCAGTAGTTGCGATGGCCGTAAGTACCGGTGGTGACCAACCATCAGGTGATGGTGCGCCCAATTGCAACATTGTGCGCAGTTGGCGTACTGTTTGATCGGTACCAGGACGATCAGCTTTATTTACCACAAAGACATCGGCAATCTCAAGCATCCCGGCTTTGATGCTCTGCACATCATCTCCCATACCGGGTACTTCAACGACAATCGTCGTGTCGGCAGTTTGCGCAATATCAACTTCATCTTGACCGGCGCCAACGGTTTCAATCAAGATAACCGGAAAACCGGCTGCGGCAATGAGGGTAACCGCATCAGCCGTAGCTCGTGCCAATCCACCCATTCGGCCACGACTGGCCATGCTCCGAATGAAAACACCGGGATCACCACCGAGTGCCTGCATACGTATGCGATCACCGAGTACGGCGCCGCCACTGAAGGGCGATGAGGGATCGACAGCGACAATTCCAATTGGAACCCCACGTTTGCGCCATTCCTGGGCCAGGGCAGTCACCAACGTTGATTTCCCGGCCCCAGGTGGTCCAGTAATTCCTACCCGGTGTGCGTCGCCATACGGGTACACCGCGGCCATCAGCGCACGGGCAACTGGACCACCCTGTTCAACCAGTGAAATGGCACGCGCCAACGCCCGCCGCTCGCCGTTGCGCAGGCGCGTTACCAATTCGTGCTCATTCATAAGCTTAACCCCGCGTCAGCTCGACGTGAGAACGAATAAAATCAATGATGGCCTGTGTTGACGAACCGGGGCCGAATACCTCTGCAATGCCATGCTCGCGCTTGAGAATCTCGGCGTCTTCATCTGAAATAATGCCGCCGGCAACGACCAACACGTCAGTCATACCCTGTTCGCGTAGTAACTGCATGACCTTCGGCAGTAGCGTCATGTGGGCGCCAGAGAGAATCGAGAGACCGATAACATCAACGTCTTCTTGCAATGCAGCCTCAACGATCATCTGGGGGGTCTGCTGAAGACCGGTGTAGATGACTTCCATGCCGGCGTCGCGTAATGCTCGTGCAATGACCTTTGCGCCACGATCATGACCATCCAGACCAGGTTTGGCAACCAGTACACGAATCTTTCGCTCCATCGAGCGCTCCTTCCGCTGTTCGCGACTTGTGGTTCGGTAGCGTGATCCTCAGTATAGCATAGCCACACCGTCAGGCAGCAATGGTAGCGGCAACTGCGTCGCCGACTGCAGTCGTGCTGTACGTGTGCTGGCCAGGAACGGCAATGTCAGCCGTTACAATCCCTCGTTCGATCACCGACGCAACCGCAGCTTCAACGCAGTCGGCTTCAGTGGGCAGATTCAACGAATGACGAAGAAGCATTGCCACACTCAAGATGGTTGCCAGCGGATTAGCTTTACCTTGTCCAGCAATGTCAGGCGCCGAACCGTGGATCGGTTCGTACAACCCCGCTCGGCCATCACCGAGCGAGGCCGATGGCAGCATCCCCATTGAACCGGCCAGCATTGAGGCTTCGTCGGTCAAAATATCGCCAAACATGTTCTCGGTCACGATCACGTCAAAGTCGGCTGGTCGGCGGATCAGGTGCATCGCGCAGGCATCGACCAGCATGGTCTCGAAGTGCAAATCGGGAAACTCCGTTTTGATCAAACGAGTGGTAACACTGCGCCATAGACGACTGGTTTCGAGCACATTTGCCTTATCGACCAGCGTCAGCTTCTTCCGCCGTTGACGGGCCAGGTGCGCTGCCACCCGCACGACGCGGACGATCTCTTCTTCGTTGTAAAGGCAGAGGTCACTGGCCCATTCGCCATGATCACCCTGCTCACGGCGCTTCTCGCCGAAATAGATGCCTCCGGTCAGCTCTCGCACGACGATCAGATCGACCCCCTGCAATCGTTCAGGCCGAAGCGGTGAGGCATCGATCAATTGCGGATATATACGGACCGGACGCAGATTGGCAAACAGCCCTAATTCCTTACGAATGCCCAACAAGCCTTGTTCAGGACGTACCCGGGCCTGGGGATCGTCCCATTTTGGCCCACCTACTGCACCGAGCAGAATAGCATCGGCAGCACGACATACAGCAACAGTTTCGGCTGGCAATGGACTGCCGGTTACGTCAATGGCGCAACCGCCGATCAGTGCCTCGTGAAACGAAAACTGATGCCCAAAACGGCTTGCAACCGCACGGAGCACCTTCAATCCCTCGGCAACAACTTCTGGCCCGATACCATCACCGGCTAGTACTGCAATTACTGCTTGCACGACATACCTCTCAAATGGTTATGAAATGGTAAGAATGCCACTGTATGATACTTTCAAATGTGCGACAGTATGTCACAGATGGTAGCATAAGGAAAGCTCTATGGCGACTCGACGAGTCGAATCGTTTCTGGTGCGGATTGTGGTAGCTGAAAACGATGAGGCCACCCCGCAGTGGCACGGACGAATCCAGCATATCGGTACCGGTTTCGAGAGCCGCATTGATCAGCTTGATGAACTCCTGGTATTTATTGCCAACCACCTGCGCAGCGCAGCTTCTTCTGGTGTGAACAGTGGTACAGCGAATGGTGCTGACCAACCAATAATCGGTGGTAGCGGTTAATCTTCCCGGAAATGGGTATCTGAATCTGATTGCGGCCACGTAATCGACCGAATAATGCGGTGGAACGTTACGAAGCTCTTTTGCCACGCACCTGCTCAAACAGAGCAACTGTTTCCGGTAATGGATCAACCCCCAATTCTTCGCGCAGTGCGGTAACACAACGGTGATAGAGACGAATAGCCGTACTGCGCTCACCAATCATACTGTAGGATCGAATCAATAACTGATACGCCTCTTCCTGCGCTTTGTCATATTCCACCACACGCCAGCCTAGCTTGATGGCGTCGTGGAACTGTTGTGCATCGAACAGGATACGTCCCAAAGCGAGGGCAGCTTCGGTAAACAGCAACCCTAACCGTTCTCGTTCGACAACCGACCAATCCTCGTAGAGGCTGTCAGGTAAAAATGGTCCGCTATAATATGACACTGCCTCTTGAAAGGCTTTGCGCGCCTCGTTAAGCTGGTTGCGTTGCAATGCGTGCCGGCCACGTTCCACTGCCCGAACAAATTCGGCTACATCGTACCAGTGATCGCTCTCGATATTAAAGCCATACGTATCACCCTGTTGTAGCAAGTAGTAAGTAGGGGCGCCCTCAGGACGATCCGGTTCTAACGCCCTGATCAGTCTGCTCACTGTCACCCGTAGATTATTTGATGCCGATTCACCGTCTAATCCCGGCCAGAGCATATCCATAATCTGCTCACGGGGTAACATTCGACCACGCTCGATCAGCAGCAACTGCAAGAGGTGACGTGCTTTCACACTGCGCCAGTCGCGATCACGGATTTCTTGATCGCCGCGTAGCACTTGAAAGCTACCCAGCGCACGAATGACAAGACGGTACGGTGGACGGTAAACCAGACGTTCCAACGCTTCACTCGCCGCCGTTCGCATCTGTAACGAGCGATCTTTCAACAAACTGCGCAGAGCACTATACGCACTGACCAACCCTAATTCGCCGATCAGGGAAGCACTCCGCAGTCGAATCTTCAGTGGTACTGATTCATCGAGGAGCGAAATGAGCGTTGTACTCAACGTTGCGGCATCGAGTTGGCGAAGTGCAGCCAGCATCGCCTGACTCGACAAACCAAGCCGAAGTGCAGTGGCAATCGCCCACTTTATTGCCGGCTGCGGGATGAAAGGTAGCGACTGAACACCAGCCCGATCACAGATTGCGCAGGCAGTGGTAAGATCGCTGGTAATTGATGGATCGTCTGGTCGGTTTTGCGCAACGAGGTAGGCACGATAGATATGGACGAGAGCGCGAAACAGCCCATCATTACGACGGCCCATTGCCGCAATCAGTTCTTGTGCCAGGTCAAGGGCCTGCTCCTGTTCGCCACCTTCACCAAGGACAATCAGTAACAGACTCTGCATCCAAAGCTCTTGGGCATACAGGGTCGCGAAGACACCCTCTTCACGCTGCGTTGATATTTGCCGCCAGCATTGCAAGGCTTGCGCGGTAGCCGTCAGTTGCGCATTGCGGAAAAGTACATAAATCTCAATAATCCTGGCCCGCATCGCGAGCAACCGGTCGTCAAGATGAGCAGCGATCTGACGTACCCGTTGCAGATAGGTCTCTGCTACCTCACTTTGATCGTGTTCAACGAGCAGAATCGCTAGAATCAAAGCGGCATTACCTGTCAGGACGCTACCGGGGGCATAGTCATTCAAGCGTTGGTAACTCTCTTGCGCCTGAATAAATGCATCGTCCCGCTTGCCTTGCTGGTACAGGGCCATCGCCTGCAGGAGCAAGAGCGACTGGCGCAGCATGTCGTTGCGGTCAATGCGCGGTAATTCGAGCGCAGCACGAATAGCAGCTAAGGCATCGGTTGGGTAGCCCTGCTGAATATAGATCGAAGCGCGTAAAATGGCCAGTAACCACTGCCATAGAACGCTAAGGGGGCGCCGATCAGCCCAGCGGGCGACCCGCAGCGCCGCACGGAACTTGCCCCGGTTGTAGAGGAGTGCCATTAAGCCGATTAGTGCTGCGCCCCGTGACCATGGATCAGCGGCGCGTTGCGCGGCAGCAATCACTTGCCGACAGACCTGGTCAAATTTCGATGGGGTGTCAGCCCAAAACAACAGGATCGTCATATCGCGCAACGCTCGTAACTCTTGCGTTGGTAATCCGTTCTGGCGATAAGCTTCAGCCGCCTCACTGATCAGTTCCAATGCGCGTTCACGATCGGTTGTGAAGAGGCTCCAGCCGTACATATGGAGCAATTCGGGATCATGTTCGCGCACTTCAGGAGGTAGACGTTCGATCCAGCTCCGTAGACTCTCGCGTTGCAATGTATCGATGAGCGGCCAGGCATGCTCGCGGAGGGCACGGGCAATCGCAGCCGGATTTTCTGCCGCCGCCAGATGACGCAGTGCAGCCTCAATCTGGTCATGACGCGCCAACACTTCTCCGAATCGTTGGTGCAGCTCACGGACAAAGGTGCGATCAAAGCGTGTCAACGCCCGGTCAGCCAGTAAACGCTGCCAGAGTGGGTGGAAGCGAAAGATACGCTCACCATTGGTATTATTGCCGGTCTCGACGGTTATGGGCAGGCCAAGTGATATTGCCTGCTCGATCAACTGGGCACTATCCTTTACTTGTAGCGCCTCATCGAGCCAGGCCGGATTCACCTGTCCTAACAAGGCGGCACAAATCAGGCGGTCAACCAACCGTTCGGGTAGCTCAGACAGCACTTCAGATGCCAGATACCCAAACAGATCGTACTGATTGGTCGCCAGCCCCTGCAAGTACGGATAGCGCTGAGCTGGTGTCAGACGGGCAAGTGTGCGCACTGCAAGCTGCACACTTAACATCCAGCCGCCGGTACGATCAAGGAGGAGATCGATTTCTTCATCAGACAGGGTAACGTCGGCGCGTGTCAACAGTTCAATCACCTCATGGCGACGCAGCAACAGGTCGTGAGCACCTACCTCGAGGAGCGCACCTTCGGCGCGTAAGCGCGGGAGTGGCGCAAAAGTGAGTGGGCGGCGCGATGCCATAACAATATGCAGATGAGGCGGTGCTGCCCGTAGCAGGTAGCCAAGGAGATCGGTAGTAATCGGTCCATCAGCGATGGTATGCACATCATCGAGTATCAGAACGGTTGGCGATTGAAGATCGCGCTGAATATCACCGAGCAGCGCCCCCGCAACCAGCGGCCAGTTGCGATCAAGACCCGAGATACTTTGCAATATCCGCAGCGCCTGTTCACCGATAAAGGGCATCACGCGGCGGATTGCTCCGATCAGATATGCTAACAGTAACGCCGGCTCTTGATCGCTGGCCTCCAGACCAAGCCAGACGACCTGTGCTCCGGTCTGAATAAGCTGATCGGCCCATTGCGCCAGCAGAGTTGTCTTGCCGTAGCCTGCCGGTGCGATGACCAGTGTCACCGGTAACAGGCGAACCTCCGCGAGCAAGGCTTGCAGATCAGGACGCAAAATCTCGTCGGGCCGCACCGGTGGCGGCGTAATTTTCAGAGGGAGTAAGGGGAAACTTACCGCAACCGATGGCGCATGTTCGGCCAGTTCGGTCATGGATAGCTCCTTGTAATGATCAGAAAAAGTTGAAAGACCATGAACTGCAATCGATCAATATCTGTTGCTGACACATGTATAGGACAGTTGTATACTGTATTATAGTCTTTTTTATTGTAGCATGACCAGACAGCAATGCCCATACTTATTTCAGGTATTCCAACACCCAGATCGGCGCTGTTCTTTCACCGCGCTGAACGAAACCAGGCGGTGATCTTCGATCCTGCCTGCGCACCGCTTTTGCGGCCTGTCGTTGATGTCGATACCCTGCAACCATGGTATACACCTGTCGGGGAGCGCTGGTTGCTGGCTATTCCCCACGGCTATAGCCAGCGTGCGAACATTGCAACGTTTACCGACCTTATCCAGCAATATCCTGGACTTCGGCTGCGGCTAAATCACTATGCCGATATATCAGAACCATACTGGTGGGAAATGCCGCCGGCAGCCAGTGCGGCGTTGATGACTGCTACACCGCGCATATTGATCGGTACTGGTGATCACCCACCTCTTGCCTGGGATACCGGCAATACCGTTGTTCTTGCGCCGATCCGTATCCTTGCGCCTGCCGATCATCTCACGCTAGCGCTCCTGGCGACTGAGGGTGGACGGCGAGCACTCCGACAGGCTCAGGATTCGATCTCGCTCCCAACGGTACCAACAGCAATGGCCGGGCGTCTGGCCGAGTTGGCCGCTCAGGCTGTAGCGGTAGCTCATGAACGCCAGACGCTGGCTCAACAGTTTGCCCGCCGATTATTGGCCGATTTCGGGCCACCGGGCAGTAAGCTAAGCCCGGCGCTTGAACACTGGTGGGAATTAGAGTTTCGTGATCTGTTGGTCGAGGTTGCACGTGCCCTGCGGAACCCGATCCCTGAACCGTTTCAGCCCTTCTGGGTGGCCCGGCATACTGAGGATCGTGCCCGTTACTATGCACTTACTACCGAAATTGCGGCAATAGAGGCAGCAATTGCCGAGATCGCTCATCCATTGTGGCAGGAACATACGCTATGACCAAAGCACACTATCCGATCCCTGCAAGTCCAGCACAGACCGAAATTGTCGTTCGTGGTTCTCGTTTTATCGCTCAGGCCATACCTACCCCAACCGTAGAGGCAGCGCGAGCAGCGATTGCGGCAACACGGGCAGCAATGCCCGATGCGACCCACCATTGCTATGCGTACCTGATAGGTTACGGTTCAAGCACAATTGCCGGCATGAGTGATGATGGTGAACCAGCGGGGAGTGCCGGTCGACCAATACTGTCTGTGCTGCGCGGTGCCGATTTGGGTGACATCACGGTTATTGTAACCCGTTACTTCGGTGGTACCCTGTTGGGTGTTGGGGGGTTGATACGCGCTTATAGTGATGCAACCCGTGCTGTGTTGGCAATTGTGCCCCGTACTCAACGGGTGCTGTATCAACGGGTGACGATGCACATACATTATGCCGACTACACCATGATCCGTCGGTTGCTCGAAGCTCATGCTGCCATCATTGTTGAGGAGGCGTTTGCTGCTGATGTGATGATGACGGTCAATGTGCCGGTTGATCGTCTCCACGCGGTGCGCCAGCAGATCGAGGAGATGACCGGCGGTCGTGCTCATCTTGAACCGGTAACGTCTGTGATATAATTTTGGTGAATATGTACGCACTGCATCCTGCGACAGTTCACATTCCTATCGGGTTGCTGTTAGCCAGCACTCTGTTCACATTTATTGCCCTGCGTACCGGTCGTATGCAATGGGAACAGAGTTCTTTTCACTGCCTGATCTTCGGCCTACTAGGAGCTGTGCTGGCAATGGTGAGTGGCTTAATTGATGCTGCCCGACAACTGACCGGCCCGCACATTGCGCCCGATGATCCGGTCATTCTGTGGGTGAACGGCCATGCCGCGGCGAGTCTGGTCGCTACACTGTGCTACGGGCGTGTGTGGCTGATGCGACGGCGGCAGCACACCATTCTGAATGATGTGGTACAGCGAAATGCCTACCTCGGTTGGCACATTGCTGGCCTGATATTCCTGGTATTGGGCGGTTGGTTAGGTGGTCGCCTCGTCTTTGGATTTGATCTGGGCCGATAGTGAGGACAGCATGTTTGCTTACACTGTCTATGGTTTTCTCTATCTTCTCATCAACTTCTTTCGTTTGATCGGCTGGTGGCGCTGGTCTATCGAGGGTGTTGAGCGTTTACCGCCACGTGAACAGGGCGGGATGATCTTGGTGATGAACCACATCAACTGGGTGGACATTCCTGCCGTGGGTGCAATGCTTCCTTTCCGGTATCGCCTCTCGTGGCTGGCCAAGATCGAGATATTTTCGCATCCACTGGCCGGTTGGTTCTTTCGGAAGATGGACGTGATCCCTATTCGCCGTGGCAAACGCGATCTGGCAGCCCTTGAAGCCGCTACTGAAGCCCTGCGCAGAGGCGCAGTGTTGCTGATTTTTCCGGAAGGTCATCGTAGTCGTAATGGTATACTGCAACCCGGTCGAGGTGGGGCAATTCGGCTGGCAATGCAAGCTGGTGTGCCGATTGTTCCAATGGCGATCACCGGTACCGAACACGGTTTTCGGGGGACGTTATTGCGCAAGCCGGTGCATATAATGATAGGTGAACCGTACCACGTTGAGCCGCTTCCTGACAACAAGATTCCTGCCGATGTTATGGAACAGTTGACGAATGAGATGATGTTGAAGATTGCGGCAATGCTGCCACCGGCACAACGTGGCCCTTACGCGGCCTTGCTCGAATCTCCCACAACTGTGAGAAGGTAAAGCAGGAAGCCTCATTCTCAACCTAATCTCACGGCCTAGGGGAAGATGAGGAGTTCTAGACTGGGCACAGTTCTATCCGTCACTGACGTGGTGTGGTGACTTCTCCTCGCACCTTACAGGTCGTCGCTTCCGGGCAACAGGTAGCCAGACACATAGCTTTTTCTTCTCTAATCGGGAAAAAGGGAGTAGATACAAGAGCTTATCCGAAACATCCTGTTTTGGAAATCGTCATATCCCACGATTTGAGACTACATGGAAGCAGTGTTGACCATTCGATAATCTTGCCCATAATAGCCATCAGGTGTCTCTCGCCCTTATGGTGCGAGTGGTTCCAAAAAATTCGTCCCATCAGGCGTTGTTACCGCACACCAACCGCTCTGAGATCCAACCGCAACCCGCCACCAGGTATACCCGTCGGCCACAACCGGACCTTCGAGCAAAACAACTTCACGCCCGGCAGGAATGCGCGCAATCACTCGTGCTGTTAAGCCTGGCGAAGCGCGCAGACGCAGTGTTGATTCGCCAATGTTGACCACGACTGCACGAGCGCCAATTTGCAACGTCGGTGGTGTGGGTGTTGGAGAAGGGGTTGGTGAGGGCTGTATGGTTGGCGTTGGCGGAATTGGTGATAGTGTCTCTCCAGCCGTTATTCCCGTCGGAGTAATACCGGTCTGGGTAACAACAGCCGGGCCGAGTTGACTACTTAACCATACCAGTGCTCCGATGAGCAGTACCCCGATGCTGCCAATCAGGAGTATTGAACCAATTATCACCGATCTTGGCCGCTTCCGACGGCGTACCGAATCATACCCCAGCCGATAGTAATAGTAGTGTTGATAGTAGAAGGGGTTAAATTCACCGCGTTCAGCATCAGCAGCACCAAGTTCGTACATCTCGCTGGTGGTTGGCATAGGCGAAGGAGCTGAACCCAAACTACTTGGTCAACACCAGGTCTTCGCGCCCCATCTCACGCAGCATTCGTGGGTATAATGTGTACATCGGTTCGACAGCCGGCAAGAGTTTTAGAATCTTGGGGATGGGACCTTTCGCGATAATCTGGCGGCGGGCTAGAGCAGTCATCAGATTGATCTTGCCATGCCAGAATTGATGCGCAATATCTGCTTTCATGCTCATCTCAACATCTGGCTTCAGATCTACTTCTCCCCAGAACACATCGCAATACGCGCCGGGTTGGGTAGGGGGATGGGCTGCATCAATCGTGGCGATTCCATGGGGTTCTTCGTAGCGAAACTGAATGACGATCCGACCTTCACGAATGCGTGGCGCGATCTGGGGGTCGCATTTCACCTGATCATAGAGTGCGCCTAAGATTTGACGTAGCTCTGCTTCATCTTTGAAGAATGGCATTGTTTTGCTCTCCCCACCGTTCAGTACAAACGATACTGTTTTGACTCGATCCTGTAGCTGTGATTATACGAGGTTCGGCAGTAGAATGCAAGATTGAATAACGCATTGCGTTATCTTTTTACTCTCATCGCCCTCTACTACCCATTCCCCAACTGAATGGTATCGGCGTGGATACCGGCCAACCATGCCGAGCCGCTCATTGCCCGTCGGCTGGCAGGCTGTACTTCCACGAGTTCAAGGGCATCGCTGCCAGTCTGTACGAGCGGATGCCCCCGTTCACTTCGCCCGATAACTGTACCTGGTGATGCCGTTGATTCGTTTGCTACGACGGCTGCACTGATGATCCGTAGTGATTGACCACGCCAGAAGGTATACGCACTCGGCCACGGGTCATACGCTCGTGTCATCCGCTCAATGACAATCGCCGGTAACGACCAGTCGATACGACCATCCTCTTTCTTCAGCATTTTGGTAACAGTCGCTCGGCTGTGATCCTGCGGACGCGGTTCAATTTCTCCCCGTGCATAACGTGGCAGGGTCTCTACCAGTAGTTGGGCGCCAATACGGAATAACTCATCGGTTAGTGGGCCGGTACGCGCCGTTGGTGGGAGATCGACCACTGCCTGGGCTAGAATTGGTCCGCTATCCATCCCCGGATCGAGGAGCATAATGGTCACACCGGTAACCGTTTCACCTGCCAGAATTGCACCGGCAACCGGCGTTGGTCCACGGTAGAGCGGTAACAATGAAGGATGGATATTGAGATACCCCAGTGGCGGAATTTGTAACACGGCTCGCCGCAGAATCTCACCATAAGCGGCGACAACGCCAACTTCCGGTTGGAGAGCACTCAGGGCGTCAATGACCACTGGGTCGCGTAGTGTTTCAGGTTGCAGAACGGGCAAATTATGAGCCTGAGCTGCGACTTTTACCGGCGGTGGTGTAAGCCGTCGCTCGCGACCGGCTGGTCGATCAGGTTGGGTGACCACACCAACGATCTCATGGCCGGCTGCGATCAAGGCCTCTAACGCATGCACGGCAAACGATGGACTTCCTAGGAACAAGACACGCATTTCCACACCTCTCTCCTCGCTTACCGTGCGACACGGCAGGCAGCGGAATATAGTATAATAGAGTTTGTCATTATCATCGACAAAAAGATTCTGCTATGCGAGCGGTTTTTTTCAACGGCAACCTCCAATATAGCACCGATTATCCTGAACCTCAACGGCAGCCAGGGGAGGCGCTTATCCGTCCTCATCTAGTTGGAATATGTAATACCGATCTTGAAATCACTCGCGGATACATGAATTTTCATGGCGTTCTCGGTCATGAATTCGTTGGTACCGTTGTTGAGAGTGATAACCCTTATTGGCAAGGACGACGGGTTGTTGGCGAAATTAATGCGGCCTGTCGGCGCTGCCCAACATGTCTGCGCGGTGATGTCAGCCATTGTCCGCATCGTACCACGCTCGGTATCTATCGGCGTGATGGCGCAATGGCTGATTTGTTCACGTTACCCGAATCCTGTCTGCACGAAGTTCCGGCGACTGTCAGTGATGAAGCGGCAGTATTTACCGAACCGCTGGCCGCAGCACTGGAAATTGTCGAGCAGAGTCATATCCGTCCAACCGAACGGGTAGCCGTTATCGGTGATGGGAAGCTCGGCGCTATGATTGTTCAGGTCTTACGCCTTACCGGCTGTGAACTGACACTCGTTGGTCGCCATCCAGAAAGGTGGGAACTGTATCGTCAGCAAGGGGTGCAATGTATCAGCAGTATTGAACTCAAGCAAGATCAGTTTGATGTAGTGATCGATTGCACCGGTCATCCGTCCGGTTTGGCGACTGCTCGTCAGTTGGTGCGTCCACGGGGGCGATTGATTCTGAAAAGTACATTTGCCGCTGAAACGCAGCTTAATCTGAGTATGGTGGTCGTTGATGAAGTGCAACTGATCGGATCTCGTTGTGGCCCCTTCGCTCCAGCATTACGCTTGCTCGAGCGCCAGCTTATTGCTACTACACCGCTCATCAGTGCGCGCTATGCACTTGCCGATAGTTTACAAGCTTTTTCGGCTGCACCCGGTCAACTTAAGGTTTTGCTCTGTGTCTGAAGAAAGTCACCTCCCAACAGTACTGATTGCCGACGACGATCCAAATGTTCGTTTTTTGCTCAGTGATACGTTGACGAGAGCCGGTTTTGCAGTGCTAACTGCCGATAACGGCCACTCGTTGATCCAAATCGCGCAAGATCAGTTGCCGGATATTATTCTGGTCGATCTGATGTTGCCTGGCATTGATGGCTATGAAGCAATTCGGCAACTACGTAATGATACGCGCACGGCCCATCTGCCGATTATGATTGTTACAGCACGGACCAATCCTGCCGATGTAGTGATCGGTTTTGATACGGGCGCCGATGATTATGTGACGAAACCATACAACGATGCCGAGTTGATTGCACGCATTCGGTCATTGCTGCGGCGCACGACGAAACGTTCAGTACGCAATCCGCTAACCGGTCTCCCCGGCAATGTGCTTATCGCGGAAGAGATTCGCTATCGCCTCCAGAAAGGTGATGCGTTTACCTTGCTCTACCTTGATGTCAACGAGTTTAAAGCCTTTAACGATGCGTATGGCTTCGCCCGTGGGGATCAGGTTATCCGTCTCATCGCTCAGCTCTGCGAACGGGCACAACAACTGTTTGCCCCTCAATCTATCTTTGTCGGTCATGTGGGCGGCGATGATTTCGTGATCCTCTGTCCAACGGCTCTTGCTGCTAATCTATCGCTATGGCTGGTTACGCAATACGAGCAGGAAGTGTTACCGCTGTACGACGAAGCAGATCGTCAACGTGGTTATCTGATCGGCTATGATCGGGCCGGTAATTTGCATCAGATTCCGATTGGCGCTATGGCAATCGGTGGCGTTTCAAGCCGCCCTGACGTGACGGTTGATGAATTATCGCGCGAAACGGCAGCGATGAAGCACGAGGCAAAAGCCTTTGCTACTAGCGCGGTGATTATCGATCACGTGCGATTGCGCTAATTGCAATATCTTGCCGCAGAACGAAGATTGGTTGAGGCACGGCAGCGCTGCACCCACACTACCGCACTGCCCCTTCTTCATTGCTTATCAATCCTCACATCAAGAGTTAACGGATCTCAACCAGATTGTGCGCATTCTGATGCGGGAACAGACAATCTGTATCGAAATATCCATTGTTAGGACTACGAAGCACATGGTATAATGCGGGCGGTGTTATTATCGTGAAAGAATCCACAAAATATCAGGTGACTTTATGATGGCCTGGTTTATCTTTTGGGTTACAGCTTTTGTAGCAATCGGCGGGCAGATTCCATTGATTATTGCCGCGTGGCGTCTGTATCGTCAACCGCATCTTGCACCGGCTAACGTACCACGCAGTGATGGCCGGGCTGATCTGGGTTGGACGATCCTGACTGCGCTGGCCACGCTGGCGCTGTTCGTTGCTGCGTATCTGGCATTGCCATAGCCGCTGAGTTGAGCAGAGAGGGTTGTTATGGCGGCGCGTACTGTTGTTCGAGTATTATTGATTGGATGGCTTTTAACACTGGCAACGATCATTTCCGGTGGATTAGTGAGTGTTTCGGGCAGTTCAACGACGTGTCTATCGTGGCCGCTGTGTCTGGAAGAACTGCGTAACGGTCAGAATCCGTTGATCTGGATTTCATTAACTCACCGGGCACTGGTTGCCCTGGCGCTGTTGGCTGTGGTTGCTGGAATGGTTGCTGTCTGGCGTCGGCCAGAAACTACCGGTTTGCCGCGGATATTTGCCTTTGCGACTGGGTTCCTGTTTATCTTACAGGCGCTAGCCGGCGCCTTATTGGTCTGGGGTATACCGGCAATGGTTGCCGATGTCTGGCACTTGAGCGGAGCACTGTTGGCCTTTGGTGCGCAGACGTTGACACTCTTGTTGATTGCTCTTCCAGCTCAATCGCCATCAGAGCGCGTTACCGGGCGTGTCGCTCAGACCCAACGTCGTCTCCGTCGTATGGCGTGGTGGCTAGCGGCGTCTGCCGGGGTAGCTGCACTGGCTATCGGTGCACGTAGTGCCGCACCAACGCTTGAAATGGCAACTGCACTACCGGCAAATAGTGTTGGCGCCATGAGTTTTGTAGCTTTGCTGTCAGTCTGGATGGCGTTCGAGTTGCGCCGTCGTCTACAACCGGTTGCGCAGCCGGTGGCATTGGCGATAGCGGTGCCACGCTATAGCCTCCTCTTGCCGGGATTGGCACTGCTGGCGCTGGTGGGATTATTTATCACGCCAACTGGTCATCTGCTAAGCTTGATCGCAGGAACTATCCTTTGGGCCGGTACATTGGCGATAGCTGTTGCTCTGCAACGGATACCGTTTCACGTTGTATCAACCCAGGGGGTTGCCCGTCCAGCTCCTGCCTGGCGGTCAGTCATCGCCGATTACATTAGCCTGACGAAGCCGAAGGTAATCTCTCTGCTGCTGGTTACTACGCTGACGACGATGTTTATCACCGAAGCCGGAATACCTTCGTGGTGGCTGGTGTTGTGGACAATGATCGGTGGTTATCTGGCCGCCGGTGGCGCCGGCGCTATAAACTGCGCGTTTGACAGTGACATTGACGTCAATATGGGCCGTACCAGCCGTCGCCCGGTGCCGAGTGGTCGTATTTCACCCCGAGCAGCATTTATCTTTGGGGCGGTTCTGAGCATATTGTCGATTATTGTGCTCTGGGTCTTCACGACGCCATTGGCCGCCTTCTTCGCTTTCCTGGGTATTGTCTACTACGCCTACTTCTATACCGGCTGGCTCAAGCGAACCACCTGGCAGAACATTATCATCGGTGGTGGCGCCGGTGCGATCCCGCCGCTCGTTGGTTGGACAGCGGTGACCGGCTCGGTGAGCCTGATGGCAGTAGTGTTGTTTGCGATTATTTTCTACTGGACACCGCCACACTTTTGGGCGTTAGCCCTCGTGAAGCAGAAGGATTATGCCCGCGCTGGGGTACCGATGTTGCCGGTTGTAGCCGGTGAAGCAGAAACACGCTGGCAGATTCTGGTCTATTCGGCGATTATGATGGCGGTGTCGCTGCTACCGGTGGCTATTGGTGCGATGAGCTGGATCTACTTGCTCGGGGCGGTGCTGCTCGGTCTCCGCTTTATGCGCGATGCCTGGGCGGTCTGGCGTGTCGGTGATCAGGCCGCAATTTGGGGTCTGTACAAGTATTCCTTGCTGTACCTGGCACTTCTCTTCGCAGTGATGGTTGCCGACCGGTTGATCATTGGGTAGATTTGGCGAAAGACCGGTAAACTGTGTGCTGCGACAGGAGATGTAGCATGCGGATGTACCTGATCGCCGACAGTGACTTTTAAAAGATGTGGCGCGTTTGACTCGCATCGGATCGAACTTCGCTGATCTGGTTGCCCCTTCCTCTTCCAATTGGGAGCGGAAGGAGGTTTTCCCTACAAATTACGTTCAGTCACCAAATCATAGAGGAGTGGCGCGCCGCCACTCCTCTCGATGTGATACGTCGGTATCAGTCTGGTCATGAGTCACATTACGTTATCAAAGGGTTTCATCCGTTGTGACGTGACAACAAGTCTTTCGGATAGGCTCTCAATTCACTATCAAATTAAACAGGTAGCCAACAACGACAATTCCGGTCGTCACCGTTCCGATAAAAATTGCGATTAAACGTGGTTTGAGGACACGACGCAGGATGATCATTTCGGGTAGACTGAGTGCCACCACTGCCATCATGAAAGCCAGCACCGTTCCGAGAGCTGCTCCTTTTGCCATCAAGGCCTGTACTACCGGGATGATCCCAGCAGCGTTAGAATAGAGCGGTACGCCGAGGATGACCGCTGCCGGTACTGACCACCAAGCTTCCCGTCCCAATATACCGGCCAGGGCATCTTCTGGTACGTAGCCATGAATGCCAGCGCCGACGGCAATCCCAATAACAACGTAGAGCCATACCTTCCCAACGATCTCGCGCGTGTTTTCCCAGGCTATTGTAAAGCGTTGTTTCCAGGTGAGACGGGTCAATGCAGTTGCACCGTCACCTCCCTTAATCTGCCAGACAAAGTCTTCCACGTAACGTTCGAGGTGTAAACGTCCGATGATCATCCCCGCCAGTATCGCGATACTCATCCCAGCAATCAGGTAGAGTAAAGCTATCTGCCAGCCAAACATTCCCAAGAGCATCACCAATGCTACTTCGTTCACCATCGGCGCCGCGATGAGAAACGAGAAGGTCACACCCAACGGAATGCCTGCTTCAACAAAGCCGATAAAGAGCGGTACCGCTGAGCACGAGCAAAATGGGGTCAGGACACCGAGTCCGGCTGCCAGGATGTTGCCGATACCTTCTCGTTTGCCACCCAATAGTTCACGAGTGCGCTCTGGGCTAAAGAATGAGCGAATGGTACTGATCAGAAAGATCATGCCACTCAGTAAGAGGAGAATTTTCGGTACATCGTAGAGAAAGAATGCGACCGCTTCGCCGAGATGTGAACCTTCCTGAAGACCTAGTACACGGAACGTTATCACCTGCGCCAGCGGCTGCACCAGGTTGTACGCGATGAGCCAAATGATGCTGGCGCCAATAACCAGTGCCCAGACACGCCACGTTCGTTGCTGGCGGCCGGTTGAGGGTACAGTTTGTTCCACAATGCTCCTCCTTATATATGCAATTTTTTGAATGTGTTGCCGGTAAGAAGAGCGGGTTACTTTTTGCCCGCTCTCGTTGCCAGGATACGGTTACCTCAACCAGCCGGCAATTTCCTCTTCTGAGGGGATACGGCCAGAAGCAACCAGCACATCGTTTACGACCAGGCCTGGTGTTCGCAGTACATTCCAACGCATGATTTGCGCGTAGTCAGTAACCTTTTCAATCTCGGCTTCCACCTGAAAGCGCTGCACAATGTTACGAACACGCTCTTCCAGCTTACGACAGTTCGGACAACCCGGTCCCAGGATTTTAACATTGATCATAGCTTGTTTCTCCTCTTGTTCGTGAGATAGTTGTACAACGTGGACACGAGCATAAAGCGGTAATAGTCTCTGCTGGCGTATCTCCTCCAACTATCGTCTGAGCCAGATCGAGTATGGACAGAATCTCCGGTTGGGTTATACGGTAGTAGATATTCGGACCATCACGACGATCGGCGATCAACCCGCTCTTACGGAGTACGGCCAGTTGTTGCGAGACATACGCCTGCCGGAGACCTAATACAGCTTCAACATGACAAACACAAGCCTCGCCCTCGCGTAGAATATCGAGGATTTTGATTCTGATTGGGTGCATGAGGGCCTTGAAAAGGCGTGCCTGTTTGGTCACAGTTGTGTTTGTCATAGCTGACATTATATTCAATTTTTTGAATGTGTGAGTGAAGAGATCACAACCTTAGCCTTCCTTCTGCATACCGACAACGAGCCGGCAACGGATGTGGGGCCTGGGGGAGTTGATGGCGTGCTAATACGATAAATGACGGGTTTCAGTCGTACACGGTAGGATGCAGGCTAGCGGCTCGCGCACCCAGGAAACCCGTGCAGGTCGGGCGTCGTCATCAACGAGTGCATGGCGTTTGTCGGTGTCACTCCGTTTTTGAACCGTTCGGTCATCGCATGGAACCCGAAGTAGAAAACGTTGAGAAACTCTGATATGCTATAGTTGAATTCACTGCAAAAAGGTGACCTTCTCACCACAGAGACCACGGAGACCACAGAGATTAAAGATAATTTTATCGTTCATTGAACATAGGGTTGTGAAATTTTTCTTCCATGCACCCAATGGCCAAAAATTATCCTTTTATTCATAAACCTTACACGCTCTGCGTGCTCTGTGTGCTCCGTGGTGAGTTTTTGCAGTGGTCTCATAGTTACTTTACAACTCTATATCTCCTTCGAGGTGTGTCATGATGCGCATTGGTGAGCTTGCTCGTCAAACCGGCGTGCCGGAAAAGACCATTCGCTACTACGAACAGGTTGGTTTGCTCCCACCACCGCAACGAATGGAAAACAATTATCGGCTCTACACACCGGAGATCGTTGATCGACTACGTTTCGTCGTCAGTGCCCGACGCCTCGGTCTCTCGTTACGTGAAATTGCAGCAATCCTCGCGCTTAATGATCGTGGCGAGGTTACTTGTGGTGAGATGCTGGCAACCCTCGATCACCAGATTGCTGCTGTTGAGCATCGTATCACCGAACTTCAGACCTTGCGGGCACAGCTTATCGAACTTCGTCGGCGTGGTCAGGATGTAGCTATACCGTGGACAGACTGTATCTGTGCCGCAGTACGTGATTGGACTGCGCAAGAGACAACGTGACGTCGAGCGCGGTGTTTCAGTAATCACGCACCATAAGATGACTGTTTCCCCGATTATAGATACTATATCTCAACTTACTCCGTAATAGTGCTACCGGTTCTCTTCTCTGCTGATGACCTGATGACCTACTCTGTAACCTTCCACGTGCCGGTGACAATGCGGGTTGGTCTTGGCAGGCGCAGCGAGATCAAACCGGCCAGCAACAAAAATCCGGTCGAAGCCCACAGACAGGCCACCAATCCATCGTACAGGCCCTGTTGCATGCCCCATTGGTACAACGCACCTGATAAGACCGTGCCGGTCAATCGCCCCATAGCATTCGCCATATAGTAGAAACCGACGTTCATCGCTACTTTAGCGTCGTCGGCATAAGCCAGAATCAGGTAGCTATGTACGGCCGAGTTGAGAGCAAAAACCACACCAAAAGCCAGTAATCCACCGACAACCGCTACCGTTGGTACCAGACCGGCGCGCAGCGCCAGCGCAATTGCTGTTGGAAACGCTGCCAGGGCGAACGCAAGCCACATCGCAGTACGACCGTCGGGGGCGTGTGCTTCGGCAACCCGCCGTCGGATCAATGTTGGTGTTGCTGCCTGCACAAAACCATAGCCAATTGTCCACGCTGCCATAAAGCCGCCAGCCAGCCAGAAATCCCACCCTAGAACGGTAATGAAGAACACGGGAAGGCCAACGACAAACCAGACATCGCGTGCTCCAAACAGAAAGATGCGTGCCGCTGCGAGCAGGTTAACGGCCTGATTTGGCGAAAAGATTTGCTTGAATTTGGCCTTTTTGTCGGCTTTACCCAGATCGCCGCTGATGGTGCTGACGGCGCCGATCAATGCGCTAAGCACCAGTGTGGCCAGGATGATCAGTGCTGTTTGGAAGCCAAACAGACTAAGTAATACAGCCCCTACAAAGAAGCCCAATCCCTTAATCGCGTTCTTCGAGCCGGTGAGAATACTGACCCAACGGTACAGTTGACCTTCGCTGCTCCCTGCCACCAGCTTGACCGCACTCTTCGACGACATTTTCGTCAGGTCTTTGGCGATCCCCGACAATGCCTGTGCTGCCATGACGTAGGGAACTACCAGCAAAGAAGGTGGTGCAAAGGCAAGCATACTGAGGGCAATGAGTTGTGTGATCAAGCCGGCGAAGAGGGTTGTCTTGAGGCCAAAACGGGCACCGAGGTAACCGCCAAACAGGTTGGTAAGAATCCCAAAAACTTCGTAAAACAGAAAGAGTGAGGCAACGGCAAATGGCGAGTAACCAAGTTGCGCAAAGTAGAACAAGACCAGCATCCGGATCGCGCCATCGGTGAGCGTATCGGCCCAGTAAGCCAGGGTTACCAGGGTGTAATTACGGCGGTCAGCCTGGCGTTGTGCCAGCGCAGCCGATGTTTCATGCGTTGAAGGTGCTGTATTCATAAGAGTTGTGCTACCTTTCGCGCTAATTCGACATACCGGTTCGCGTAACCCCATTCATTGTCGTACCACGCATATATCTTGACCTGCGTGTCGTTGGTGACCATCGTGCACAACGAATCGACAATCGCCGAATGGGGATTACCGAGAAAATCAATTGAGACGAGGGGACGTGTTTCATACGCAAGTATCCCCCGCAGAGAGCTTTCGGCTGCCGTTCGCAACAGTTCGTTCACTTCAGTTACCGTCGTTGGTCGGCGTACCTCAAAAACACAGTCGGTCAGCGAGGCGTTGAGCAGCGGAACACGTACTGCCTGGCCGTCAAGTTTCCCCTGCAATTCGGGGAAGATCATCCCAATCGCGGTAGCTGAGCCAGTGGTTGTGGGTATGAGAGACAGGCTGGCTGCCCGGGCGCGCCGTAAATCCTTTGCCGGACGATCATGCACGCTTTGGGTGTTGGTTGAACTGTGAATGGTAGTAATCATGCCATGGGAAATACCGATACTTTCATGGATAACCTTCACAATCGGGGCCAGACAGTTGGTTGTGCACGAGGCTGCGGTCAGCAGATGATGTCGGGCCGGTTCGTACCAGTGATCGTTGACGCCCATCACGATATTGAGCGCTTCACCTTTCACCGGCGCTGCAACGATCACTTTTTTCACGCCAGTGGTGAAGTAGCTTGCTAGTTGGGCGACAGTGCGGAACTTGCCCGTTGCTTCGAGTACGATGTCAACCCCCATCGTCGCCCACGGAACGGCGCCGGGGTCTTTTTCTTGACTGTAGCTGATGGCTTTGTCGTCAATGTATAACCGATCACCTTCACCCTGTACGTCGTGCGACCAGCGCCCTTGCGTAGAGTCAAAACTGAGCAGGTGGGCCGCCGTTGCTGCATCGCCACCAATCTCATTGATATGTACAAATTCCAGCTCTGGCCATCCCCACGCCGCGCGGAGGGCGAGCCGTCCGATCCGTCCAAAGCCGTTGATCCCTACCCGTGCGACCATACGTTTGCCTCCCAAATTATATCATTCGAGATTGATATAATTGTACTCGATTGTTGGGCATTCTACAAGCTGGTGTAAGGTAATAGAAAAGGAAAGCGGATGGGTTCTCAACCGACCGCCGCTGATGTCTGAGTACGCCGGCGGCTGCCAGCCGGTTGAGCATCGTCTCCACCACGGGCCGGAGACTCACGTTTCCTGCGCAACGACACCGGTTGGTAAGCAGCGGGGGGTTTGAATATCATCCAAGACCGACAATGTTGAAAACCTGGGCTAGAGCCGGTCATTCTCACAAAAAAGGGTTCACTATGCTATAATTGCAGACAATCATACGTTCTATATGGTAGTATGACCATGAGCGATCTGATCAGTATAAAGGGCAGCCGCGATGGGCTACGGCTTCGCTTAGATGCCAACGCTGCATGGTCGGAACTGTTGAGCCGACTCGATCATCACTTGGGCGAACGACGTAGTTTCTTTCACGGTGCCAGTGTTGTGATCGATCTAGGTGATCGTGAAGTCTCATCGGCCCAATTAGCCGAGATGCTGGCCCTGATTCGGCAGCATGGAGTACAGGCTACAGCCATTGACTCATCAGAGCGGGCTACCCGTATGGCGGCACGGGCTGTTGGGTTAGCAACCCGTCCGATAGTGCGTTACCCTGAACCGATGCCGATGCCTGAAGCTGAGGCGCTTCTTGTAATACGTACATTGCGGTCAGGGCAGGTCTTGCGTCACACCGGGCACATTACGCTGATCGGTGATGTGAATCCAGGCGCCGAGATCATCGCCGGTGGGAGCGTTGTCGTTTGGGGGCGATTACGCGGTTTGGTGCACGCCGGGGCATTAGGCGATAGCAGTGCGATCATCTGTGCGCTCGAGTTACGTCCGACGCAATTGCGCATTGCCGATCTGATCGCACGCCCACCGGATCAGCATCCGATCAATCGACCTGAGTTTGCACGTGTTGTTGCCGGTGAGATAATTGTTGATGGATGGGAAACGTTTAAGCGTTAGTGGGGTTATAATGGGGCGAGTCATTACCGTTACAT
>Ga0308310_1000032_pt1 | contig 40315 bp, 44 predicted proteins | sample HotsprSampleMS65_FD_203672 | JGI IMG/M metagenome (GOLD analysis project Ga0308310, IMG submission 203672) | Hot spring phototrophic mat microbial communities from Mushroom Spring, Yellowstone National Park, Wyoming, United States - 20090730_MS65 ...
CTGTCCGACTTCTTCTACGTCTGGCTGCGCCGCACGCTCAGACCGATCTTTCCCGACCTCTACGCCACCGTCGCTACGCCGAAGGCGGAAGAGCTGGTCGCCACCCCCTACCGTCACGGCAGCAAACCGGCCGCCGAGCGCTTCTTCATGGAAGGCATGACCCGCGCGCTGCACAACCTGGCCGTGCAGGCCCACCCCGCCTTTCCGGTCACCATCTACTACGCTTTCAAGCAGCAAGAAGTGCGGGAAGCGCAGCGAGACGAGAGCGCGACAGGTGAACTGGGTGATCCCGACCCGCGCTCCTCCCTCCGCTCCGCTCCCTCCTCCACCGGCTGGGAAACCTTCCTGGAAGCGGTCATCCAGGCCGGCTTTGCCATCACCGGCACCTGGCCGATGCATACTGAGATGAGAACACGACAGATTGCTATGAACACCAACGCCCTCGCCTCCAGCATCGTCCTGGTCTGCCGCCCCTGTCCGGCGGACGCGCCCATCGCCACCCGCCGCGAGTTTCTTGCCGCACTCAAGGCCGAACTGCCGGCGGCGCTGGCGGCGTTGCAACGCGCCAACATCGCGCCGGTCGACCTGGCGCAGGCCGCCATCGGTCCGGGGATGGCCATCTACACCCGCTACGCCCGCGTGGTGGATATCCAGGGCAACCCGGTGCGGGTGCGCGAAGCGCTGACCCTGATCAACCAGGTGCTCGAGGAGGCGCTGAGTGAGCAGGAGGGCGACTTCGACGCCGACACCCGTTGGGCGCTGGCCTGGTTCGAGCAGTACGGCTTTGCCGAAGGGGATTTCGGCGTGGCGGAAACGCTCTCGAAAGCCAAGAACACCAGCGTCGAGGGACTGGTCGCCGCAGGGATGGTCGAAGCGAAACGGGGCAAGGTGCGCCTGCTCACACCGGCAGAACTCCCGGCCGCCTGGGACCCGGCCGGTGATAGCCGGGTCACGCATTGGGAAGCGGTCCATCATCTGATCCGGGTGCTGGAAACGGGCGGTGAAATGGCGGCGGCAGCGTTGGCAGCGAAGCTGGGCAGTCGGGCTGATGTGGCCCGCGAGCTGGCGTACCGGCTCTACACCATCTGCGAGCGCAAGAAGCGCCCGGATGACGCCTTCTCCTACAACGCCCTGGTGCAGAGCTGGGGGGAGATTGCGCGGCTGGCGTGGGAGCGGCGCAGTGATGCGCCGGTTCCGATGCGTTTTGAAGCGTGAGGAGTGAGCAGTGAGGAGGGAGGAGTGAGCGGAGCGGAGGGAGGAGTGAGCGGAGCGGAGGGAGGAGCGCCCGGGTTCGTCGCTCCCTTCTCGCTGCTCACTGCCGGGCGCGCTTCTCTCGTATCGGCTTCCCGGCGTCCGCACGCCTGGTGGATGGACGCCATCGACGTGCGCGCGCATCGTCGCGGCATGCGGCGGGACGGCGCCGGTCAACCGGAGGAGAAGACGGGCGCCTGCCGTCAAGCGTCCGGCGCCCATGCCGGGTTTGACCTGAAGGCGCCTTGATACGCGCTCATGGCACGCATCGGTACGACCATGAACGAGCAATCAAGGGATGATGACGGGCGGAGGCGGCGCATGGCGGCGGCGGATGTGATCATCATCGGCGGGGGGGTCATCGGGTTGAGCAGCGCCGTGGCGCTGGCGGCGGCGGGGTATGCGCCGCTGCTGCTGGCGGCGGACGGCGGGGAGGGCGCGGGGGCGTCGGGGTGCGCGCCGGCGCTGCTGCTGCCGCCGACGGGACGCCTGGCGGCGGCGCGGATCGGGCGGGCGGCGCACGCGTCCTGGCGGCTGTGGCCGGCATGGGATGCGTGGCTGGCGGCGCTGGTCGGGGAGACGCCGCTGCTGCGCATGGCGGGGGTGACGATGCGGCGCGGCGGAACCGACCGCACGGTCGTCGGGGGATGGACGCCCGGCGCGTGGCACCTGACGCGGCTGCGGGACGCGCTGCAGCGCCACGGCGGGGCGGTGCGCCGGGCGACGGCGACGGCGCTGCACCGCACCGCCGCCGGCGTTGCGGTGCAGTGCGACGACGGCGCAGCGCTGCATGCCGCCGTCGTCATCGTCGCCGCCGGGATGGGCAGCGGCGCGCTGGCGGGCGGCGCGGCGGCGGCGCTGCGCGGGCAGGCCGGACTGGCGCTGCACCTGGGCGGGGTGACGCTGGACCGTCCGCTGTGCGGCGACGGAGTCGGTCTCACCCCGGCGGCGGACGGACGCGGGGTGTGGGCGACCGGCGATTGGGCGGTCGACGGCGCCGGGGTGAGACTGCCGCTGTGGGACGCGGCGGCGGCGCTGCATGCGCAGGCGGCGGCGCTGCTGGGGCGCCGGGGCGAGCGGCAGGCGCTGCTCACCGGCGTGCGTCCCCGGCGCCGCGGCGGCGCGCCGCCGATCACCGTCGGCGCGGACGCCGCCGGCGGCGGGCGGGTCATCGCGGCCGTCGGGCATGGGCGCAACGGGTTTCTGCTGGCGCCGCTGACGGCGCTGGCGCTGCTGGCGCTGCTGGGCGCGCCGCGTCCGCCCTGGGCGGACGCGGCGGCCCTGGACGCGACGGCGCATCTGATCGGACCGGCGGCAGGCGGGGGCGCGCCGGACGCGGTTGGGGCGGGGGAACCCGCGTCCGCGCCGATCACCTCCCCGACGCATCCGGGCATGCGATCACCGCTCCCGGCGCCGCTCCTCCCCGGCGTCGCCGGGATCGCGGGGCGCCGGGAGCGCGTCGACGTCGCGGATGATCGGGATCAACCGTTCGCCTGGAATGGCGAACCGACGCGCCAGATGATCGATATCGCCGAGGAATGTCGGCGATCGGGCGATGGGACGGCGACAGAGCGCGAGGCGCACGACATCGTCCGGTGAACACCCCAGCACCTGCGCCAACGCGTCGGCGCTCAGATCGTGCATCCGGCAATACGCTGCCAGGACGCTCGCCATGAAGAACGGGCGCCGGCGCGCCCGCTCGGCCGCCCGCATGCATGATTCCGTGAGTCGTCGCATTGCTCCCTCCCTTCGCTGAAGCGCCGGCGCGCGATGGCGGACGCGCCGGCGATCGTGACCGCGCGGCGCGCGATGGCGCCGCTCCATCCGATTCTTCCCGCCGGACGCGCCATGATCGACGGCATTCCCGGCGGTATCGTGGACGGGAAACCGCCGCATGACGGCGGCAAGAGCCAGACCGGCGCCGCAGGGCGCCGGAGAGAGGAGGAAACATGAACATCGAGGTAGGAATCCGCGCGCGCACGCCGATCTGGACGGCGTGCGCGCGCCCGTCGGCGTTCTTTCCCTACGGCCACTGGCCGATGTGGGCGGAACGTCCGACGGCAGAGGAGGCGGACGGTCCGTTCGACCGCATCCGCCCGGACGTACTGCTGGCCAGCATGCGCTGGTGGTTCGACGCCGCCATGCGCGCGCTGGACCAGCGCGTGTGCGATGCGCCGGACGGCGTCCGCTGCAACGCATGCGTCGCGTGCCGCACGTTCGCCCGGGTTGCGGCGACCGTGACGGTAGACGCGACCGAGCCGATCCCGGCAGGGATCATGGTGGCGGAGCGAACCCGGGGGTGGGGCTGGGCAACCCCGCCCGCGCGGGTGGGCGCCTTCCGCCTGCGCCTGTCCGGGGACGACGTCGCCGTCGCGCGCCTGGCCGCGCTGTTGGCGCTGCTGGAGCGCATCGGCGGCATCGGCATGCGCCTCCCGGAAGGGTACGGCGCGTATGCCATCATCGCCGACGGCGATCCGTTGGACGCCGTCATTGCAACGGCGTCGTGGCCGTCGCCGGCGGCGCGCCGCCGGCGCAGCGCCGCCGACGTCCTGCCCGATCTGCGGGACGTCGTCGTCGCGCGGTGCGTGATTCGCCCGCGGGTTCCGGGATGGTGGACGGGCCTCGCGCCGATCATCCCGGCGGCGCGGCGCGTCCAGCCGCTGGTGCAACGCGGCATGGCGCCGGTGGCATCGGCGGTCCATGCCGCGCTGGAGCGGCGCACGGACCTGCGCCGCCCGGCGCGACACGCCGTGTTCGGCGCCCTGCCGCCCGCCGCGCGCCCGGCGCGCGTGGCGGTGACGTGGGCGTTCCGGGATGATCCGCCGGACGACCCCGCTGCGCCGTGGCGCGGGCCATGGCGCGCCCACGCTGCGGTGTGGACCGGCGGGTTGTCCGCCGCCGTCCGCGCGCGGGTCGAGTCCGCCGTTGCCGACCCGTCGCTGTGGGGCGCGGCGCTCGGCGACAACGCCGATGTCGAGGTCGGCGTCGCGCGCCTGGATGACGCCGATAGCGTCATCCAGGCGCTGCGCGGCGGCGCGCCCGGAGCGCCGTAGCATGGACGGACAACGCGACGCGCCCCCGGCGTCGCCGGGGGCGCGCGGCGGCGCGTCCGACTCCGTGGTGCAGCGGAGCTTGTGGGACGCGCCGGAGATGGACGCCGCGCCCGTTGCATCGCCGGATCCGGCGAACGCGGCGGGCGCGGCGGAACCGTCGGCGGCGAACGCGCCGCCGCGCGCGGCGGAACCGTCGGCGGGGGAACCGTCGGCGGCGGAACCGTCGGCGGCGGACGCAGCGGCGGCGGCGTGGGAGCGGGCGCTGACGGCGGCGCAGGCGGCGCTGCTCCGGCGGCATGGGCCGTGGGACGACCCGCCGCAGCGCTTTGCGCTGGTCGTCTGGCTGGCGGCGCTGCGGCTCTGGCGGGACGTTCCGCCGCCGTGGGCGGCGGGGCGAACCGCGGTCGCCTGGGAGGAGGCGCCGGATGCGGCGGCGGCGCTGGCGGCGCTGCTGGCGGACCTCGGCGCCGGTCCGCACGCGCCGGATGCGGTGCGTCCGGCAGCGCGCGGCGGACCGGCGCCGCTCCCGCGCGCGTATCCATGCGCGGCGGCGCTGCGCGCGGCATGGCGCGTGCTGCAGGACGCGCCGCCGGACGCCGTGGCCCTGGCGCATGCGCTGGGAGCGGCGCATGCGGCGCTGCTCAACGATTCGGGCGCCGCGCGCGCGGATGCCGACGAATATCCGACGCCGCCGCCCATCGCGCGGCTGCTGGCGCGCCTGGCGCAGCCCCTGCGCAGCGGCGTCACGGTCGTCGACCCGACGTGCGGCGACGGCGCGCTGCTGGTCGCGGCGGCGCAGGAGGCGCGCGTGGCGGGGACGATGCCGACGTTCGCCGGCGTCGAGCTGCGCGCGCGCAGCGCGTGGCTGGCAGCGCTGCGCCTGGCGCTGCTGGGCGTGCGCTGCCGCATCCGGGTCGGCGACGCGCTGGCGCCCGACCCCTGGCCGGCGGGCGGCGTGACGCTGGCGAACCCGCCGTTTCAGCATGCGACGGCGATCCTGGCGCGCATCCTCGACCGCATGGACGCGGATGACCGCGCCGTCGTCATCATGCCGGTCGGGTTCGCCTTTCGGAGCGGGGCCGCCGCCACGCTGCGGCGGCGGCTGGCGGAATCGGGGCGGCTGCGGGCCGTGCTGGCGCTGCCGTCCGGAGCGTTTGCGCCGGCGACCGACGTGGCGACGCTCGTGTTGGTGATCGGCGCACCCATGCCGGGATCGCCGATCACGTGGGCGGCGCCGCCGGAGTCGGTGGTCGGCGTGGCGCGGCGCGCCGGCGGCGGACGCCGCGCTGCGTGGGATAACGCGGCGACCGAGGCGCTGCTCGCGGCGCTGAGCGGAGATGACGCGGCGGAATCGCCGCTGATCCTCTGGCGCACGCCGGGAGACGCCGCCTGCGGCGAGCCGATCACCGGCGCATGGCGGCTGTATCCGCCGACGCCGCCGCCGCGCGCGGCGGCGGGCGAATCGCTGCCGGCGCTGGTTGCGCGGCTGCGCATGCGGCAGGCGGAGCTGGCGCAGCGCACGGACGGTCTGCTGCGCCTGCTCGACGACCTGATCGGCGCGCGCGGCGGCGCGGTAGAATCGGGCGATCCTGACGAAACGAACGGAGCGCCCGATGGATGACCTGATCCCGGCGCCGTCGGCGCTGCCGACGGCGCCCGACCCGGATGCAGCGGCGGCGCTGGCGGCGGCGTCCCGCGCCGCCGACGCCGCCGCCGCCGCCGGCGCCCTGGCGCGCTACCGCGCCGGGCTGGCCCCGTCCACGCTGCGGGCGCACGCGGCGGACCTGGCGACGTGGACGCGCTATCTTGCCGCCGTCGGCGTGACGCCGCCGCCGGACCCGGCGCGCCTGGCGGAGGACATCGACGCCTGGCGCGGGGTGAGCGTCGGGCTGGTCGCCGGATTCGTCGAGTGGCTGCTGCGCGAGGGATACGCGCTCGCCAGCATCAACCGCCGTCTGGCGACCGTGCGCGCCTATCTGACGCAGGCAGCGGCGGCGGGGGCGCTGTCGGCGGACCTGCCGGGGCTGCTGCGCAGCGTGCGCGGGCTGGGCGGGCGGCAGGGACGGCGGCGCGCCGCCGCCCGTCCGGTGACGCGCCGCAGTCCCAAGAAAGCCGCGCCGCTCCTGATCCCGGTCGACGCCGCCGTGCGCCTGAAGCGCCAGGACCTGCGCACGCCGCAAGGGGCGCGCGACGCGGCGCTGCTGGCGCTGCTGCTCGACCTGGGGCTGCGGATCGGCGAAGTCGCCGATCTGGAGCGGGCGGATGTCGACCTGGAGCGCGGGCTGCTGCAGGTGACGCGCCGCAAGGTCGACCGCGTGCAGCGCCTGCTGCTCACCAACGACGCGCAGGTGGCGCTGCGGGCGTATCTGCGCTGGCGCGGCGACGCGGACGGGGCGCTCTTCTGGCGCACCCGGCGCGACGGGACGCTGATCCCGCATGCGCCGCTGGGCGTGCGCGGGGCGCGCAAGCGCGTCGGCGCGCTGGGGGCGCGCGCCGGGGTTGCGGGGTTAAGCCCCCACGACTGCCGCCACCACTGGACCACGCTGGCATTCGCCGCCGGCAGCGACCTGGCGGCGGTGATGGAGGCGGGCGGCTGGAGCAGCGCAGCGATGCCGCTGCGCTACGCGCAGCAGCAGGCGATTGCCAACGCACGCGTGCGCCTGGCCGCGCCGCAGGTGTGGACGGATGCCGACGGCGACGCGCTGTTCGGCGGCGGCGCGCTGAAGGAGAACGACCATGAATGAGATCGCCGAGCGCATCCGCACCGGGCTGCGCCTGCCGGACGGCGACCTCCTGGACCTGTGGGTCGTCCGGGAGTCGGCAAGCCGCCGTTGACGGCGGCGCAGATCGCCGCCCTTGGCGCCGCGCATGGCGTCGCCATCGACCGGGGCGTCATCCGCGCCGCCATCGTCGGCGGCGAGAGCGGCGACGCAGCGCGTCGGGCGACGGCGGCGGCGCTGCCGGCGGACCTCGGCGCCGGTCCCGATCGGCGCCGGGATCAGCAGGAGAATCGGGGTCCGGCTCAGTCCCATGATCGTGCGTGCGCTGCGCGCCATTCGGCGACCAGGCGGTTGACGGCGTCGATGTAGGCCGAAACATTGTTTTCGACCGCCGGCGCATAGATCGGGACGATCTCCTCGACGGTGTGGACGCCGCGCCACGCCACATACTCGACGGCGATCAGGCGATACCAGTCCGCGATCCCTTCCTCCCAACTCGCATAGTCGCGGAATCGCCCGTAACACCGCTGATACCCGGCGCAGATGATGTTGCCGATGTTGTGCGTCGTGCCGCCGTCGGGTTTGCGCCCGGCCCAGCCGGGGGCGGTTCCGGCGCCCGACTCATGGATGAAGAACGCCAGGGCGTAGGCGGGGTCGATGCCGTACTGCATGCCGTAGGCGATCCAGGCGGCGCCGGTCCCGGCGGCGGGCGATCCCCATGCCGCCAGAATGCGGTCGATCTGCGCAGCGGTCAGCGTGGGCGGTCCCAGCACGGAATGGCCGTCGCCGGGGGGGAGTGCGGGCGGCGCCGTTCCCGTCTCCCCCGCCGGCGGGAAAGGAAGCGAGGCGACGTTCGTCCATGCCTGCAGCGTGATCGTCCCGTCGGGCGGCAGCGGACTCCCGGTCGCCGCCGCGCCGGACAGCGCCAGCAGGATGACCAGGAGTATCCGTCCGACGCGCCGGGGGCGCGGCGGAGGCAGGCGTCGCGCCGGGGGCGGCAGGCGCGACCGGCGCCGGCGGTCAGCGTTCACAGAGGCGTTCATCGGTCAGCGTTTCCTCGTCATGCCATGGAGGCCGAGAACGGTCGCTGTGATGCTACCGCACCCGGGCGCTCCGCCTGCCGCCGCCGCGTCGTCCCGTCCGCCCGCCGCGCCGCTTGACACGGCGCCGGCGCTGTGGTATCATCAACGTGGACGGCGCAGGCGCGCCGCCGACGATCCGAGGAAGGATACTGAAACATGCTTAAATTCAGCAGTTCGCCCATCTCCGTTTTTTAATCTGGAATGGGCGAGCCCCCCACCCGCCGAAGGCGGGGGGGGGAATACGTTGAAGTCCCCCTCGGTGCTGCGGCATCGGGGGGACGCTGTTTTAAGGGGGGATCATCCCCCCGACGCGGCGGCGGTCGTGCAGCGCTGCCGACGCGCGGCGCGGCGCGGCGGCGGATGATGGATGGCGCGCGGCGGCGACGGCCGCGCCGGGAGACGCAGGGGAGGAGCGGATGCAGCGGATGCACGACCCGACGCCGCCGTGGGACCCGTCGGCGGTCATGGAGGTTGAGGCGGCGACCGTGCAGGACGCCCGCCACGGCGCGGTCTGGCGCTGGCGCGGGCGGCTGCGCACGGCGCCGCCGGAGGCGCTGGCGACGGCGCAGGCGGCGCTGGCGCGGCACGGAATGACGGCGCTGCTGCGGACGGCGCCCGGCGGACGGGCGATCCTGCTGGCCGCGCCGACGCCCCCGCTCCCGCGGCGCTGCTGGCGCCTGGCGGCGGCGCTGGCGCTGCTGACCGTCCTCAGCGTCGGCGGGTCCGGCTGGCTGCTCTATCTGCGCTGGGATGCGGCGCTGATCCACGCCGCCGCAATCCTGGCGATCCTGGGCGTCCACGAAGCCGGGCATCTCTGGGCGGCGCGGCGCAGCGGCATCGACCTCGGCGGTCCCTACGCCATCCCCTTCCCGCTGCCGCCGTTCGGCACGCTCGGCGCCGTCTGCACGCTGCGCACCCTGCCGCGCGACCGCGCGGCGCTGCTGCGCATGGCCGCCGCCGGACCGCTGGCGGGCGCGGCGCTGGCGCTGCCGCTGCTGGTCATCGGGCTGCGTCTGTCCGCCGTCCTTCCCTGCCCGACCGACCGGGAGATTATCCAGGAGGGAACCGCGCTGCTCTACGCGGCGCTCAAGATCGGACTCTTCGGACGCCCGCTGCCGTCCGACGGCATGGACGTCATGCTCCACCCGCTGGCGTTCGCCGCCTGGCTGGGGCTGTTGCTGACGGCGCTCAACCTGCTGCCCATCGCCCACCTGGACGGGCGGCATCTGGCGACGGCGCTGCTGGGCGAACGCGGCAGCGTCGTCGTCGCAGCGATCGGCAGCGGCATCTTGCTGGCGGGCGGCGTCATGGTCTGGCCCGGCTGGGCGGTGTGGGGCGTGATCGGCGCGATCGTGCGCATGCCGGTCCTGCCCGCCGACGCCCTCACGCCGCCGCCGCCGCGTCTGGCGCTGCTGGCGGCGCTGACGCTGCTGCTCGGCGCGGCGCTGCTGCCGCCGCTGCCGCTGGTCGTGCGCATTCCGTCGTGTTGAGGGAGTCCCCGATGCCCGCTGCTGCCGTCCTTGCGCGCCAGGCGGCGCGCCGGCCCCACCCGGAGGCGCTGCGGCTGCTGGCGGCGCATCTGACGCCGGCGCAGGCGGCGCAGGTGCAGCGGGCGCTGCCGCCCCCCGGTCCGCCGGACGATGCCGGCTGGACGACCGTGGCGGCGCATGCGGCGCTCCTGCCGGCGCTGGATGCGGCGGACGCCGCCGCCGCCGCCGCCGCGCTGCTGCGGGTCATCGCAGCGACGGCGCAGACCGCCGCCGCCGACCCGCATGCCTCCGCCTGGGCGACCGTTCCCGACCTGGCGCCGTGGGAGGCGCTGCCGGTCATCCTGGCGCACCTGCGCGGCGCCGACCTGCTGCGCGCCGCCGATCTCCTCCCGGCGCTCTGCAATGATCGCCGCCTGCCGCCGCCGGTCATGCCGGCGGGGGCGGCGCCGCCATCACCGCGCGCGGCGGCGCTGCGGGCGCTGGCGACGGCGCTGGCGCGCCATGCCGACGGCGACCGGCTGGCCGCGTTGCCGCGCCTGCTGCGCGACCCGCACGACGCCGCCGTCGCCGCCGCTGCATGCGCGCCGCTGCTGCCCGACCCGACCGCGCTGCTCGACGACCTGGCGCGGGCGCTGGCGGCGTGGCCGGACGCCGTGCTGCGCATGCAGGCGCTGGCGGCGCCGGCGCTGAGTCCGGCGCATGGGCGCGCCGCCCTGCGCGACGCCTGGAGACGCTGGCGGGCGCTGGATGACGCTGCGCCCGCCGATGGCGCGGCGCACGCCGCCGCCGTCGCCATGGCGCCGACGGTCGTGGCGGCGCTGGCCATCGTCGATCCGGCGGCGGCGGCGTCCGCCGTGGCGCAGATCAGCGCCGCCGGGCGGCGGCGTCCGCCGCATCCGATGCATGCGGCGCTGCTGCTGCGCCTGGCGGCGATCGCGGCGGACGCGCGCGCCATGGTGCGGGACGTCTGGGACGCGGCGACGGCATGGGCGCGTCCGGCATCGTCCGGCGGCGGACGGGCGCTGCGCCTGGCGTTGGCCATCGCCGCCGCCGCCCAGGGACTGGCCCCCCTGCCCGCCGACCCGGTCGATCCGGCGACGCTGGCGCTGCTGCCCGCCGTCTGGCGCCGCGCGGCGCTGCCGGGCGCGCCGGTCTGGCCCGGATTGCCTGCGGCGCTCCTGGCGGCGCTGACGGCGGGCGACGCGGCATCCCGCGCCGCCGCCGCCGCGCTGCTGCCGTTCCTCGACGCCGATGCCGCCGCGCCGGTCATCGCCGCCGTCTTGGCCGACCCGGACGCCGATGACGCCCTGCGCCTGGCGGCGCTGCGCCTGCTGCCGCCCGCCGATCCCCGCGCCGCGCGCCTGACGGCGGCGCTGCGCACCGACGCCGCCCGTCTGCTCGCCGCCGCGCGCGCCGCCGTCGCCGCCGCGCGCGGACGCGCCGGGCGGCGCGCGCCGCCCGATCCGGCGTTCGCCCCGACCGTCCCGGTCACGGCGACCGTCGTCGGCGTCGCCTGGCGCGCGCCGTTTCCCTGGCGCGTCCAGACCCCCGATGGGCGCGTCCACGACCTGCCCGCCGCGCCGTTCGCCATCGCCGGGACGCCGGCGCATCCCGGCGTGTGCGTCGCCTTCCGCGCCGCCGTCGCCGCCGACGGCGCGCTCGTCGGCGTCGCCGACGTGCGCTGGCGCACCCCCGACGGCGCTGCGCTGCTGCGGTGCGCCGATCCCGATGATCCCGTCGCCGTCGCCATCGACCCCGACGGCATCCCCCGCGCCGTCTTCGCCGACGGGACATCCGCCCGCCCGGGCGCCCTGCGCGCCCCGCTGCACCCGCCTGCCGGGGAGGCGGGCGGCGCCTGGCATACCCCCCTGCCGGTTCATTCCCCCGACCCGGCGACCTGCGCCGCCGTCCTGCGCGCCGTCGCCGCCGCGTCGGGGGGATGATCCCCCCTTAAAACAGCGCCCCCCCCGGTCCGCGGAACCGAGGGGGACTTCAACGCATCTCCGCCGGGGGGTTTCCCCCCCGGCGTCCCCCATCCGCCATTCGGCGGACGGGGGCGGGGTCTCCCCCGCCCGATCCAGATCGGATCGGGCGGGGTCCCCCCGCGACATCGTGTCGCGGGGGGCGACCCCGGAGGCCCCTCCCCCCTGCCATACGGCAGGGGGCCCATCGCCGCGCGCCCCTCCCCGGCGCGCGGCCCCTCCCCCACATGAGGGGGGGAAGATGCGTTGCAGCGTGATTATCCCCCGTGCGCCCGCGCGCCGCATCCTGCAGCAGTGCGGATACGGCGATCCGCGGGCGCCGGCGCCGGGCGGACGGGCGGGTCCGGGGCGTTGGACGGACGGGCGGGGCCGGATGCCGTCCCCCCCTGCCGGTCCGTCGTTGAGAACGGCGCCGCCCGCTGCAGCGGCAGCGGGCGGATTCGGCGCCGCCGGCGGCGCGGATGCGCCGGAAACGTGAACGCGCCCGACTCCGCAGAGCCGGGCGCGTTCTTTTCTCCGAAACCCCGCCCGCCTGCAGCGGGCAGGGCTGAATTGCAAACGGATCGCCCTCCCCCCTTCGGGGGAGGGGGGCGTTCCGTCACGGCTTCATGGTTCCACCTGCTTCGGGGGGCGGCATCATGCGCCATGGGCGAGATCGGCGGCGTTTCCGCGCGGCGGCATCGGCGTCGAGGAACGGCAGCAGCGCGGCGACGGCGGCGGCGCGGCGCGCCACGAATCTGAGAAGCCCCGGCGCGGCGCCGCGCGCCATGCGTCCGGCGCCGGTCCGTGCCGGGGCGCTGCATGCGCCGGACATCGTCCCGGTCGCCGCGGCGGACGCCGCGCGCTTCGCGGCGTCCGCGCGCCGCCGGCGCTGCATGGCAACGTCGGGTTCCCCGTGCGCGCCGCGCGCGACGCGCACGGCGGCGCGCTGCGGCGCGTCGTCATTCCGCCCGGCGCACCCTGGAGGTTCACTGTCGCCGTCGGCGACCCGTCCGGCATCCCGCTGCGCAGCGGCGGCGGCGACAGCGGCGCATCCGACGCCGGTCGTCCGGCGCGGCGGCGTGACGCGCCGCGCCCGCCGCCGCCGTGCTGCGGATCGTCGCCGTCGCCGCGTCGCCCGGCGATTCGTCGCGCATCATCGTCCGCGCGACGGTCGGGCGCGCCGCCGGGCGGCGCGCCGGCCGCCGCGCCGGACGCCCCAGGACCGACGGAACCGCGCCATCCCGATGGCGGGGTCGGGTCGCCCCCGATTCGCGCCTCCTGGGGCGGCGCAGGCGGTCCAGGGAGGCGCCGCGCCCGACCGTTCCCGCCCCGATCCCCCGCCGCGTGCGGGGATGGGGGCGCGTCGCCCCGCGCCGGATCATTGCGCCGCAGATTCCTGCGCCGCCGCGCCGTCGGCGCATTGATGCGCGCCGCGCCGCACGGTCGTCGGTCGTCGCCGATGTCGCCGCCGCCGCCGCGCGCTATGCTGAGGGCATACGAATAATTTTTGAATGCCCCTCGCCGCACGGCGGGTGGGCAAGGAGGAACCAAAAAAATGAGTATCAGTATCATCATCGCGGCCACGGCGTTGGTCGTCGCCGCGCTCGCCGCCGCCGTCGCCGCATGGCGGGCGGAGGCAGCGCGCGCCGAGGCGGAAGAGCGCGCACGACAGGAAGCGGCAGCGCGCGCCGAGGCGGAAGAGCGCGCACGACAGGAAGCGGCAGCGCGCGCCGAGGCGGAAGAGCGCGCACGACAGGAAGCGGCAGCGCGCGCCGAGGCGGAAGAGCGCGCACGACAGGAAGCGGCAGCGCGCGCCGAGGCGGAGGCGCGGGCGACGCGGGCCCAAGCCCGGGCCGCGAAGGAAGTCGAGGCAAGGCGTCAGGCCGAGGAGCGGGCGCAGGCGGCGGAGCGCGCGCGGCGCGACGCTGAGCGTCGCGCCGGGCGCCTAGCCGCAGATCTCAGCGAGTCCCGCGTCGACGCCGTCCAGCACGCGGACGAGCCCACGCTCGTCGGCGCGCTTCGAAAGGCCGTCCCGTCCATGGACCCGGAGCGAGCCGGGAGACTCAACAACCAGATCGAAACCCTCGCCAGGCTCCGGGCCAGCGAAGCCCAGCTCCTTTCGGAGCTGAAAGCGACCGCCGATGAGGCGGCTCGCTCCCAGCTTCAGAGGAAGCTGGAGAAAATCCAGTTCGACGCCGAGGCGCTTCTCAAGCGCCTACGGCACATCGTGCAGGAGGACCCGTCCCTCCAGGCAGTCCGGCTTTCCCTTGCCTGGGGGGTCCGCGTCTCCACCAACAAGACCAACAACAAGAAGACCGACAACAAAGAGTAGGGGCCTCGCCCCAGCCCCCCGGCGCGCATGCGTGCGCGTCGGGGGGTTCGTTTTTGCGCGCCGGTCCCGCCGCTCCGCCGCCGCCGCCGGGGGCGACGCGGGGGTTGACAACGCGGCGTGCAACCTGAGAACATACGGGCTGACCCGCCTGACGGGTCCTACCGGGAGTTCCCCGGGACGTGACGCCTGTGGAGATCCCTCTGGCGGCGGAACGGCCCGCACGGGTCGGTCTCCGAGCGATGGGTCGATGAAGCAGGAAGCCGCCCGTCATGCGTTTCACCCTTCGGGGGGAAATACATGACGATGCGCGGCAGAACGGGGACCGCACTGCGGTGCAGCGGGGGTGATGCGTTTTGCCGCGCCGGTCGGCGCGCCGCCTCCCTGGACCGCCTGCGCCGCCCCAGGGGGCGCGCTGCGGGGCGATCCGACCCTACCCATCGGGATGATGGCGGTCCGGCGCTCCTGAGCCGCCTGCGCCGCCCCAGGAAGCGCGAATCGGGGGCGATCCGACCGCACCATCGGGGGGACGCGATTCCGGCGCGGAAGGCGCATGCGCTGCGTCGTTGCACGACGACGGCCGATCGCCGTCACGCAGCAGGCGCCGGCGGTCGCTCCCGCCGACGTCGCCGATCATCTCCGGCGGCTGCCGGCGGGACGGGACGCAACGGAACGGCGCCGGCGCACACGGCGCGGCGCTCATCGCCGCGCCCGCGCCGTGGATGTCGGCGGACGGACGCTGTGCATCCGCGACCGGCCGGTCGCGCGCATCGATTCGCCGGACCTTGCGCGCCGCCGTGTCGCCGGACGGCGGCGACGCGACGCAGACGAATCGGCGCACCGGCGCGAGAGGGATGACGTGACCATGACGGCGCCCTGCCGCCGCCCCGCCGCGCCGCGTCGCCGCCCGCAGGCGGGGGACGCAGCCGCGCCGGGGCGGGCGGAGGCGGTCCTCTGGATGCGCCGGGGGCGGGGATGGCAGAATAGGGGGAGGGCGGGGGCGGTCCCCGCCATGCCCGGCGCCGCTGCGTTGGCGGCGGCGCGTGATCACGAAAGGAACCGGTATGTCTGGACCACCTACGCGCTCGCGCGGCGCGCGCAACGTTGCGCGCGCCGCTGTCCTGGCGCCGGCGCAGACGCTGGCGGCGCTGGCGCGCGACCTGCGCGATCTGGACGACGTCGCAGCGCCGCGCGACGTTGCACACGCAGCGCACCGCGCGCTGTGCGCCGCTGCGCTGCATGCCGCCGAATGCAACCCGGACGGCGCGTCGAACGCCGATGCTGCGGCGATTGCGGCGCTGTGCGCCGTCGGCGCGGCGCTGATCCTCGACGCGGCGCCGACGGTCCGCCGGAACCTGGCGGACGCGCTGGCGGCGCTGGCCGCGCGGCTCGGCGCCGATGACGGGGAGACGCCGCCGGACGCCGGCGCTGCGGTGTGCGCCGCCCTCGACGCCGCCGTCGCCGAACGCAACGCCGCCGTCGTTGCGGCGACGATGCTCGTCGCGGCGGCGGTCAACCGCGCCGCGCGTCCCTAGCGGCGCGCCGCACGCCCGTCCTGCCGCGCCGCGCCCCGGCTCAGTGCGCGGCGGCGCGGGCGACCCCGACGATCCAGCGCACGATGACCTCGGCGTGGACCGCGAGCGCGGCGATCAATCCGGCGTTGAGCGCCGCCAGCGCCGCTCGCCGCCACGCGAAGCGGCGCTGCGCCGGCATCCACGCCTGGGCGACAACGTTCCGAATCAGGATCAGCGTCGCCAGCGCGCCCGCGCCCCCCTGCACCCACAGCCACGCCGGGCGCAGCAGATCGTCAAGTCCCGGCAAACCTCCCCACATTCGCGCATCCTCTCGTCGCGTCGTTCCGCCGACCGGGAAACGCGCCCCCGGCGCATCCAGCGTACCGCCGCCGCCTCCCCGTCGGCAGGCGCGGTACGGTGAGGACGCGACGGCGAACGGAACGGATGGAAGACCGCCGTCGCAAGGAGAAAAAAGAAGCATGGGAGCATTCGTTATCCCGCCCCCCCTGCTGCTGCAGGGGCGGGCGGGGAACCTGGCCCGCGCGGCGCGCGCGCTGGATGACGCGCGCGCCGCGCCGCAGGACGCCGCGCTGCGGATGCGCAGCGCGGAGACGGCGTTCCTCCAGGCGGAGGACGCCGTCTTCCAGACGGCGCGCGTGCGCGCCGCATGCGCGCGCGGCGCCATGGACGTCCGCACCGCCGACGTGCTCGTCGCCATCTCCGAGCCGGTGATGGCGGCGATGGGCATGGTCGGCGCGCTCATCGTCTGCGCCCCGCCGCCGGGCGTTGCGCAGGCGATGGTTGCGGCGCTGGATGCGGCGGCGACCGTGATGCGCGGCGTCGCCGCCGCGTGGGACGGCGCCGACGTTGACGTCGCCGCCGCCGCGCAGGAGGCGCTGGATGCGGCGGCGGCGGTCGTGGAGGCGGCGACGGCGCCGGCGACCGATGTCGCCGTCGTCGCCGCCGTGAGCGGCGTTGCGACGGCGCTGACGCGCGCCGTGCGCGCGGCGCAGGTCGCCGCCGCCGTCGCAGCGGAGGTCGGGCGATGACCGCCCGCGTCGCGCTGCCGGCGACGGTGCTGGGCGCCCGGCGGCTTCGCCTGACGGCGGAGACGCTCGACGGCGCGGCGCTGCTGCTCCGCGTCGTCGGCGCGTCCGACGACGCGGCGCTGCTGACGACGCCGCCGCCGACGCCGGCGTCGCCGATGGCGCTGCCGGCGTGGGACGCGGCGGCGCTGCTGGCGCTGCACGTCCAGCACGCCGCGCTGCAGGCGCTGGCGGCGGCGTCGGCCGCGTTGTCGCCGGTCGCGCGCGGCGAGGCGGAACTGGCGGCGGCGGCGCTGCTCCTGCGCATGGCGACCGCCATGCGCGAGGCGGCGTGGCTCGTCGAGGTCCTTGGCGCCATCGCCGAGGGCGACGACCTCGACGCCTGGGAGCCGCCCGCCGACGCCAGCGAGCTGCGGCTGCAGATCGCCCTGGGCGATCTGCGCCAGGCGCTGGCGGTCTGGCGCGACGTCGCCCGCCGCGCCGCCATCGACGGGGCGGGCGTGTATGAGGGCGCCGCCCACGTCGCGGCGCTCCTGGAAGCGCTGCCGAACCACCGGCAGCACGCCATGGAGGAGCGCCGCGCGTCCCGCGCGGCGTCAGCGAACTGAGCGCCGCATCCTGTCCCCGCCCCCGGCGACGTGTCGCCGGGGGCGCGGCGTTTCCCGGATGCGACGGTATCCTGGACGCATGCGGGGCGCATGCCCCGTGATGATGGACCGCGCGCGCCGCCGCACGGCGGCGCGCAGAAAGAAGGAGGAACCCAATGGACAACGAGGACATCGTCGAGGTCGTCAGCGAGGCCTGGTGGCGCGCCGCCGTTGCGCGCGGCGGACCGGACCGAATTGCGACCGGCTGGTTCGACTGGCGGCGCAACGCGTGGGACGCAACCATGGTCGCACGCGACGGCGGCGTGGTCTTCCGGTTGAGTCTGCCGGGAGGCATCGACGGCCCGTGGCACTGGGTCGTCGAACGCGCCGGCGCCGAGGTCGTCGCCCTCGGTCATGCGGCGACCTACGACGAGGCGACGGCGGCGATGCGCCGGGCGCTCGGCCTGGAGGCGGCGCCGTGAGTCGCCGGTCGCCGGCCGTGCGTGCGGGGCTGCCGATCGGCAGCACGCACGACGCGGCGCAGGCGCTCCTGCGGACGGCGACGGCGCGCACCCCGGCGACGCAGCGGCGCGCCGCCGCGACATGCGCGACGTCCGGCGCCGTCGTGCAGCGCCTGGCGCAGCAGCTCTGCGCCACCCCCGCCGCCGACGCCGCAGCGCATGTCGCGGCGGCGGTCTGCGGCGGCGTGCTGCTGGCGGCGCAGATCGCCGCCATCAGCGACCCGGCGCAGCGCCGGATGGCGCAGCGGACGGCGCGCTGGGCGGCGCTGGCGTTGCGTCTCCTGGCCGAGGCGCTGACGACGGCGCCGTGGCGCCACGCCGCGCGGGAGGCGTCGGATGCAACGTCGGCGCAGCGGGCGACGGCGACCGCCCGGGCGCAGCGGGCGGCGCAGCGGGCGCTGCACGCCGCGCCGGACGTGACCGGCGCCGCGGGCGCCGCCTTCGCCGCCATCGTTGCAGCGGCGGCGCAGGCGCTGGAGCGCAGCGCCGGGAGGGGACCGGCATGACGCGCAGCAGCATGCCGGTCCTGATGAGCGCCCTCGCCGGCCTGGCCGTGGGGTCCGGCCTGGCGGTGCAGCGCGTCGTCGCCCCCTGGTCGGGCGATTCCGCCCGGGAGCAGTCCGGGCGCGCGACGGTGGTCGCGCGCCTGGCGGAGGCGACATGGGAGGCGCGGCGCCTGGCGCTGCGGCTGCACTGCTTCGTCGCCGGCGATGCAGCCCAGGCGACGGCGACCGCCATCGCCGCCGGCGCTGCGCTCGGCAGCGCGCTGCTGGCGGCGCAGATCGCCGCCGGACCGCAGCCCTGCTGGACGTCGGCGTGGGCGGCGCCGGCGTTGCACCGGCTGGGGCGGACGCTGGATACGGCATGGCGCCCCGGCGCTTCCGCCGACGCCTCCCTGGTCCGCGACCTGGATGCCGCGCGCCGCGTTCATCCCGCCGCCGTCGCTGCCGCTGCTGCGGCGCTGGATGACGCGGTGCAGCAGGCGGCGCATGCCATGCATGCGCTGGCGCTGGAGGATGCCCGGTCGCCGGAGGAGTCGTGAGCCATCCGCTCCCCCCGATGCTGCAGCATCGGGGGGACGCTGTTTTCGGAGGATGCCCGGTCGCCGGCGTCGTGCGCCATCCGCCCCCCTCGTCCGGCGACCGACCCGTCGCACGGGAGCGCGGCGTTTCCCGGATGCGACGGTATCCTGGACGCATGCGGAACGCATGATGATGGACCGCGCGCGCCGCCGCACGGCGGCGCACAACGAGAAAGGAGAACAAATGAACCTGAATGATGTCCTGCGCTGCGCGCGCCTGGCCGCACGGCTGGCGCGCGCGGCGGCGGAGTCGCTGGAGGCGGCGCCGGGAGCGGCGACGGCGCCGCGCGCGGCGACGGCGCGGATCGCGGCGCTGCTGGCCGCGCTGATCGCCGCGCCCGTCCCCGGCGCGGTCGACGCCGTCGTCGATGACGACGCGCTCGAACCGCTCAGCGCGGGGATCGGGCAGGCGCTGACCGCCTCCCGCGCGGCGGTGCGCGCCGGCGCCCGCGCCGCGCCGGAGGCGCCGCTGCGCCGCCGCTGCGCCGTCATCGCCGTCGCCGCCGCCGCTGCGCTGGAGGCGGCGGCGCGGCTCGGCGACGCGCTGACGGCGCTGATGGACGGCGCCGGCGCGACCGACATCTGGGTCGCCGAGGCGTTCGACGCCGAGGCCGACCTGGACGGCGCGCTGCGGCGCCTGGCGGACGCCTCGTCCGCGCTGCACGCGGTCGCCGGCGCGGACGAGGATATCGCGTGGGCGGCGTCGGCGGCGGCGTCCTGCAGCGCGTCGCTGCGGGAGTGGGCGACCGCCGTGCGCGCCGCCGCCGTCGATGAGCGGGTCGGCAGCGCGACCGCGCCGCGCAACTAGCGCGCGCGGTCGCGCCGTCCCGCGCCCCTGCCCGCGCCCCTGGGCGATTCGTCGCCCAGGGGCGCGCCGTTGTCCGCCCCATGCGGCATCATGGAAGCGTCCGGGGCGACGGCCCCGTGATCATCCGCCGCGCCGCCGACGGGCGGCGCAACGAACGGAGGGGATATGGATGAAGAGGAATGCAACGCGCCGGCGGCTGCGCTGCTGCTGCGGCTGACGGCGGCCACGCTGCACATGCTCTGCAGCGTGGATCTCATCGACTCGCTGCCGGCGCCGCCGGCGCCATCGCCGTCCGGGGACGGCGGCGGCGCGGCGCGGATCACGGCGCTGGCGGCGCAGGCGGCGGGCGCCGCGTGGGAGGATGCGCGGTCGGCAGGGGCGGCGACCGTGCCGAACCGCGCGGCGCAGCTGTTCGCCGCGCTCGCCGACGCCTTGGAGCGGGCGGCATGGGTCATGGACGTCGCCGACCCCGATGACGTCCGGGAACGCGCCGGCGGCGAGCGGGACATGTGGGCGGCGGTTGCGCGGCATGCCCGCGCCCGCCTGCGCCAGGCGAGCGCCGACCTGCGGGCGTGCGCATCCGGCGGTCCGGCGGCGCACGTCGTCGCGGCGTTGGCCGACGACCTGGAGCGCCTGGCGAACGGGGGGGGCGCATGAGCGACCCGACCGCCGTCCGGCGCGCCGTCGCCATCGCGCTGACGGAGGGGGCGCCGGCGCCGGCGGCGCGGCGCCGTGCGCTGCCGGAACCGGCGCGGCGGGCGCGGACCAGGCTGCGCGCCGTGGCGCCGGCGGCGCGGGCGTCGCCGCAGGACGGCGCTGCATCGCCGGCGGCGCCGGACACGACGGCGCCGGCATGCGCAGCGCCGGCGCCGGCGGCGCGCCGTTGGCGCGGACGCCGCGCAGGCCCGCGATGGCGGCGCGCCGCCGACCGACCCGACCGTGCAGCACGCCGCCGTAGCGCCCGCCCGCCGCGCGCCGGCGTGGCAGCAGGCGATGCACGTGCGCGCCGCCGCGCTGCATGCGACGGCGCCGTCCGTGCCGGACGCATGGACGGCGCCGACCGATCGCGCGTCCGACGCGGCGGCGTGGCCGCGCTGACGCCGCCGCATCCCGATGCGGTACACTGACGGCGTGCGCGGGGAATCGGCCCCGTCGCCGAATCCAACGCCCGCGCCGCCGCATGGCGGCGCGCCGGGCAAGCAAGGAGGAGAACATGAACAACGATGACGCGGCGGCGGTCGCCGCCGTGATCAACGACATCGTCGGACTGGCGTCGCCGCCGCTCCGACGACCGACGACGGCGCTGGTGATCGCCGGCGCGATCATGGCGCCGGCGATGCCGCCGGATGTGCGCCCGGCGGCGCACGACGCCTTTCAGCGCGTCGTTGCGCTGCTGCGCATCGTCGAGCGCCGTCTCAACGGCGACATCGTCGAGGCAGCGGAGATCGCGCGGTCGGAAGCGGCGGCGCTCGACGCCATCCGCGCCTGCCTGGCGCAGGCGTCGGACAACGACGACGTCGCGGACTTCTGCGGCGTTGCGGCGCGCGCGGCGCAGCGCATTGCGGCGGAGGCGCGCCCATGACGCTCGCCGCGTTCGCCGACTGGGAATCCGGCGCGATCTCGGGTCGGCAGGCGCTCCATGCGCTGCTGACCGACCTCGTCGAGGTCGAGGACGAGATCGCGCGCCTGGAGGCCGAGCGCGCGGCGCTGCGCGATCAGATCGCGCAGATCGTCGCGCGCGAGGGCGAGATGACGGTCGGCGACCGCCGGGCGCTGATCACCGCGCCGACGGTCGTGACAAGCTACGACCGCCAGGCGCTCGACGATCTGGTGACCCGCCTGGCGGCGACGCACCCCGACGTCGCGCAGCAGATCGCGGCATGCCGCCGCGAGAGCATGCGCGCCGGCGGGCTGCGCATCGAGCGCGTGCGCCCCGCCCGCGCCCCGCGCGGCGGGGATGACCGCGCCTGATCCCCTGAGACGCGCCGCGCCCGGACCGGTCATCGGTCCGGGCGCGGTCGTTGGATGCCGCCGCTGCCGTGCGTCCGGCGCGCTGACGGCGACGCGCCGCGATCGCGCTCGCGCCCCTCGTGCGCCACGTCGCACGGGGGGGCGTTGGGTGCGCCCGATGGACCTCCGCAGGGCCGGTCGCAGCGATCAGCAGCGATCAGTCGTCCAGGTCGAGCGCCAGCTGGCGCCCGGCGGCGCCGTCGCCGCCGTCGCCGCCGTCGCCGCGTGCGTCGCCGCTGCGCCGCACGAGCGCGCGGCGGGCGGCGGTGATCAGCTCGTCCCACCCCGCGTCCGGGTCGTCCGCATGGCATTCCTCGCACCAGGCGAGGTAGGCGCGCAGGTCGTCCCAATGCATGCGATCCATCCAGGAGCGGTCGCAGACGAACGCACGCTCCGCTGCGCGCATGGCGTCCGTGTCGGTCGCGGCGACGCCATGCGCAACGCACGCGCCGTCGCCGTCCCAGACCTCCCAGACCCAGCGCCGTCCGCGCCGGGCCAGGTCGTTCGGGCGCACCACGAGCGTCGTCCGGTCAATGGCGCGCCGGATCGCGCCGTCTGTCTGCTGCCCCATGGCTCCCTCCGCGTCCCCCCCGCGCTGCGCGGGGATCAGGCGTCGCCCCGGGCGCCCCGCCGCATGCCGCCGGCGCCAGCGCCGCGATCCGCGCCTGCCGCGCCTGCGCCGCCTGCAGCGCCTCCAGGATGAAGGCGTTGAGGCTCATGGCGTCTTGCACGGCGGCGCGGCAGGCGGCGGCATACGCATCGGCCGGCATGGCGACGGTGATGACGATGGCCGACCGCTCCGGCGCAATGGCGCGCCAGGGAATCGGCGGCGCCTCCATGCCCGCGATCGCGCGGCGCATGGCGGGCGTCCAGCGCTCCTCCGGGAGCAGCGCATGCCCCGACCAATCGCCGCCGGCGCCGTAGGCGACGCCGTGCATGCGCAGCTGCGCGCGCAGGGCGGAAGCGCCGACGCGCAGCGGGACGCCGGTGATGATCCGGCGGACGTGATCGCCGCCGTCGATGACAACGGCCCAGCGGCGCATGGGACGCGGCGGACTGCGCCGGATCACGGCGAGTCCTCCCCGTCGGCGCGTCCCGCCGCCTCGTCCTCGTCCCGCTCCGCGATGATCCGCCGACGCCGCCACGCCATACCCGTGGCGGCGTCGGCGGCGGCGGCGTCGGCGGCGTCAAGCGCCAGGCGCTGCACCCGTCGCCGCACGTCGCCGACGGGGTCGGCGGCGTCACGCAGCGGATTCGCTGCGCCGTCGCCGCTCCCGGCGGCGTCTCCCGCGGCGGCGGCGATGGCGCCATCAGCGCTGCTGGAGGAACGCCGCGCGGCGACGATCGCGGCAATGTCGTCGCGGACATCCAGCGCCCACGACAGGTCCAGCCTGTCGCGCTCGTAAAGGGTCTCCAACCTCCCTTCGGGGGTCACTTCCTTGAGCGCGACGCATGGCCACTGGCGCGTCCGCGTCCCCTCCATGCCGAAGTACAGCAGGAGGGTTCCGATGGGCAGCTCGACCTTCCGGTCGAAGCGGACGAAGGTCCCCTGGAAGGCGTAGCCGTTGGGGACGGTCGTATCGACCGCCTCAACCGTTTTCACCCACCGCTTGAAGCGGCGGTCGCCGATTGGACTGATGAAGACGATCCGCCGCTCCCGCTGCGGGTTCGGGTTGTTGTTGTCACTCGTCATCGTTGTTCTCCTCCTCACGCCGTCCGAGCATATGCTCCTGGACGGCGACATAGCCGTCCACCGCCTCGATGATGACGGTGTGCGCCGGCACGCCGCGCTGCTGCGCCACGCGCTGCAGGCGGGCGTGCAGGTCGCGGGGCAGGCGCAGCGTGACGGCGATGCGCGCAGCGTCGTCGCGCGGCTCCAGATCGGCGTAGGCGACGCATGCAACGTCGCCGCGATTCCAGGCGCCCTCCACCTCGTCGCGCCACGCTGCCCTGGGCGCGACGTAGTGGTTCGCCCAGGCGATTCCGAACTCGCCGAACTGCCGCCCGGCGCGCGTGAGGGCGCGCGTCAGGTCGCGCGCGGTCACGTCGCCCGGCACGTCGGTGATGAACAGCCGGGCGATGTGGCGGTGCGGCGCGTGCTGATGGATCACATGCACGACCGCCCACACGTTTCCCACGTTCGTGTCCTCCATGTCCATGTCCCCTCCTGTCGTGTCTCGCCCCGCTTCGGCGGGGCAGCTCCATGCTACCACATTGACATCAAGATGTCAAGATATCAAGATGTCAGACATCAGACCCGGCGCGGCGCACGACCCGCGCCGGGCAACACAATCCCCCCGTCCGCCCGCAGGCGGAACGGGGGGAAGGCAGGGTGCGCGGCGGTGACGGCGGCAGCGCCGTCACAGCCGCATGGCGGCGACGGCGGCGACGACGTCGCAGTAGAGACGTCGCCGCCGCTGCGCTTCGGCGTTGTCGCCGCAGCGCACCAGCGCCTCGGCGGCTTCCCCGAACGGGGCGAACGCCGCGTCAAAGGCGCCGTGCGCCGCAGCGCGGGCGGCGGCGTCATGGCCGCGCGCCGCCTGCCGCAGCGCCAGCGCCGCCAGCGCCGCCGCCCGGCGGAGCGCCGGGTCCGGCGGCGCGGCGGTGATCGCCGCTGCCAGCTGCGCCGCGGCGAGGATCGCCGCGGCGAGCTTCGCCTCGCGCTCGTCGCCGTGTTCGACGAGCGCGGCGGCGGCCGCTCCCGCCGCCGCTGCACATGCAGCGGCGGCGGCGCGCGCCGCACGCGCCGCCGCCGGCGCCGCATGGTAGCATGGGCGAACGGAGGACGGGCCAGAAAGGAGATTCGGATTGGAGGTGCGCTTCCATATCGGCGAAAACGGCGCGTTCGCCTGGTGCGTGCTGCCGGGCGGGTGGTACGAAGTCCGGCTGCGGCGGTGGCGCCGCAGCTGGACATGGACGCTCGCCGAGCGGCAGGCGAACGGAACATGGGTGACGATCGCCGCCGGCGCGGCCGCGACGCGCGACGCGGCGGCGCAGGACGGGCTGGCGGCGTGCGGCGCGCGCGGGCGCGTCGTCTTTGACGACGACGCGGCGGCGGACGGCGCGGCGCGCTGCTGAGCGCGGACGCGGCGGCGACGCCGCCGCGTCCGCCGTCGCCCGCGCCGACGGGCGGCGGGAGGGGGGGATTTGGTTCCGAGAATGCTTCCTTCTCGGAACCAAACACCCCCCCCGGACCGCCCCCCGACCCCCCCCCCCGACCCCCCCGCACGCGGCGGGGTCGGGGGCGGCGCAGCGGCGCCGGGCGCAGTCGTCCGGCGCGCATGCCGCGCCCGGCGTCGGCGGCGTCGACTCCCGCGTCGCACGCCGCGTCGGACAAAAAAGCCCCCCGTTCCGTCTGCAGACGGAACGGGGGGCATGAACGAGCGGCGCTGCGCGCCGGGGAGGTGGACGGCGGCTCCTCAGCGCGACGCGGCGGCGCGGGAAACGCCGCGCCGCCGCGCGTCCTGGCGCGCGGCCCGGCGCGCCGCCTGCAGCGCGTCGACCTGCGCGGCGAAGTCGGGACGTTCGGCCATCCAGCGCCGGATGGTCGTGCGCCCGATCCTCAGCGCGCGGGCGGCGAACGTCATCGACGCGCCGCTGCGCATCGCGCTGAGGAGCGCCTGCGCCCGCACCGGGTCGAAGACGCCGCGCTGCGGCGCCGGCGCCGGCGCCGGCGCCGGCGCCGCGCCGGACGGCGCCAGGTACGCCGCGACGATGGCGGCCTGTTCGGCGTCGCTCAACGCCAGCCATGCATCCATCGGCATGGCATCGAATGCGTCGCCGTCGTCGCCGGCGTGGCCGTCGCCGTGGCCGTCGCCGTCGTCGCCGTCGTCGCCGTCGCGCGCCGCCAGCGCGGCGACGACGGCGACCGCCTCCTCCTGACCGGCGGCATACGCCAGCCAGAAGGCCGAGACGCGCCGCGCATGCGCGGCGCGCGGTCGATGGGTCGCCCCCGTCTCCAGGGCAGGGGCGGTCGGTTCGATCATCATGCATTCCTCCTTTCTCCGCCGCCATCCGGCGGCGGGATGTGTCCGACACGTTCACCATAGCCGCCGCCAACGGCGCAGCGGCGGCGGAATCGGCGCCGTCCGGCGCGGCGCGGGCGCCGGCGCGATGCAGCGGCGGATGCCGCCGCAGGAGCGCGGGGGATCCTCCAGGGGTGCGCGCGCCGCGCGCGCGGAAAGGCGATCAGCCCGGATGACGGACCAACGCCACGCCCCCCGTCCGTCCGCAGACGGAACGGGGGGGGGGGCGTGGCGGATGCCGGCTACGCGATCGCAATGCCGGCGTCGGCGGCAATGTGCCGCACGGCGCCGGCAAGGAGCTCGACGAACGCGGCGACGCCGGCGTCGCCTTCGCCGCACGCAGCGACGCGCGCGGCGAAGGTCATCGCCAGCGCCGCCTCCCGCTCCGCCGCTTCGAGCGCGACGGATTCGGGCGCGGCGGCGCGCTGAACCGCCGCATCCGCGAAACGGTTCAGCGCGGCGACGGCCTCAGCCGCCGGTTCCGCCGCCGCCCCGCTGTGCGGCCGCGCCAGCACGGCCGCGAGCACCGCCGCTGCCGTCGCAGACGACAGCGGCGGCGGCGGGTTCTTGACGGCCGCCAACAGCAACCGGATCTTCTCCTCCATCCGGTTCTTCTCCTCCCGGATCTTCTCCTCCATGTCTTGTTCTCTCCTTTCTGCGCGCCGCCGTGCGGCGGCGCGGCGGATGATCATCACGGGGGCGTCGCCCCGGACGCTTCCAGGATACCGCATTCCGGGACGCGAACCGGCCGGGCGCGCCGGACCGCACCGGCGCTGCGCCGGCGTCCGCCGGGCAAAAAAAGCCCCCCGTCCGCCCGCAGGCGGAACGTGGGGTGCGAACGATGGACCTCACCGCGGGCGTCGCCGCCAGCGGCCGGCCCAATCGTGGATTCCCGGAAACCGGACGAGGGCGTGCAGCTCGTCCGGCTCCCAGTCTTCCTCGAGCGCGTCGAAGAAGGCGTCGTCGGCGCACGCGCCGCCGCGGCCTTCTCCGACGTACCAGACGACGGCGCCGCGAAAGGCGCGCAGCGCCGCCGCCGCCATCCCTTCGGCATACGGCGGCCAGACGAGCAGCAGCGCCGCCGTCTCCGGCGCTGCCGCCGCCGCCGACGCCGCGTCCGCCACCTCGACGAGCGTCCACGCCGGACGCGTATCGAGCCAGTCGTTCGGCCGGCCCGGGCGGAGTCCCGGCGTGAACGCGAGGCGCCCGCGCGCATCGAAATACTGCGGGGGCGGGCGGGCGTCGGTAGCCCGCACCTCGGCTCCCGCCTGGCGTAAAAGCCAGGCCCAGTAGCCGAGGCCGGCGCCGACCTCAACGATCGGCGAATCGCCTGCGATTCGCCGAACGAGGTCCTCGTCCGGAAGGGCGTATGAATACCGCCTACGCATCACCTTGATGATGCTATAGGCGTGCGGGTGCCCCTCCAACACCCGCCCGCCCTGGATGCCGAGCGTGCACTCGACATCCAGGAGGTATGGATGAGAGATGTTCATTGGGTTCTCCTTTGATCGCCCTCCCCGCCGTGCGGCGAGGCGGGCGTTTCAATATTCCTATGCCCTCAGCATAGCGTGCAGCGGCGGCGGGGACCGAGGCAGAGAAACGGATGCGGCAGATCGGCGACGCGGTCGTCCCCGCCGTCGCCCGCGTCGTCATCGCCGCGCCGTGCGCCCCCGGCCCGGCGGCGGTCGGATGGCGCCGATCACCGGATCGCTGCGCGCGGCGGACGCCAGAGCAGCGCCGCCGCGCCATGCGGCGGATGACGATGATCCCGGCGCCGGCGGCGCCCCCCAATGCCTGCTGCGCCGCGCCGCGCCCGGGGCGCGGCGCCGCCCGCGCCCGCCAGCGCCGCCGCCGTCGCCGCCGCCGTGCTGCTGCGTGGCCATGACCGGCGCGCCGGTCATCGGTTCCTTTGGCGCACCCAGGCGCGCGGTATGCATACCGCGCCGCTTGCAGCGCAGCGCCGGCGCGGTACCATGGGGGGCGGATGCAGAATCGCTGCATCTGTTCACAACCGCCCCGCCGCAGGGCGGGGCGGAAAGGAGGAAACACATGAACAACGTTATTATCGTCGGAATTCATGTCCGTCTCGCCCGGCTGGGCGAGACGGACGTCGCGCTCAATGTCCGGCCGCTCGGGCCGGACGGGCGCGTTGTGGCGGACATGACGTCGGCGTCGCTGAGCGACGCCGACGTCGCGCTCGTCTTCGGCGAGCGCAGCGGGCGCGACTCGCTGCGCGTCGTCGGCGTCTCCCCGGAGCACTGCGTCTTCGGGGATTGGACGTGGACCGGCGAGCGGTGGGCCATGCGGCGCGGGAGCGCCGCATGGTTCGCCGCCGAGGCTGCCACGCTGCGCGAGCTGCCGCGCCGCGTGGCGGCGCTCCTCGCCGCCGCCGTCGAGCGCGGCGACCCCGCGATGCGCGGGGTCGCCGTTCGGGTGAACGACCGGGGCGCCGTCTGGCGCCCGGTCGTCCGCCCGCTCCCGGCGGTTCTGACCGTCCGGCGCGCCTGGGGGCTGCCGGACGGTCACATCCCGGTCCCCGACTGGTGGACCTGGGATGACGACGGGGCGGCGGCGCGGCGCTTCGCCGCCGCCGTGGACGCGGCGCTCGCCGCGTTCCACGTCGTCTACATGATCGACGAGGTCTGGCTGCTCCGCGACCAGGCGCTGCGCCTGGTCGCGGAGACGGGCGGCCTGCGGGTCGACCGCGTCGAGGAACTGCGGGGGCCCCGCGACGTGCGCCTGTGGCACGTCGCGGGGTTCGTGACCCACGTGCGGCTCTCCCACGCCGCACGCGAGGTCCTCGTCCAGGCCGGGCTGCTGCCCGCCCTGGACGAAGCCGCCCCCGGCGACGGCGACGACGCAGGCGTCGCCGTCGCCTGAGACGTCAACGACGCGCGCCCGGTTCGCCTCGGCGAACCGGGCGCGCGTCGTCGTCTACGCGATCCGTGACCAGCGCCGGTGATTCCAGCGCCACTTGCCGAGAATCACGGCGCCCCGGTCCGGATCGCCGTGGCGGTTCGGCGGCTGCCCGAACGGGAACCAGTCGATGGTTCCATCGCTCATGCGCGCGATGGCGAAGCCGCCGACCGCCTTGCAGTGGTCGTTTTGCTTCGCCTCCCGCAGCGCATCAGCGAGCGCGCGGCGTTGCATCGTGGTCAGTGCGGTCATCGTGGTCATCGTTGTTCCCTCCCGTGTGCGATCGTTATCGTTCTCCCGCAGCATACCACCCCAAATATGTTATTTCAATGATAATTCAATGATAATTCAATGATATTTATCTGATATTTCGCTGATATTTCACTGACGCTTCACCGCGCCCTCCCCGCATCCCCCGCATCCGCAGCGCCGCCGCCGCCAACGCCGCGCCCCGCTCCGACGTACCAGAGAACGGCGCCGCGCACGGCGCGCCGTGCGTCGACCGCCATCGGGTCGGCGCAGGGCGGCCAGACGATCAGCAGCGCCGCGCGCAGCATGACGCCGCCGCCGCCGCCGCCATGCGCGCGGCGGCGGCGGCGGCGGCGGCGTCGGCGGCGTTGTGCGGACGCACGATGCGCTGCGCGTCGTCCACGGACGCGCGCCGGATCACGTCACGCCGTCGGGTCGCTCCATCGCCCCGCTCCGTCATCGGCGGCGGCGACCGGCGCCGCCAGGCGTGCAGCGGCGGCGGCGACGGCGGCGTCGTCGCCGCGCTCCTCGGCGTCCAGCGCGTCGAGAATCGCCGCGAGCGCGGGGTCCTCGTCGGCATACGCCTCGCAGAACCCCTGCACGGCGGCGCGGGCGGCGACGATGGCGGCGTGCAGGTCCGGCGCCGCATCGTCATCCCCGTCGTCCCGCAGGAGCTCGTCGGGAATGTCTCCCTCGACGACGCGCATGCGTCCTGCGGAATCGACCCACGCCAGACGCCAGGCCCACACCCCGGCGTCGGCGTCGTAGAACGCTGCGAACAGCGGCGAGTCGGCGCCGATGTCCGCCAGGCGTTCGACGTAGCACGCCGCCGCGTCGCCGGCGGCGTCCGCCGCGTCCGCCGCGTGCGCAGCGGGCGCAGCGGGCGCAGAGCGACTCTCATCTTCCATTTCCATTCCTCCTTTTGATCTCCCCCTGCCGTGCGGCGGAGGGGCGCCGTATCCGGGCGATGTCCCGGCGCGATCATGATGCCGCTCACCGTCATCGTGCGTCCGGCGCACGCCGTCGTCGCCCGCTGCGCACGGCGACGACGGCGACAGCGGCGCCTGCCGGTCAGGGACGGCTTTGCGCGCATGCGCAACGAGACGGAGGAGCGGCGCGCGATGGACATCCCCGAGTCGTCTGGTTTGTGCATCGCAGCGCGTCGGCGGATGCGGCGGATCGGCCACGCGGTCGTCCCCGCCGTCGCCCGCGCCGTCATCGACGCGCCGTGCGCCCCCGGCCCGGCGGCGGGCGGATGGCGCCGATCACCGGATCGCGGCGCGCCGGCGTCGCCTCCCCAATGCCTGCTGCGCCGCGCCGCGCCGCGCCCCGCGCGCGCCGCCGGCAGGCAAAAAAAAAAAAGCCCCCCGTCCGCCCGCAGGCGGAACGGGGGAGGGGGGGGCGGGATCAGGAGTGGAGGTCGTACCTCCACTCACAGACCCCAAAGACCCCATACTTTCGGAGCGCGGGCAGAGCCCGCGCAAACTTTTTCTCGTCAACCACGACGAGCCGCCAGCCCGGCGGCTCGTCGAGGTACGAGGCATACGCGATGCCTCGTACCTCGAGGAATCGAACCCAATCGTTGTCGGGGGACGTGAGACTTTTTGGGCTCCCGTCCCAACCCGCGGCTAGTTTGATTGTGACCATGATCCCCTCCTTGCCCCTCCGCCATGCGGCGGGGGGCGATCTCGTTTTTTTCCTATGCACGCACGATAGCGCACCGCCGCCGCGGTGCAACGCTGCATCGCCGCGCGGCGCCAGGCGGCGCGGCAGAACGGGACGCTATCCTGAGTCCACACGCGGCGAACGCGCCGCGTCGCGCATGCGCCGCGCCACCCGGCGCGGCGACCAAAGGAGGAAGCCGTGAAGAATCGTCAACCGCGCGCGCCGGACTACTGCGTCCGGCGCGGGCGCGCCGTCGCCCGCATGGGCGACGGCGCATTCGACGACGTCGTCGCCGCGCTGCGGGCGCAGTACGGCGATGACGCCGTGGAGGTCTACCGCGTCGCGGTCCGACGCCCATGCGCCTATGACGAGTCGTGGGCGCCTCCAGCGCGAGCAGACGCCGGCGCCCGCCGCCGCGCGGCGCCGCGACGCCGGCATCGGCGTGACGGTTGCGCGCAGCGGGCGCTGCGCCGTCGTCGTCGATGCCGATGATGCGCCGGACGTCGTCCCGGCCATTCGTCGGCGCCGATCGTCGAGGTCGGCGCCGCCCTCGCCGCTGCGCGCGGCTTGCAGTGCGTCCAGGACGCCGATCTGCCGGGCGAGCTGCGGCGCTGCGTCTACGCCGCATCCGCCGGCGCGCCGCCGGCGCTGCGCGTCGTCATCGACGCCTGGGGCGACCCGATCTGGTTCGATGACGACGGGCGCGTCGTCATCCCCGACGCCGGGCGCTGACGACGCTCCCGCGCCCGCGCGCGCCGCGCCGCCCCCGCCGCCCGCGCTCCGACCGTGACCCCGCCGAACGACGCATCCCGTGCATCGTTCGGCGGGTCGGAGTCCGGCGCCGGCGGCGCGGCGGCGGCCGTCCCCTCCACCCCCCCCCCTGCCAACGACGCGCGCCCGCTCCCGCTGCGGCGGGGCGGGCGCGCGGACGCCGGAATGTTAGTGCAGCAGGCGCGCGCGCCCGGCGGCGCCGGCGGCGTAGAGTGCCGCCGCCACCGCCGCCGCCGTCGCCTGCCATGCAGCGGCAGCGCGAGCGGCGGGCGACGCCGACGCCTGCGCCCACAGCGCCCACACCGCCGCGTGGATCGCAGCGGCATGGGCGCGCGCCGCCGCTTCCTTGGCGCCGGGGGCATCGGCGCGGGGCAGCGGACGGGCGGCGGCGTCCAGCGCCGCCCGCGCTGCCCGCGCCGCCAGCGCCGCCGCCCGGCGCGCGCGCCACGGCGTCGGGCGCGCCGCCGCCAGGCGCAGCGCCGCCACGATGCGCCGCCGGGGGCGCGCCGGCGCCCCGGCGGAATCCGCCCGCACGACGACGCAGGCGGCGGCGGCCTGCGCCGCCTGCTGCGCCTCGGCGGCGGCCCACAGCGCCGTGGGCCACGCATCGCCCACGACGGCGCCGGCCAGGCGCTGCGCGCGCGCGGCGGCGATCACCGCCCGCGCCGCCGCGTCCATGACCGACGCGGGTCCGGCGCCGACCGGCGGCGGCGGCGGGTCCGCCGCCGCCGCGTCGGACACGAACGCGGCCTCCTCAAGCGCGGCGTCAACCGCCGCGCTGAGGCGCCCATACCCCGCCGACGCTGCGGCGTCGGCGGGGTCAACGTCGCTTCTTCTGAACATGTCCATACGGTTCATGATGCCCCCGACGCTGCGCTGCGCCACACTGTCGGCGACGGGATCGTTCCGTCGCCGCCGTCGCAGGGACGGCGGACCGCATCGATCGCGCCGCGCACGCGCGGCGCAGGAGGAAGAGGATGACCGAACGCGAGCCCCTCCCCCGCCCGGCGGGGGAGGGGACAGACGACGCGGCGGATGCGTCGGATTCCGACGCATCCGCCGCTGCGCGCGCGGCGGCGGCGCTGGCCGCCGCCGTCGTCGCCGACGGCGGCGACCCCGCCGTCATCGGCGTCGCCGCCGAACAACGGTGACGGCGGGGCGGCGGAACGGCGGGACGGGCGCGCCCGTCCCGTCGTCCCCGCCGCCGTCGCCGGCGCCGCGCCCGCCGCGTCGCTCCCGGCATCGTCCCCGCCCCCGCCGCCCCATGCATCGCCCCCGGCGTCGCTCCCGGCATCGTCGCTGACGCCGTCGCCGGCAACACCGCGCCCGCCGCGTCGCTCCCGGCATCGTCGCCGACGCCGCCGCCGTCGCCGCCGCCGCGCTATCCTGAGAGCGAACGCGGCATCCGCCGCGCCATATCCGTCGCTCCCCCGCAGGGGGGGAGCATGCGTTCTCCCGCCGCAGGGCGGGAGGGGAGGACCGATGAAAGAAACACATCCGGTTCCCCCGGTCGCGGGAGTGTTGCTCCCGCTCCGTGGGGACATGCTGCACGTCCAGCGCCTGGCGCTGGACGTGCTGACGCCAGCGGCGCGCCGCGCCGCCGTGTTCCTGGCGCAGCGCTGGCCGGTCATCGCCGGCCCGCCGAACCTGCCGGGCGTCGGCGGCGGCGTCGTGCGCCGCCCCGATGGACTCCTGGACGTGGCGCTGCCGCTCCAGGACCTGACGCCGCCCGACGCGGCGGGTGCGGCGGACGCCGCGCCGCCGCGCACGCTGCGGCAGCTCGCGGGCGACCTCCTGCTCGCGGAGGTCGTCCGCGAGGAGGGCGGCATCTGGCTGCCGCCGCCCACGTTTGGCGCGTGGGCGGAGTGGCACTTCAGCCGCCACGATTTCGCCGCCGTCGCCGCCGGCGGACTGCCGTCCCTGGCGGCGGCGCTGGCGGCGCGCGGCGTGGACGACGCGGAAGCGACGGCGCTCGCCGACCGCTTCCCGACGAGCGTCTGGCAGACGCTCGTCGCCCACTGGAGCGTCGTCATCACCGACGAGACGGCGTCGGCGATCCCGCCGCACGCCGTTCTCGGTCGCCTCGGCGCAGCGGCTGCGATCATGCGTCAGCCGCTCGTCGACATGCGCGCCGTCGCCGCGCTCGTCGCGCGCCTGGCCTTCTACGGCCTGGCGCTGCGCGCGGCGCACGGCGCGGCATAATCGAGTCGAATGGCGCGCGCGCGGGCGCGCCGCGTGATCGTGACCACCGGCGGGCGCCGCGCCGCCCGCCAGAGGAGGAGGCTATGAGCCATCTTACACACGTGCGCCTGGAGATCCGTGATCTCCAGGCGCTCATCGACGTCCTCCGCGACCGCTATGGGGTCGTGGAGGTCTACGCGACCCCGCAGGTGCGGAAGGTCGCGTACAACCGGTACGCGGCGGTGCACGCCTACGTGCCGGAGACGGCATTCTCCGGCCGCTGGGGAAGCGGCATCGGCGTGCGGGTCGGCCAAGACGGGCGCATCGACCTGCTCGTCGATTCCGACGACCGCGCCGCCGTCGTTCCGGCGATCCGCCGCGCTTACGCGCTGCGCGTCGCCGACGCCGATCTGACGGCGCGCGGCTTCGTCCGCGCCGCCGCCGACGAGACGCTGACGGACGGAACCGTCCTCCGCGTCTACGCTCCGGCGGACGGCGCCCCGGCGCCGCGCGTCGTCGTCACCGTGGAGCCGGACGGAACCGTCCGGATCACGGTCGAAGGCATGAGCGGGATGGGGTGCCTCCCGCTCACCGCCGATCTCATCGCGCGTCTCGGCGGCGCCGCCGAGACGACGCTCACCGCCGACGCCTACGGCGAGTCGGCAGACGCCGACTCGTGGGCGTGGGCGAAGGAGCGCAGCGATGCGTGAGCGCACGCTGCGCATCCACGAGATCATTCCGGTGAGCCGGGCCAACGGGCCCGGCAACCGGATGGTCGTGTGGGTGCAGGGGTGCACCCTGGGGTGCCCCGGGTGCTTCAACCCTGACACCCACGACCCCGCCGCAGGCAAGGAGGTGCGCGTGAGCGTCCTCCTCGACCTGCTGGCGCGGCTCGCGATCACCGGGAAGATCGACGGCCTGTCGGTCTCCGGCGGCGAGCCGCTCGAGCAGATCGGCGCGCTCATCCCGCTGTGCGCGGGGGCGCGCGCGCTCGATCTGACGGTCATCGTCTGGACCGGGTTCACCCTGGACCAGGCGGCGGCGATTCCGGGGTTCGACGCGCTCATGGAGCACGTCGATATCCTGATCGCCGGACCCTACATCGCCGCGCAGCGCATCGCCGACGGGCTGCGCGGCAGCGCGAACAAAGTCATCCTGTGCGGGCGCGACGCGCGCCTGTCGCCGGACGACCTGGCGGACGTGCCGCCGACCGAGGTCATCATCGACCCGGCGGACGGCACGCTCGCCGTCACCGGCATCCGTCCGCCGCGCCGCGCGCGGCGCGGCGCGCAAGGAGGCGGGCATGGCGCGGGCTAACGCCGCCGCCGGCGGCGCCGCCGCGCCCGCCTTCTGGCAGGCGCTGAACGCGCGCTATGGCGACGGCGTCGCCCACGCCTTCGTCCTGCACGGCAACGTGCATGACTACGCGCCGGGCGGCGGCGGGTGGATGCGCCTGGAGTCGTTCCTCCTGGCGCGCCTGACGCGCTTCGACCTGTGCGCCGCGCTTGACGCGGCGCACGGGCTGCGCTTCCCGCTCCCCGGGCACGCGGAACTGGCCACCCGCGCGCTCGGAGTATCCGGAATGAGTCCGGCGGCGCAGATCCTCGCCGCCGCCGACCCGAAAGCGCCGCCGGCGGCGCGCCTGCTCCCCGTCACGCGCGAGACCATCGCGCTGGCGACGCAACTCCTGGATGCGCTGCTGACGTATCCATGGACGGTCGGCGAGGGGAGCGACGCGCACGCCGGGCGCATGGCGGTCGTCGTTCGGGACGCGCATCTCATCGTCCCGGACGGCGATCTGCGCGGCCAGGACGCGGCCATCCTGGCGCGCTTCCTGGGGTGGGGGCGCGCCATGGAGATCGGGGCGGCGGGGCATCTGCTCCTCGCCGTCACCGACTCATACGGCGCGCTCCACGCCGACCTGCGGCGGGCGACGTCGCGGTGGGACGCCATCGCCGTCCCGCTGCCGAACGAGGAGACGCGCCGGCAGTTCGTCGCCGACCTCGCCCGGCAGCATGCCCGGCAGCATCCGGGCCTGCGCGCCGACCCCGCCGCCGTCGCGCGGCAAACCGGCGCGTTGACGCTGCTGGGCGTGGAGGACATCGTCCTCCGCGCCCTCGGCGCCGGCGGCGAGGTGACCGCCGACCTGGTCGCCGAGCGCAAAGAAGAGCTCGTGCGCCAGGAGTACAGCGACGTCCTGCGGATCGTCGACCCGCGCCACACGCTCGACCGCGTGGCCGGGTACGACTATCTGAAAGCATGGCTCACCCGCACCGTCGTCGCGCCGTGGCGCGCCGATGGGCGGGTGCGCATCGGCGGTCTGCTCCTGAGCGGACCGCCCGGCACGGGGAAGACGCTCCTTGCCGAAGCCATCGCCGGCGAGGTCGGCGTTCCGCTGGTCGTCTTCGACCTGGCCCGCATTCTGGGCCAGTATGTCGGCCAGTCGGAGCGCAACCTCGACCGCGCGCTCGACGCCGTGATGGCCCTGGCGCCCTGCGTCCTGTTCATCGACGAACTGGACCAGGTGACCGGGCGCGGCGACGGCGGCGACGGCGGGTCGCGCGTCGATAGCCGCGTGTTCGCGCGGTTGTTGACGTTCCTCGAGGACCCGGCGCGGCGCGGCGTCGTGCTGGCGGTGGCGGCCACCAACCGCCCCGACCTGCTCGACGCTGCGTTGCGGTCGCGCTTTGACCGCACCGCGCCGGTGCTGCCGCCGACCCCCGCCGACCGCGCGGCGATCCTGCGGCAGATCGTCGGCGCGCTGGCGCCCGGCGTTCCCCTCGGCGCCCCGGCGCTGGAGGAGGCGGTCGCCCGCACCAACGGGTGGACCGGGCGCAACCTGCGGGATCTGGGCGGCCTCATCGGCGACCTGCTCGCCGAGGGCATGCCGCTCGATGCGGCGATCCTGGCGGCGCTCGACCTCTACCGACCGCCGCTGCGCGACACCGCCGCACAGACCGCGCTGGCGCTGGCGGAGATCAGCGATCTCCGCCTGCTCCCGCCGGAGTACCGTCGGCAGGCGCACGCCGACGACTCCGGCGACCGCGCCGACGCCCCGCCCTCTGCGCCGCCCGCCGAACCCCGGCGGCGGCGCGGCGGCGATCTGTGACGTTCGCCGGGGGCGCGGCGGACGCCGCGCCCCCCAACGCCGCCCGTCGCCCCACGACGGACGGCAAGGAGGAGCCATGACCAATACCAACAACGGTCGGCGCACGGAACCGGTTCCGGACGCGCCGACCAACGACGATTTCGACGCCGCGCCGTCGCCCTACGACGCGACGGCGGCGGCGTTGCGCGCCTACCTGGACGCGCACACGCCGCTCGGCGTCGTCGAGGACCCCTGGACGCGGGTCCTCGACGGCTTTTTGATCAGCGTCCACGAGTCCCGCTGGCCCGGGCTCGTCCGGCTGGAACCGGGCGACCTCGGGCTGGACCGCGCCGCCTACGCCGCGCTCGCGCGGCGGCTGCGCTGGGGAGCGCTCGACCTCCTGCCGGACGGGATCGGCAAGGAGCTGGAGGCGCTCGTCTCCCGTGCGCGCCGCCTGCCGCGCAGGTGGGGCGTGGCGGTGCACTGGGGACTCTTCGTCCCGCTGCGCGCCATGGAGGAATTCCGGCGCGAGTGGGACGAGATTGCGGCGGCGTTCGACGCCGCCGTCGACCGATGGGTCGTCGAGTACGACGCCCATCGCGCCGCAGCGGAGGCGGCGTGCCGCGAGTTCGCGGCGCGCAGCGCCCGCGTCGCCGGCGCGATGGGGCTGGCGGCCATCGACCCCGAAGCGCTGGCGCAGCGCCTCATGGCGGCGTATCCGCCGCGCGACGCGCTGCGGCAGCGCCATCGCCTGTGGTACGAGACGGCGTTCATCCCGACGCCGGCGCTCGTGGCCGAGCAGGCGAACTACCTCGAGGCGCTGGCGGAGCAGCACCGCCGGCGCATGGCGGCGCTGCGCGCCAGAGCGGAGCGCCAGGCGCTGCAGGACCGCCTGACGCGCCTGGAGCTGGAGGCGCGCCTGGATGAGGCCGAGCGCGCCGCGCGGCTGCGCGATGCCGCGCTGCGCGCCGAGGCGGAGCGCATCCGCGCCGACCTGCGGCAGCGCGCCGATGCGCTGCTGGCGGAGTTCGAGCGCACCTACGCGCTCGACCTGCGGCGGCGGCTGCACGACGCGCTGCACCTCCTCATCGCCGCCCTGCAGCGCGGCGGGTCATCGGCGTCGGCGACGCGCAGCGTCGTCGAGGCCATCAACGACCTGCGCCTGCTGGCGCGCGAGGAGGATGTCGAACTCCAGGCGCTCATGACGCGCCTGGAGGAGGCGATCGCAACCCGCCGCGCCGTCCGCCGCCGCGCGGCATCGCGCGCCGCCGTCCTCCAAACCATCGAGGACGTCGGCGCCGTGCTCCAGGCGTCGATCCTGGCGCTCGGCGGCGGGCTGCGGCGCCATGACGACGCCGACGACGCCGACGAACGCGCCGACGCAGCGATTCCGCTGCTCGACGCCGCCGACCCCGTCGGCGACGTGCGGCGACGGGTGCAGCGCCTCGGCATCCCGGAGCGCGACAGCCTGGCCGTCGCGCTGACCGACGCCGACGCCCCCGCCGCCGCCGTGCGGCGCACGCGCCTGGGGGCGCTGTAGGAACCGCACCCGCGCGGCGGCGGACGCCGCCGCGCGGAGGACGTGCGGCGGCGCCCGCCGCCGCGAGGAGGCGCCATGGACTACGATGATTTGCCGGACGACGCTCCCGGCAGCGACGACCCGGATACCGGGCCGCGCGCCGACTGAGCGTCGTTCGACCGCCGACCCCGCATGCCGCCGGACGACCGACGCCGGCGGCGTGCGGTAGGATGGATTCGCGAGCGAGCGCGCGCGGCGGCGCTGCCCGCCGCCGCGCAGGAGGAGGCGCAATGAAACGAAAAAACACCATCGTCCGGGTGCGCCTGACCGGCGCCCCGGTCGAGCGGCTCGTGCGCGCCGCCGTCTACCTCGGCGAGACGCATCCGTCCGTCGAGGTGCGGCGCGTGATGCAGGCGCTGCGCCTCGCCGACGTTGGCGAGGCGCGCAGCGTGACGGCGGCGCTCCCCGCCGACCTCGCCGACTGGAACGCGGTCATCGCCGCGTTCCGGCGCGCCGGCGTGGACGGCGTCGCCATCGGTGTGGCAGAATGACGGGGGCGGGACGTTCCCGCCCCCCACGCGAAAGAAAGGAGGAACCATGGAGAACCGGACCTTTGCCGCCCACCGTGTGGGCGGCGTGACGGTCGTCAACGCGACCCCCCACGAGGTCACGTTCCTCGTGGGGGAGAACGAGATCGTCGTCCCGCCGAGCGGGGCGACGCTCAAAGCCGATGCGGACGACGAGGTCGTCGGCCGTGTCGGCGACGCAGACATCGTCCGCGTCGTTTTCCGGCGCAGCGCCGAAGGCGACGCGGAGCTGGCGGCGCTGCTGGCGCAGCACCCGGACGCGCTGATCATCGGCTCGATGATCAGCGCGCAGGCGTTCGGCTATCCCGTCGTCGCGCTCGTCGCGGCGCCGGGGCACGAGCGCCTGCCGCCAAACCAGCGGCGCTACCGCGCCGACCGGTTCACGGTGGTCGGGGACCTCCCCGACGACGTGCGCTGCTGACCCGCCGGGGGGCGGCGCGGGGATGACCCCGCGCCGCCCCTCGCTCGTTTCCCGGAGGAGGTGCGATGTCCCGTCCATCCGACCCATCCGCCCCGTGCGCCCCCGGCGTCCCCGCCGTCGTCGTGGTCGAAGCGTCGCTCGGCGTCGTCGCGCTGGCGCATCCGCGCGGCGCCCGCGTGACGCTGATCGGCTACGACGTGCAGCGCAACGGCGTCCCCGTGGCCGCTTTCGCCGATGCGCGCCGCGCGCAGTTCTTCGCCGCCGCCGTGAGCGCCTGGCTCGCCGCCGCACCCCCCGACGCCCCCCCCGACTCCTGGCCGCCCGGCGCCGTGTCCGCCCTCGCGCGCCTCTGCCACACCCACGGCGCGCTGCGCGTCGCCGATCCCGCCCTGCGCGCCGCGCTCGACCTGCCCCTGCATCGCTGATCCCCGCCCGCGCCGCCGCCGTCGCCCTGCCCGCTGCATCGCCGATCCCGCCCTGCGCGCCGCGCTCGACCTGCCCCTGCGTCGCCGATCCCCGCCCGCGACGCCGCCGTCGCCCGGCGCGCTGCGCGTCGCCGATCCCCGCCCGCGCCGCCGCGCCCGCCGCCGACCCCCGCTGCCTGCCGCCGCTCCCGGATGCGTCCGGGGCGGCGACATCGTCGTTCACTCCCCTCGCCTCCTGCACCCGCCCGCACCCCTCTCCCGCAAGGAGCGAAGGGGGACCGGCGTCCTGACGCCTGAAACGGGAGATGGCGCGAAAACCCGCCACGTCGTCGTCACCGCAGCGCCGCCGACGCCGTCGGCGCCGGCGGCGTGCTATGCTGAGCGCAGATCTGCGCACCGACGCAGACCAGATAATTTCGCCCCGCCGCACGGCGGGCGCCAATCGCCCCGCGCCGCATGGCGAGGGGGCAAGGAGAAAAAAGAAAGCATGAAGGGAACAGGATTCCCGCATCCGGGCGAGATCCTCGCCCGGATGCGGGCCGACGGGTATGTTTTCCGTCGGGCGGAGGAGCTGGGGCTGACCGCCCTTATCCTCCGCCCGAACGGAGACGGTCCCCGCACCCTCCTCCTGGAGGGGCCGTCGGGGACCGGCAAGACGTTTCTGGCCGAGCGCCTGGCGCGGGCGCTCGGTCTCGCGGAGGGGGAGGGCTATCACTACGCCCTCCTCCACGCCTGGACGACCGACGAGGATCTCCTCGTCGGCGTCGATATCGGCGCCGTCGCTGCCGGAGCCGTCCGGCAGCGCGCGGACGCCTATCGCCCAGGCGTGCTGCTCCGCGCTGCGCAGGCGTCGACGCGCGGCCTGGCGCTGCTCTGCCTCGATGAGGCGGACAAAGCGCCGCCGCGCGTTGACGCGCTGCTCCTCGACTTCCTTATGCACGGCCGGATCACCGGCCCGCATGGGGAAGTCTGGCGCGCCGACCCGGAGCGGTTGCTCGTCATCCTGACGAGC
>Ga0308310_1000049_pt1 | contig 37894 bp, 38 predicted proteins | sample HotsprSampleMS65_FD_203672 | JGI IMG/M metagenome (GOLD analysis project Ga0308310, IMG submission 203672) | Hot spring phototrophic mat microbial communities from Mushroom Spring, Yellowstone National Park, Wyoming, United States - 20090730_MS65 ...
GCGTCCGCAACTGGTGGCGTACCCCGAAGAACAGGTGTTGATCGGATGAAGGTTGATCCACTGCTACGTAGAGAAGACGAAGGCGTTGAGCAGCAGGGTCAGTCCGATCAACAGCAGCGAGGTGATAACCACTGCAATGGCCTGTGCAACACTCAGCGGCAGCGACTGGAGCGATGGTTGAGCGGCAATGCGCGTATTCTCCGTTGATTGAAGCATACGTTCCCCTCCTGTCTTACTTTTTTACATGGTATAGCAATTATCTGCGATAGCGAAAGAGAACGGCATCCCGCTCAATATGGGAAAAAATACCCGTTGTACGTAAGTATTCACGTTTTTCCGAGAGCAAGGGCATCTTGTCCTCGTAGAAGCAGCAAGGGTGCCCTACTCTCACTCCCAGGTGCGTTCGTTCCTCCGAGGCGCGAACATTTACACCCATCCCCTCACAGATTATCCCCAAGCGGACCAGTACCACGGCGTGGCTGTGATGGCTGAGCGCCAATGCCGCTCAGCGTATGCCGTCGCGTATCGTAGTGCCCTTTGAGCTCATCGACCATCGTGCCCTTCCACAGCGGTGCGCCGATCATATAGGCAGCACGCCCGATCATGTGCGCGGCGACCGGCGCGGTCAGCAGCAGGAACAGGAGACCGGCAAGCGCGCGCACCGTCACTGCAATATTGGCTGCCGACACCGCCACCGACAGCAGCACACATCCGGCGCCCAGCGATGATGCCTTCGATGCTGCCGACATGCGCAGGAAAATATCCGGCATTCGCACAACGCCGATACCTGCGACCATAAGAAGCAGCACCCCGATGAGCATCAAGATAATGCTAATGATCTCTTGAATGATGGCAATCACAGGCGTCGCTCCGCATAATATGCAAAGGCTATCGTTCCGATGAAGCCGATCAACCCCACGACCAGCGCTGCGTCGAGGAATGCTGGCTGGGCGTTGATCAGTGCGTAAGTGGCAAAAATGGCGATCGCAGTTGTCCCCATCACATCAAGCGCTACCACGCGATCCGGTAGGGTCGGACCGCGTACCAGGCGAATGACTGGCAGCGCAACTGCGATGCTCAGCAGTGGTAAGGCAACCCAGAGTGCAATCGTCTGTAACATCAGTTAAACACCTCATACACCAATCGCTCGAAACCGTCTTTTATCTCACGCCGGAACTGTTCCGGGTCGCCGACGTCGATAGTGTGAACGTACAGGCAACTTCGGTCATCAGCGACATCAAGGCTCAACGTGCCCGGCGTCAGGGTAATCAGATTGGCAAGCATCGTGATCTCCGCATCGGTGCGAATGTCGAGTGGAATGGCAACAATGCCGGGGCGGATCTGCTCTTTTGGCGTGAACAGCACTGTTCTGGCTACATTGAGATTCGCCAAAATAATCTGCCATGCCACATACGCGACAAAGTAGATCACCTGCGGTACTTTGGTAAAGTAACGTTCGCCCCGCAATTGTCGCCGGAGTGACCAGAGAATGGCGTAGCCAAGCACAAAGCCAAATGCCAGGTCGCCTGGACTGAACTGTCCCGTCAGCGCGCTCCAGGCAATGGCCAGCAAAATGTTCAGCAAGAACATGCCAGTCGCTTTCTACCGTAGCGCGAGCGATGCACTTTGCACTGCCGCGATATACGCTGAGGGATCGGCTAGCTGATTGGCAGCGTCCACCATCAGATCGTAGAACGGTTGGGTCACAAGGCCAACGGCAATTGTTATCAGCGTCAGCCCGACAACCGGTGCGACCATAAATCCCAGGTTGCGCGTATTGGGTTGAGCTGGTGTCGGTGCCTTTTTCCAGAACGCTTCAGCCCAGATTTTCGCCATTGAAAAGGCCGTGAGCAATCCTACCAGAAGTGCTGTCGCGGCAATAACATAGTGTTCAGCCTGCAAGCCAGCCTGCACCAGCATCAACTTCGCCCAGAAACCAAAGAGCGGCGGGAACCCTGCTAGTGAGAATGCCGAGATCAGGAACAGAATCGCGAGCCAGGGATGCGTTTTGTACACATCGCCGAGGTCTTTCAATTCATACGAACCGCGCAGACGGTGCACAATGCCACTCACCAGGAACAGGTTCATCTTCACGACTGTGTGGTGCATAATGTAGAAGATTGCGCCAGCCAGCGCCAGTTGCGTGAACAAACCCAACCCCATGATCATGTAGCCGATCTGACTAATGCTATGGAATGCGAGCACCCGACGGAACTCATTCTGCGCTACCGCGCCCAACACCCCGGTCACCATGGTCAATCCTGCCAGGATCAGGATCAGCCCGTGGGTAAGGGTAATGTTCTGAACGAAGAGCAACGAAAACACGCGTATCAGCGAATAGACTCCAACCTTGGTAAGCAGCCCGGCAAAGATCGCCGAGACGGCAATCGGCGGCGTGTGGTATGATGCTGGCAGCCAGGCGAACAGCGGAAAAATCGCGGCTTTGATACCGAACGCGACTAGAAAGAGCATTGCCAGGGTCAGCACGATACCTGGTTGATCAAGCAGCGATAGTTGCTGCGCCAGGTCGGCCATGTTCAGGGTACCGACGGCGCCGTACAGAATGCCCACCGCGCTCAGAAAGAGCGCCGAGGAGAGTAGATTCAACGTAACATATTTGATCGACCCCTCGAGTTGCGCTCGTTCACCCCCCAGCGCCATCAAGACGAACGACGATATTAGCAGTACCTCGAACCAGACGTACAGGTTGAAGATGTCGCCGGTGAGGAAAGCGCCACAGATTCCCATGAACATCGTGTGCAGCAACGGATAGTAGCCAAACCGTTCGCGCGCCTGGTCCATGCTTCCCAGTGAATATACTGCGCCGACAACCGCTGTCAACCCGGCGATAACGACCATAATAGCGCTAAAGAGATCGGCGACGAACGATATCCCGAATGGTGCGGGCCAGTTGCCCAACTGCGTTGCATGAACACCATTGTGTGCCACACTATTCAACAGCACCAGGCTTGCGATTAGCAGCAGGACAGCGCCGACGACATTCAGGAAGCGATGAATGTCACGCCGCGACCAGCATAACAACATCACAATGCTGGTAGCAAATGGAATAAGAACCGGTAAGACAATCAGGATATCCATCAGCGTTCCGTTGTTCTCAATTCATCGATATCGTCTGCACCGAAACTCCGGTATGCGCGCCGGAACAGGACGATCGTAAATGCCTGGACGCCAAAGCCGATGACGATGGCGGTTAGAATCAGCGCCTGCGGTAATGGATCGGCATACGGCGCGATCGGTGCAGTTGCGCCCGGCGGTACCAGTGGTGGATTGCCGCGCGTCAGATTCGAGACAATGAAGATCAGCAGATTCGCAGCGTATCCGAGCAGCGCTAGCCCCAAAATGATCTTTACAATGCTGCGGCGCATGATCATATAGAGCCCGGCTGCATACAACGCACCAATGACAATCGCCCAAATGAACTCCATCGTGCTACTCTCCTTCCACCTCGAAGAGGGTAAACATAATCGTTGCCGTGATGCCGATCACGACCAGGTATACCCCCACATCGAACAAGAGCGGTGTGCCGACTTTTCCGATCACCGGCAGCGGCTGTGGGTACCAGAGACCGGTCATCAGCGGCAATCCCTGGAAGAATGCCAGCAACCCGCTTACGAGCGCCACCAGCAATCCAACCGCCACGATTCGCTTTGGATCGAAACGGAGCGCATTCTGTGCCTGAGATACGCCATAGACGGCGGCGTACAGCGTGAACGCGGCACCCACTACCAACCCGCCAACAAATCCACCGCCCGGTTCGTTATGCCCGCGGATGAGCAAAAAGATTGAGAAGATCAGCATCAGCGGGATGAGCAGACGCGTTGCGGTTGCCAGAATAAGCGAATACATCGGTTCACCTACTATGCATCGATCACTTCGGTGCGCTCGCGTGGCACGCCTTCCGTTTTTCCATCGAGTGATCCGTCAGTCTCCACTCGTGGCTCCTGCTCTGACGGCACGACCAGTTTGAGCAGGGCATAAATGCCAATCGCAGCCACGCCAAGCACGGTAATTTCACCCAGCGTATCGAAACTGCGGAAATCGACCAAAATAACGTTGACCACGTTTCGTCCATTCGCCAGTGATTGACTGTTCTCCGCCATGAAGCTACTCAGGCGCGACTCAGTCGGTTCTGCCAATGCAATGAGCGTAAGGATCGTCATCAGTGCACCACCGGCAATTGCGAGTGCTGCAGATCGCAATCGTGCACTGACGCTCGAAAGATTGCCGAAGCGTGGCAGGCGGTAGACAACCAGAACGAAGAGAATAGCACTTAGCGTCTCGACGGCAAACTGGGTAATAGCCAGATCAGGGCCCCCGAAGAGCAAAAACGTTAGTGCTGTGCCATATCCGACGAATCCCAGCCCGACAACTGCCGCCATGCGTGACGTTGCACGGAGAACAAAAGCCGTTGCCGAAAGGATGATCAATGCCACAGCCAGTTCGTAGACGCGCACGTCGGTCCAGTTCTGTGGCATGGTAATAGTTACCTGACCGACCAGTAGCATCAAGCTGGTCAGGATCAGGGTTGTTATAATGATTAGAGCGATATAGAAGCGCAGATAGCCGTTCTGCAAGATGCGGGTCTGTCGTTCTGCCAGTAGAAGCATGCCGCTAACCGTGCGATGGTACCAGCTTTCCGCTCCTAGCGCCGCGAGCGGCGCAGTTGCAGCGGCGATGCGTGGGAAGATGCTGCGTGCATAGTACAGACCGATGCCAGCGAGCAGGGTGACGCCGCTCAACGCCAGCGCCTGCCCGGCGGCGCCTTCGATGCCAGCCCACAGCACCAGTTCAACCGCTTTCACCTTCCCAAGCACTGATCCGGTTGCGGGTCCGATCAGGAGATTGCCAATCTGTGTCGAGAACAGTCCGGCGCCAAGCCCACCCAGCGCCAGCGCAACCGGACCAAGCCACATGCTCAGCGGCGCTTCGTGCGCATGCTTTGGCGTATGCACTGGTTGACCAGTGAACACGCGCAGTGATACGAAACTGGCGGCAACGACCGTCAGAATGTTCGTCAGAAGCGCAACACCAATCAGAATTGGTTCACTGAGGTTCGCCTTGTACTGCACTTCCTTGGCGATAAAACCAAGCATCGGTGGCAGCCCAGCCATTGAAAGCGCTGCCAGCATGGCAGCGGCAGCAGTAATCGGCATTGCGGTGCGCAACCCACCCAGGTGCGAAATGTCGCGGGTGCCGGTTTCGTGATCGACCGAACCTGTCACCTGGAAGAGTGCACCCTTATAGAGAGCGTGCCCCAGGGTAAAGACCATTGCCGCTTTGATAGCGTCGTCCGTTCCGACGCCGATCAACATCACCAGCGTACCAAGCGCTGAGACGGTCGTATATGCCAGGATGCGCTTCAGGTCGGTCTGCTGCACTGCCAGAAACGAGCCGACGATCATCGTGGCGCTGCCAAAGAAGGTAAGGAGTAGTTGCCATGCTTCCGTACCGCCAAGCACTGGATTCAGGCGTGCCAGCAGGAACACGCCTGCTTTCACCATCGTTGCCGAGTGCAGGTATGAACTGACTGGCGTTGGTGCTTCCATCGCCCCCGGAAGCCAGAAGTGGAAGGGAAACTGCGCCGATTTGGTGAACGCGCCAAACAGCACCAGCGCAAGAATGCTGCTGTACAGCGGATGTGCACGCACCGTATCGCCCCGCTTCAGCATCTCGCTAAGCTCCAGCGTCCCGGTGATCTGCCCCAGAAGCACGATCCCCGCCAGCAGCGCCAGTCCGCCGATACCCGTGACGAGCAGGCTCTGCAATGCCGCCTTGCGCGCCTTTTCATACTCGTGCTTGTACCCGATCAGAAGATATGAACTGATCGTCGTCAATTCCCAAAACACAAACAGCCCGATTAGGTTGTCAGACGTGACGATGCCGAGCATTGCTGCCATAAAGATCAGCAGCAGCGTCAACATTCGTCCCAGCATCGGGTCGTTCGCCAGGTAGCCGCCAGCGTAGATCAATACCAGCGTGCCAATACCGGTGATCAGCAGCGCAAAGAGAAGGCTCAAGCCATCGATGCGAAACGACAGGTTGACCCCCAGACCCGGAACCCACGCATAACTGAAGCGCAATGCCTCGCCACCAGCGACTGTCGGGACGAGACTGATGAAGTAGATCATCAATACAAATGGCAACAATGCCGCAAGCCATCCAGCATGGCGTGGCGCGAGTCGGTGCAACCATGGCGCAGCGATTGCGCCGCCAAATCCTGAAAGAACTGCGGTCAGCATGGGCGTTACTCAGAAACAGCACGGGGTCCGAAGCGTTCCGCCCACTCCGGCCCCCGCAATCTCTCACTTTGGTCAGTATAACACGCTTTGATGATCTATCGACAGGGTACTCTTTCCTGATGCGCTGGTAAACTTTGCCCAACTATAATAGCAGGACGACGTCTCTGCATCGGCGCTATGAGATACCGTCGTGAGAACTGAGAACCGAGAACCAGGAACTAAGAGCTAAGATACCGAGAACTGAGAACTGAGGACTGGCAACCAAGAACCGAGAACTGAGGACTGGGAACTGAGAACCACAAACTGAGAACCGAGAACCGGGAACTGAGAACCGGTAGGAGGCAGGAGAGGATGAAGGACGCTGACAATAACACGAAAGCGGTGCAGCGGCGCGATTGCGCTATCGCAGGACCAGAAGGCGCACCTGTCCTTGTACTGATCCACGGGGCGCGTCTAACGCATGCCATGTGGCAACCGCAGATCGAGGCGCTCAGTGATACGTTTCGCGTGATTGCACCCGATCTTCCTGGGCATGGCGCGCTGGCTGGCGTTCCGTTTTCACTTGATGCAGCAGTGGAGCAGGTCGCTACAGTGGTCGATGCCATCGATGGCGAACATGTAATTGTGTGCGGACTATCGCTGGGCGGATATGTTGCGCTGGCGTTTGGCGCACGTTATCCTTCGCGTACAAAGGCGCTGATTTTGTCGGGATGTGCATTCGCGTTCAACGGTTTCGTTGGTCGCCTGCTACGTGCGCCATATCTGGCAATCTCGCGTTTGCTGACCAGCAATTTTGCACCTCTGCTGGCGCGTGCAGAAGAGCGCACATTTCGCAAACGCTACCCTCCGGCACTGGCTGACGCTGTCGTAGAGCGTGGGTTCTTTTACCGTTTCTATCCTGAGATCTCGGCTGCACTACTCGACTTCGATCCGCTGCCAGCGCTCCGCATGTGCGAATGTCCGGTTTTGTTGCTCAATGGCGCTGCGGATCGCTTCTTCCGGCGTGACGAGCAATTGTATTTGCGTGCGCTGCGCTCGGGTCGGGTACGCCTGATCGAAGGCGCTGCACATCTGGCGAACCTGGATCAACCTGAGGCGTACACGCGTGCGCTACGCGACTTTGCAACCGAAATAGCGACTGTTCAATGATAAATGCTCATAAAGCAATCGATCTGCAATGAGAAAGGAAGTCACAATGATACGCCGGATACTTGTACCGCTCGATGGTTCCGTCACTGCTGAAGCCATTCTGCCATACGCTACGTCGCTGGCGCGCGCTACCGACGCATCGCTGCTTCTGCTGCGTATCGTCACTCCCGGCGAGGTCAGTCAGTCGCTCTTCTGGAAAACCACAATTCCAGCGGAACTGCGCCGTGCTTGGGCAGAAGAAGCGCTGACACGCGCAAACGTCTATCTGGCAAGTATGGCAGAACGACTGTGCGCCTTAGGTCTGCATGTTACTTTTGATGTACAGCCAGCGGAAGATGCCGCTGCTGCGATCGTGGCGCGGGCGGAACAGGAGCCGGAAGTTCGCCTGATTGCAATGACAACCCACGGCCATGGCGGCGCCCTGCGCTGGGCGTTCGGCAGCATTGCGGCAAAGGTGTTGCATGCTACGCCAACGCCGTTGCTCGTCGTGCGCTCGAGCGGGGTGGAGCATCCGGCAGTGACCGAGGTTCCCTACCGTACTATCTGCGTTCCTCTCGATGGTTCGCCGCTCGCCGAACAGGCGCTGGCTACAGTCCGACCGATTGCCGCGCGGATCGGCGCAACCCTGCTGCTGGTCTGCGTTGTCACAGGCGACGGTATTATCGAAGCGCGCGATTATCTGGAGGGTGTGGCGGAGCGTCTGCGCACTGATCGCTTAGATGTGCAGACCTATGTGGTTGAAGGTATTCCAGCGGATCAGATCGTCTACGTCGCGCAAACTGGTCATGCCGATCTGATTGTTATGGCAACCCACGGGCGAACTGGACTGCGCCGGATCTGGCTTGGCAGCGTGGCATCGAAAGTGGTGCACAGATCGGAACTGCCAGTGTTGCTGGTGCGGGCGTATCAGGAAGAAGGCTGATTCCTGTTTGTCAGGAGCAGCGCCAGTATGCTGGAAGTATCTCATAGGTCGACAACAGTGGCGAACAGTGCGCTGTTTTACACGTCTGGCAGTGGAAATGGAGCCACCATGCATGGCAATCGAGACAACCAAGCCCTTGCGCAGTCGTAACCAAGCTGTTTGATCCAACGTCTTGATACGTTCATCGCGGTCAGCAATATGTTTATTGCAATTATTGATGCTTTCTGATGAGAGATGGAATCTCTCCAGACGCTCTCTGATAATACCCTCCTCACCTGACGAGCGTTGTATGCGGACCCTCAGGAGCGTCAGGAACCAACGGTAGGCTGTAGCGCTTCCCCGGAAGCGTAGTAAAATGTTTGGTATTATCCATATCACCCGCGCGCATTGCAAATCGCCTGCGCTGCCCCGTTGCAACGCCGCAGAAGGTTTCCGTCAGACCTTTTGGCATTGTTAGGTATATGCATGACTCGGGGCAGTGCACCGGATGACCATTGAGTTACGATAGTTTTTGCTATCAAAATATGGTATACTGACGGTAGATATAGTCATGCTGGGAAGCGAGGGATCATGGGTCTCTTTTCACATCGCAATGATGCGCTGAGCGAGCAGCGCGTGTTACAGGCGCTGTCAACTGTCCAGGAGCCAGAACTCGGCGGCGATCTGGTATCGCGCAAGATGATCAAAAACCTGGTCATCGACGGCGATGCGGTGCGTTTTGCGGTGGAATTGACCACTCCTGCCTGTCCGCTCAAGGATCAGATCCAGCGCGAGTGTGAAGAAGCGCTTGAAAAGATTGCTGGCATCCCACGCGAACGAGTGAGCATCGAGTTTACGGCGCAGGTGCGACCCCGCGGCGGTATCCCTGAACAGGTTGCCATTCCTGGCGTCAGCCATGTCATTGCGGTCTCTGCTGGCAAGGGTGGCGTGGGGAAATCAACCGTCGCTGTCAACTTGGCAGTGGCGCTCGCGCGTGAGGGCGCACTGGTCGGTTTGCTCGACGCTGATGTATACGGTCCATCGGTGCCGCTGATGATGGGTGTGCGCTCACAGCAACCAGAGGCAGTGAGCGGTCCTGATGGCGAGCCGCGCATGCTGCCAATTGAAGCGCACGGTATCAAGATGATGTCGATCGGTTTTTTGATCGATGACCGGCAACCGGTAATTTGGCGCGGACCCATGGTATCGCAACTGCTGCGGCAGTTTCTCTATCAGGTGCTATGGGCGCCGCTCGATTATCTGATCATCGATATGCCCCCTGGTACCGGCGACATTGCGCTGACCCTGGCGCAATCGTTGCAGAATGCTGGCCTGACCGGCGTGGTGACAGTTACAACGCCGCAGCAGGTGGCAACTGCTGATGTGCTGAAGAGCATGGAAATGTTTCGCAAGGTAAATGTGCCGCTGCTCGGTATTATCGAGAACATGGCATACTTCATCGCGCCGGATACCGGGAAGCGCTACGACATCTTCGGGTCGGGCGGAGCGGCCCGACTGGCGGCACAACTTGGGGTGCCGCTGTTGGGGCAGATTCCCATCGGGTTGAGCATCCGCGAAGGGGGTGATCACGGTCGACCGGCGGTGCTTAGCGACCTTCCGGACGCCTATGCCGATATCTTTTGCGAGATTGCGCGCAAACTGGCGGCGCGCATCAGCGTTATGGAGTATGCCTAGTGCATCGAGGGGGGTTATGCAGTACGATGAGGTACGCCGGGGAACAATCCCGCTGTATACCGCCGACCAGATTCGTCAGGCACGACCATTCTATCCAACCGATGGACCCGCGCACGACTCGTATGGCAGACGGATCGATTATCTGCGCATTTCGCTGACTGACCGCTGTAACATGCGTTGCGTCTACTGCATGCCAGAGATCGGCATGAAATTTATGCCGCGTCCGGAGTTATTGACAACTGGCGAATTGCTGCTGGTGGTGCGTGCCGCTGCCAGAGCCGGGTTTCGCAAAATTCGACTAACGGGCGGTGAGCCGACCCTGCGCCCCGATATTGTCGAGATCGTGCGGGAAATCAAGCGCACTCCGGGTATCACCCATGTCGCCATGACAACAAATGCGCTGCGATTGGAAAAACTCGCCGAACCGCTCAAGGAAGCCGGTCTTGACCGCGTCAACATCAGCATCGATACGCTCGATCCGGACAAGTTCCGTCGGATGACGCGCGGCGGTTCGTTCGAAAGGGTGTGGGCTGGTATCGAGGCTGCCGACCGCGCGGGGTTGCATCCGATCAAGCTCAACTCGGTCGTGGTGCGCGGCATGAACGATGAGGAAGTTCCGCACCTCGCCGCACTGACGCTCCGCTACCCCTGGGAGATGCGGTTCATCGAGGTGATGCCGCTGGCTGGCGTGGCAGATCTGGCGCAGCACAGTGTGGTGACGAGCGCCGAACTGATCGAGCGCCTGGAATCGGTCTATGGTCCGCTCGAAGACCTAGGGCTGGCGCCGTCCGACTCGGCGCGACGCTACCGTATTCCCGGCGCGCCGGGCACACTGGGGTTTATCAGTTCGGTGAGCGAGCCGTTCTGCGCAACATGCAATCGCATGCGCCTGACATCCGATGGACGATTGCATCTCTGCCTGCTGCGCGATCAGGAAGTCGATCTGCGCGCCGCAATTCGTGGCGGCGCGACGCTGGATGAGATCGAACAGATCATCCGTCACGCGGTGGCGCTCAAACCCTGGGGACACGGCTTGCCTGAAGGCGTGCTGCCGACCCTGCGCGGGATGTCGGAACTGGGGGGGTAAGTTCGTTTAGATATTGTGTTTCTTGCGTAACTCTGGTATACTCCAGCACAGACAGATGCACGGGTTGTGCTGGCAGTGTGATGGCGACCAGGAGTGTCGCTTAGGAATACACAGACAGGCATTATTCTTCGTGAAGGTCAGGAGGCGCACACATTATGGCAACCCTTGAGCAGGACGTGGTTCAGCATCATGAGAACGAATCCCTGCCGGTGCTCGAGATTACGGAGGACGCATCGCTTCGCCTGCAAAGCATGATGAAGGAGCGCAACCTGGAAGGATATGGTCTGCGCGTCTTCGTCTCCGGCGGCGGGTGCGCCGGTTTACAGTATGGGATGACGTTCGATAATGAGGAGCGCCTTGGCGATACAGTGTGGAATGCCCATGGATTGCGTATCATGGTCGATCCGATCAGTGCACGCTATCTGATGGGTGCCACGATCTCGTACCAGCAAGATAACATGCTAGCGGGCGCATTTAAGATCGATAACCCGAATGCGGTTTCGAGCTGCGGCTGTGGTCACTCGTTCCGCACCCGCGATCAGCAGGGCGCCGACGATGAGTACGACGGCTACAGCGGCGGTTGCTGCAGTAGTCGCTAAGGCTCCTTGCTTGCTTTGTTCTTCAAGGTATGGAGGCGTTGCGTCGCAACGCCTCTCTCCTTCCTTGGGTTCGCGCGCGTTGCGAACATGATCGGCGGCATTGAGGAATGGTCGCTGCGCATCGATCCGTCTGTGCCGCGCTACTGACAGGAATGGACGAAACAGGCGCTATGGACCACTATCTCGAAGGTATTCGCCTGTTCAATGCGGGGGAATACTGGCACGCGCATGAAGAGTGGGAAAGGTGCTGGCGTCGGTCGTCCGAACCGGAGGCGACCTTCTATAAGGGCATCATTCAGGCGGCTGCGGCGCTTGAGAAGTGGAAGCGCGGTCAACTCCGCGGTATGCGCCTCAACTATGCGAAGAGTCGTCCCAAACTCGTGGCAGTCACCCCTTCGATGCGTGGTCTTGATGTTGCGGCCCTGATTGCGGCAATGGATCGATTCGTGGCTACGGGCGGACCGCCAGCGCCGACGCCGCGGATCGTTCTCGATCCGCCCACCGCCGCTGCGCTCGAAGCGCATATTCAGGCAATCCAGGCGAACCCGCGCCATGTATGACGAACTGTTGCCGTCGCTGCGCTGCCCGACGTGCGCTGGTATGCTCGACCTGCGTGACCGGCGCTGCGATGTCCGGGGTGAGATCGTCTCCGGCGCGCTGCACTGCGAATGCGGCGCGGTCTATCCCATTCGTGACGGTATTGCCGATTTTCTCGGTCCGCCCCGCCCACCCACGATTGCGCAACTGACGAATGAACTTCCTGCGACCGCCTGGGCATACGAACGTCTCTGGCGTCCATTTGCGCTGACGTTGCTGAGCGGCGAGTCGTTTCCGTACCAGCGCGAACTGACGCTGGTGACCGACTGGGTCGATGCAGCACGCGGTGGATTGATGATCGATGTCGCCTGTTCCAACGGCCTGTACGCGCGCGCGCTGGCGCGGGCAATGCCTCCATCCACGGGTCACGTCGTCGGGATTGATCATGCTCTGCCTATGCTTCGTGAAGCGCGCCAGCGCGCGCGCGCCGTCGGAGTGCAGGTGTCGTACCTGCGCGCCTCGGCGCAGGCCTTGCCATTTGCCAGCAGCGCTGCTCGAGGTGTGGCGATCGGCGGCTCGCTCAATGAAATCGGTGATCTTGCCGCCTGTCTCCGCGAGGTGCGCCGGGTGCTGGTTGACAATGGTCGCTTTGTGGCAATGACCCTGCTTGCAGCGCAAGGGGTGGTTGGGCGCGCGGTGCAAATGGCGCTTGCTCCTGGCGGCATCGTGTTCTGGTCGCGTGAGGAGTTGCTGGCGCAGTTTCGCACCGCCGGTTTGCGCCTGGAACGCTCTGAACAGTACGGCATCGTGATCTTTACACAGTGCAGCAGGGGCAGAGGTGACTGATGGCAAAAGCGACGCTGCTGTTTATCGGGACCGATGATGGACTGGTGCTGATCAGCGATCCCGGCGGTCAGGGTCGCTGGTTACGCAGCGCGCACCAGTTGCGAGGCAACGTCGTGCAGTCAATATGGGTCGATCCTGCCAACCCACTGATCACCCTCGTTATCGCCAACAGGCGCGTGCTGCGCAGCAACGATGGCGGTCAAACCTGGCAGGCGGTTCGGCTCGACAGCGATCTGACTGCAACCGCCGCTCTGTACAGCGCTCCGCGCCGCCCGGCACTCGTGTATCTCGTAGCGGACGATCTCCTGCTTGAGAGTCGTGATGCTGGCGTAACCTGGCGCGCGATTGCTCTGCCCGGACAGTGCAACGGATGTGCGATTGATAGCGCCGGGCGCCTTGTGGTTGCATCAGGCAATCAGGTGTTCATCGATGGTGGTCAGAGCGCACAATGGACACTGCTCGGCTCACCTTTGCCCGGTGTCATTCGTATGCTGGTAACGCCGCCTGGCAGTGCAGGTGCACTCTGTGCGCTTGCTGGCGGGGTTGTGTATGTCTTCACAGAAGATGCCTGGCATCGCGTCAATGATCCTCCAGGTGAGGTGGCAACCTGTGCTGTGCTGGCGGGCGCCGCGCCGACTCTGCTGGCAGCCCTGACAAATGGCGGCATAGCGCGTGGTACGCCACACGCCTGGGAACCGGCAATTGTGGCGCTTCCCTGGGAAGGCGCCACGACTGTTCTGTCTCCTGCTGCGTATCATATGGATACCGCATTTGCTTCGTCTGCACACGGAGATGTTGCAATCAGTGTGGATCGTGGTCGCTCCTGGACCGCACTGCGCCGTGGTCTGGCGCCTGTGCGGAGTATTGCCGCCGCCCGACTCGCGTAATGTAATGTTACAATGTTGCTGTGCAAGGCTTTGACAAGAGTTGTGCGTTGTGCTACTCTACAATCTGGAACGAGTCAGAAAACTTAACAATTATCGGGGGCTGATACGGCAATGGCGCAACCTCCATCGCTTGGGCAGCTGTCGACCGCGCCCGTTTTCAACACCAAAGCAGTTGCACGCGAAACTGGCGTACCGCCCGACACATTTCGCGCATGGGAGCGACGCTATGGTATTCCGTGCCCGCAGCGCACGCCGGGTGGTCATCGCCTGTATTCAGAGCGCGATATCGCCATCATCCGCTGGTTGCGTGACCGTACCGCGGAAGGGGTGAATATCAGTCACGCTATTATGCTGCTCACCAGCGTGACTGACCAGCCACCAACCCATATCGAGACGGATGCAACGCGGGCTATTGAGCAGATGGCGGAGGAACTTATTACCGCGCTAACAACATTCGATGCACAGAGTGCCGAACGAGTGGTTTCCGAGGCGTTCGCGCTGTATCCATTCGAGAAGGTGTTGCTGGAACTCATTCAGCCGACGATGGTTGAAGTCGGTGAGCGCTGGCACCGCGGCGAGATTAATGTCGCAGCGGAGCACTTCGCCACCGAATTCGTGCGGCGCAAGCTGGCAAGCCTGCTGAATGTGTTCGAGAACCAGGTGCAGCGCGATACGATTGTTGTAGGGTGCGCCCCACAGGAATTGCACGACGTGGGGATCATGTTCGCCAGCCTCTTCCTGGTGCGGCGTGGCTGGCACGTCGTGTACCTGGGAGCGCAGGTACCGCTCACCGACCTGCTCGAAACCATCCGTAAGGTCAAACCGAAACTCGTCTGTCTTTCAGCATCGACGCTCGAAACAGCGATGAATCTGCTCGAAGTGGCGCGAGCGGTTCGGCGTGAGTTTCCTGATGTGCATTTCGGGTACGGCGGACGGATCTTCAACGTTAATCCGGAACTCTGCGCGGCCATTCCAGGCGTCTTTCTCGGGCATGATGCACGTGAACTGGTTCAAACGGTCAGTGCTCTCATGTCGAGTAATGGTACATCCACCCCCCTCAACGTTCGTAGGTACTGACAGAACGTCTTTGACAGCGACAGACACAAATGGCGCTATAATGTCGCACAGAATACGCTACTCTGAGTAAATAACCGGCCAGCACGCCACGGCGAAGTGCGTGTGTGTTTCTGGTTCAACGGCAGAGTGTGCCTGCAAATGCTGCGCGTGGCATGCGCTGCGGGCAGCATCTGGACGGCTTTGGCTCCGAATCGCACGTTGTTCGGTGGTAGTGCCTGTAACCAGGCAGCACATCATGGAAAGTAAGGATCATCTGCGCGCGAGAAGTCATGGCATCGCTCCAGCATTCTGCCAGCATACCGGTTCGGGTATTCGGCGAGCGTGAGGCGCCAATCCGTGATGCCGCAGCCCTGCTTGCCAGTTTGCGGCATTTGGTCGAACCGGATGAGATTGGGCTGGACGTGCATCGCGTTGATGCACTCCCACCGCTGTCACTCGACGCAGCCTATCGGCAGTGTGTCGAAATCACGCGCATCAATTCGCGCAGTTTTTATCTGAGTTCGCAACTGCTGCCGTTTGAGAAGCGTATGGCAGTGCGGGCGCTCTATGCGTTCTGCCGCACCAGTGATGATACAGTTGATCGGGCGACCGACGATCCGGCGCGTGCGCTGGCGCAATGGGTGGCGCGCGTGCATGCACCGCATCCCCCCGCCGATCATCCGGTGCTGCTGGCATGGCATGATACGGTGCGACGGTATGCCATCCCGCAATCACTTGTCGATGAATTGCTCGCCGGTATTGCAATGGACCTCACCTTTCACCGGTATGAGACGTTCGATGACCTGTGGCTCTATTGCTATCGCGTCGCATCGGTTGTTGGCTTGCTCTCGATGCATATCATCGGTCATCGTGATGGCGCCGCTCCCTATGCTGTGAAACTGGGTGTGGCGCTTCAATTGACGAATATTCTGCGCGATGTTGGCGAAGATGCACAGCGTGGACGGATCTATCTGCCGCAGGAAGATTTGCAGCGCTTTGATCTAACCGATGATGATATTCTTCAGGGACGGCGCGACGAACGCTTCCGTGCTTTGATGCGCTTCGAGATTGAGCGTACCCACGCACTGTACGATGAAGCCTGGCCTGGTATCGCTCTGCTCGATCCAGATGGTCGCATGGCGATCGCAGCGGCAGCGGAGATTTATCGCGGCATCCTACCGCGCATCGTTGCAAATGACTACGACGTATTCCAGAAGCGCGCCTATGTTCCGCTCGCAGGCAAACTGGCTATCCTCTGGCGCACGTCCCGCAAACTCAACCGCCTGATCAGAGATAGCCGGTAGTCGGTTCGTTCTGCTAGCGTCGATGCTCTGCCCGACCCCGGACTTTACGGTGCGTCTCTGCAACCGGTAGTGTGCGCGTACACGCGCCATTGGCTATAATACATACTGCTGACGGGTGTTCCGGCAGCGTCTGGAAAGTGGACATGTCGGTACAGAGATCAGTTCTCGTGACTGGGGCGACTGGCCTGATCGGCAAGGCGCTCTGCCGACGCCTGATTGCACGCGGCGACCATGTGGTGGTATTTACCCGCAACCCTATGACTGCACGCACCATTGTGCCGGGCGCTGTGCAGTACATCGCCTGGGACGCAAAGCCCGGTGATTGGGAAGCAACACTGGAGACCGTCGATGCGGTCGTGCATCTGGCAGGCGCGTCGATTGCCGGTCGCCGCTGGACGCCAGCCTACAAGCGCGAAATCCTTGAGAGTCGCACCCTCAGCACACGTGCACTGGTTGATGCTATGGCGCGCGCTCGACAACGACCATCGGTGTTTGTGTGCGCTTCTGGGATCGACTACTATGGTCCACGCGGCGATGAGCCGATCGATGAAAGCGCTCCGCCCGGACGCAATTTTCTTGCACAGGTGTGTGTAGCATGGGAAGGAGAAGCGTGTCGCGCTGCTGACCTTGGTGTGCGCACGATTATGATCCGCACCGGTATTGTGCTGGATCGGCACGAGGGGGCGCTGGCGCGATTGCTGCTGCCGTTTCAATTGTTCGTCGGCGGTCCTATCCTTCCAGGAACGCAGTGGTGGTCGTGGATCCATCTCGATGATGAGGTTGGTCTGATTCTGCGCTGCATCGATGATGAGCGCGCAATTGGTCCTTTCAACGGCGTCGCGCCGGAGCCGCAGCGCAACCGCGATTTCAGTGCAACGCTGGGACGAGTGCTTGGCCGACCGTCGTGGTTGCCGTTGCCCGGATTTGTGCTCCGCCTGATTCTCGGCGAAATGGCGCCTGCATTGCTGATTGAACGCCAGCGTGCTGTACCGGCAAAAGCGCTGGCACTTGGGTATCAGTTTGCGTATCCGACATTAGAACCGGCGTTGCGCGCCACACTTGCGCGTTCGTCGTAGGAGATAACGACGTCATGCGCCTTGCTCTGATGCTTGCTGCAGTGCTGGCAGCGCTCGTGATGACATCCGCGTGTGCGCTGCCATCGATTGAGCTGCCCCGCCCGGTGGCTAACGATCCGACTGCTGCGCCGACTGCTGTGGTGCAAATGCAGGCGACCCCTCCGCCTGCCACGCCGTCGGCGCCGCTGCCCACATCCGTGCCGCTGCCCACACGGTCGCCGATCCCGACGCTCCCGCCAGAACTGACCAATCCACTGGCAGCTGAACAGGAGGTGCTGATCGCCCTCTATCGGCGAGTGAACCCGGCAGTTGTCAGCATCGAAGTCGTTGTTGATCACCCGCCGGTCGGCGGATCGCCGTTTAATGTCCCTATCAGTCAGGGGTCTGGCTTTCTCTTCGACGATCAGGGGCATATTGTTACCAACAACCATGTCGTTGAAAATGGTGCGAAGTTTCAGGTGCGCTTCTTCGACGGCACGATCCTGCTGGCGCGCCTAATCGGCGGCGATCCGGGTAGCGATCTGGCTGTGCTGAAGGTGGACGAGTTGCCGCCGGGAACGGCGCCGTTGCCCCTGGCCGACTCCCGTACTGTTGAGGTTGGTCAGCGCGCAATTGCGATCGGAAATCCGTTCGGCTTGCGCAACACGCTGACAGTTGGCGTTGTCAGCGGTATTGGTCGCAGTCTCAGCGGTCCGGCGAGCAGCGGCGGCGGAAGGTTTCGCATTCCGAACATCATCCAGACCGACGCAGCGATCAATCCGGGCAACTCCGGCGGTCCGTTACTCAACATTTATGGCGAGGTGATTGGCGTCAATACTGCCATCAGCAGTGGCTCAGGGGCGTTCGAGGGTGTCGGATATGCAGTGCCGTCCAACGCGGTCAGTCGTGTAGTTCCGGCGCTCATCCGTGACGGGCGCTACGATCATCCGTGGATGGGGATCGGCATGCGCGACGTCGACCCCATCCTGGCGGAACAGTTGAATCTGCCAGTGCGTCAGGGCGTGTTGATCACTGAGGTCATTCCTGACAGCCCGGCGGCGCGTGCAGGATTGCGCAGCGGCTCGCAGGTGGTGACGATCGGCGGACGCGAGGTGCGGGTCGGTGGTGACATTATCATTGCCATCAATGCGCAACCGGTGCGTAACAGTGATGAACTCGTCAGTTATCTGGAACTCGAAACGTCGGTAGGCGATACGGTGATAATGACCGTACAACGTGGCGACCGCCAGGAACAGATTGAAATGACCCTCGGCGCTCGCCCGCGGGAGTGACTACGCCGGAACATCCCACGTTGCTTCTACCTGGAGTGCCTGCGCTAGGAGTTGCTTGTAGGTGCGTCGCGGGATTTCGATGAGTCCGAACTGGAGCAGGTGTGGCGATCCAAGGAATTGGGAGTCGAGCAGAACGTAGCCCCCGCGCCGCAGTCGCTCGACCAGATGTACCAACGCAACTTTGCTGGCGTCGCGTTCGCGGCTGAACATACTTTCGCCTGCAAACAGCCCACGAATGGTAACGCCATATAGGCCACCCACCAGTCGCCCGTCGCGCCAGGCTTCAACACTGTGCGCCAGCCCCATCCGGTGGAGCGCAGTATAGGCTTCGATCATCTCCTCCGAAATCCATGTGCTCTCGCGCCCCGGCGCAGGTGCAGCGCATGCGCGCATTACATCGGTGAATGCAGTATCGGTGCGGATAGTGAATATGCCCTTGCGCACCGTGCGGGCCAGACGGCGTGGCACGTGAAAGGTGTCGAGTGGAAGAATTGCGCGTGGATGCGGGTCATACCACCTGATGACGCCACGTTCGTCTGCCATAGGGAAAATGCCCTGACAGTATCCTGCAATCAGCATCTCTGGGGTGAGCATGGCAGTGATGGCAGGTTACATTTCGACAAAGTACGATTTGCACGCAGCAGCCAACAGTTCGCGCGACATAGTCGGCGGTACGCCGAGGAACCGGGCGTAGTCGATCACCTGATCGATCAGGTCACGCGGATGCACGGCGCGCAGTTCCAGTTTGCGACGCGGGTACTCCACTTCCAACAGGTAGCGCAATCCATCGTCGCTGTAGGGCACATTCTTCGCCTTGCACACGCGGCGCATAATCTCGCGGTACTCAAGCGGTGACGGGTTGCCAATCTCAATCTTGTAGCGGATGCGTCGCAGGAATGCTTCATCAACCAGTTGCTTCGGTTCGATGTTGGTCGAGAAAATGATCAACTGATCGAATGGCACCTCGATCTTTTTGCCTGTGTGCAGCGTCAGATAATCAACCCGCTTTTCCAGCGGTACGATCCAGCGGTTGAGCAGGTCACGCGGGCGCATTTGCTGACGACCGAAGTCATCTATTAGGAACAATCCGCCGTTGGCTTTCAATTGAAGCGGCGCTTCGTAGAATTTGCTGTGTTCATCGTACTCAAGGTCGAGCGAGTCCATGTTCAATTCGCCGCCAGCAATCACCACTGGACGTTTCGAGAGCACCCATCGCTGGTCGTAGAGGTGTTCCTGACCCTGTGGCAGCGGTCGGCGTTCGTGGTGGATTGGATCGAAGACGCGGATGATCTGCCCATCGACTATAATTGCGTGAGGAACGGCGATGGAGTCGGAAAGCAGCCGCGCAGTTGCCTCAGCAATCGATGTTTTGCCATTCCCAGCATGACCAAAGAGGAAGATCGAGCGACCGGAATTGATGGCAGGACCTAACTGCATCAGCAATGAGTCACTGATTACCAAGTGCGCGAATGCTTCACGGATTGCCGCTTCGGTGATCTTCAATCCCTGCGTGGTGTACTGACGCATCATTGCACTGTAATCGTGCAGGTTGACAGGCGCTGGTCCCAGGTATTGCGTGCGCTCACCGATCTCTTTGGCACGCGTGATCCCTTTGGTCGTTGCCTGGTAGCGGTACGCTTTTTCTCCCAGGCCGCTGCTCCCCTTCACTTCAGCCATCTGCTCGCGTCGCAGATAGTTCATCGCCTGGTCAAGCACATTTTCCCACGGCAGGTGCAACAGTTCCACGAGTTGCACGCCGGTCATCTCACCGAAGATGTAGAGCGCGCGGATGATCTGATCGGCAATGAAAGAGAGGGACAACCCAGTTGCTTCGATACTGCGCGGTCGAAGCGGCAGCAGCGGTTTGTCAGTTTCCGCTGGTGCGGTTTGGGATACCATCGCTTGCATACTCTTCCCCTGCGTTGAGCGTACTGGTGTAGACATCGATTGGATCAGTATAGCATGCCCGGCAATGACGTGAATGCAATACAGTCCATGGTCGTGTCAAGATGTCAGGTCAGGGGTTGACAGGGCAATTGAGACCGTAATATAAGCTAAGGATAGCGAAGACGTTCGGTTTGTTCCTTGCTTACAGCATTGATACGTTGACCTTTGTCTAGATCTGCCGTGTCACATGAGGCGCTCGCTTCTGGCAGAGTATAGACCGAAGTTATGGTTTTTGTGCATTCCGCTCCCGCCCGTGCAGGCAGGCTTTGCCTCGCATAGCCAGAGGCTTGTGGTCTTTGAAAAAATAATCCACCATAGCCCGCACAGGTGGGCTTTGCATTCTATAGCCGAGGGCTTTAGCCCTACGGCTAGTTCGGTATAGCGGATATTCTCAATCTTCATTAGCCTGACGGCAAGAGACGCATACCAGAATTCAATTCTCGATCTCCATTAGCCCACCCGGCAAGGGCGAATACCGGATTTAACTCTCAATCTTCATTAGACCGACGGCAGGAGACGCATGCCGGAATTAGATTCTCAATCTCCACCATTTTGGTCGCCGCGTAGGGCGCACGATGGTGATTGTGGTCGCCCAAGGAATGTTCAACCTTGTCCAATGGACTTAACCTTATATGAGAACTACTATAAGTTTTCGCACGCTCCGACGAAAACAATTGGAATTCGGATCAGGCTGCTGCAGCCCGATCTGCCCTAGAGCGATAAAAAGCCGCATCAGTCTAATTACCGCTCAGGCGCGGCGCGGAGCGTAGTGGCATAGTGAGTAATCCGCGCTTTCTCGAACATATGATATAGGGACATTCGATGCATATCATTACACGAAAACGATTGAATGAATTTGCAGAGAAGCATCATAACGCCAGGTCTGCGCTCCAATATTAACCGAACCTGCCACTGCTTTGCTCACTGCGCTCGCTCTGTGACAGTAGATGCGCAGGATGTCAGGCAGTTGTACCAAAAATGAGAGCGCAAAACATAAATAGGATCAACGAATGAAGGTCAGATCAACCCCATGAGTCAGAACGCCTGCAAAATTGTCGTTTTGCAGGCGTTTTGTGCATCCTTGCTATTTGGTATGCATTACAGATAATGTCGCACCATCTCGCGCCAGTGCTCGATGCGATGCGCTTCGCCCTGCCAGATATGGAGCGTGTGTGGAATGTCCTTCTCCCACAGCGCTGCGCTGAGGGCGCGATTCGTCCAGATAAACGGGTCTTCCTCGCCGATGACCAGAATGATCTCCATGCGCCGCAGATGCGACAGGATAGTAGGATCCTCAAGGCGCGGAATGAAGTGACAGGGAGTGTGAAAATAGATCGTTTCGTCGTAGTAGCCGTCGAAAAGCGCAGGAAACGAGCCAATGGCAACGGTTAGATCGTATCGTCCGCTCAGTGCGACGACCTTATTGAACAGGTGTGGGTGGCGGAAGGCAATATTGACAGCATGGTAGGCGCCCAAGCTGCACCCGTGCGCGATAACAAAAGGGTTGGGGTTGAGTTGTCGTGAGAATGACAATACCTCTTCGAGAATGTACGATTCGTACTGCACGTGGCGCGCGATGCGCTCGTGCGGCGGTCGGTGGAAGGCATACAGACTTTCGCGATCAATGCTATCGACACAGTAGAGTTGCAGGAATCCCTGTTCAATTGACGGACGCAACGCCTCGACCAATCCCCAGTTTTCGTAATCGTAGAACCGTCCTGCACGGGTTGGAAAGACCAGCACCCGCGCCCCTGCATGTCCGATGATCAGCATCTCCATATCCCGCTGCAAGCGGGGACTCCACCAGCAGTAATACTCTCGTTGCACAGGTGTTCACTCGCTCTTGTATATGGTTCTTCTCTGCCAGCACTCATCGTTGGTCTGCCTGTTTCCGCGTCCTCGCAGTCGGTGATGACTCTCTGCGCCTTGCTTAGCGCGAGAATGTGACATTGAACGTGGTGTGTGCCCGCAGGTCTGGTAAGCGTCATTGCACGATACCAGTAGATTCGACATAATCTCTCAAGAACAGGAGATAGCTGTGCCCTGCCAGTCCTGATACCCTGTAGTGCACTATCCCGAACTGATGTATTGAAACCTCACCCTAAGGGTGTACGATACAGTGGTTAAGGATACATTAAGGACATGTACGGATTTGATTGTGATCGCTTGCATGTTTATCACGCGCAGCACGCTCTACTGCGCTCACAATGTACACTCGTGATGATGGGCGCAGTTTATCGATTGTTCTCCTCGCCCGCGAGTATGGCGACATATGGGCGCAGAACGGCGCGCCACAACCGGTACCCTTCGGAACTCAGGTGTAACCCGTCTGCATCGAACAGTTCTGCGCGCGGTCGCCCGTCGGCGCCCAACATGGGCGTATAGATGTCGACATAATATCCAGCGGGACGCCGCTCCATGAGAAGGCGCGCTTCGGCATTGACGCGCTTTATCTTCTCGCGCAGATTCCAGCGTGTGAGACTTGGCTTGATCGATATGTATGCCACCGGGATAGGACCAAGCGATGCGTCGATTCTGGAGAGCATGGCATACAGGGACTGCACGACATCGTCAGGTGTGCGTCCATCACCAAGGTCGTTTTCTCCGGCATATAGCACAATTGCACCGGGTGCGCACGGCAGGACGAGTCGATCAAAGAAGTGGACGCATGCCGCGAGCGTGGAACCGCCAAAGGCGCGGTTGACCACGGGCCATGGCGTCATATCGTCGCTCAGTGTCGTCCACAGGCGTAGCGATGAACTGCCGTAGAACACGACCGCCCCCGGTTGCGGCGGCGCCTGTTTATGCAACTGTTCAAGCTGACGGACCTCATCTTCGTACCACTCCAATGCCACCTCCCATATACTCAATCTCGACCCGGTCACCCTGTCGCGTCTACGCTCAACTCGCTGCGCCGAACGATGGTTTTCGCTGGTATTATAGTAACAGGGTAAGAAACATACGTTGCGCGGAGACCTCGATTGTGACCGATGCTTGCGATGCCTTTCTTAATGAGTTGCCGCTCCTGCCGTTGCGTGGCATGGCGGTCTTTCATGCGTCGCGCCGGTCGCCGTGAGTCGTCCGGCGTCGATCCGCCTGGTGGACGAGGCGGTCGCATCAGGTATCTGGTTGTGGTCGGCGCGCGGCGCGACGATGACCCTGCACAGTGGTATGCCATCGGAGCGCTGGCGCAAGTGCATCGCCTGGTGCGCCTGCACGACGGAACACTCCGCATTGCGCTCCAGGCATTTGATCGCGTCGTCATTGATCGGGTGACGCAGCAGGAACCGTATCTGCGTGTGCAGGGCACCGTTTACCGGATCATCTCGATAACCCCAGCATAGTAACCTATCTACACAATGCGCTGGCACAGGCGCGTGAACTGCTCGACACACTGCCACCCAACGATGAGTTGCGCGCTCAACTGGAGTCTGCTGATAATCCGCAACATCTTGCGGCGTTGATGGAATCAATGCTGCTGGTGCGCGCCAGCCTTGCCGAGCGTCAGGAGCTGCTAGAACTGACCGACGTGGGTGAGCGTCTGGCGCGGATTGGCGCGTTGCTAGCGCAGGAACTGGCGATCCTGCGCGGTCACTTAAGAATGTAGTACGTGCCGCGCTTGTCGCCGACGCGCAGTAGCAATCCGCGTTCAACGAGGTCGGCCAGGTCGCGCCGCAGCGTTTCGGCGGAAACGTCTGGCGTTAGTTCCTGCATGTCACGGTTGGTGATACGTTGATGCGTCGCCAGGAACAGCAGCGCTGCGATCTGCCGCTCATTGAGCCCCATGCGACGCCAGGCGGCAACATCGGCGCCGCCAGCATCAGCGCGGTCATCGCCAGTATGCCCGTACAACGTCACCATAAATCCGGCAGCAGTTTCGCGGAACTCCGGCGGCGGCAGCCCGGCATCCGCCATCTGGCGCAACATTCGGTCAATGCCGTAACCGAGACGTTCAATCAGCCCAAGGTCTGCTAGCGCCTGCACCAGCGTTTCGTTGCGACTGAAGCGCTCGTTGACCAGGTTGTGAACCGTAACATGCCCTGGCAGGCGCCCCGGCGAGTAGCATTCCAGGCGATCGCTGAACAGCATGATCCGGATGGAATCGCCACGGATGGTGTAATCGCGGTGTGCCAGGGCGTTGATTAGCGCCTCGCGCACCGCTCCCAGCGGAAATTGCGTCCAATCCTCCCGTTCCAGCCCGACCATCCGGCTGCCGCGTCGCATATGCTCAACGATCCAGCGTTCAGCGCGGCGGGCTGTCTCGGGCAGTGTGTCGCGGATGTCCTCACGCAGGAACTCATCGCTCATCTCGCGCCCCTGATAGCGCACCAGCGTTACTTCCGCCTGGGGAAACCAGCGCTCAACCTCGATGCCGAAGAGGATCAGACCGGCATTGGTTGGGATCAGGTCATGTGTCCCCTTCGCCGGATCGGTCCGTCGCACCAGGCAACCGCGTCGCACCAGGAAGGCAAGCGGATCGGCTTCGGCAATTGGACCGACGCGACGCGCATATGCTGCAATCTTATCCGGGTCGAGATCGGCGAGGGTCGCATTTGCCGGGATCATCCGATCCCAACTGGTTTCGCTGCGTTCGATCAAAAGACGTCGCAGTACATCAGGAGGAAGCGGCGCATTCGTGGAACCCTCTCGTCGCAGGTAGGTTCCATTGACGCTGTAGACATGCGGCAGCCCTGAAGGAACGGTAACCACCAGCAGTGTTGCACCGCTGTGGGTGGCAACCGTCGGCAGCGGCAGCACCAGCGGTGGCGTGCATGCCAGCGCTGCGTCGAGCACCATCGCGCGCATGGCATCGGCGTCCGTCACCCCTTCCACCTGTCGCCCACGCATGCCGATAACCACTGTTCCGCCTGAACCATTCGCCATTGCCGCTAGCGTCTGCGCCAGGTCGCCAGGGCGCGTGTTCGCCCGCACAAATGCTAGATGCCGATCCTCTGGTTGCGTGAGCAGATCGGCGATTGCTTGTTGCTGAACGTCCATGGCTCGCCCTGCGTTCCTTCCCGCATCGAACTGGTATGATTGTAGCACAAGATTGCGATCGCGTCTTGCGCACTTCGCATGCATGTGCTATAGTGGGACTATGAAACCGCCGTCGTTCGATCAATTTGTGACGTTCATTTACGTTCGCGATCTGCGCGTCAGCACTGCTTTCTACGAGAGTCTGCTCGGTTTGCCACTGGCGCTTGATCAGGGTTCCTGTCGCATCTACCGCGTTGCTGGCGATGCTTTTCTTGGGATCTGTCAACGGCGCGACGCTGTTCATCCATTGCCTTCCAACGCGCTCATCCTGACCCTGGTGACGCACGATGTCGATGGGTGGCATCGCTATCTGGCGGAGCGTGGCGCGTTGGTGGAAAAACCTCCTCAGTACAATCCTGTTTACAATATCTACCACTGCTTTCTGCGCGATCCGGATGGCTACCTGGTCGAGATTCAGCGATTTCTCGATCCGGCCTGGCCCGTCGGCGCAGCAGGGCAATAAATGCCGCCGAATGCAATCGTTACAGATGGTCTCCTCCGTAGAATATGGCAACTTCGCCGGGTAATGCAACACGGCGAGGAGCCGCCTGACGAGGGAAGTGATATACTAGACACGCGAACGCACGACATCATTGCTGTTGCGACCGGTACTCTTCTCGTGCCTGCCGCCTATGCACTGCTGGAGTCGGGCAGTCGTGACGACACGGCTGTCGGCGCAGCCGTGCTGACCGGCGCTCATCTGATCTTCGGTCTTCTCTTTTCGGCTATCCAAAACGTGCGTTAACAGAGGCGCCGTTCTGTTCCTGCCCTGAGTGGTCTCAGTGACCTGGCTTGTTTCTGACGGGTGTCACTTTCCCGACTGGCGAAACGTTTTGCGTCTCGCCAGCGCCGCCGTCACCGGACGGACTCACCACGGGTAGGGCAGTTCCGGTTGCCAGCTGTTTCAGATTGATCGCCGCGTTGTGGTCGCGGTCGTGGTGCGTTCCACATTCCGGGCACCTCCGTTCCTGATTGTTCGACGTAAGCGCCTCGTTCTTCCAACCGCAGACAGCACACAGACGACTGCTCGGATACTACCGGTCGGCCACGATGAGCCGTGTCCCGTGGCGCTTCGCCTTGTAGCCCATTTGCAGGCGGAACGTTCCAAAACCTACGTCGGATATGGCGCAAGCAAGCCTACAGTTCGCCAGCATCCCCTTGACGTGTACATCCTCGATCACTGGCGCTTGGTTTTCGCGGCAAAGTCGGGTTGTTAGCTTGTGAACGAGGTCCGTCCTGATGTTGGCGATGCGGGCATAGAGCCGTGCCAATGCCGCGGCAGCCTTCTTGGGTTGTTTGACTGCGGCAATCGTGTCCCTTTCGGCAAAGGAGCGTGATGAGCCAATCTAGGCGTTGCCCTGGCGCACGCGGTCTTCTGGCTGAGTCGACGGCTACGGACTCGGAGTCGGCGCACGGCGGCTGTGAGCAGCTTTGGCACTGCGATGGATTCGCCCGTCGAAAGCGTTACAGCAGCTGTTAGTCCCAGGTCGACGCCAACAATGCTGTTCCCCGTCCTCGCCCGATAGAATTCACGATCGCGAAGTCAACCTAGATGGCAACGAACCAGCGGTCGGCGGCACGTGACACCGTCGTTCCGAGCATCTTCCCGTTGAACCTGAGCGCTTCGGTTATTGCCACCCTGTCGACCTTCGGCATAACGTTATGGTTGTGCCGTCGAGCCGAAACTTGTTGTTCGCAAGGTAGAAGCTGTCTCGACAGCGCCCTTTCTTCTTGAATTGCGGCTCACACGTCGGTCTGCTGGCTTTGCGATCGGCGAAGAATCGGTTCCATGTCTGGGCGAGATGATCGAATGGCCGTGCATGGACATCGCGGCGAATGTCCTTGAGCCAGGGGAACGTGTCATATTTGATGGCGTTAAATTCTTGAGCGCCATCGCGCTCGGTTTCTCACCGGCTGCACGTCGTCGTCTCCACTCAGCTAGCGCCCAGTTCCAGACGAATCGGGCAGTGTCACAGGCGTGCTTGAAGTAGTCGACCTGTTCAGGGTTGGGCAGAAGGCGATTTTCAGGTGCATGGGTTCAATCCTGGTGCAGCGCTTCGTTCAGTTTTTTTTTTGGTCGTTGCTCCACCCGTCGCGCCGATATGAGAAGCAGTGAACAATCGTCATCCCGACGGGTGCCATTTCCTGCTCCGGCGACCATTGCTCCTGATTGAGCACGAGCACGTCGCACTCGTAGGTTTTGGCATCGTGCTCACCATATCAAAGTCAAAGCGGGTCAGGCGGTCAGTATACGCGAGGATCAGCATCGTGATGTCCCGGCATCCGATAGCGTCCATCAGTTCGAGAAACCGTCCGCGCGTGTCCTGCGATCCGCCGCCCGCTTCTTCGATGCATTCGACGTTCGCCGGACTTTTCGCCACCACAAACGCTTCCAGCGCGTTGTGTTGGTTGAGCACATCGGGCGTTTGTGCGGTGCGGCAGATGCGGCAAGCGGCGCCGATGCGCTGGATGGATACGCCGCGTGGCGCAGCCCCAGAACTTCACGCAATTGCGACTCGGTGGAGCGGCAGCAGTTCCCGGCGGCGCCATCAGGCGGGATCACGCGCCCGTCACGATTCCAGCGTTGCACGGTCTTGACCGAAACGCCAGGCAGCTTCGCTGCCTTTCCGATGCCCGCGGCGCTTTTCAATAATCACCACTATACACTATTGACCACAAAAGTAGATACGAGAGGCTAGCTCCCGATCTCGATATCGACTCAGCCATCGATAATCGCTAGGGTTTCTTCTTCTGGATATGGCGCCCGTACATGTGGATTATTCCGCGCCGTCACTTCTGGAGTCATAGCCTGGTTCTAGCGCCGCTGCGCCTGGTCTATTTCTATCTTGTTACGCTGCTGATTGTTGTATGGGGAGCATGGCTCCTGGGGCGGATTGGTGTTAGTGCTCGATCAGGTGTCGGCGTGGCTCTTCGATGTCATGCGGCGCAACCCAGATATGGCGCGCCTGTTCATTCTTGGCTTCATCAGCAGAAGTGCGGCGCACACTATTGCCGACTGACTTATGACTGGGGGAAGTGCCGTATGCAGATGATAGGCATTTGTTTGCGGCACAATTACCGCAACCATAATCAAAAATAGAGAGACACCCTCGCCGGGTGCTCCTCGTATGCGTTAGATGATCGGCACCCTGCCTGCTAGCAGCAGGGTTACAAAGAGCATAACGGCGATCACGCTGCACACCAGCAGAGCACCGATGATTGCGTAACGCCCCGGCATCGGTATGCGATAGTCGAATGGTGCGTCCTTGCGCGGGGCGCGCCGACTATTGCTTAGTTCATTCAACCGGTCGGGCTGGCGATCTTCTGCAGGTGGCGTCTGACTCCCGATCTCTTCGTTTATTCCAAAGGTATCAGACGGTCGCCTGGTCGTTACTGTCGCGGTATCATCGAGCACCATCGGTTGGAGGACGAATCGTGGTTGGGATGGTCGTCTACCGATTCGTTGCGAGGCAAGTCTATCCGTGCTGCCTGGCCGGTTGGTTTGCTGATCGTGGCTCTGCGAGTTGGTCGATGTCATGGTTGTTTGAGTCCGCTCCAATCATCAAAATGCCTTAACCTGAACCCCACGTCATGCAATAGTATGTTGCCAGGGTTACCAGGTCATTACCACGTTGGGAGACAATATGATCGTTGTGTCAGATACGTCTCATCGGTTTGTGACCCGCCCCCATGGTACAATGCATGCAGTTCCTGGTTATTAGTTCTTGGTTCTCAGGCGTCTGTATGTACAGAATGCACCCCACCATAACCGTTGTCCTGTTTATTGTCCTTACTATGCTATCGGCAGCGTGCGGAGGTGCGCCGTCGCCTCCTGCTGCACTTCCAGCATCGCCATCGGAGTCACCTGTCGCGGCGCTTTCGCCGACACCGATCCCGCTTCCCACGACTCTCCCGTCGCCGACGCCAGAACCGGTGCAGCCTCAACCAACGAGCCTGCCTGAACCGACGCTGCTTCCGTCTTCTGCGCCAGTGACGGTTGCGCCGCTCCCGACGCCCGAAACGGCGACCGCTTCGCCGCTTCCGCCCACGCCATCACGTCCGTCGGAAGGGTCGTTTACTGGCGCGCTGATCTTCCTGCGTGATGGTGCGCTCTGGCTGTTCGATGCCAAGGGTGAGCGCCTGCTTGTTGATCGAGCATACGAGTTCGCTCCCAGTGCTGATGGCAATCTGATTGCAGTCACGCGCGAAACCGATCAGTTCGATATCTGGATCGTGTCGCGTGATGGCACTGCTCTCCGGCAGATCACCAATGATCGCAGTGTCGAGTCTTCGCTTTCCTGGGCGCCTGATGGGTCAGCGCTAGTTTTTGCCGCTGCCGATGCTAGTGAACCATTGCCGCAAATCTGGCCCGATTGGGCGTTGTGGTGCGGTGCCAGTCAGATAGTCGTTTTCGACATCGCGAGCGGGCAACGTCAGACACTTGCGCGCGGTTGCGACCCGGCATTATCGCCTGATGGTCGTCGTATCGCATACAGCGCTCCTCCAACTGCTCGTGATGTGGGAATGGCAGGAGGAGCGCTGGTGTTCGGGAATACCGTTCGCCTGATCAATCGGCGTGGTGAAAATGCCTGGAATTTTGCCCGCGCCGATGGTGCCGACGCCCCGATGCCCAACACCGGTATGCTGGTCTACGGACCTGCCTGGTCGCCCGATGGCGCTTCTGTGACCTACCATCGGTATCTCGGAATGCAGGTCGAAGTCGATATTAACCTGAGTGAGATCGGCGGCTCGTTCGAGGGCAAAGGACGTCCATTCGCTGAGGGAGCAGGATGGTTGTTGCCAGTGTGTTTTGCACCGGATGGACGACGAGCGGCGATTATTGAACACAATTACAGCGATGCACGCGGATTTGGTGGCTATGATGCATGGTCGGTGCAGGTCGTGACATTCGATGGCTTGCGCACCGTTGATCTTCCCCAGGGTCCAATGACGATGATCGGTGGCAGTGCAGTGCGCTTGCCACGTGCTGCTAGCGCTACTTGGTCACCAGACGGGACGCGCCTGGCTGTCCTGCTTCCACCCGGATGGCGGCCCGATGTGTCGCTGAACGAACCGTTCGATCCGACGGGCGCGGAACGTCCGGGTGAGGTGTGGTTGTGGCAACCCGGCGCAGCTCCGTCAGTTCGTCTCATCAGCAATGTTGACTTTGCCTCGCCGCTCGCCTGGTTGCCGTAGTTCACACCGCCGAACAGCAAGCATTTGTGAACGCAGCTTCCCTACTTGCCAAGTGCTCGCAGGATCCGTGGTGGCAACACCCAGATCAACGATCCGGCGCCAGGCTCAAGCGAGACAAGGTCGATCAGCGCCAGACCGCCCTTCTTCATCACGACCCGACTGCCGCCCGTCAACCCGGCAATGATGCCACTGAGGTCTGGTTCATGCCCGACAATCATGACGCTCTTTGCGCGAGGCATATCCGCCAGCAGGTCGAGCAACGTCGCCGCATTGCATCCCGGCGCTAGCGCACCGACTGTCTCAGGGGCAATGTCCAGCGCTGCGCCGACAATATCGGCAGTTTCACGAGCGCGGGTCAATGGACTGGTCAGCAACCGGTCGAGCTGCACACCGAGTCGTCGCAGCCCACGTGCGCCAATGCGCATCTTTTCGGCACCCTCCGGCGTCAGCATACGTGCCGAGTCGCTGCCATCGTGCGAGCGTTCCTCCGCTATCGCGTGGCGGAGCAGATAGAGATCCATCGTGTCACTCCTTCAGAATGGTATAATGGATCAACGGTAATCCACAAGGGTTTTCCAGTATAATTCAATTTCCCGCTTTCCTTAATTATCATGCACGAATCAATTCCTGTCCTTGACTTTGGATCTCAAACGGCACAACTGATCGTCCGTCGGTTGCGCGAACTTGGTGTCTATAGCGAACTTGTGCCGCACGATGCGCCGAAAGAGGATGTGCTGGCACTGCAACCACGCGGCATCGTTCTTTCCGGCGGTCCAGCGAGCGTCTATGAGCCGGGCGCGCCGCAACTGCCGTCATGGCTTTGCGAAAGCGATCTCCCTGTTCTCGGCATCTGCTATGGAATGCAGTTGCAGGCGCACGCGCTTGGCGGACGCGTTGAGGGCATGCAGAGCCGTGAGTTCGGTCCGGCTGAGATCACGGTGGTCGATCCTGGTCTGCTCTTTGCCGATACTCCGGTGCACCAGCAGGTGTGGATGAGCCATGGGGATCACATTGCTGCGCTGCCTGCCGGCTTTCGTGTCATGGCGTCCAGCCCCGGCGCGCCGTTTGCCGCTGCTGGCGACGATCAACGTCGCTGGTATGGCATCCAGTTCCATCCCGAAGTGGTTCATACCCGTTTCGGGCGCGACATGCTGCGCAATTTTGCGTTTCGCATCTGCGGATGTCGCGGCGACTGGCAACCGGCGAGTTTCGTTGCCGAAGCGATTGCACGGGTACGTGATCAGGTCGGGGACGGACGGGTGATCTGCGCCCTCTCCGGCGGGGTCGACTCGGCAGTAGCGGCGTTGATCGTGTACCAGGCGATTGGTGATCGCCTGACCTGCGTGTTTGTCGATAACGGGCTGCTTCGCCAGGGTGAAGCCGAACAAGTTGTCGCCACATTTCGTGAGCATTTTCGTATTCCGCTGATCGCAGTCGACGCAGCGAATGAGTTCCTCGACGCTCTTGCTGGCGTCGCCGATCCTGAGCAGAAACGGAAGATCATCGGCGAAAAATTCGTGCGCATCTTCGAGCGCGAGGCGCAGCGCATCGAAGGCGCACGCTTTCTGGCACAGGGAACGCTCTATCCCGATGTCATCGAGAGCAAGGCGCCGGATCGTCAGAAGGGTGTAACGATCAAAACCCATCATAATGTCGGTGGGCTGCCAGCCGATATGCAGTTGACCCTGGTTGAGCCGCTACGTTACCTGTTCAAAGATGAAGTGCGCGCTGCTGGTCTTGCGTTGGGTTTGCCGGAAGAATGGGTCTGGCGACATCCCTTCCCCGGTCCTGGTCTGGCAGTGCGTGTGCTTGGTCCGATCACACGGGAACGCCTGGCAACCCTGCGCGCCGCCGACGCCATTTTTATGCACGAGTTGCGCGCCGCCGGGCTGTACCGCGCGACGCAACAGGCATTTGCCGTGCTGCTGCCGGTGCGCAGCGTCGGCGTGATGGGCGATGGACGCACCTATGCCGACGTTATTGCGCTGCGCGCGGTCACAACCGAGGATTACATGACGGCGGATTGGGCGCGTCTGCCCGCCGATGTGCTGGCGCGTGTTAGCAGTCGGATCGTGAATGAAGTCCCCGGCGTCAACCGCGTGGTCTACGACATTTCCTCCAAACCTCCCGCAACGATTGAATGGGAGTAAACCCTCGGTTCTATGCACGCATCCGCTCCCGGCAAAATCATTCTCTGCGGCGAACACGCTGTTGTCTACGGTCGTCCGGCGATTGCCGTCCCACTGACCAATGTGCGCGCACGGGTCAGCATCATCCCCGGCGCGCCAGGCAGCGGCGTTTGCTTCGATGCGCCCGATCTTGGGCGGCGCTGGTTCATCACATCCGCTCCGCACGATCCCCTCTCTGAACTGACGCTGGCGGTTCTGCGACAGTTTGGCGTGCAGCATATGCCAGACATCGAGGTATCTATCACATCGGACATCCCGATTGCAAGCGGGATGGGAAGCGGCGCCGCGATCGCGACCGCCATTGTGCGTGCGCTGGCATCGGCGTTTGGGCGCGACCTGAGCGCGGCTGAGGTTTCGGCGCTGGTGTATGAGAGTGAGCAGCGCTTTCATGGGACGCCCAGCGGCATTGACAACACCGTGATCGCGTATGAACAGGCAATCTGGTTCCAGCGGCGCGGAGAGCCGCCGCACCAGATCGAGCCGCTCTCGATAGCCGCACCTTTTGTACTGCTCATCGGCGACACCGGCGTGCGCAGCGCAACGCGCCTGCCGGTCGGCGAGGTGCGGCGACGCTGGGAGAGAGACCAATTGCGCTACGAGATGCTGTTCGATGCAGTGGCGGACGTTGTGCACCAGGTACGGCGCGCTCTGGCGGAAGGTGATCGTGTGGCGTTAGGACCATTGCTCGACCGCAATCAGGCGTTACTGGAGGAAATTGGCGTGTCATCGCCAGAACTGGAGCGTCTGATAGCCGCTGCGCGCAGTGCTGGCGCACGTGGCGCAAAACTCTCCGGCGGCGGTTGGGGCGGGGTGATGATTGCGCTGGTTGAAGCGGAGACCGCGCAACAGGTGTGTGAGGCATTAAGGGCAGCGGGAGCAACGCGCGTGCTGGAGACAGTCGTTCAGGCTGCGGCCTGAGAACCGGACAATATGCTATACTTATCATAGATGGGCGGCGTCGAGCCGCTTTTTGTTGAAAAAACGATGGTTGTCAAAGCTCATTCATAAAACCAGGCACCTAGAAATATATAAACAATGGCAAAGATCATGGTTGCAATGAGTGGCGGCGTCGATAGTTCACTAGCGGCGGCGTTGCTCCACGAAGCCGGGCACGATGTCACCGGCGTGACCCTGCACCTGTGGGAGGGGGATGATAACCGACTGGCGGAGAGTCTCTGCTGCTCACAGGAAATGACCGAGAGTGCGCGACGTGTCTGCGCGCAACTCGGCATACCCTACTATGTCTTCAATTACCAGCGCGAATTTCGGCGCTATGTGATCGAGTATTTCTTGCGCGAATACGCCAGCGGCTTCACGCCGAACCCATGCCTGGAGTGCAACCGCGAGATCAAGTTTCGCGCTCTGCTGACGCGCGCCCGTACCCTCGGCTTCGACTACGTTGCCACAGGGCACTACGCCCGGATCCACGCTGATGAGACGCGCCATAATGGAGAGGACGCTGGATTGCCGCCAGCGGAGCGTGTGCAGCGCACCACCTACCGCCTGTTGCGCGCTGTTGATCGCGAAAAGGATCAGTCATATATGCTCTATATGCTCGGTCAGGACGATCTGGCGCGGCTAATCTTCCCGATTGGCGAGTACACTAAGGTGGAAGTGCGTGCCATGGCTGCCGCACGCGGGCTGGCGAGCGCTAATCGACCGGAGAGCCAGGACATCTGCTTCGTTCCTGGTGGCGACTATCGCAACCTGCTGCGCGAAGAGTGCCCCGATGCGCTGCGTCCTGGACCAATCCTCGATCTCGAAGGGCGTGAACTCGGACGGCACCAGGGGTTGCCGCTCTACACCATTGGGCAGCGGCGTGGTCTCGGGATCGCAACTGGTCAACCGATGTATGTCACAGCGCTCGATGTTGCACGCAACGCTGTGATTGTTGGTCCCGAATCGGCGCTCAGACGCGAATCGCTGCGCGCCGAACAGGTGACGTTTGTCAGTGGCATCTGGCCCCAGGCGCCTTTCGATTGCCTGGCGCAGATACGCGCCCATGCCGATGCCGTTCCTGCCCGCGTTATACCCAGAGAGGTGGGGACGGTCGATGTGTATTTCGCGCGTCCACAGCGCGCCGTTACGCCAGGGCAGGCGATTGTTTTCTACGACGGTGACGTCGTTCTGGGAGGCGGACGGATTGCGCGTGACCGATGAGCCGGATGGTTATCTATGCCACCAGCGCTTCTGCTGATTCTGCTGATTGTTACTGCCAGCGCAGCGCTAGCGCATGTGCTGTGGGGGCGTCGATGGGTGCAGATTCCAATATTCTGGCTTGCTGCTGCCGGCGGGGCGCTCATTGCACTAGCAACTGGTGTGCGACTGCCGCTGCGCCTGATCACCCCGGCTGGCGTTCCAATTCTGGAGACGACCCTTGGCGCATGGGTCATGCTGATCGTTGCTTCACGATTGCGCCTGTGATATAATCGGCGCTGCTCTGCGGCATCCGAATGGCTGTCGCACCTGGAAGAAGGAGATGCGCTGTGGGTAAATGGATCGTCATCGGACTGACCATTGTGCTGCTGATCATTGTCGGGTTCATTATCGGCGCATATCTGTCCCCTGATTTTCGTGTCGCTTCGCGCGACATCGCTCTTGTTGTGCTGGCAGTCTTTCAGATGATCTCAGCGCTGATTTCGATTGCGCTGCTGCTTGTGCTGATCTATGCGGTGCGGACGCTAACCCGCGTATCGCGCACAACGCTGATTCCCAAACTGGAGGAAGTGTCGGTCAAACTCGATCAGGTGCTGGAACAGGGTCGGGGCGTGGCGGCAAATCTGCGCGATACGACCAGTACCGTCAGCGGCACAACGTCGTTTCTGGCAGATCGTGCGATTGCACCGGTCATTCGGGTGTCTGGTCTCATGGCAGGAGTGCGCGCTGCGGCGGCATACCTTGCCAGGCGTGATGGGAATCAGGCGTCCTAGTGCATCTGGGGCGATATACCCACTATGTGTCGGTACTGGTGCACTATTGTCGTTCACTACGCTCCGTGGTATTATACGCCAACAGGCGGTAGTGCGCCTTTTGTCATTTGATCAAGTTGTGAGATTTCTGCATTATACGGTGCGCCGGGTAGGGAATGGGCGAGCGAACCTTCTCATATGGCGGTCAGGCGGTTCTCGAAGGGGTCATGATGCGCGGTTTGCGGCAGGCGACTGTTGCTGTGCGCACGCCTTCTGGTGAAATTGTCTTTCGTCACGAACCGCTGAATGTCGAGCGACGCCGCATGTGGGAGAATCTGCCATTTCTGCGTGGCATTCTCATGCTGTGGGATACGCTCAACCTGGGGGTGCGGGCGCTCAATTTCTCCGCTAGCGCCGCTCTTGGCGAAGAAGAACAACCGCAGTCGAAAGGAGCAGTGGCGCTGACGCTAGTCATTGCACTGGCATTCGCATTTGGGCTATTCTTCGTTGTACCATTGTTGATCGCTAGTTTGCTGGAGCGTGTGGGCGCCACGCCGCTAATGCGCGACGCAGCCGAAGGTTTTATTCAACTCGGGATCTTCATTGGCTATCTGGCACTGATTGGGCGAATGCCAGATATTCAGCGCACCTTCGGCTATCACGGCGCGGAGCACAAAACGATTAACGCCTACGAAGCCGGCGCGCCGCTCACGGTCGAATCGGTGCGCTCATTTACGTTGCTGCATCCTCGCTGCGGCACCAGTTTCTTGCTGGTTGTCGTTGTGCTGAGTATTCCATTCTTTGCGCTGTTCGGGAGTTTGCCGCTTGGTGAACGGTTACTGTCACGCATCATCCTGGTACCGGTGATTGCAGCAGTCTCGTATGAACTGCTCCGCCTGTTGGCAGCACATTTCCACCGCGGCTGGGTTCGGCGCCTGGTTGCGCCATCCCTGGCGCTGCAGCGCCTGACAACCCGTGAGCCTGATGATACAATGATTGCCGTAGCGATAGCCGCGTTGATACCAGTGCTTGCTGCCGATGGCATTGTTCCTGATGCGTTTGACGAGTCGCTGGCACACGGCGTGGCGCGCCCGTCTGCTGATGCCGTGCTTGCATAACCCTCGCATGCTGCGAGTGGAGGAAATCCATGCCGCTGGTCGGTAACATTCGTGACTTCGGTCTCTCGGACTTCCTGTACCTCGTCGATCGAGGCTATAAGACGGGCTGCCTGCACCTGAGTCGTGCCGATGAGATGGCATCGCTCTACTTCGAAAAGGGTAAGCTGCTCACGGCAACGCGCAAGGACGATAATGTTCCCGTCACCGATCTGCTCGTTCGCAAGGGGAAGTTGACGCCAGCGCAGGCGGAGCAGGCAGTACATGCGCACCAGAATCAGAACGGCGCAAGCATGTCGCAGGTGCTGATCGATCTACATTTGATCGGGCGTGATGAGTTGCAGCGGGTACTGCAACAGCATATCGAGGAGTCGGTGTATGCCCTGTTCGGCTGGAGTGAGGGGGAGTTTCGCTTCGAGCAGGGGCAGCGTCCTGAACCGACAGCGCCGATTATGCCGATCCCGCTGCCCGTCGAGCACCTGATTATGGAGGGGGTGCGGCGTATCGATGAGTGGGGCCGGATCAAAGATCGTATTCCCAGCACCGATATGGTAGTGAAGTTTATCGAGCAACCTATCGAGCGTGCCAAGGGGATCAACCTCGCTACCGATGAGTGGCGCGTGTTTGCGCGTATCAATGGCAAAGACACGCTGGCGGAAATCGCCCGCAAGACAGGTATGAGCGAGTTCGATGTCTGTCGGATTGTTTATGGCTTTCTCACCGCCGGGTTGGTCGATGTCATCCGCAAGCCGGCGCCGGTGCCGATGCTGGCCACGGGCCGACCCCTGGCTGAGGCGCCACGTATCAAAAAGAGCCTGGTAACCCGCATTATC